>Ga0268298_10003890_pt1 | contig 14898 bp, 17 predicted proteins | sample WWTPWeurt_MetaG_FD_194462 | JGI IMG/M metagenome (GOLD analysis project Ga0268298, IMG submission 194462) | Activated sludge microbial communities from WWTP in Nijmegen, Gelderland, Netherland - WWTP Weurt | ecosystem: Engineered > WWTP > Aerobic digester > Activated sludge | place... | reverse complement strand
CCTACGCCTTTTTCCCAACGACGAGTATTACGAAGTACATCGCCAGTATGATGTACTTCTGTAGGAACCTCTTGCCAAACTCCTGGCGTAGTTTCCGTAGCCAGAACGTAACCGATCAGACCACTAAACTTTGCCATTTTGAAGTCCTTTTAACGATTAACCTTCTTCATCCGGAGCAACCTGCTCGAAGACGAGAGCGCTCTTCGGCATGGTCAAGCAGCCACACATTCTGGTCTCCAGCAGATACTTCTGCTGGTTGTAATCCAGATCGAAATCGTCAAAGAACGAGACATCGCCACCCTTATCGGCGCCCACGGTATAATCACGGGGGTTCACGATGATCGCGATCAGATTCAGCTGAACTGGAACAACATCATCCGACATACGGAACATGTCGTCCATCAGATTGACTTCGACGATCTTGGAGACGCGGAGAACGGTCTCGAGTTCGGCCTGGGTCGCGTACAGACGGCGACCATTGTTGTCCTTAACGAGGAGCATGTCAGCCACGACAGTAGTCGAAGCAAACAGCATGGGATTGCCGGAACCCTTGTACTCGCTGCGAGCCCGGATCATGTCCTCAATGATCTCTTCGGCTTCGTGTTCGGCCGCAATGCGGACGTGGTGAGCGTAGATATCGTTGTCGGTGTAGATCGGGCGAATATGATCTTCGTTGATCTTGTCGGGGCTGTTTGCCAGGCGTCCGTCACCGAGGAGCATAGCGCGGGCCTTTTCCTCGTTGAGCATGACCTGCATCTCGCCCTTCAACCAAGAAACGACGTCGAAATCGGTGATATCCAGGATATCGTCCCGATCCAACTTTTGTTTTTTATAGATCGTGGTCGGGATGGTCGTGCGGGTCAGAAGTTTGATAACTTCATTCGTCTTCAGAGCGCCCTTGACATAACCCTTCGCGCGAGCTTCAGGTTCGGTGATGTCGGCAGCGAGGCTCTTAATCCGGCTGAACGGGGACTTGCGAACACCATTCAGAACGACATTGACCCATTCCATATTGCGGCTGATCATGTCGGGCGCATCAGCAACCGTGCGGGCGGTCGGGAACATCATGTCGATGTCGTCAATACCATAATCGCCAGCATGAATCAAAACAGACTGCTTAAGCGAGCCGCCATTCAGCTGAGCATCGCGAACGATAGTGGCGAAATCGTCGTGACTAAGAACAAACCGGTCATTCTTCTGCTCTTCTTTGTTGAACACGTTATTCTTCATAATCTTTTCTTCTCCATCTTCTGAAATATCGGAATGAGTAAAGTCGCTGCCGGATTCGACAGCCTCGGAAACGCTCGCGATTAACGCGTAAACAACAGTCTTCTGTTTCTCGCTAAGGGTGTTGAACACGTCTTGGACGGTCTTCCCTTCCCCAGAATTGTCTGCCTGGGACATGCTCTCGCCGTCGCTAGAATCATCTTGCGGTTCTACCGCGGCAGCGATGATGACATAAACGGCATCTTTTTGTTCTTCACTAAGGGTATTAAAGATTTCTCCAAGAGTTTCTTCTTTGTCCTCCTTAGCGGGTTCTTCGGCATGGAATAATTCAACTTCTATTCCGGTAGAGATGATGGCGGTCCCGTCTTCTTCGGTCTCGCTGCCGTCTCCATGTAAAATCGTCGGAGTCTCAATAACAGCCCCGGGATTTGCCCCAGAGAGAACGAGACTTACTTCGCGAATCTGCCCATGCACAACATCGTTCCCCTTCTGAACGAGTTGATTTGCGTAGATTGAAAGATGGGTAATATCTCCATGATCAACCAAAAGCTTTCCATTTTGACCTGCCGCGGTGGCGTTAAACTTGCCATAGGCATAGACACCCTCTGGGCGCTCTTCCAAATAGGCATGACCAAGAATATTGGTCGGATCATTGTGGAAATGCTGCCACACAAGCGGAACAGTTTTTCCGTGATTTGCCTTGAAGGCGCCGGACTTAATCGTGCGCCCATCCGTGCATACAAGGTCGACTTTCGTGGCCCATCCACTAAAGTCCCACTTATCAGTTTTGTTAAACGCTTTCGCCATTTTGTACCCTTTCTATTATTGAAGTGCCAACTTGAGGTTCTCCGCCGCCTTCTCCTTCGACAGGTTGACTTATATTTCTGTTCCGCAACTCGTCAGATTTCTTATCGGGGTTCGGACGCATACCAATAACTGCTCGAACATCATTCGGAGACATAATCTCATTCCTAGTAAATGTATCGGCCATGGTAGCCATCTGCGCCGCTGAAAGAAGACGAAACGGATTATTAATATACATAATCGTTTGTCCTTGAGTTCTTGCGGTCTTGGTCAGAAATTTTCTTCTCAACTCCGACGTTATCGCAGACAGAATAGTTTTTACTGTCGAGTTGAAATAATTCAGCATCGTTGTCTCGTTCGCCGTTCCGTCCAAAATGCTAGTCGTGAGTCCCAATTGACTGTACAACATACTAGTCAAGAACTCAATCTGTTTCATTAGGTTGTTTTCGACAGGGCGATTCAACTGTGTGAATTTTTCAGTCGCATCAGTATAGGCTATTCCATACTGAGAATCTCTAAGCTGCTCTACAATTTGCTGCCGTCTATTTTCGGCTTGCGCTTGTCGCAATGTAGTTTTTATAGCGTAAGGTAACTGAACTATCAAGTCGAGTTTACCAGATCCGCTTTGTTCGTCAATTGCGTCTAGTAGGTTAAGTTTGTAAATTAAACGTTTTAGAATGGAGTTTGGCTCGTTCATTACAGAATAAAAAGGATTTTCAATTATTGCCACGTCTTTTTTTGGCAATACGATTTCTTCTTTTCTTCCTGAGTTTTCATTATAAACGCTAACCCGAACGTGCTTCGGAAACCACTGTAAAATCTTTCCGGTTCTCATTGTTTGGATGTCGTACGATGTGGAAACCGAAGGATTTATTGTCGTATCGACCGGAACGACCGCTACAACTCCTTCGTCGCACATTGATATAACGACATCCTGAAAGAAACTTCTAGCGGATTGATCGATGTTGGCTTCCATCCCTAAGCAGTAGTTAATTCCAGAGCTTATAGTTTCGAAATAACTACCATTTTGATCCAATCTAGCATGAATTATAGGAGTATCGGAAACATCCACACTGAGACGATTATAAATGGACGCGACTATCGATTTTTCGCTTCCGCTGCTCATTCTTACTCTATCGGGGCGAGAACTCGAGCTTGCACCAATGGAGTAGGGAGCGACAGTGCCAGTTTCTTTTTCTCTAAAGGCATTCCATGCGTGCTGTATTCTTTGTCGAAATGATAATTGGGTATCTTGATTTCCCAGCATTTATTTCACCTCCTCTCCTTAGATTTTAGACCGGATTAATATGCCGACCCGAGAGACACACGGCGCCAGTTCTTGCCTGCGGTCGTGTTATCGGCAGTGAGTACGTAGAGATACGAGGAATCGACGAGATTCTCGCCGAGCATCCCTACTGTTCCGTCGACGCCGCCACTTAGAAGAGTGGCAGCACCAGCAAAAGAAGCATTAGGGAGAGTTTCTCCAATAACAATCGCATTCCCGACAACTCCAGCAACATCAGCAGTGAGATCGATCGTGTCCCCTGCACCATCAGCAGCACCAACACCCTGCGTATCAGAAGACGTAATAGCCGCGACAAGAGCCGTAATAGCGTTAGCCGCAGAACAATCCGCGCCGGTAGCCAAAGTAGCAGAAGAGAATACATTACCGACAGCGGTAAAGGTTTCGGTAGTACCAATCGAGTTTCCAGCGGTTCCGCCAACGATAGCCGTCAGCGTGCAGACATTGGCGGCGAAATCGGAGGCCGTCAGGAGAGGCTGCGGAATGTTCAAGCCATCAGTGCCATTAATCGCGGCGACGATCGCGAGTTTGGCGGTTGCCAAATCACTCCCAACCGAAATCTTGCCCGCGGCATCGGCGGTTCCAGCATCGACGAAGGTGTAGACAGTCGTCCCAATAGACATGGTGTCGCCAGCGGTGGGCTGAGTCGGGAGGGTCAGCGTGTTAGTTGCTCTGGTGGTATTCGCCAGAATGTTAACGCCGATATTGGATACCGCGGTTTTTATCTGAGCGGCGTCCGCGAGAAACTCGTAAACGTCGGTTCCTGGTACGCCGGGATTATTAATGGTGACGGTTTCGCCATCTTTGACAACGCCGGTGAAAGTAAGAACCTTAGTGGCGTTCACAGCATTTACCGGAGTTCCAGTCGCAGCGACATCATTGATCTCGTCAATCATGTTCTTGACGATGTTGCCAAAGGCCATGGCCTTGGTTTTTTCATTAATCCGATTAAGATCGTTGACCTGACGAGCGGATAGGTTGTTCATGTTTTACCTCTTAACTGCCTTTGAAATGGTTGAAATGATTCTTTTTCCCTGCGAAATAACGAACGCATCTACTTTGTCTTTATTTCGAAGATATAGAGCACTTGCTACTGTAACGCTTATTGGGCCTGTAATGTCTAAAGCTTTCTTCAGAAATTTACGCCCTTTGTCCAAAGTATCGATTCGGACTCTGTCGTTAACCGCTTTTTTTGCGGATTTCGCCATGTCTACGGATGCCAGATGGACATTAAAAGCTTTTTCGTAATCCGGAATATTTTTCTTTTTCCGATCGATTTCCGCTTTTAACAACTTTCGTTTTGTTCCGGCAGTTTCTCCGTAGAACATCTTTGCGTCGGCATGACGTTTGGCATCTCGCCGAGCCATGTTATTTGTTGATCTGGACACCCCAGGAACATCGCTTTTTCTATGTCCCCATCTCATGCCGAGAACACCAAAGTGTTTTAAGTCGTTTGACATAAGTACTCCCTATGGCTTCGGTAAGTTTTTCATGAAAGCTTTAAAATATGCACGGTAATTTGAATCTGAAAGGACTTCCCTAGTGGTATTCCAATTTTCCCCGTCCATTGGCTCTAAGAACTTTAAAGAGCTTTTTATCATCTCTTTTGTTATTTTTGTGCTTCCTTCAATCGAAGCGGAAGATCCTTTTAGAAGTATCATCGGCATTCTCGCCAATCGACCGGCATCGTTATCGTCAACCAAAGCATTGTAGCCCAAAGAAATAACCTTTTCTTTGTACTTTCTACTAGTCTCCGACTTATCTAATAAGTTTGTAGCGACCGTATTGTAGAACGTTTTTGCAAAGGCCACGGGATCATCGACGCCAAATCTAAATTTAGTCGCGCCGGGACTTGACATCTCATTGATAACTATATCCGTATTAAAACTTTTACAGAAATCTTTGTCTGTCAGAAGGGCGGCCAATATATCGACGCGCTTTCTTGCAGATGGAGATTTAATAATCTCGTTGGACTTTATGCTTAGCTTATAAGCATCCATGTCTCTACCGAGAATATCGTTCGTGCTCCACATCGCTTTCATAAAAGCCATGTATCTTCTATTGTCGTCCGGATGATAACTTACATAGGCGCCGTTGTGAAGATTACCATTTGGAACAGCATCGTGAGCAATTCGTTGGAAAGAGCGCCCGGCCTCGATAATGATGTCTTTAGTATCAAGTTCGGCGTATTTTTTGTCGCTTAAAGGCGCGTAACGAACTTTATCATGGCCGAGCCAAGCGGCTAAAAAGTGATTAACTTTTTCCGCTTCTGGAGATTCTCTTTCTTTTACCCCCAGAAGTTTATTTATTCGCTGCTCACCTTTGGTTAATTCTTCTCTTCCAAATTCATCGAGTTTTTTTTCTTTATTTTTTCCAAGAAAATTTGCGACTGTGTCGTCTACAGCCTTTTTGTTCTTGGCATAAAGAACCGCCCCGGCGACTAGTGTTAACCCGACTCCAACACCAATCGCTATGTTTCTTATTTTTTTTTGTCTGGCGGCTTTTTCTTCCGGGGTCATTTTATGCTCTATCGCTTCGTAATTCACGACAGCAGCATTTGGATTTTTTTTAAGCAAATCCGAGTTCTTCTTTTTTAATTCTTCGAATTTCTTGGAATTTCCAACTCCGGAAGATGTTTCCTCTGGTTTTCTATGGCCCCAACGCATTCCAGGAATGCCATAGTGTTTTAAGTCCTTTGGCATCGTTAGTCCTCCTTAAGTGAAAAGATCTTTATTGTCTGTGTAGGCGACGTATGCGTCCATCATGGCACTAACGTTGTCGATCTTCTGCTCAGCCCGTTTCTTAAAGAGTTTTCGGTTCCCATTAGTATCTTCCAATGTTATCGCATTTCCCATAGAAAATGACATTAGAGCCTGATCGAAGATTAGCATTCGTTCGCCTGAGAGAATTTTCAATTCACCTAGTGGGACTGACTCTGTTTTGGCACCCTGAATAACTTTGACAATGCCATATGGGCCGTTCTCTCGCTCCCATCTCTCAACAAATTTTTTAGCGTTATACGGGTCATAGCCAAAACATCTAACGTCGTAACCCGAATCCGCTATGAATTTGTCGAGATCGTCATAGACTTCGTCCATATCCAAAACCGTGCAATCCAAAACCTGAAGACTCCCTTCGGAAAGGAATTCTTCGTATTTTGCCCGCATCGCTCCTGGAAGTTTCATAAGGGTCAAAGATGTAATGTATGAGCGAGTCTTTATCCCGAAAGCTCCACGAGGAAGCGGGAATAAGAATGTAAATGCGCAGAAATCGTCGCCTTGCGAGAGATCCGCCCCAAGTGCACATGGCATAGACCAGAAGTCTCTTTTTCTGTGCGGGAGAGTTTCTTCATAAATGAAGAAATATGTGTAACCCTCCATAGGTATTCCGAAACGCTTCGCTAATATGTCGTTTCGAGTTGCCGGGGCATTTTCGGCTCTTTCAACTTCCAACTGATATGTCTCATAAGTTACAGTTATTCCGAGATTTGGTTGCGCCTTAATCCACATTGAAGGATCGGCCACTTCTTTAACATCATCCAAACGATAATACCAAATAGATACGTGCGGGTTTATGTAATCACCCTTTAGTATGTTTAGTAGTTCCATTTTGATGGTGTCGCCGGAACTATTACGGACAGTGCCTTCCGAGCTCATCGCCACTATTAGATAGTCGTCAAGTTTGGAGGCACCTTGCTCTATGGCGCCAACAACATCCTCTCTGATGTCTCCGGACAACCACTCGTCAACCGTTGCAATCTTTGGTCTGAGTCCTTGAAGACGATCGATTGACATTGGTCTGACTTCTAAAAGCGAACCAGTTAAGAAATTTTCTATTCCCTTTTTTGTAGAGGCAAGTTTAACTCTATTCGCCTTGGAACCGGTCGTGTTCTGAAGAGACCCTTCTGTGAGAAATTGGAAGAGAGGGCCGCGAGCTCTCGTGATGGAGGTACGTACTGGAGATAGAACTTCCTCGGCTTGCTTCATCGTTGGCGCTGTGGTTATCTGATGGGTGGTCGTCGTGTCAACATTCAAGAAATAGTTCTGAATACAACTACCATACATGCTCTTCGCGGCCCCTCTCGCCACTATCAAATATTGCTTGTTTATTAGACGTTTTTTGATCGATTTGCGAACGTACTTTCCGCCGTGGTTGTCTGGCGATGGCTGGTAAACACTTCTCTCGACGTAATAATACCAACCGAAAATTTGTTCGGCCCATAGTTTGAAACTATCTAATAAAACTAAATCAGCGCCATCTGTTAAAGTTAGCTCTTTCTCGCAATATCTAATAAAACCTTCAACGGCCTCGCTATCGTAATAGATTCCCTTATTTTTTATTAGGGCGTCTATACGATTCATCTCCATTGAGATTTCTTTGCATACGGGGATGTCGCCCTTCAAAACTTTCTCACGAAATTCTTTATAATATCTGGGAGCCGCAGTGTTTGAAAGGGCCATCTATATCTATCCTTTGATCATGCGTTCTCTTGCAGTCTTGAACGCGGTTACGACGAACTTTTTAACGTAGGGGGTCGCCAAGGCAATTCCAGCAGCGGCGATTCCTGTAAGGATTTTTTTCCCTTGCTCGCTGAGAACATCTTCAACTATTTTTCTCCCACGATCGGATTTGAAACGATCCAATTCTTTTAGGGTTTTTTCTAGTTGAAGACGGTTGTTTATTTTGGTGATCTCGGCGTTGCTAAGTTCGTGGAGTTTTTTTTTCTTTAAGGATCTACTTTCTAGGTGATCCGAACTCGGAACCGAAACAGACTTTGCTTTCCTATGACCCCAGCGCATTCCAAGAACGCCGACATGCGACAAGGATTTACTTTCCATAATAATCTCCTAACGAAGTTTGCTAAGCTGGTGTAACTCGCTGACCAAAAGCATGCCACTGGCGGTGACTGCGGCGGCTGTAATGATCATTGCGGTCTTCTTTTGCCCTTTGCTCATATCCGACCACTTAGTTTTAGACCAAGCGGGGGTCATCAAAGCGTCGGTAATGTTTTTTCCAATTTCTTTTCTCTTACTTCCATCCATGTTTTTAGTCATGGAAGCAGGATCGGACCTTCTTCCTCCGGTTCTTCCTTGGCCAGTGGCGACGTTCTGTCTTCTATGACCCCAGCGCATTCCCGGAATGCCAAAATGCGATAACTCTTCGTTTTTAGCCATGTTTACTCCTCTTCGTCATCTGCTGCGACTGGAACAACACTTTCTGATTGCAGCTGAAGACGAAATTCTAATTCTGAAATTATGTTCTTCTTCGCATCGAGAACAAAAGAAGAAGTCGGCGGATCGAATAACAATTGAACCTTTAAGCAGACGTACGATTTGACTGCTTCCAAATCAGTGGCAGATCCTAAAAAGTCACTCCAGGTCGCAGTATTATCTGTGATACTAAAACTACCATTTTGACTTACGCCGAGCTGCGATAGGATCATAAAGGCAGAATTTATAGCAATGATAATGTCCGTCTCGAAACTATCGTCCTCCGTGGAGATGCCAAGGACCTTTTTAACACTATCCAAAATACTATCCACTTGCGCCTCTCATTTCTTGTTTACCATAGACGTGTGTCCCCTTGAACGCGAGTTGCTGGTAACTTTGGGAGCAATTCAGAACTTCCATAGTGAATTGCTAGATGTGTGTAGTTCGACGTGCACACTAGATTCTCTGGATCGAAAATGCAATCCCGCTCAAATTCGACGTCCTCTATGGTTATTGGATTGATGTGATGTACAATGATTCCAGAGCGTATCTGAAAATCCTTGTGGGCCAAATCGCATCCGTCGTCACGAACAATTATCTGATCCCGTAGAAGTCTCCAGCGTCTAGATGAGTATAACATCTGATTTATATGGCGGTCAAATCCAAAGGTCGCGACTCCGACATTCGACATCAAACGTAGGTATTCGTATCGCACTTCGAATTTTGGATGCCTTATTAGATCGGAGTAACTCTTAATCATCCTCGGAGTCCTCCGAATCGTCTTCTACTTTTTCGCCTCTATAAGATCGCATAGCATTTAAAGCGTCTTTATAGAGAGCTTCGACATTTTTAGCTGATTGTAGGGATTCGGTTTTTGCTCGTAAAAGCTCATTCTCTTGTTTTAGTTTTTCTTTCTCGAGTCTTTCTTTCGTCGATCCAAGCTTAAGGAAATGGCTTAGAACTTGTGAGGATACTCTTCCACTTTTTATTTGCGCATCGGCCAGATCTATAGCCGCCGCTATTAATTCATTCTCACGAGCTTCGACGGTTCTAGCTTGGGAACTTTTTTTCTTTGTCGGCCGATTAGCACTTTTATCCAACTTCTAACCTCCTTGCTTAGCAATTTCCATTACGAGAATTCATTTCGTTTTCCAAGAAGGCAACTCGAGCTTTGAGGTTGGTGTTTTCGCACGTCAATGTGTTCTTTTCGGCTTCCAAAGTAGTAATTTGCGCACTCATTCTCGCAATCGTTGATTCTTGATTTCTTATTTGGCAATCTTGTTCCGAGATTTTTATCTCGAGTTCTCTAATCTTTTCTAGGAACGTGACTTCTAGTCTTTGCCATTTATCAGATTTGGCCACAACATCTTCCGCGGCTCGTCTAGCCATGCCTTCGTAGACAACGGCTAAATCTGCTTCTTTTTGCTTGGCTTCTATCTCGTCAGATATGGCGGATGCTTCTAGCTTTCTTTTCTCCCATTTGTTGTAGAGAAATTTGCCAGAAAACCAAACTAAAAATGGACCGAATAGAGTAGCTAAAAAGGCTATTGTTTCTTTAATTTCATCCACAAGTAACTCCTAATATTCTTAATAATCGGGGCGACCTCTGGATGGGTCCACGATGCGATCAATAGAACCGATCCCATATAAGTAAAATATGGACGTATGTATAGACGAGAATAGATCTCGAAATCCGGTTCTAGAACTCTCCATAGACCAGAAATATTAAAGAAGTAGATTACAGACATTCCTAAACTACCAACAAAAAATAAAGGTAATATTAGAAAATATCTACGATGGCTGTCATTCTTTACGTTGCCAACGATCCTTATAAAATATCCGATGGCTGCTATGAAGGGAATTATGCAATTGACCAGGGATTGGATTTCATAGGTTGTCATTTAATCCTACTTTCCGGCCCCTTAAGTGAGACATCGAAACTTCCAAGTCAATAATAGTGAACTCTTGAAAGGAGAAAAACCAGACACCAAGGGACTTTTAGAATCTCGATGTCTCAAATAAGGGGCCATTATGAATTACACCGGTACTTCTCTGACTTCTAGAAGTTTTGTCTTCCTATCCAGAGTCGTTTCGGCGATCCAGACATCAACTTTAACCTGCGTCCTATGCCACGTTTGGCCTTTTACTACCTTTGTCTCTAGAACCTCATGGTCGTTTCCCTGTGCGGTAAAACCAACGGTGTTGACATCAGCATTTCCGTCCATAGATGGAGTCTTGCGCATGCGTACGTTTGACGTCGAGACAACTTTGGCCATCTTCTTAGTTTTACCCGGAGGGATGACAATCGGTGGTTCTACAGGCGGAGGATTAGTTGGTGTCCCAAAACGAGCCTTGTAACGTTTTGCGAATTCTGGGTATCTGGCGAAAAGAGCATCCCAGCCAATTCTAACAACATTCACGTCGACGGCCGATCGCTTTCCCTGATCATTCAAGACCTCAGCTAGAGTGTGGGCCGCGCTGATCTGTTCCATTAGAACAACATCTCCAGGATCACAAGCTCCGAAATACTCCGCTTGCCATGAATCTGGAATTGAAGAAAGATCCTTTACGAGCTCCGGAATGGTTACGTCGCGATAGCCCTTGTTCTCGTTCCAATAGTAACCCGCGACAATACTATCGTAATGTTGTAAGACCTCCAGCATCTCGAAGAACATGAAGTTCTTGAAATACCAAGGGCTTGAATAGGCCACCAACTTGTGGGGTTTAAGAAATCCGTTGTCCATCAAAAAGGTGAGCCCACGCATAGTCATGTCCGTAGCCTTCTGAGCCCAGATAGGACCAATTAGACTACCATTTTGACGGTGACCCATCTCAAAGTCGATAATCAGCTCATCAGCGACCCAATCCTTGCGATTATCTCTCATCATCTCGGCGGTGAAGACGCGGCCAAGGCCTGTCATCTTCCGAGCAGCAACATAGATATTGCCATCATTGGTGATCAACTTATTGGCGACTTCTGTAATAGTCCCATCCCAGATTTTGTTAAATCCAGATTCAGTCATTCCACGATTCTCCGGCCAAGCCGTATCGTGATAGATGTAGCCCATTCGAAGCATTCCATTGTCGTGCATTCCTTGGAAATTTGCTTCCCAGGTCCTGTCAAACCAATTGTCACAGTTCTTACTCTGCATTGGACGCTCTACGCCATACGGTTGTCCCATCTTGCAATAACCACCAGCAATTTCTGGGAACTTCGACAGAGCTTTCCAATCAACCCCGGTACCAATTGATCCATCGGGGAGGCGTTTCATTTGCCACCACGAGAAATCGAAAACGATTGGCATCTTTCCGCGGGAATAAGTAGCTACCGCAGCGGCAAGAGACTCTGATCGACTTGGAATGGCTGGAGAACGATCGATGTAATAATTTTTTCGTTGGGCGCGCTGAGCATTTTCCATAGCGAGGATCATATTTTCTTGATCTTCTTTTTTCATTTTCTTCCTCTTTCAGTTAACGATTTATCGGTAAAATCCATGTAGTCGAATCTGGATTGAGTAGATATGCACGGATAAAGGTCTTTAGAATTAGACGGCCAGGAACCGTTTCAGTTGCACCGTCCCGGAAATAACCTCGATCTCGATCGTATGAGACGCACGAGGTAAAACTCCCGAGGATGTCAATTCCGTCCCCGCGCCGTACATACTTAGATCGCGATTCGCGGACCATGCACCTCCGTCCACACGATGGCGTATGACCCCGGACGATGTATGGTTGATACCCATCGACGCGCATACCGCGGTCCAGCGTATCGTCGAACCCGAAACACTACTAAGACGGTCGGTTCCGGAAGTCGTCCAATTTCCAGTCTCCCCATCGTTGTCGACCGCATTACGGACCGTTGGATCTTCTTCTAGATCTTCACAGTCGTATATTCGTTCCGGAAGAACTGGCATCGGACCGCTCGTAGTCGCTCCAAGGATTGCGCTAGAATATCCAGCACCAGCCGTCTGATGTCCTAGAGTTGTTGGGTGGACTGTATCGGAGAGGTAGTTAGCAAGGGTTGCGCCATTGACATTAACAAGCTGATAGAGATCGTCCGCGAAGCTATAGAAAAATACACCATAATGCTCGCATATAGATTTCCAGCGGGAATGTTGCACAGAGTTAAGATTCGTGGCGTCGTTGATCGCGGGATTACTAACTCTGGGAAAGGCAATAAACGTCAATCGTGCATCTGGCAGAACTTCGCGTAGACGTCGGATCAGAGCCTCTTCCACAGCAGCATAAAATGATGAAGTGGAATCATTAACTGCGAATTCAATCGAAACGATGTTTGGATTTGCCGCTTTCGCAAGGGAAATTTGCGAGGCAAGAGCATACCATGATGTAGACCCGCCGATGCCGAGATTTATACCGGTGATGTTAGGGTAAGGCGGGGATTTCAAGGTGTTCGAGAGAGCTGACGCGGCGTATGCTCCGTTCGCAGTGATACTGGTGCCAAGAAATGAAGCATTTTGCATGTTCGTATTAGAACAGAAAAAACGCATCAATACCCTGCCCGGCACCTCCAGTACTGATTATTCCAGCATACTTCGCATTTTGAATCTCGGGCTCCGTCACTGTGATGTCTGTACCGACCTGTATATTGTTATAATATGCCCGATACGTTGTTGCGTCAATGCGCCGAAGTTCCAGCGAAGCGCCATCCACAAAAGCGACAGTTGTCAAAGATCCCTGGAGCAATCCAACGCCATTCACGACCTTACAGGCGCGAGCAACGGCCGCTGCAGAGCTGTCTCCGGTTACGATATAGACAAAGATCCCGTTGACCGACGCATCGTCGAAGCGCGAGCGGGATGAGGAAAAGAACACTCCGTGTAGGCCCACGACTTCGCTAGCGACGGAGGAGTGGACGTTAGCGCGAACCGCAAGATTGCCGACCGGGATCTCTACGCCAGCCATCACACCCTCGAGCTCAACCCACGACCCGTCGTCGTAGTAGGCGGTGCCACCACTCGTCACGACGCGCGTGTTGAGATAGAGGGAGCCGCCGGTTATTCGGAAGCCTGGAACGGTATACTCCGCCCATGCGGTGCTCGAAACAACCTTCCCGTTCGCGGCGCCGCCATTGATTCGAAGCTGCGCATTGGAAGTTCCGGCTTTGCACCAGGTCTTCCACCGACAAAAATCGAGAAGTGTTCCGGCCCAGGTCTTCGAAAACGATCCATTCGCAGCCGAGGCGGTCATACACCAAGATTGCACCCCGAGACTACCCGGGCGAGCATCGGCCGACCCAACAGCGGAAACATTCGACGCGGACCATCCAGAATTTGGGGCTTGTTCGAAATCCATATTTGTCGGGGATATCTCGGCACTTTCGTTCGGAACGCAAATGGCTTTTCCATCAACAACGGACCAAGTAGGAACATTTCCGAACCTCGACGGCATTGCGCCATCTGGAAGTTTGGAAAAGTCAACATAAAACGGAATCGATTTCGCTAAGACTGGAGTTCGTACGACGCGAGCGAACCTAATAGGATTTGGCATTAAAACCTCCTAGTCTTGTTCGACGTTTAAGTCCAAGAAAAATGACTGACCAGAATTCGGAGTGAAGATAGACTTTGTAACGAGAACGCCATAGAGATTCCGAGAGGATACTGCACATTTGACGTGCAAACGAATGTCCTTATTAAGGGACATAGCGCAATCGGAACCCGTTCCTTCCGTAGACATTGGATCGAAATCGATAAAACCAACTCTCGTAGCCCGATTTGCCCATAATAGAGCAAATTGTGAATTATCGGCAATCGACACCGGGGTATTATCTTGGTAGATATGCAATCGATAGCCCGCCGTGTTCCCGGATTGATTCGTCATCAGGCGAGCCTTTACAATGTAGAGCGAGCTTCCTGAAACACGACCGAGATTTCCTAAATTTAAAAGACCACTAACTGCTGGTCCGACAACATCATTAACCGCATAAGCAATAGTATCTTCCGGTCGAGTAAACTCTACATGAAAGGAATCGCCTTGTCCAGAGACAGCGCCAAGGTGAAGCTCGGATGCGGAAATAAGAACTGGCACTGGTGAGGCTCGCAACTGAGCATCTGTCAGAGCAAGAGCATCTCCTTGACCTGTTATGAAGCTGGAAAGGGAAAACGTGCCATCGCCATTGTCTTTGTAGAGGAGATCGAATCTCTCTTCGTTTCTTCCAAACATACTAACAACTTTATCTGCCATAATTGGCTCCTATTCTTTGGTGTTTACTATAGACGTAAAGTTTAAGATGCTATGTCTATAGTTTAGTCCTAGTTCCCACCACTATTTCGGACTTTCGGATCACTTTAGCGCGGGTTTGATTGGGTAAAAACTCCCCCCGGAGGATTTTTTAAG
>Ga0268298_10003889_pt1 | contig 14898 bp, 17 predicted proteins | sample WWTPWeurt_MetaG_FD_194462 | JGI IMG/M metagenome (GOLD analysis project Ga0268298, IMG submission 194462) | Activated sludge microbial communities from WWTP in Nijmegen, Gelderland, Netherland - WWTP Weurt | ecosystem: Engineered > WWTP > Aerobic digester > Activated sludge | place... | reverse complement strand
GGAGCAAGTTCGTGCTGACCGGCATCGGCCTGGGCCTGCTGATCGGCGTGACCCTGACCATGGCGGGGGTGTACCGCGGCATGGTGGACGACGCGCGGGCGCTGCTCGACAACAGCGGCGCCGACCTGTGGGTGGTGCAGCAGGACACGCAAGGCCCCTACGCCGAATCGTCGAGCCTGCGCGACGACGCGGTGCGCGGTGTGCTGGGGCTGCCCGGCGTCGCGCGCGCTGCCAACGTGACCTACCTGACGATGCAGGTGCGGCGCGCTTCGGACGGCAACGCGGCGCCGGCGGGAGGCAGTGACGACGACGTGCGCGCAATGGTCGTCGGCTTCGAGCCCGGCCAGCCGGGCGAGCCGGGCTACTTGGTGGCCGGCCGGCACATCACCCGCAGCCACTACGAGGCTGTGGCCGACGTGCGCACGGGCTTCACCCTGGGCGAACGCATCCGCATCCGCCGCCACGACTACACGGTGGTCGGGCTGACGCGGCGCATGGTGTCGTCGGGTGGCGACCCGATGGTCTTCATCCCGCTGAAGGACGCGCAGGAAGCCCAGTTCCTGAAGGACAACGACGCCATCGTCAATGAGCGCGCCCGCACCGCGGCCAACCCGAGCCTGAACCGCCCGGGCGTGCCAGGGTTGCTGGAGGCTATTCAGGCGTCGCAGGCGAACAACCGCAACGTGAACGCCATCCTCGTGCAGGTGCGGCCCGGCACCGATGCCGAGGCGGTGGCCGAGCCGGTCCGCCGGTGGAAGCACCTGGAAGCATTCACGCGCGAGCAGATGGAAGAGATCCTGGTGGCCAAGCTGATCGCCACTTCGGCCAAACAGATCGGCATGTTCCTGGTGATCCTGGCCATCGTCAGCGCGGCCATCGTCGCCTTCATCATCTACACGATGACGCTGGGCAAGATCCGTGAGATCGCGGTGCTCAAGCTCATTGGGACGCGCAATCGCACGATCGCCGGGATGATCCTGCAGCAGGCGCTGGGCCTGGGCCTGATCGGATTCGTCGTCGGTAAGGTGGCGGCCACCTTCTGGGCTCCCATCTTCCCGAAGTACGTGCTGCTGGAGTCGGGCGACGCCGTGCGCGGCTTGTTGGCGGTGGTGGTGATCTGCGCGCTGGCCAGCACGCTGGCGATCCGGGTCGCGCTGAAGGTCGACCCTGCAGCGGCGATCGGAGGCTGAGGTGGGCGAACTCGGCATCCGCATCGAGCACCTGCGCAAACGCTACGGCGAGGGCGATACGGCCGTCGACGCGCTGAAGGACGTGAACATGACCGTGGCGCCCGGCGAGGTGGTGGGCCTGATCGGCCCGTCTGGCTCGGGCAAGAGCACGCTGCTGAAGTGCCTGGGCGCGGTCATCGAGCCCAGCGGCGGCAAGATGGTGCTGGGCGGCGAGACCATCTACGACGACGGCTGGAAGATCCCGGATCTGCGCGCCCTGCGGCGGGACAGCATCGGCTTCGTCTTCCAGGCGCCCTACCTGATCCCGTTCCTCGACGTGACCGACAACGTGGCCCTGCTGCCGATGCTGGCGGATCGACCGAACACCGAGGCCCGGACACGTGCCCGCGAACTGCTGAAGGCCCTGGACGTGGACCACCGTGCCGGCGCACAGCCTTCGGAGCTGTCCGGCGGCGAACAACAGCGAGTGTCGATCGCACGCGCACTCGCCAATCGACCGCCAGTGATCCTCGCCGACGAACCGACGGCACCGCTGGACAGCGAACGCGCGCTGGCCGTGGTGCGCATCCTCAACCAGATGGCGGTGCAGTACCACACCGCCATCATTGTGGTGACGCACGACGAGAAGATCATCCCGACCTTCAAGCGGCTCTATCACATCCGCGACGGCAGAACGCACGAGGAAGCCGGCGAGGGGCGCAACCTCTAAAGCCGGTCGAGCGGTTCAGCGCGGGACGAAGAAAGTCGACTTCTCGATCTGAGTGGCCGATGTCGAGGTGCCGCGCCCCACGTCCCGGACCTCGAAGACCACCGGCACCGATCGACCGGCCAGCCCTTGCGCCACGGCAAACGGCAGACGCAGGCTGACCGATGTCGACGCTACGGCGGCCGGGCTCGCGCTGACGCGGGTGGCCAGCACTTCCATGCCATCGATGCCTGAAGCGCTCACCTGGTAGGTTTGCGAGGCCAAGGTGCGGTTCATGATCTGGAGGCGGTAGACGTTCTCGACCACGCCCTCCTCCACCACACGCGCCAAGGCGCCGCGGTCTTTGACCACATCGAACTTAAACGGACTGCGCATCGCTACGCTGGCCGCAAAGGCAAGACTGGCTGCTGACAGGACTGCGCCGTAGATGAGCACACGCGGACGCAGGGCTCGCCTGAACATCTGCAACCGCGTCCAGCCGTTCACCACACCGTTCTCCGTGGAGTAGCGGATGAGCCCCCGGGCATAGCCCATCTTGTCCATCACGTCGTTGCAGACGTCGATGCAGGCCGCGCAGCCGATGCACTCATTCTGCAGCCCGTTGCGGATGTCGATGCCAGTGGGGCAGACCTGTACGCACAAGGTGCAGTCGATGCAATCGCCCAGGCCGTGGGCGGCCGAATCCGTCTTGCGCGACCGTGACCCCCGCGGGTCTCCCCGCTTGGCGTCGTAGGTGATGATCAGCGAGTCCTTGTCGATCAAAGCGCTCTGGAACCGCGCGTAGGGGCACATGTACTTGCACATCTGCTCACGCAGGAAGCCGGCATTGCCATAGGTGGCGGCGCCGTAGAACAGGACCCAGAACGCGTTCCATCCCGACAGGTTCCAACTCGCCAGGTCCGTTGCGAGCTCGCGGATCGGCGTGAAGTAGCCGACGAAGCTGAACCCCGTGAACAAGGCGATCGACAGCCACGCCGAGTGCTTGGCGCCCTTGCGCCAGATCTTGTTCCACCGCCACGGTTGCTGGTCCAGGCGCATGCGGGCGACCCGGTCGCCCTCGATCTTCCGCTCGGCCCACATGAAGATCTCGGTGTAGACCGTCTGCGGACAGGTGTAGCCGCACCACAGGCGGCCGGCCACGGCGGTGAAGAAGAACAGCGCCAAGGCGGACAGCACCAGGAGTGCCGCCAGGAAGATCAGGTCCTGCGGATAGAGCAGCAGGCCGAAGATGTAGAAACGCTGGGCATCGAGGTCGAACAGCACCGCCTGCCGGCCACTCCACTGCAGCCAGGGCAGTCCGTAAAACAGCAGCTGCGTCAGCCACACGAACACCCAGCGCCAGCTCGCGAACCACCCCTTGACAGCCCGCGGATAGATCGTCGGCTGCTTCTGGTACATCGAGACAAACTGAGCGCTGTCCTCCAACTCAGCGCTCGCCGAAACGATGGGGATGACCTTTGCCAGCTTGGACATGCTCAGCGTCCGTGGACAAGCAGGAAGGTGAGGGTCGTGCGTCGAGTCATCGCTTCAGCTCGTCGAGCTTGCGCTCGATCCGGCTCCACTCCTCGGCGTCCGGTAGTGCCAGCTTGGTCTTCGTGATGGGCTTCCAGTCCCGGGAGAGCTCGGCGTTCAGCGACGTGAAGTGCTGTTGATCGGCGGGCACGTCTTCCTCGCCATAGATCGCATTCACCGGGCACTCGGGCACGCAGACGGCGCAGTCGATGCACTCGTCCGGGTCGATGACCAGGAAGTTCGGCCCCTCCCGGAATGCATCGACCGGACAGACGTCGACGCAATCGGTGTACTTGCACCGGATGCAGGCCTCGGTGACGACGAAGGTCATCGCGCACGACGCCCGGGGTCAGCCGCAGCAGGCGCCGCCCGAGCAGCAGGAATCGCCGCGCGCAATGGGTTGCGCGTTGGCGGCGTCCGCGGTGCGGGCGATCTGGATGCGCCAGACCGACGGGCCGGCCTCCAGCACCGTCCACTCGAACTGCCCGTAGGAACGGTCATCGAACTGGTAGTGCAAGGGTTGCGGGTTGTGGTCGTTGACCAGCTGCAGCGCCTGCCCGACGGCCAGGCTGTCGAAGCGGCCGAAGATCAGCGGGTGGCGCTCGCGGGGCGGGATGGTCCGCAGATCGAGCACATGGGTCGGTTGGATCAGGGTGGCAGTCATTGGGGCCTTTCAGGGGGGGAGTTGGGCATCACCGCGAGCGCAGCCGCGTCTTGGAGATGCGTTGAAGAACCTCAGGGTGCGATCGGCTTGCCGAGGAGTCAGCGCGCTGCGTCGCGTCATCCATCCTTGCCGTCCAGCCGGCTGGCCATCAGCCAAGGGCCGAAGCGCCAAAGGTAGAGGGTGAACGCCAGTGACCAGGCGACTGCCGCCACGATCAGCGCGTCGGCCGTGAGTGCCGGTGCGAGCAGCGGCAGGGCCACGCGGACCACGGCTGCAGCCAGGACCAGCAGATAGGCCGTCACTTCCAGCCGTGACGCCTTCAGCGGCCGGCCGGTATGGCCGCGCGCGGTCCGGGTGATCATGCCAACGATGAGTCCAGCCGTGGCGCCGACGGCAAGGGCATGGATGCCGGCAGACGTCGACACGAAGCCCATTTGAGCGGCTGCGAGCAGCGCGAAGCCCAAGGGCAGCCAGGCGTAGGCCATATGCAGCACCCACAGGATGGGCCGCGCCTTCGTGCGCCAGGGCTGCCAGTGCCACAGCCGCAATGTGTGCAGCAGAGCCGCCAAGCTGAGGCCTGCAGCCGTGATCGGGTTGACGGGCAACAGCACCCAGGCCGCCAGCGACAACGCGGTCGTGGCCAGCGCAGCACGCTCGAGCCAAGGCGGCGTCTGGAGTTGCCGACCCGGCAGTGCCGACATCGTGAAAGCTGGTATGACACGCCCGGCGATCACGCACTCGATCATCACGATCAAAGCGAGGCCAGCGTGCAGCGCGCGCAGGGGGTCGATGCTGAACCATCCCAGCGTCGCCGCATGAAACGCGAGGTTGGAGGACGCCAGCAGCACGACCACGGCACCCAACGGGAGATTGCGGCGGTTCCCCGACTTCCAGAGCACCCGCAGCAACACCCCGGCCACCCAAGGCAGCAACAGGGCATCGAGCAACGCGTACACGGCGTACGGCGCACCAAGCGCTGCCAGCCGCGCCGCCAGCCAGATTGCCGCCATCACGGCCAGGGTGGCGCCGCGCGGCGTGGACAGGCCGGTCCAGGCCTTTCCGGCCGTCAGCAGGAAACCCACGATCACCGCGACCGCAAAGCCGAACAGCATCTCGTGGGCGTGCCACAACAGCGGGGGCATCGTCGCCGGCAACGCCGCCACGCCCAGAAGGGCTGCGACCCAGTACGGCACCGCGAGCGCCGCGAAGGCCGCCGCGCCGAGGTAGAACGGACGGAAGCCCAGCCGGAACAGCGGCCAGCCAGGCAGCGGGAACTCCATGCTCGGCGCCCTGGCGTCAGCGCTCGGCACGCCGGCCTGCGGGACGAGAGGAATGGCGCTTGACGGGCTCTTCATGATGGAGACCTGGCTTCGGGGAAGCGACGAAGCCGAAACTAAAGCTGTATGGTGTATGCATGTTAATGACATCCGACCCTTAAAGCAATACACTGCATGCATCTTTAAGAGGTCCCATGCGCCTTTCCGAATACACGGACTACACATTGCGGGTGCTGATGTACTGCGCCGCACATCGGGACCGCCTGGTCACGATCGGTGAACTGGCCGAGCAGCACGGGCTGTCCCGGAATCACCTGATGAAAGTGGTCAACGACCTGGCGCACCGTGGCCTGCTCGAGACCACGCGCGGACGCGGCGGCGGGCTGCGGCTGCGGGCCGAGCCCGATCGGATCCGCATCGGCGATGTGGTGCGGGCCACCGAGACCGACTTTCGCCTGGTGGAGTGCTTCGACGCCACGACCAACGCGTGCACGCTATCGCCGGCCTGCCGGCTGAAGCACCTTTTCGACGATGCTCTGGCCGGCTACTTCAAGGCCCTGGACGGCGCCACGCTGGCGGACATGACACAGGGCCCCACCCTGCCCCGACGCGGGACGATCGCGCCACCGGCCGGCCGCCGGCGCGCGCTGGGGGCAGGACCGACCGAGGCCCGCCGCGTCGCCCGACCCCGAAGCGGCGCGTGAAGACCGAAGACCGATCGGAGACTCCACTCGATGACCCACGCCATCCCAGGCCACAGCGCACCCGCTGTTGGCTTCGAAGTGCCGCTGGAGATGCTGGCAGCCTGTCACGGTCGCGTCCAGCACCAGTGCGCCACCCTGCAGCGCCTGTTGCCCCACCTTCAGCGTCACGGCGCCGACCGTGACGCGCAGGAAGCAGCCAGAGCCATCATGCGCTACTTCGATTCAGCGGCACGCCACCACCATGAAGACGAGGAACACGATCTGTTCCCGGCGCTGTTGGAATCGATGGCAGGGTCGGACGCGGTGTGTCTTCGGGAACTCACCGCGTCACTTTGCGGCGACCACCGCAAGCTCGAGCAACTCTGGGGCGCGCTGCGCCCTCAACTCTCGAGCGTCAGCGAGACGACTGGCCACATCGTCGACGCCGCACTGGTCTCTTCCTTCGTTGAGCGCTACGAGGCGCACATCCGACGTGAAGAAGGCGAACTGCTGCCCATGGCCGCACGCCTGCTGGGCGAGACCGAACTGGACCGCATCGGCGTGGCGATGCGGCGCCGACGTACTCGCGTGGCTGAGCGTTGAACCGACTTCTCATTCGCACCCAAGGGACGAGCGCGACGACCGGCAACTGAAAGCGCACCTCTTTTCCAGCAGGAGATCATGATGCCCCGGCAAGACGAAGAAGGCTATCTCGTGGAGCCAACCGATTGGACTTCAACGTGGGCTGGCCAGATCGCGGCTGAGCAGGGAATCGCATTGACAGACGATCACTGGTTTGTGATCAGCTTCATGCGCGAACAGCAGCAAGAGCACCAGGTCACGCCGGACGCCCGACATGTCATGCGTCACCTCGAACAGCGATACCCCGGCCAAGGTCGAAAGCGGCTCTTTGAACTGTTTCCCTACGGCTACGTCGCTCAGGCCTGCAAGATTGCCGGCATGAAGCGCCCGCGCGCTTGGAGCACGGGCTAGAAGTGTCGGTGAGATGCCAAGTGCGCCGCCTCTGTAGAGCCCCGCGTCGACCCGAACGGCCTGTGCGGTAAACCGCGGCCTGAACGCGCGAGTGCAGAATCGGCTGTCGTAGGATGTGGTTGGCATGGGTCTTCACGATCGCCTCGGCAATGCAGACCTCGCGCGTCACTTCGTTGCTGCTGGCGCGACCACATGGCCAACGCGGCAAGTCACCCCGCCGGGCAACGCCTGCAGCATCTAGGTTCGACTGTCCACGGAAGCCCATCAGGCCTTTGTCGGACGCCAGGTCTCCAGGAGAGGGGCGACGGGCTCTCGCTGCCGGGGATGCGCTGGCTGCCGCGGTCGCCCGGCAACGATCCAGCAGGCCAGGCTCTCGTCCGAGTCGCAGAAGGCGGCTTTGATCGCTTCATCCGACACCGAGAGGCCGCTGAGGGACTTCGCCGCGAAGCCCATCACATGGAGGGCGTTCAAGAAGTTCATCAGTCCAGCGCCCACGCACATCCACTGTTCGTGCACCGGCACGTCGGGGACATCGGGGCAGATGCGGGCCACGAGAGCGGCCAGCCCGGGGCCGTTGAAGGCCCGTGCCCTGGCCCTCTCGACGTCGTCGGGCGGCTGGCCACGTTCCAGTGCACCTTGCGCGAACAACTCTGATAGCGCAAGCCGCTGATCGTCGCCGACGATGACAAACCGGAACGGCCGGAGCGCACCGTGGTCCGGTGCCCTCTCCGCGACCCGGGCCGCGCGCATCCAAGCCTCGATGGTCGGTCCGGGCGCCGCGAGGTACTTGGGTCCGGTCGAGAAGCGCTGGCCGAGCAGGTGCAGCAGGTCCTGCCCAGCCGACGCGGGCAGCGAATCCGGGCCCGGAGGCACAGCTTGCATCGTCATCCAGACCGCCCGGCCAGGTACACCGCAGCCTGAACGCGCGAGCTGAGGTTCAGTTTGCGCAGGATGTGCTGGACATGGATCTTCACGGTCGCCTCGGCGATGCTCAGTTCGCGCGCCACTTCCTTGTTGCTGGCCCCCTTGGCGATGAGTGCCAGGATCTCGCGCTCGCGGGGCGACAGGCTGTGGATCGGATCCTGATCGAGCGCAGGCGGCGGCATCGCCTCGCCCAGCCCGGCCTGGAAAGCGCTGACCAGCTTGCTGGTCATCTCGGGGCTCACCACCGATTCCCCGGCCATCGTGCGCTGGATGACCGACACCCACGAGCCTCAACACCATGGCGATCCTGCCGCAGCTCATCGCCATGGGCGTGCGCGCTTTCAAGATCGAGGGCCGTCAGCGCAGCGCCGCCTATGTGGGCGATGTCACACGTACCTGGCGCGCGGCGATCGACGCTGCCTGCGCTGCCGCCGCGCAAAGCCAGGCTTTCCAGCCCCAGCCGGCATGGACCCAGGCGCTGTCGCGCCATGCGGAAGGGGCGCAGACCACGCTGGGTGCGTTCGAGCGCCCCTGGCGATGAAGGAACCGCCCATGGATGCCCCTCACCACGCTACTCGCGACACGTCCGTCGCTCAGGCCCCGGCGCTGTCCCATCTATCCGAGTCGAAGTCCAGACGCTTCGGCCTGACCGTAGGACCGGTGCTGTACCTCTGGTCGCGTGCACGCCTGTTGGACTTCTACGCCGGGATCGCCGAATCGCCCGCCGACTGCGTGGTCCTGGGCGAAGTGGTGTGCGCGCGCCGCCGCGAGCTGCGCCTGGACGACTGGCTGGCGCTGGCGCGCGAGCTCACCCAGGCCGGCAAGCAGGTCATCCTGGCCACGCAAGCGCTGGTGGAAACCGAGGCTGATCTGCGCCTGATCGAGCGCCACGCCGATCTCGCCTGCCATGCCGTGGAGGCCGGCGATGCGTCGGCACTGGCCTTGCTGCATGGCCGCGTGCCGCTGGTGCTGGGTCCGCACGTCAACGTCTACAGCCAGGCCGCGCTGCGCGAGCATGCCGATCTGGGCGTGCTGCGCTGGGTGCCGCCGCTGGAGCTGTCGCTGTCTGCGGTCGCCTGCATCAATCCGGCGGACCAACCGATACGCCGGCCCGACGGCGGCGCCATCGGCACGGAGGTGTGGGCCTTCGGCCGTCTGCCTCTGTCGTTCTCGGCACGTTGCTTCACTGCGCGCCATGTCGGCGTGCCCAAGGATCAGTGCGGCTACCCCTGCATGGACGACCCTGATGGCCGCCTGGTCCGCAGCACCGAAGGCCAGTCGTTCCTGGCGCTCAACGGCACCCAGATTCAATCGGCCGGCGTGCACAACCTGCTGGAGCATGGGGCGGCGCTGGCATCCTGCGGGGCTACCCGCGTGCGGCTGTCGCCGCAGTCTTCCGGCTTCACGAAAGTGATCGAGGACTTCGACGCTGTCTTGAACGGCGACCAGCCGGCCGAGGAACGACTGGCCGGCTGGGCCGACGCCGGCGTCCCTCAGCCACTCGTGACCGGGTACGCCTTCGGCGGCGCGGGCATGAACGCGGTCCATGTGGAATTGGCGGGAGTAGACGCATGATCTCCATTCGCCGGCCACCGCGGTGGTTGTCCGCCCGGGTCGATGCGGCCGCTGCCCACTTGGACCGCTTGGCACCACCGCCACCCTTGCTGGCGCGCGCGATCGCCAAGCTGGCCGGAGGCGTCACTCAATTGCCCAGCGCGCCGCCGTCGGCACTGGTGGCCGCGGCCATCAACCGGGCGTTGTGGCCGCGCTTCCCGCCCGAGTTGCGTGACGGGTTGGCGGGTCGCGTCGTGGCACTGGAAATCACCGACCTGGGCGTGCGCGTGAGGCTCTGCGCGGGCCCGCAGGGCTTCTCAGCGGCTGGCGAGCAGGCGGTGGCGGCGCTTCGCATCGCCTCCCGGACCTCAGGCTGGTGGCGGCTGGCTCGCGGCCTGGACGATCCCGATCGCTTGTTCTTCGATCGCGTGCTGATGATGGAAGGTGACACGGAGCTTGGCCTCCTGCTCAAGAACTCGCTGGACGCCCTCGGTCCGCTGTGGCCGGTGGCCACGGCCCAAGAGGAACGCTGATCGCCGCAGAACTGTCATCAGGCGTTCACCCGTTCGGCGATTCCCGGCGCGAAGTGGTTCCGGCACCGCTGCTGTCGTCGCCTGCCTCGGGCCCAGCCGTTGTTCCCTCGCTGCCGACGGGGCGCGTCGATTTGAGCCAGCGGTCGGCCATCCAACACCTTGTCCTCCCATCCACTCCCGTCGATGGGCAACGCCAAGGGGTGCGAACGGCGTGCAACAGCTTCTACGAGTGACCTCGAAGGTCAGCTGCTTGAGTCACAATTTTCGATTCGTCAAATGACGTCCTGATAAGAACACTTCTCAAGACAGAAGGGCCCGGTACGAGGCCCAGGCCCCGCGCCTCGCCCGCTACCCCACCCCAGCCTCGTTGACGGTCCGCAACCGCATCGAGGCTTTTTCGTCTTGGCCGTACTCGACCTAGCAAGGCATCGTTGCCGCGCTTCGGCCACCAGCTACGAATCAGCGGCCAGGTACTCCGGCGGCAGCAATTCTTCAGTTTCCCGCAAGAGATCGGCCGAGCTCACGCCCAAGGCGCGAGCAATCTTCAGGACAAGAACGAGGGTTGGCATGTGCTCGCCGCGCTCGATCTTCCCGAGGTGGCTGCGCTCCACCTTCGCCTGCAGTGCCAGTGCCTCCTGGGCAACACCAAGATTCGTTCTGACGGCACGAACCGCCGCGCCAAATGCGCGCGCCACAACTGGATCTGCCGTCGTCGTCCCGACGGGCCTACCTGCCCGGATTGTTCCCTTTGCCATCGACAAAAGCGTCGCGGCGGTGGAGAATTTAAACCACGTTATCTTTAACTCATTCCTGGCCGGCGTTCATCATGGCCGGGCGAAGCTGATGACCTGTCGGAAAGCAACACGCGCATCTCGATCACCACCGCTCCTGGTGATGCTGGCCACCCTCGTGGCCGGCTGTGCTGCGCTGACACCAGCCGAGCCGGCCGCATGGCCTGACTTCGTCGCTTCCTTCGCGGGCGTGCCGTTCGAGTCCAACGAATACCCGGCGGGCACGACAAAGGTGGCTGTGTCGGCGGATGTTCCGGGCTCGATCGAATCCGGAAACGCCCGGTTCGCCCGGTGGTGCGCCGCGCGGGCCGGCACGAGCGGACAAGTCCAGCAGCTCGCACGGTCCAACTCCACACTCAGCAACTTTCAGGGGAGCCTGGCTGCGAAGTCAAACGCCGAACTGGCCGGCGGCCTCTCGTTTGTGGTCGTCTCGGCCGTTGGGTGCGTTGGGCAGGCGAACCAGGGCGTGATCGCCCTGATGGTGAGCGCACCAGGTCGCAAGGGCGAAACCGAGGTCAAGGACGGAAAGGTCCTGAGCAAGTTGACGCGCGCGTTCTTCACGGCGGATCAAGCCGGCGCTTTCAGCGCGGCGTACACGCAGCGCGAAGCTGAACGCACTCGGCTAGCTTCTGCAAGACTTCAGGAGCGCGAAGGGAAGAAGGCCGAGGCAACGCAACGGTTGCGCAGCAATCCACGCGTCGGCGATCGGACGCAGGTCGGCACCATTGTCGAAGTACGGCCACCGCTCGTGCTGGTCCAGTACGACGAGCGGTACCGCGCACTCGGGAACCGGCCGGCGGCTGAATGGCTGCCCATCGAATCTTTGACAGCGGACTCGCCCTGACGCGTTGACGATGGACATCGACGCCCTGCTGTTTTTGCTAGGTGGCGGCTTCGTCACGGTTCAAATGCTTCGTGCTCTGATCTGGCTGGTTACCTTGCCGAGTGGTGCTTTCCTGAACGCGATGCTTGTCGCCGGAGTCGACGAGGAAGACGATCTGCACACACTCCCCACGGCACGACGAAATCGCTACCGGGAATTGCGTCGATGAGACCGCTGCCGCTGGCTTGAACCAACCGATCGAGGGCCGAACCATGCACGAAACCGAATCGCCTCCGCAAGGTGCCCCCGGCAGCCCTGCTGCTGATGGCACTGGTCAGGACACGCACGCCCCTTCTGCCAGCAGCGCAGGCGGCTGGGATTTCGCCGCCTTCGGAGCCTTCCTTCGATCGAGCGACGAAGCCTGGGTGCAACGTACTTCTGCTGTGGGCGGCCCTTCGCTGGTCAGTGCCCTTCCCTGCCTTGACTGCGGACCGAAGCAACGTCCAGGCGTCAACTAACCGCGTCCGCAGATGGCATCAGATGACGGGAGAGGCAGCTTCGAAGACGAGCTGCGCCGCATGGCCTTGGCCGGCGCCTCGGATGAAGAGCTTCAGCAGTTCATCAACGCGAGAAGGTGCGGGGATGCCGAGCTTGCGAATCGCATGTTGATCCAGTTTCAGACACCCGCCTCCCCATCACCTGCACTGACACCACTGGAGAGGCTTCGTGTCGCTGCATTGAGGCCGGTAGTGAACAGGCTCGACGCGCAGGCGCTGTACGCATATGTCTGCATCCTCTGGCCGATCACCGAACAGGCTCTCGGAACCACCGTGGAGCCGACCTGCTGGGCGAGCGACACCTTTGTCGACTCGATCGCTGATAGCCTCATGCGCGTCGTGCTGCAGCATTTGCACTCGGGCGGCGCCGGGCCCGATGGCCCGTGTCCGCTGCACTGAGCGTTTCAGCCCAACAGGCGGCCCGACACAGCCGGTCCTCACGATGCCCTTCATGCGCAAGCGCCACCGAACTCGGTTGCTGCAGAATCGCCGCGCACTGGCGCACAGGTTGATGGAAGTGCGGAGGCTTCTCGCGCCACTCCCCATCGGCAGCCAGAATCAGTTCCTCAACTTCCCCAAGGGCAGCCTGTCTGGCCTCACACCAGTTCAGGCACTTCGCAGGGGCCTCGTTGTCAGGGTCATGACCGCCGCCCGCGGGCACCTCGAACGCTGAGCCAAAGGCCTGCCACGTGCGGGCCTTTCCGCCCCGATGTACGGACACGAACTAACAGCAAAGCTGAGTGCCAACTGCGCCAACCACAGCGACCAAAAGTGCAAGGCCCTGCTGTTAGTTCAGTTCGCAGCGCTTCGATACTCCGCACCAGGCTATGGCACTTGTTCATGGTTTTATATACAGTGGCGCGGAACGGGCCTGCGCCAGCGCGATCCATGCAATCAACGAACGGCGATCTCTTCGAAGAGCCAGGCTCTGTGGGCCTGCAAACGTACATCGATGCGTTCGAGGGGTGGCTTGCTGCGCGCGAGGAATTCGGTGCCATTCGCGAGCAGTCGTCGGTCGCGGTCTATCGCAGTATGTGGGCCGCCCTGTCGGCCTGGTGCGTCGGTCGTGGCTTGCACCTGGACGCGCTGAGGGCGGACCACTTCGAGGCCTACCTGCTCTCTCGAGGTGGCACCGAAGAACTGAGCGCGCGCTATGCGTGGCGCCTGCTGACATTGGCCGATGAGGTTCAGTTGCATCGCGCCAGGACCACCGGCTTGCCACGCAACTCGGCGGCTCTTGACTTGCTGATGGCCACGCCCGAGTGGCGCTTTGCCAATGCCAGCGACAAGACACCCCTGCCCGACCATCTGCACGCCCACGAGGCGAAGGCCCTCGTTTCCTGGTTGTTGGATCCCGCAAGTGGCTCCGCCGTGGCCGGCGCGCCGGCGCACACCTGGCAGGCCATGCGCAACCGCACAGCGGTCGCGCTGCAACTCGGCGCCGGCCTCACGCCCGCGGACATTCGTTCTGCGGTCACGGACGGCGTGGTGAGCGATGGCGCCAAGGTGGCTGGCCTGCCATGGAAGATCCGCCTGCCGGCGCACGGCAGCATTCCGGCGCGCGAAGCCCCGATTGCCCCTTGGGCCGGACGGCTGCTGCGCGCCTGGCTGGACACGCGCTGCGCGTTGCAGATCACCGGACCTGCACTCTTCCCGGCGGCGCGCAGCGGGCGACCCTGGGGCAAGGTGGCGCAGTACACGGCGGCCAAGGCGGTGCTGGCTGCGGCCGGCGTGCCCGAGGCGGAGGGCGGTAGCTTCAAGCTGCGGCACACCTTTGCGCTTCGGCAATTGCGGCGCGGCACGTCTGCCGACCAGGTGGCTCAGTGGATGGGCCTGGCCGACCCGGCCGCACTGGCGCGCTACCGACGTGTCCTGCTTGCGCCCACCGAGGTTGTTTGAGCCGCTGCCACTGCGAGCACCACCACCCTGCCCGCGTGCCCGTTTGGAACCGATCCAGGTTAGGCGACGCCGAACACCTTCATCACCTCATCGCCGAGGTGATTGATCACCTTCACCGCGATGCGACCCGTCTTCGGTTTCTCGAAGGGCCGTGATACGTCACTGTTGAGCGTGGCCCAGGCCTCGGCGTCGATTTCAGCTTTGAGCGTGGTCTTCAGCGCCTTGTACGGATCGGCAGCGCCCAGGAAGTAGGCCTGCCGCACGAAGAAGCTCTCTTCGTTGTACTCGGTGTCGATCATCCACAGCGCGATGCTGTCGGTGCCGCCACTCTCGATCTCGCCGGTCTGCGGCCGGAACACGTCCACGCCTTTCACGCGTACGCGCACCTGGCCATCAGCCTGCGGCTCGATTCGGATGTCGGGCTCGCCGAACACCACGAACAGGTTGCCGGCGCCCGTGTTCTTCAGCTCGCCGGCCATGTGCAGGTCGGGGTTCATGCGCGCCTTCAGCACCGGCACGCGGCCCAGCTTCTCGAACTCGGCGGCGTGGGCTTCGTAGTTGAAGGCGCAGGCGATCAGCACGTCGAAGTTGTCGTCGGCCGCTTCACGTGCGGCGCTGACCAGGTCGGGCCGCGACACGGTGCCGAACTCGGGGCCGATGAAGATCGCAGCGCGACGCTCCTTCTCGCCTTCCATGTAGCGCCCTTCGGCGCAGATGTACGTGCCTGGCCAGCCGACGATGCTGGTGAAGCTGATGCGGTTGTTGCGGTTCACAGATGATGCTAATAGGTTC
>Ga0268298_10003888_pt1 | contig 14900 bp, 14 predicted proteins | sample WWTPWeurt_MetaG_FD_194462 | JGI IMG/M metagenome (GOLD analysis project Ga0268298, IMG submission 194462) | Activated sludge microbial communities from WWTP in Nijmegen, Gelderland, Netherland - WWTP Weurt | ecosystem: Engineered > WWTP > Aerobic digester > Activated sludge | place... | reverse complement strand
CACAGCAGCATCGAGGCGCTGGCGGATCTTCGAGATCCGCGGGCAGTGCCGCGCTTGATCCCACTCTTGGGGACCGACAACGCCTCGGTGGTGCGCTCGGTGCACTGGGCATTGGTCACGCTCACCCGTCAGGATTTCGGCCGTGAAGGCAAGCTCTGGACGGCCTGGTGGCAGCAGAACTCGAGTCGGCATCGGATCGAGTGGCTCGTCGACTCCCTCCTGCACGACTCGCTCGAAGTGCGCCGGGCTGCGGGGGAGGAGCTGAAGAGCATCACGAAGGAGTATTTCGGCTACTACGAAGACCTCCCGCCAAGGGAGCGGGAGCGGGCGCAGAGAGCCTACCGAGAGTGGTGGGAAGCCACCGGAAAAGCTCGCTTTTCCTGAGCCGCTCGACAGCGCCGCGGGATGGATGGAATAAGCCGAGGCGTGAGACCCGAGGCCACCGAAGAGCTCGACTCCGCTCTACGCGCCGCGAACCTCGCCCTCGGTGGGCAACAGCGGCGCGAGGCCAGCCGATTCGCGTCCATCGAGCTCCGTTTCGCCGATCGGCGCACGGGCCCGTGGGAGATGGCCGCGCTCGCTTCCGTGGCTTTCGCCTCGTTCTTGATCGTCGTCGGGCTTTGGCTCTGGTGAGCCGCGCTCACTGGCCCGCGCAGTTCGAGTTGGCGTAGGCGGCTTGGGCGCCCGCGCCTTCCCCGATGGAGCTCGCGGCGTTGGCCGCGGACTTGGCGCCTTTGCAGTTGCCCAGAAAGGCGCGATCGCGGACGGCCTTCGGGGACGAGAGTCGAATCCGGAGACGGGCATTCGCCAGCGCTCCCGGACTCCCGCCGGTCTTTTCGCACTGGCGAAATAGAGCCACCGCGCTTTCGATGTTCCAGCTTGCGGCCGCCTGCTGCGACGCGCCGCAAGCAGCATCGCCCTGCGGACCGGACGGCGGAGGAGGAGGCGGCGGCGGCGACGAGCTCGGCGGCGGGGGAGGAGGCGGCGGCGGCGACGAGCTCGGTGGCGGCGGGGGTGGCAGCGTGTTGCTCGCCGAGGGCTTCGTGGGCGTGGTGGGCTTCACCGGCGGCTTGGCGGGCTCGTCCGCTGTCACCGGCGGCGGAGGCGGGGGCGGAGTCACCGGGCTGGTCGGCGTGACGGGCTCGATGACTCGCGTGCCCGAGCTCGATGGTGGGGTGAGAGGCAGTGGATCGCTCCCCTCACCGCCCGACCGCTGGTACTGCCAAACCGCGGCCACGACGAACGCCAGCCCCAACATCAAGCCCAGCGCTCCGAGGATGAGCCCCCACGGACTCGATGCGGGTCGCGGCGGGGGCGGCGGCGGGATGGGCGCGGCGACGGCGATGCCGGTGCGGAACGCCGGCTCGCGCGGGGCCACCGGCAAAAATCCAGGCTGGGTTCCACCCGCCATGGGGGCCACCTGAGCGGGTGCCATGGGCGCGGTGTGGGGACCATCGCCGCCGGGCTCGGTGGTGGCGCGAGCGACCGTCTCGCCGCCGAGCTCGCGACTGAAGTCGAGCGCCGTCGATGGACGTTCGGCAGGAGTCTTGGCGAGGACGTGGAACACGGCGTGCTCGAAGTCGGGCGGCACCGCGACGCTGGTGCGAGTGCGCATCGGCGGGGGTGGCACGGTCATGTGCTGTGTCGCCCACTGCCACGGCGTCTCGCCCTGGAAGGGCAGGACGCCGGTCGCCATCTCGTAGGCGATGATGCCGAGCGAATAGAGGTCGCTACGAGCATCGAGCTCTTTGCCCGCGAGCTGCTCGGGGCTCATATAGGGCGGCGTACCGAGCACCACACCTTGCTGCGTGAGCTTGGTCTGCTTGTCGGTCGGCGCGTTGGTCTTCGCGATGCCGAAGTCGAGCACCTTCACGAAGTCGGCCTCGTCGGCGCGTCGCGTGAGGATGATGTTGTCCGGCTTGAGATCGCGATGGACGATCCCGAGCGAGTGGGCCTCGGCGAGAGCGCCGCACACCTGCTTCAGAATGTTGCGGACGCGAGACAGCGGCATGGGACCGCGCGCGATGGCCTGGGTGAGCGGCTCACCCTTCACGAACTCCATCGCGATGTAGAGACGGCGGTCGGGAGTCTCGCCGAAGTCGTAGAACCGGATCGTGTTGGGGTGCTCGAGCTGCGCGACGATGCCGCACTCCCGATAGAAGCGCGAAACGATGGTGTGATCCGCGCTCAGGGTGGGCAGAAGCGTCTTGATGGCCACCTTGCGCGTGTGCGCGCCCATCTTCTGTTCGGCCTCGTAGACCACCCCCATCCCGCCTTCGCCGATGACGCGGGTGACGAGGTAGCGCCCTCCCACGAGCTGCCCCACCAGGTTCGAGGGGTCGGCCGAAGGCTGCGCCATGGGCGCACCGCAGGACTGGCAGAAGCGGGCGCCCTCGGGATTAGCTGTGCCACAGACCGCGCAGTTCATGGGGAGGCCCGGCGGAGCGCCGGCTCATTCTTAGTGTAGGACGCACGCGCGCGCTCTTCGATTTCACAGCCTTTTCGTTAAAGGAAATCGTGCGCGGCGGACGCCGGCGGCGACGTCGGCAACCGTACGGTTCACTTGCCTTTTTTCTTGGGGTCCTTCTTCTCGTCCTTGGGCGGCTCCTTGGCCTCCAAAGTAATTTCCCACTCCATGGTCTCCTCCGCCCCTTCGAAGGGCGGCACGATGACGCTCTTGAAAGCGTTGACGGCGCACTTTCCGACGGCGTTGTCGTCGAAGGGCGAAGTGATGGTCGCGCTCTTCGCGTGACCATCGTTGCCGAAAGTGACCGTCACCTTGGCCGTGCCGCCCGGGCTCTGCTCGGGGACGGAGCCTGGGCAGGTCTCCGCCGAGCGCGCGGCGCGCTTCATTTCGAGGTCGGCCTGGCGCTTGTCGAACTTGGCCTTCTTCTCCAGGTCGCTCTCTTCGGAAGACACGGTGGAGCCGTGCTCCTGCCGTTCTTTGTCTTGCTGCTCGGCCAATGCCTCTTGTTCAGCGAGCAACTGGTCCGGCGTCTTGACGCCCTGGCCCTCGTTCGAGGGACCTCCACAGGCGAGGGTCAATAGGGGGACAGCGACGAGGAGGGAGCGCTTCATGGCGCCGATTCTATATCACCCTCCCCGCAGGCGAGCGAATCCGCCGTGGAGCTCCGGCCGCCTCGGCCACCGGGCGCCCACGCCCTTCGACACGGCCGCGACGACCGGCCTTGGGAACGGCCGCTCAGAGGTCGGTGATCTGGTAGTCCTTGATCTTGTAGAGCAGGGCGCGGTGGCTGATTTCGAGGATTTCGGCCGCTCGCGTGCGGTTGCCCTTGGTCTTCTGCAGCGCACGGCGGATGAGGATCTCCTCGATCACGCGCATGGTCTTTTTGACGCTGAGCTCCCCGCTGGTGAGCTGCATCTGGACGGGGTCACGCGCCTCGCGGATGCGTTCGGGCAGGTCTGCGGCCACGAGCTGCTCGCCCTCGGACAGGACCATGGCCCGCTCGATGGTGTTCTCCAGCTCGCGCACGTTGCCCGGCCAGGCGTACTCGTAGAGCAGCCGGCGACACTCGCTGTCCATGCCTCGGATGTTGGTGCCGAGTCGGGCGTTGTTCCGCGTGAGAAAGTGCTCCGTCATCAGGGGGATGTCTTCGCGGCGCTCGCGCAGGGGGGGCACGTGGATGGGGAGCACGTTCAGGCGGTAGAACAGGTCTTCGCGGAAGCGCCCCGCCCGGGTTTCCGCGGTGAGGTCACGGTGGGTCGCTGCGATGATGCGCACGTCCACCTTGATGTCTCGCGTCTCCCCGAGGCGTCGGATCTTCTCGTCCTCGAGCACCCGCAGGAGCTTCACCTGGAGCCCGAGCGGCAGCTCGCCGATTTCGTCCAAGAACAGCGTGCCAGTGTCGGCTTCTTCGAACAGGCCGCGCCGATCGGCGACGGCGTCGGTGAACGCGCCCTTCTTGTGACCGAAGAGCTCGCTCTCGAGCAGGTTCTCCGGGATGGCTCCGCAGTTCACGGGAACGAAGGGCCCACCTCGCCGACTGCTCCGCCGGTGAATGGCGCGGGCGACCAGCTCCTTGCCCGAGCCGCTCTCGCCGGTCACGAGCACGGTGGTCTTGTACTCGGCGATCTTGGCGATGGTGCGGAAGATGTCCTGCATCGACGGGCTCTTCGCCAGGATGTCTTCGAACTTGTGTTCTTTGCGGATCTCCTCGCGCAGCGCGCGGTTCTCCCGCCGCAGGAGCTCGCGCTCCTCCGCCTTCTTCAGCGTGAGCACGACCTCGTCGGGTTTGAACGGCTTCTGGACGTAGTCGTACGCACCGGCCTTCATCGCTTCCAGGGCGAGGTCGGTGTTGCCGTAGGCACTCATGACGATGACCGTCGCGTCGTTGCCTTTGGCTTTCAGCGTCGACAGGAGGTCGAGCCCCCCCATCTTGGGCATGCGCACGTCCGTGATGACGAAATCGGGCCCGAAGGAGTCGACCAAGCCGAGAGCCTCTTCGCCGCTCTCCGCCGTCTCGACCTCGTAGCCGTTCCGGCGCAGCAGCGTGCGGAGCACGAGCCTCAGGTTCTCTTCGTCGTCGACCACCAGAACGCGGCGCACTGTGAAAAAAATGCTAGATGACGCGGCGGCAGTCCGCAACTGATTGCGTAGTCGGCGTGGGCGCCCTTCCCCCGAAAATTGCTGCTGATTTCTCGCCTGGGCTGCTCCCGAGGCCGGAGTTGGCGTAGACATCGCCCCATGCTCACCGGCATCGACCAGCTCTTCAGCGGACAGCTCGGCAACCTTCGGCGGCGCCTCCGGGACGCCCGGGTGGGAGTGCTCACCCATGCTCCGGCGGTCGATCGCCGCGGACGCAACCTGCTCACGGTCCTCGAGGAGCTCGGAGCGAGCCCTTCGTTGGTGCTGTCGCCCGAGCACGGTCTCGACGGCGTCGCGCAAGCCGAGGAAGCAGTGGCGAGCGAAGCCGCGAACGAAGGCCCCGCGCACGTGAGCCTCTACGGCAGCACCAGGGAGTCTCTGACGCCCTCTCCGGACCACCTGAGTCAGATCGATCTGCTCGTGGTCGATCTCGTCGACGTCGGCAGCCGCTACTACACCTACGTTTGGACGGCGCTCTTGGCGTTGCGTGCGGCCGCGCGCTCCGGCGTACACGTCGTGGTGCTCGACCGGCCGAACCCGATCTCGGGAGATCCGACTTCGCTCGAAGGCGCTCCGCAGAAGGAAGGCTTCACGTCGTTCGTGGGGCTCGAACCTCTGCCCATCCGTCATGCCCTGACCATCGGCGAGCTCTTGGCGCACTTCGCGGACCAAGGTGGGCTGGCGCTCGGACCGGAAGGCGCGCTGTCGGTCGTGCCCAACGTGGGCTGGGAGCGCTTTCGAACCGCAGCCGCCTGGGGTCGCCCGTTCTCGCCGCCGTCCCCCAACATGCCGACGCTCGAGACGGCGCTGGTGTACCCGGGCGGTTGCTTGCTCGAAGGCACGAACCTGTCCGAGGGCCGCGGCACGACGTTGCCGTTCCAGCTGATCGGAGCGCCCTACCTGGATGGCGTGCGCCTCGCGCGGGCGCTCGACGAGCAGCGGATCGTGGGCGCGCAGGTCCGTCCGGTGCGTTTCCGGCCTTCTTTCGAGAAACACGCGGGAGAGGTGTGCAGCGGCATCTTTCTCCAGGTCACCGATCCGGCGCTGTTCCGACCGGTCGCGGCCTACCTCGGCATCATCGCGCTCTGCCGAGCCCAGGCCCCGGAGGCCTTCGCCTTCCGCACCAAGACTTACGAGTTCGAGGCGGAGGTGCCCGCGTTCGATCTGCTGACCGGCTCCGACGACGCGCGGCGCGCCATCCTCGAAGGTGCGGCGCCGACCGACGTGGCCGCGCTGGTGTGCCCGGTCGATGCCCGCTTCAAGGACGTCGTGCTCCAAGCCGAGCTGCGCGTCGGCCAAGCCTGCGCCTGAGCTTCATCCGCCGCCGACGCAGGACTCCACCTCGGCTGGGTCCTTCGGGATCTCGGCGCTGAGGTTCTCGTAGCCGGCGTCGGTCACGAGCACGTCGTCTTCGATCCGAATGCCGCGGACGTCGGCGAAGCGCGCGAGCACGCTCCGGTCGAGAGCCGACTCGAGGTCGCCAACCTCCTTCGGATCTCGGAGGATTTCCGGAATGAGGTAGAAGCCCGGCTCGATCGTCACGCACATGCCCGGTGCGAGGTCCCGGTCGAGCCGCAGGTAGCGATCGGCGCGGTTCGTCGCGCGTCGTCGTCCTGGCGCGTAGCCGGCACGATCGCCCAGGTCTTCCATGTCGTGCACGTCGAGGCCGAGCAGGTGCCCGATGCCGTGCGGAAAGAACAGCGCCGCGGCGCCGCGCTCGTGGAGCTCTTCGGCGTCGCCGCGGAAGATCCCGAGGTCGACCAGACCGCGCGTGAGCGAAAGCCCCGCGATGTGGTGGATGTCGCGGTAGCGAACCCCGGGCGCGACCGCAGAAATGGCGGCCTTTTGTGCGGCGAGGGTCAGCTCGTAGGCGTCGCGCTGGGTGGGGCTGAACCGCCCGGAGACCGGCCAGCTGCGCGTGACGTCACCGGCGAACCCTTCCGTCGTTTCGGCGCCGACGTCCGCGAGGAGCAAGTCGCCCGGAGCGAGCACGCCGTCGTGGCGCTCGTTGTGCAGCACTTCGCCGTGCACGCTGACGATGGAGCCATAGCTCGTGCACATTCCATGCTCCACGATGGCGGCTTCCATCCGTGCGCGCACGAACGCCTCGCGCACGCCGGGCCGCGTGGCGAGCATGCCCGCGAGGTGAGCTCGGGCCGTCACCCGCGCCGCAGCTCGAAGCTGCTCCACGGCGGCGGCGTCGTGGCACAATCGGAGCGCGATGATCGCGTCGGCGAGCTCGGCGTCGGCGCCCTCCAGCTCCTCCCCGCCCGCGTCGACGGGACGGCCCATCCGCTCTTCGAGCCAGCTCGCCGTCTCCCGATCCTGGGGATGCAGGAGCGCAGCGCTGGCCTCGAGCTCGAGCTCTTCGAGCGGGCGGATCTCGATCCCGAGCGCGCGACTCGACTCGTCGAGGCTCGGCGTGGGGCCCGTCCAGAGCGCTTCGGCGGGATCGGGCGGCTCGACGTAGAGGCGCTCCGAGTCGGGCTCGAGCACGAGCACCGCCCCCTCGAGGTGCGCACCCACCAGATAGAGGAAGTGGCTGTCGGCGCGGTAGGGGTAGCGATTGGCCCGGAAGTTCCTCGGGCGCGCCCAGCCCGCGGGCACGACTGCCGGCCCGCGGAGGCTCGCGCGGAGCTTCCGGCGCCGGGTTTGGAAGAACTCGACGGGGGTGGGGGGGGACCACATGGCTCAGGGACTCTCCGATCCGTTCGGTGCCCCCGTCTCGTACTTCCGATGGGTTGAGCCGAAAAGGGACACAGAGCGAGCGCCTGCGGTTAGACTGCCGCCCCCTGCTGGCTGAAACCGGCACGGGGGCTCCTCCGTAGAGGAGGGGCGCAAGGCGACCTACGGCTCGCTCGACTCGCAAACACCAAGAAGAAACCAAGGAGACATGGGATGGCGTTGAACCTTTCGAAGACGATTGCAACTGCAGCATCAGCGGGGCTCTTGCTCGGGGCCGTGGGTTGTGGGGGAAACCAGCCGGACGCCAAGGCGCCGGGTGGCGCCGGGGACCCGGCGGCGGCAGCGGCGGGCGCGAAGGCCTGCTGCAAGGGCAAGAACGAGTGCTCCGGCAAGGGCGGCTGCAAAGTCGAAGGAAAGAACGACTGCGCCGGCAAGAACTCCTGCAAGGGCCAGGGCGGCTGCAACGCGCACTGCCCGAAGTGAGCCTTCCCTGTTCTCGATGAACGCGGCCCGCGTGGGGACTCCCCGCGCGGGCCGTGTCGTATACGCTGCCAGAGCTTCACATGCCTCATCGCCTCGGACTTCCCGATCTCGGCGTCGGCGTCGGACTGCGGGTGCCCCACTACCGGCACATCTTGGCAGAGCGACCGCCCGTCGACTTCTTCGAGATCATCAGCGAAAATTTCATGATCCAGGGCGGCAAGCCGCTCCACCACCTCGACCGTGTGCTCGAGACGTATCGAGTGGTGCAGCACGGCGTGTCGATGAGCATAGGTGGGCCGACCCCGCCCAGTGACGAATACCTAGCGGGGCTTCGCAAGCTCATGGCGCGCACGCGGACGCCATGGCTGAGCGACCACTTCTGTTGGTGCGCGGTGCCGGGCGCGAACCTGCACGACCTCCTGCCCTTGCCCTTCACCGAAGAGGCGATTTCCGTGGTCGTCGATCGCGCCAAGCGCATCCAAGACACCCTGGGCGTGCGGCTCGCCCTGGAGAATGCTTCGAGCTACATGAGCTTCACCTCGAGCACGATGCCCGAGTGGGAGTTCATCTCCCGCGTCGCCGACGCTGCGGACATCGGACTCTTGTTCGACGTGAACAACGTCTACGTGGCTGCCTACAATCACGGCTTCGACCCCTACGAGTTCGTCGCCAACGTGCCCCACGAGCGCATCGTGCAGATCCACTTGGCCGGCCACACGAACCTCGGGAAATACATCATCGACACCCACAGCGACCACGTCATCGACCCGGTGTGGGACCTCTACCGATTCACCATCGAGCGCACCGGGCCCGTGTCGACGCTCATCGAGTGGGACGACGACATCCCCGATTTCTCGACGCTGGCCGCGGAAGCGGAGAAAGCACGAACCGTGCGCAGCGCGGCCGCGCTGTTGTTCGATCGCAGGCAACGCGGCGAGCTCGTCCCCGAGGCGCCTCATCCGGCGGGACCTCCTCCCATCTCACCGGCGATCGTCGCCTCGCATCGAGCTTGGCATCAGGGCGGCCCGCGCGACGGCATCGGCGGCGAGTCCGAGGCCGCGCCGTGAAGGGGCTGCACGAGACCCAAGCCGTGCTCGCGGAGCTCTTTCGGAGGCGGAAGGCCCTCGCTGGCGATCCCGAGCTCAGCGAGCTCGCGCGCGGCATCGCCAGCGGGAACGATCGCCTCTCCCCCGCCGAGCAGCTCGAGATCTATCGCGAGCAGTTCTGGCTCCGCCACACCAGCTCTCTCGTCGAAGACTTCAGCGGCTTGGGCGCGGTCATCGGTCAAACAGCCTGGGAGAAGCTCGTGGAGGGCTACCTCTCCGAGCTACCTCCGACTTCTCACGATCTGCGCGACCTGGGCGATCGACTACCGGCCTACGTCGAGCGTGCGACCTGGCTGCCGCACCACGCCATGGCCGTCGACATGGCCCGGGTCGAGTGGGCCTACATCGAGGTCTTCGACGCCGCCGATGTCGCTCCGCTCACCCCGGAGCGCTTGGCCGAAATCCCGGAGGCGGCGTGGGAGAGCGCGCGCCTCGTCTTGAACCCCGCGCTCCGATTGCTCGAAGTGCGCTACCCGGTCGCTCGCCTCCGGCGCAGCGTGCGCTTGGAAGAGCCTTGGGAGCTGCCGGCCGAAGAAGCGCAGAAGCTCGCCATCTACCGCGGGCGTGACCTGAATCTCGCCCACGTGGCTCTCGAAAGCGGAGCCTACGCCGTGCTCGAAGAGCTCGCGCGCGGCACACCGCTCGTGCCAGCCTGTCGCAAAGCCACCGAGCAGATGGGCACCAACGCGGACTACATCGAAGCCAACATTGCCCGCTGGTTCCAGGACTTCGCCGAGCGCGCGTTCATCGTCGCAATCGAATTGGGCTGACGCATCATCGCCCTCGGGGCACGAGACCGAGCAGCGCCTTCACGACGTCGAACGGCACCGCGAGCCAGCCCGCGGCTGGCTTCGCCTCCGGCTTCGGCGGCGGCTCCCCGGACGGCGCGCGCGGCAACTCGAAGCGCCCAGCCGCGCACATCACCCGCGGAGAACGGCTCCGGCTCACCCGCACGTCGAGCACCACGGGCTGCTCGCGCAAGGTCAACGTCCCGCGCACCCGGGCGCGGCTGCCGTCGCCTTCGGGCTCGAAGTCCACCGCCAGATCGTTCCTGCGGGAGCCTGGCTGGCAGTCCGGGTCGCTCTTCAGTCCGACTCGCAGCGAGGGCAGCGCATGCTCGACCTCGGCGGCGCACGGGCTTTTCGGCAGCGAGCGCAGCGCATCGGCGAAGACCGATGCAGCCTCGGGCGGCGGATGCGTGAGCGCGTCCGACAGCTTTCCGTCGCTCTCTTCCACAGCGACCGAGAGGTTGTCACCGGATTCGAGCGCTCGCTCGTCGCACGGCCCCGCCTCGCGGGGAGTGACTGGGCCGAGCGGTGTGGGCGGCGGGAGGGGGACCTTGGGCTCGGGTGCCGGCTCGCGCGGCGCAGCGCAGCCCAGCGCCAAGAGTCCTGCGAGAATGCGCGCCCGGTTCACGCGACGAGAAGCTACCAGGAATGTCGGTGGCGGTCCTGGCAGGCCCGGGCACCATTCGCCATTCAGCGACGGCAAAGCCCGATTTGGAACTACCATGACGCCGTCATGCGTCGAACGATTGCTGTGCTCGTGTGCGCGCTCGCGCTGTTCGTCTCCTGCAAGAACGAGCCAGGGGCGAAGAGCTCCTTTCCGGGTCCCGAGCAGGCCACGCTGGACGCGCCCGCACAATACAAGGTTCGCTTCGACACCACGCAAGGCGTGTTCGTCGTGCGGGTCGTGCGGGAATGGTCCCCGACCGGAGCGCAGCGCTTCTACAACTTGGTGAAGCTCGGCTTCTTCGACGGCACCAAGTTCTTCCGCGTGGTTCCGGGCTTCGTCGCCCAGTGGGGCATCCACGCGGACGGCGATCCCGTGATGAGCCGCTGGCGTTCCGCGTCGATTCCCGACGATCCGGTGCGAGAGTCGAACGTGAGGGGCAAACTCTCGTTCGCGATGAGCGGCCCCTCGTCACGCACGACCCAGGTGTTCGTGAACCTCGGCGACAACCAGCGGCTCGACGCCATGGGCTTTGCGCCCTTCGGCGAGGTGGCGGAGGGCATGGACGTCGTGCAGAAGCTCTCGTCGAAGCACGGACAACGACCCGACCAAACCAAGATCCAGATCCAGGGAAACGCCTACTTGGATCGCGAGTTCCCTGGCCTCGACGCCATCAACAAGGCGGAGCTTTCACCCTGAAGGGGTGGTGGGCTTCGCGAAGAAATACGTCATCGTGGCAGACAGCTTCGAGACGAGCTTCTCTTGGTCCCCGGCGTCGGCGTAGACCCAAGCCTCCGTGGCCACGAGGTTGCGTCCAGGGCGCAGCACTTCGGCGCGGCAGCGCAAGCGCTTTCCCGACGCGGGCCGCAAGAGCTGGATCTTGAACTCCACGCTGAGCGTCGCAGCGCCCGGCGGCGCCAAGGTGCCGGCGGCCGCCCCCGCGCTGTGGTCCGCGAGCGTCGCCTGGACCCCCGCGTGCACCACGCCGTCCTGCTGCAGGTGGTGAGGCAAGATCGGAAGCTCGGTCTCGACCCATCCCGGGCCGAGGTCCAGGAGCCGAATCCCCAAGTGCTGGACGAAGGCCGCTCGCGAGAAGATGGCCTCCGCACCAGCACGATCGAAGACGGGAGGAGCGCTCATCGCGAAACGCCCCATAGCCGATGACCGAAGCGGCCGCGAGCCGCACGGCTTTACTCCACGGACAGAGCGCGTAAGCTCTGGCTCCGAGTTCGCGTTCAGGGAAGAGCATGCAAGACCTCACCCAATGCCCCGACTGCCAAGGCTTCGTCCCCGCGGGTTTCGAGCGTTGCCCCAACTGTGACCGTGGGTTTTCTTCGGGACCCCTGAGGCGCGTCGCGGCCGCGGCCCTGAGCGTCGTCACCGGCGGCGCTGTCGCCATGACGCTCATGGCCTGCTACGGCGGCGCCCCCCAAGCCATGGGCCCGATGCCCGAGAAACCCAGCACCTGTCGGGAAGGCGCGGAGGCCCCCCCACCCGGCTCGCCCGGAGCCGATCCGAACGCGAAGCCGTGCAGCGAAGGCCCGACGAACAGCATCGCCACCGGCGAATCCGAAGCACCGAAGCCCCCGCCGCCCGGCTCGTGACCCACCGCCGCCTGGACGTGGTCCACGAGCGGTTCTTCCCAGCCTACGTGGTCTGGGAGCTCACCCTTGCGTGCGACCAGGCGTGCCTGCACTGCGGCTCGCGAGCGGGCAGTGCGCGCGCCAACGAGCTCCAGAGCGACGAAGCCATCCGGGTCGCGCGCGAGCTCGCGGAGCTCGGGGCGCGCGAGGTCGTGTTGATCGGCGGCGAAGCGTACCTGCACCCGGGCTTCTTCCAAGTGGTGCGAGCGCTCTCCGAGTCGGGCGTGGTCACCCAGATCACGACGGGAGGCCGCGGCGTGACACCGGAGCTCGCCCGTGACCTCGCTCGAGCAGGGCTCGCGGCGGCGAGCGTTTCCCTGGACGGCCTCGAAGCGACGCACGACACGCTGCGCGCATCACCGGGCAGCCAGCGAGCGGCGCTTTCGGCCCTGCACTCGCTCCGCGCCGCGGGCATCCGCATCGGCGCGAACACGAACCTGAACCGGCGGAATCGCGACGAGCTCGAAGCACTGTTCGAGCTCGTCTGCGAACACGGAGTCGAGTCGTGGCAGATACAACTCACGGCTCCCCTCGGACGTGCCGCCGACCGCACGCAGCTCGTTCTCCAGCCGTACGATCTTCTCGACTTGGTGCCTCGCATCGCGCGCGTGAAGGAACGCGCTCGGGCGAGAGGGGTACACGTCATGCCCGGGAACAACCTCGGGTACTTCGGTCCCGAGGAGGCTCGACTCCGCTCGTGGCACCCCGGCGGGAAGGACCACTTCGCGGGCTGCCAGGCGGGGCGTTTCGTGCTCGGGATCGAATCTCATGGCGAGGTGAAGGGCTGCCCGTCGCTGCAGAGCCCCGAGTACATCGTGGGCTCGCTTCGCGACACCGGCCTGGCCGAGCTCTGGCGGTCGGAGCCGCGACTGGCGTTTCGACGCGACTCGCGCGCCATTGCGCTCACGGGATTCTGCGCGAGCTGTCCGTTCGGCGCGACCTGCCTCGGCGGCTGCACGTTCACCGCCCACGCGCTGCTCGGGGCGCCGGGAGACAACCCCTATTGTCACTATCGCGCGCGCGACTTCGCCAAGCGCGGTCTGAGGGAGCGGCTCGTGCCCACCGAACCCGCTCGCGGCGAGCCCTTCGACAGCGGACGCTTCCGCCTCTTGGTGGAGCCCCTCGACGCGCCGGAGCCCGAGCTTTCGCGAGCGGCCCGCGTCCAAGTCACGCGACCCGCCGTGAGACGAGCGTGACGGTCGGCGCCGGGCTTGTCCTCAGCCTCGGGTTTCGCCCGAAGGGCGAACCCGAGTCAGATCACGTCGAACGGGTAGCCGCCATCGGTGTAGGCACGCGCAGCGATGGACTTGCGCAAAGCGTCGTCCCCGTGGTCGAGGCGACCGAGGTTCGCCTGCATCCGCCCGCGCGCAGCGGAGGCGAACATCGTGGTGAGGTCGAGCTCTCGCCGCGCGCCACTCTCGCCGCGCTCCGCGATGGCGAGGGTCGCCCGAGACAGACAGGCCGCGAGCGCATAGATGTCGATCGCCACGTTGGCGATGCGCAGCTGTGTCTGCTGCATCTCGGCGATCTCGCGTCCGTGGTCTCGGAGCGCGCGTTCCACGGCCCGCCGGAAGGCGTCGACGCTCTCTTCGAACAGCACGGACTGACGGGCCAAGAGGGGGTGCGCGAGCGTCACTCGTTCGTGTTTCACCGCTCCGCGCACCTTGCGTAGCGCGAAATCCCGCAACAAGCCGAAGCCTTTCACGGGCTCGTAGATCGCCCGTTCCACGTCGGCCAAGCGCTCGCCCGGGCCCCGCATACCCGACAGCGCGATGAAGCAACGGAGCGTCTCGTTGGTGCCGTCGACCACCAAGCCGCCTCGCGCGTCACGCAAGCGCCGCGAAACCGGGAGCGCCGCGCCGTAGCCCTGCCCACCGGCGATCTGCATGGCTTCGTTGGCCGTACGCCACAGCGCTTCGGACGCAGCGATGCGCGAGACGGCGCTCTCGATGGATGCGTCCTCTACCCCGCGATCGAAGAGCCCCGCCGTGAGATAGGTCATGGACTCGACCGCGAACGCATCTGCCAGCATTTTCGCGATCTTGTTCTTGATGATGGGAAACTCGCCGATGGCGCGTCCGAATGCGCGGCGCTCCTGCACGCGCGCGACGCTGAACGAGAGCAGCGAGCGCAGCTGGCCGAACATCCATGCCGCGAGGCAGGCGCGCGCCTCGTTCATCACTTCCATCGCGACACGGAAGCCTCGTCCGGGCTCGCCGAGCACCGCTTCCGGTCCGAGTCGGACGTCCTTGAACTCCACCCGCGCGACACCGGCGCCCCGAAGGCCCAGGGTGGAGCGAACGGGGCCCACGCTCACGCCCGGTCCGCGCTCCACCAAGAAGGGCGTGAGCCGCGGCTTTTCGCCCTCCTCGAAGCGGCTCGTGCGGGCAAACACCACGAACACATCGGCGAGCGTCGCCGCGGTGACCCAGGGCTTCTCGCCTCGGAGCACCCAGCCGTCCGCCACCTTCTCGGCCGAGGTGCGCGTGGTGCTCGCGTCGGTCCCGGCGGCGCTCTCGGTCAAGGCAAAGGCGACGATGCGGCGGCCTGAAGCCAGCTCGGGGAGCCAGGTCCGCTTCTGCTCGTCGCTGCCGAAGGAGCGGATCGCGCACGCTCCGATGGCGCCGTGGGACGCCAGCAGCATTCCGAGCGAGGCGTCCGCGGCGGCGACTTCGGCGATGACCCGTGCTCGCGCCATCAGGCTCAAGCCGAGCCCCCCGAACTCCGAGGCCACACCGAGGCCGAAGAGGCCGAGGTCCTTCAGTCCAGCGAGCAGCGCCGGCGGAACGCTCCCGTCGCGGTCGACGGCCTCCGAATCCAAGGACGCCTGCAAGAGCTTCTTCACGCGCCTGAGCAACGCGATCACGCGGGTCGCTTCTGCGTCGTCGAGCTCGGGATAGGGGAACACAAGCTCTTCGGCGATGG
>Ga0268298_10003887_pt1 | contig 14900 bp, 12 predicted proteins | sample WWTPWeurt_MetaG_FD_194462 | JGI IMG/M metagenome (GOLD analysis project Ga0268298, IMG submission 194462) | Activated sludge microbial communities from WWTP in Nijmegen, Gelderland, Netherland - WWTP Weurt | ecosystem: Engineered > WWTP > Aerobic digester > Activated sludge | place... | reverse complement strand
CGACCGACGTGTGGGCAGTCGGTGCGACGATCTTCACGCTGCTCACGGGTCGCTACGTGCACGAAGCCGAAACCGTGCAAGAGCAATTGATCCTGAGCGCGACACGCAAGGCTCCGGCCATCCGCAGCGTAGTGCCCAGCATGCCCGAGAACACGGCGGCCTTGGTCGACCGGGCGCTGGCCTTCGACAAGACCGAACGCTTCCAGGACGCGAAGGCGATGAAGCGGGCGTTGCTGGAAGCCGTCGGGTTGTCGGAAAACGACGCGCCCCTCTCGCTGCCGGCACCCTCGGTCTCGGGCCTGTTCGAGGCGCAAACCCTGGTCGCGCCTCCCGAGCTCGCGAGCGTGATCACGGGCGCCACCCCTGCCCTGTCGAGGCTCGGTCAAGAGAGCTACATCACCGCGCGTCCCGTCATCACCGGAGTCTCCGATTCCAACGTCGGAGCTCCGAGAAATCGCCGCGCACCGCTGGTCGCGATGCTGGCTGCCGCGTTCCTCTTGATCGGCGGGCTGGGCGTGTTCTTCCTCACTCGGGGTCATGCGACGCCCGACCCGAACGTGGTCGAAGCACCGACCTTGGCGGCGCAGCCCAAGAGTCCCCCCGCCGCCAGCGCAGTGCCGGAACCCGCCGTCGAGCCGGCGCCGCGGCCCGCCGACACGGCCCCGCCCGCGGCCTCGAGCGCGGTCGCCAAGGCATCGCCGAAGAAGCCGCCGCCGGGCGTGACGCCGAGCAAGCCCGCGCCGGCCGTGGCCAAACCCACACCCGAAAACACCGCGACGCTCGTCGGGCCCAAACCTCCGACGCAAAACCCGTTCGATCGTCGGCTATAACGGGATCTCGATGCGCGTCGCACTCCTCGTCGCCGCCCTGGCGCTGGTCTCCCCCGAGGTCATGGCCCAGGGCCGTGATGCCACCGCCGCCGAAGCGTTGTTCAACGCCGGGCGCGACGCAGTCAAGGCCGGCGACTATCCCACGGCGTGCGCGAAGTTTCGCGAGAGCAATCGACTCGATCCCGCGCCCGGCACCGTGCTCAATCTCGCGGACTGCGAAGAGCACCTCGGCCACGTCGCGACCGCGTGGACCTTGTTCCGTGAGGTCACTCAGCGCGTGCCACCGAGCGACGAGCGGCACGCGCTCGCGACGCAGCGCGCGGCGCAGCTCGAGCCGCGCCTGCCGAAGCTCACGGTTTCGCTCGCGCCGGGTGCGCCGGCGGGTACGCGCGTGCTCCGGGACGGCATCGAGCTCGGTGCGGCCGCTCTCGACACCGCGCTGCCGGTGGATCCGGGCAAGCACAGCATCGTGGTGCAAGCGCCGGGCCGAGCGCCCTCGGAGACGAGCGTCGAGTCGAGTGAGGGCCGAGCCGAGCGCGTCGTCGTACGCGTGGGCGCCGCGCAAAGCGACGGGGGAAAGCCGTCAGGCACGCGCTCGAATGGCAAGAAGACCTGGGGCTGGGTGCTGACAGGAGTCGGAGCGGCGGGCGTCGGAGTGGGCGCGGTGACCGGCTTCATGGTGCTCGGCGAGAAGCGACGGGTCGACGACAACTGCGACGCTCAGAAGCGCTGCAACCAAACCGGGATGGACGCCGTCGACCGAGGCCGTACGCTCGGCACGGTGTCGGGCGTGAGCTTCATCGTGGGTGGGTTGAGCCTAGCGGGCGGCGCCTACCTTCTCTTGTCGAGCGGCAGCAAGGAAAGCCCGCCGACAGCGCTACAGATCGGGCCCGGCTGGGTGGGCGCGGTCCGACATTTCTGAAGCTGCCGGGCTCACCGCCCGTCGACTTGTGTTCGTGAGCGGGCTCGGAGAGGCTCCCGGCGCGTCGCTGCGGGCGCGCGCGACGGGAGGAGGACCCATGCCCAAAACGACATCTGCGCAGTGGTTGGAAGACCTTTGGCTGAGCACCATCCCGAGTCTGCCGAAGCTCGGGATCGCGCTCGGGATCTTGGTGGGAGGGTGGCTCGTCGCGTACACGATACACAAGTCCATCTTCGCGGCGCTCCGGCGCACGACAGTGGACGACAAGGTCGCCGAGCTCGTCGGGTTCGAGACCGGCGGTGACCGCGGCTCCCGCGTCGAGCGGGCGGTCGCGCGCGTGGTGTACTACTTGCTCCTCGCTTTCGTTTTGGTGGCGTTCTTCAGCTACCTCGGCATCACGGCGGTCACGGCGCCCCTGCTCACGGTGCTCAACGACGTGGCCGGCGCGGTCCCGAACCTGATGAAGGCGGTGGTCATCGGGCTCTTCGGCTTCTTGGTCGCGACCGGCGTGCGCAAGCTCATCGTCACCCTGCTCGAGCGCGTGGGGTTCGAGGCGCGCATGAGGAAGCTATCGGGCGAAGACGCCGTCGAGGCCGCTCCGCCCGCCGACGAGACGAAAAAGAAGAAGAAGGCCAAACGAGAGGAAACGTCCCTCACGCGGACCCTCGGAGACGTCGCGTATTGGTTCATCTTGGTCGTGGTCGCCATCCCGGTGCTCGAAGCGTTGAAGATCGGCGCGCTGGCGGCTCCCCTCTCCAGCGCCTTCGCCAGCGTGGCGACCTACCTGCCCAAGGTGGCGGCGGCCGCGGTCTTGCTCTTCATCGGCTACGTCTTGTCCCGAGTCGTGCGCGCCTTGACCACGGGGGTGCTGGAGCGCGTGGGCCTCGACCACGGTATGGCGCGCCTCGGATTCGGACGCGTGGCTCGCGAGCAGAGCCTGAGCGGGATCCTCGGCTCGATTGCCATGGCCTTCGTATTGCTCCACTTCGCCATCAGCGCGGTCGGCAGGCTCGACATCAAGGAGATCAGCGTGCCGCTCGGCTCGATGCTCGATCGCATCTACGTCTACATGCCGAAGCTCCTGGTCGCGGCAGTGCTCATGTCCATCGGAGTGGTGGTGGCGCGCGTGACCGGCAACGTGGCGGCGCGCCTGCTGGCAGCCATGGGTTTCAACACCTTGATGGTGCACATCGGACTGTTCCGAGACCTGTCCGCCGAAGCACGAAAGCAGGAAGAGGAATCGAAACACCTGGTCGAACGGCGCATGCGCGGCGAAGAAGAAGCGAGCCGCGCCGAAGGTGCAGACGATCTGCTCGGCGCCCACGGCACCCACGGCATCCACACGCCCGCAGACATCGCCGGCGTGGTGGTCGGTGCCATCGTGATTCTGCTCTTCACGCGCCAGGTCTTGGGAACGCTCGAGCTCGCGGGGCTCGCCGAACTCTTGGACCGGCTGCTCGCGTTCTTGCCCAACGTGCTCGTGGCGGCGGCGTTGCTCGGCGCAGGTCTGTGGGCTGGCGGCTGGGCTCGCAAGCGCATCGGTGAGCTCACGCAGTCGTCGACGGATCGCCTGGTGCGCTCCCTGGGAGTGGTGGCCCACGTCGCCATCGTGGCGTTCTCGGCCATGATGGCGCTGCAACAGATCGGCGTGGGTCGTCAGCTCATCGCCATCGCCTTCGCGCTGTTGCTCGGCGCGGTGTGTCTCGCGCTCGCGCTGGCCTTCGGGCTCGGCGGACGCGACGTCGCCGCGAAGATCCTCCAGAAAGAATACGACCGGCACGACAAGCGCTGAGCGTCCTGTCCGCGCGCGTCCACCGTGTCTCCCCACGAGCGCGGCGGCTCACAAGAGACCGCGCTCGTGGAGCGCGAGGCAGATCCGCTCGGCGCTCGCTGCCGCGTCTTCGAACTCGGCCGACACGCTGACGTCGGGTTTTTCGGGAGGCTCGAAGGTCGGCGTGCCGTGGGCTCGATCGTAGGTGCCGTGGGAGTCGCGCATGCGGCACACCACGAGCGGCGTCGCTACGTGCACCTCGAAGAAGCGCCGGGAGCCCACCAGTGCGCGAATCGCCGCCCGATCGCTGGCATTCGGCGACTCGAACGCGAAGATGCCGATGAGCGCCGCGTCCACCAAGCGCCTGGCGAGCTCCGGCGCGTGGGGCGGGCTCGAGCCTCCGGGACCGGGGTCGCCCGTCACGCCGTCGTTGGGGTCCACCACCGCCGCAGCGCGACCGCGGTCGAAGAGCGCGCGCTCGAGCGCGTACGCGATGCTGCTCTTGCCCGAAGCGGGGAGGCCGGTGAGCCAGATGGCCAAGCCCGATTGACCCATGCGCTCCTGCCGCTCCGAGAGGCCCACCAGCGAGCGCGGTCGATCCATGAGGCCATGGGCCATCGCGGCTTCGCGCGGCTCTCCCGCCGTGATCATGCCGGCCGCCACGGTGTTGTTGGTGATGGCGTCGATGAGCACGAACGCGCCCGTTCCGCGGCTCTCGGTGTAAGCGTCGACGTAGAGCGGGCGGTGGCACGACATCACCACCTTGCCGATGTCGTTCAGCTCGAGGTGGGTAGCGCTGACGGGAGTCAGGGTCTCGAGGTCGATGGTGTGCGCTACGCTCTCGACTTCGGCTCGCGTGTATTGGGTGGTGTGCTTGAGGAAATAGCTGCGCTGCGGGTCGAGCGGGCGCTCGCTCATCCACACCAGCATGGCCTCGAAGCGCCGCGTCACGCGCGGCAACGCATCGGCGTGCACCAACATGTCGCCGCGGCTGATGTCGATTTCGTCGGTCAAACGCAGGCACACGCTCATGGGTGCGCTCGCCTCGTCGAGCTCTCCTTCGAAGGTGTCGATGGCCGCCACGCGGCTCGTCTTCGACGACGGCAGCACCAAGACGCTGTCGCCCTTCTTCACCGAACCCGAGGCGATGCGACCCGCGAACCCGCGGTAGTCGAGGTTCGGCCTGAGCACGATCTGGACTGGGAACCGGAACTTCGCGCGCTCGTCCGCCCGCGGGATCGGTACCACCTCCAGGTGCTCGAGCAGGGTCGGCCCCGGGTAGAACGGCGTGCGCTCACTGCGCGTGACGACGTTGTCACCGGCCAGCGCGCTCACGGGCACGAACGTCACGACATCGAAGGACAACTGGGCACAGAACTGAGAGAACTCCTGGCGGATGCGTTCGAAGACCGCGGGGTCGAAGCCCACCAGGTCCATCTTGTTCACGCACACGGTGAGGTTGCGAATTCCGAGGAGCGACGCGATGAAAGCGTGACGCCGAGACTGCGGCAAGACGCCGAGGCGCGCGTCGATCAAGATGATGGCGAGGTCGGCGGTGGAAGCCCCGGTCGCCATGTTGCGCGTGTACTGCACGTGCCCGGGTGTGTCGGCGATGATGAATTTCCGCCGTTCCGTCGAGAAGTAGCGATAGGCGACGTCGATGGTGATGCCCTGCTCGCGTTCCGCCTTGAGACCGTCGGTGAAGAGGGAGAAGTCGATGGCGCCGTCGCCTTGCTTCGAAGCGCGCTTCACCGCCGACAGCTGGTCTTCGTAGATCCCGTGGGTGTCGTGCAAGAGGCGGCCGATCAGAGTCGACTTGCCGTCGTCGACGGAGCCCACGGTGACGAAACGCAGGAGCTCCTTGTCCTGGTGCCGCCGCAGGTACTCTTCGATGTCTGCTTCGATCAGCGCTCGTTCGGCCATGGCACGTCGACAGTCAGAAGTAACCTTCGCGTTTCTTGGTCTCCATCGAACCTTCCTCGTCGAAGTCGATGAGGCGACCCTGGCGTTCGGAGTGCTTGGTCAGGAGCATCTCCCGGATGATCTCCGGCAACGTCGTCGCCGAAGAGCGGATGGCCCCCGAGAGCGGGTAGCAACCGAGCGTCCGGAAGCGAACTCGCTCGAGCCGCGGCGTTTCTCCCGGCCGCAGGCGCATGCGCTCGTCGTCCACCTGGATCAGCGCGCCATCTCGTTCGACCACCGGACGCTCCGCCGCGAGGTAGAGCGGCACGATGGGGATGTTCTCCAAGTGGACGTAGAGCCAGACGTCGAGCTCGGTCCAGTTCGAGAGAGGGAAGACTCGGATGCTCTCACCCTTGGTGATCTTCGCGTTGTAGAGGTGCCAGAGCTCGGGTCGCTGGTTCTTCGGATCCCACTGCCCGTAGCGGTCGCGAAATGAGTAGATGCGTTCCTTGGCCCGCGAGCGCTCCTCGTCGCGACGCGCTCCACCGAACGCGGCGTCGTACCCGCCGAGCGCCAGGGCTTGGAGGAGCGACTGGGTCTTCATCACCGTGGTGTACTTCTGGCTGCCGTGGTCGAACGGGTTGATGCCTTCGGCGAGGCCCTGACGGTTGATGTGGACGCGGAGATCGAGACCCTGCTCGCGGCAGAACCGATCCCGAAACTCGATCATTTCGCGGAACTTCCAGGTCGTATCGACGTGGAGCAGCGGGAAGGGGAGCTTGCCGGGATGGAAGGCCTTCTGCGCCAACCGCACCATCACCGAGGAGTCTTTGCCGATGCTGTAGAGCATGACCGGCCGGTCGAACTCGGCGGCAACTTCGCGCAGAATGTGGATGCTCTCGGCCTCGAGCTCACGCAAATGACTGAGGCGCGAGGCGAGTACCTCGCGGGGCTCGGAAGGTGCGCTCGGCGCGGGCACGGAGGCAATCTAGCACTTTTCCCCTCGGGTATATCAAGATTGGAATTCCGCTAGAATAGCAGGGATTTCCAGCTCAGAGAGGGAGACCGGGAGGCACCGCGCGCGCGACAGGCGCTCGAGATACTGCGGGCGCGGGATGCTGCTCGCGCCGAGCGAGACCAGGTGCGGCGTAAGAAACTGAACTTCGAAGAGCACGATCCCTCGCCGCTCGAGCGCACGGTGGGCAAAGACGAGGGCGAGCTTCGATGCGTTGGGCCTCCGATGAAACATGCTCTCGGCCGCGAACAACCCGCCGCGCCAGACTCCGTACAGCCCGCCGATCAGCTCGCCGTCGAGCCAGACCTCGAAACTCACGGCGTGCCCCTGCCGGTGGAGCTCGGTGTACGCGTCGACCATGTCGTCGGAGATCCACGTCCCCTCCGGCCGGTCCGCGCAGGCGCGCATGACGTGCGTGAACGCGCGGTTCACGCTGACTTCGTAGCGACGATCGCGGAGCACGCGGCGCATGCTGCGCGACACGCGGATCGCGCCGGGCTCGATCACCGCCCGTGGATTCGGTGACCACCAGAGCACGGGGAGCTCCTCTTCGTACCAGGGAAAGATGCCGCTGTCGTAGGCCAAGAGCAGGCGCTCGGGCGCGAGATCGCCCCCGACCGCCACCAAGCCTTCGTCGTCGTAGAGATTCGGATCCGGAAAGACCAGCGGCCCGCCGACCGCGATGACGTGAGGGGGTCTCTTCCGGCGGCGCACGGACGGAGAGTACGGCAGTACCGCACGGGCCGCCCGCTTGCCCTCCGTCCGGGTCCGAGGCGCGCACTGCAAAGGCTGCGGGCGTCGGGCGCGGCGCCTCACCGAGCGCCTCGAAAAGCCTGGGGCGCGACGGGCTCGGCGTGCGATAGGCTCGCCTGAGGCATGCTGGAAGCTCCCCGCGCCGCGGTCGAACGCTCGGTGCGTCTCGAAATCGAGACCACTTGCGGCGCTTGCGGGGGGCCAGTGGGCGTCGCCGGAGTGCACCTCCACAGCAATTGCGCGAGCTGCGGTGAGCCGCTCGAGCTCACGGTCCAGACCTGGACCCTCCTCTGCAAAGAGCTCGACGAGAAGAGCTTCGAAGCGTCGCTCTCGGACGCAACGGAACGCCAGGCCGAGCAAGCGACCGAAGAAGGCAAGCTGGTCGCCCGCTATCGCCTGGGCGCTCCAGCGTGCGGAAGCTGCGGCACGGACCTTCCGCACGTGGAGCCTGGCTCCGATCAAAGCGTCGTCTGCACGCAGTGTGCGACCGAGACGGCCACGTTCCCGGCCCCCGGCTGGCTCCGCACGGAGCTGCCCACGGCGATGCAGCTCTACGCCGCGAGTCGGGATGCCCAGCCGAGCGCTCGCGCCTTCTGGCTCACGTTCCAGGGGACGCCACCTGCGTTGAACGAGCGGCGCGAGCACGTGCTGAAGAACGCGCTGGGCTCCGGCCCGGACCGTCCTGCCGTCACGGCGCCCGCCATCGACGCGCCGAAACGCCGGCGTTGGGAGTGGTACGTCATCGTCGCCATGATCGTCGTGATCGTGGCGGGCGTTCGCGAATGCGGGCGGCGCGCCGCTCGCTCCAGCGACGCCGAGCGCGAAAACGCAGTAGAACCGGGCCAGTGATCCGTGGCCCAACGCTTCCGCCTCTGGCTCCGCTTCCTCCACATCGCCTGGAGCTCGGCGTGGGCCGTGGTCGGCTACCTCGTGGCGCGAGCCCTGGGCGGACGCCGAACCGCCGCCGAGGTCGAGCGGCTCCGGGGTGAGTCCGTGGCTCACCTGCTCCAGAAGCTCGGCGCGACGTTCATCAAGTTCGGGCAGATCCTGAGCACGCGGCCCGATCTCTTGGGGCCCGGTTTCATCGAGCCCCTGGCCCGTCTGCAAGACTCGGTGAAAGCGGCGAGCTTCGCAGCGGTGGAGCGCGTGCTCAGCGAAGACCTGGGAGAACGACGCGCGTTGCTCGCCGAGATAGGACCGACACCGGTCGCCGCAGCCAGCGTGGCCCAGGTACACCGCGCCAAGCTCGCGGGCGGCGACGTGATCGCGCTCAAGGTGCAGCGCGCCGAGGCCCGCGTCCAGATCGAGCGGGATCTCTCCATCCTCGGATTTTGGGCCAAGCTCCTCGATCGCTTCGAAGCGATTCGGATGTTGTCGCTCCCGGGGGCTGTCACGCACTTCGGCGAGGCTCTCCGCGGACAACTCGATTTCCGCGAAGAGGCGCGGAACAACGAGCGCTTTGCCAAGAACTTCGCCGACGTGCCCAACGTGGACGTCCCGAAGCTGTTCCCCGAGCTCTGCACCGAGCGCGTCCTCGCCATGGAGTTCGTCGAGGGTGTGAAGGCTACCGAGCCCGAAAAGGTGGGCGGCGATCGCAGCAAGCTCGCGCGCCTGGGCGGCGAGGCAGTGTTGAAGATGATCTTCACCGACGGCTTCGTGCACGCGGACCTGCACCCCGGGAACATCATCTTGACGCCCGACGACCGCGTCGTGCTCGTGGATCTGGGGCTGGTCAGCGAGATCCCCCAGGACCTCCTCCGTCCGTGGGTCGAGACCTTCGTGGCGCTCTCCCAACAGAACGGGGCCGAGTGCGCCCGCCTGTTCTACGTATACGCCCCGACCATCTCCGGCACGGACTACGCCGCGTTCGAGGCCGACGTGGTCGGCTATCTGAAGGGTCTCTACGACAAGAAGCTCGGCGAGGTGGAGGTGAGCCACGCCGTGAGCGGCATGATGAACATCCTGCGCCGGCATCGCGTGCAGATCGATCCGTCGTTCACGGTGGTGAACATCGCGCTTCTCGTGTCCGAAGGGCTCGGCAAGCAGCTCGATCCGAGCATCGATCTCGTCCCGCTCGCCATGCCGTACCTGTCGCAGGCGATGCTGAGCGCTCCACCGGGTCGGGCACCGCTCCGAGAGCCGCCGAAGGCGGCCGCGCCGGCGAATTGAGCTCAGCCCGACGTCTTCGGCACGCGGACGTCGTCGTCGGTGTCGGCCTTGCCGTCACGCCCGGCAGACATCACGATCACGCCCTGCTTCGAGCAGCTCAGGCGATAGCGACTTCCCCAAGGATCGTCCGTCGCGGCTCCAGCCGCCAGGCTGTGCTCGTGCTTGAGCTGCGTCACGGTGGGGCAACCGGTCGGGTTCTTCTCGCGCCATTCGAGCGCCGCGTCGCGGATGCGCTGTGCGTCGCGCAGGGCGAGGTCGGCTTGTTTCACGTCAGCGCCGGGCGAAAGCACGAACGATGCGCCGAGGGCGACGAGGCCCAAGGCCCCGGCGCCGAGCCCGAGCTCGAGCCAAGTGAAGCCGCGACGACGTGAGGGACGACCGAAGCCTGTCATGTTCTCCGAGTGGCCGAGCAAGGGGCGTGCCTCGCCGAAAAAGCAGGCGCTTTCGGCAGGCACCGGTGACGGTTCGGACAATCTGACCCGTCACGGTCGGTCGGGCTTGGCGGGTGTTGCCAGATTGTCAGCGCGACTTCAGCAGGTCCCGCAGCCTTCGCTCGCGACTTCGCTCACGCACAAGCTGTCCCAGTCGTACGTGCAGCAGTAGGAGTCGGAAAGGCAGACGCAGGACGAGACGCTGGGAACCGAGCAGCCGGGGGACAAGTGGACCTGGCAGCAATCGGTGCCGCTGAGGCCGCCCGTAGCGCCGCTGCCCCCGAAGCCGCCGGTCCCGCCCACTCCGCCCGTACCGCCGAAACCGCCGCTTCCACCCGACCCGCAACTGCCGCAAGCGAACGACGTGACCTCACTCACGCAGCCCGAGTCCCAGCCGTACGTACAACAGTAGGCGTCTTGGGCGCAGACGCAGCTCTGCACGCTGGCGTTGTTGCAGCCGGGTCCCGCGTGGGCAGCGCAGCAATCGGCCGAGCTGGTGCCACCGCTGCCACCGAAACCACCGCTCGCGCCGACACCACCGCTCGCGCCAACACCACCGCTCGCGCCAACACCACCGCTCGCGCCAACACCACCGCTCGCGCCAACACCACCGCTCGCGCCGAAACCTCCGCTCGCGCCGAAACCTCCGCTCGCGCCGAAACCTCCGCTCGCGCCGACGCCCCCGCTCGCACCGACGCCAGCCCCTCCGGACGGCGCGGCATCGGGGCTGGCATCCGGACCTCCGCTCTGGGGGGCACTTCCGCTGCCCGCCTTGCCGGCTTCTACGCCGGCATCGCCCACCCCGAACAGGTTCTGGTCGGAGACGGCGCAGCCCAACAGCGCGACACCGCCAAGCACGGCAAGCCCGCGTAGCGACCAAAGAGCGTCAAGCATCCAAGTGCACCCATTCTAGCCTAGCGCGTGGACACGCGCGACCGAGCGGCCGATCCCCTCGCAAACCCGAGAGGGCTCAGGAAAAGCCGGGGTAACCGAAGCGCTCGACGAACTTCCGGTGGAGCGCGAGCTCGGCCGCGTCCGTGTCCGGCGCCGGCAGCTCGAGCTCGCGCGCGCGATAGCCCGAGCCCAGAGAGCCGACTTCCACCTTTTGGTCTCGTACCCGGAAACGAGCGCGCCAGCTCTTGTGCGCGAGTACGAAGCCCTCCCCCTCGCGCTTGATCCGGCGATACGGGTGCGGAGCCGGACCGAGCGACAGCAAGTCGCGAATCGACCGAGCGAGATCGACACCGAGCTCGCCTTTCAGGAACTCGAGCTGCTCGTGAGCGCGAGGAAGGAACTCCACCTGCCAGCGCGGGCCGGGGTCGAGGAGCGCCTCGGCGTCGAGCCAGCCCGCGCCGGCGTCGGCCACCGCGTCCGAGTAGGCGACGTAGGGCTTGATGTCGAGCACCGGTGTGCCGTCCAGAATGTCGACGTCGCGCACGTGCAGCACGAGGCCCTCGACGCGGACCAACTCGACCACCGACATTCCGATGGGATTCGGTCGGTGGGGAGCGCGCGTTGCGAAGAGGCCTCGGCGGGTGCGGCTGCGAGGGGGCCTCACCTTGGCGCGAAAGCTCTCGGCGCGGTGGAACCAGAACAGCACCCAGAGATAGCGCCAGGTCTCGATGTCCGAGAGCGCGAACTCGAAACCGCGGCCCGCCTGGAGCTCGATGCGAGCATCGACGCCAGCGCCCCGCTCGGGTTGCCGGGGAGCCTGCGCGGGCTCGGCGAAGGGCGAGCGCACCACACCGATGGGCTCGATCGAGAGGGTGTCGATCACAGGCAATTGTGCGCGCAGTAGGTGGCGACCTCGCTCACGCACAGACTGTCCCACGAATTGCTGCAGCACCACGGGTCCGACGCGCAGATCGTGCTGGCGCAATTGGCCTTGGCGAGGTCACATCCGATGGCGAGCGCGCTACCGCTGGTGCAGAGCGTGTGCGAGCAGCTGCCTTGGGACTCGGAGCACTTCAGGCTCTTGCACGTGGTGCGCACACGGCTGACGCAGAGCGAGTCCCAGCTCGTGCTGCAGCAGAAGCCGTCCACGGCGCACACCTGGGTCACGCAGTTTCCCTGCGACGAGTCGCAACCACCGGTGAGTTTCGTGCCGGTACTGCACACGTCGTGCGCACAGCCGCAGTTCTCGTCAGCCGAGCCGTTGCAGTTGTCGTCGAGGCCGTTCCCACACGTGTCGCTGGGCGCGGGCTGGACGTTCTGCACGCAGGTCAGAGTGGAGTTTTGGCACTGGTAGGTGCCGGGCGAACAGACGCCGTAGAGCCCGGTGGTGCAAGCGCCTCCTCCGCCGGGGTTCCCTTCGTCGGTCTGCCCGTCGCAGTCGTCGTCCTTGCCGTTGCAGGTCTCGGTGGTGGGAACGACCTGGCCGTTGCACGCACCCCACTGGCCGCTGCTGCAGGTCTGTGTGCCCGCCTTGCAGGCGCCGACGCCTTGGGTGCCCGGTGCCCCCGTGTAGCAACCCTGGGAGTTGCCATCGATGCAGTTGCAGCCTTCGTCCACCTGACCATCGCAGTCGTTGTCGGTGCCGTCGCACTTCTCGGTGCTCGGCTGGACGTTCTGCACGCAAGCGACGCCCCCCGACTGGCACTGCGTGGTGCCGGCGGAGCAGACTCCGGGCTTGCCGGTGCTGCAGCTCTGGCCGCTTCCGGGGTTGCCCTCGTCGACTTGGCCGTTGCAGTTGTTGTCTGCGCCGTCGCAAATCTCGTTGCTCGGCTGGGCGTTCTGGTTGCAGACCAGGGTGCTGTTGGAACAGGCCGTGGTGCCAGCGGCGCAAGCGCCTTGCTTGCCCGTGGAGCAGGACTGACCGCCCTGGGGATTGCCCTCGTCGGTCTGACTGTCACAGTCGTCGTTCAGCCCGTTGCACTTCTCGGCGGCCGGCAACACTTCGCCGGTGCACGTCCCCCATTTGCCGCCGCTACACGTCTGGGTTCCAGCGCTGCACTCGCCGACGTTCTTCGTGGCCGGGTCACCCGAGTAGCAGGCCTGCGTCTGGCCGTTGGTGCAGGAGCAACCTTCGTCGACCTGGCCGTCGCAGTTGTCGTCGGCGCCGTCGCAGGCTTCGGTGGTGTTCCCCTGCTTCGGCGTGCACGTTTGGGCCACGCCGGCCACGCAGTTCTCGACGGTGACCTGGCACACGCCTTTTCCGCAGGACGTCTGCCCGAGATCTTCGTCTTCGAGGCCATCGCAGTCGTTGTCGCGCTTGTCGCAGGTCTCGGTGGACGGCACGACCTCGTCTTGGCACTCGCTCCACTTGCCGTTCTGACAGACCTGCTTGCCGGCTTTGCACTCGCCTACGCCGTCGGTGCCAGCCGGCCCCGTGTAGCAAGTCTGCTCGGCGGCTCCGCTGCACTCGCCTTGATAGCCGCCGCCCGTCGCGCCGCCTCCCGCAGCGCCCGCCGCACCGCCGGTTTCTGCGCCTCCGGTCGACGAGCCCGCGCCGCTTCCGGAGGTGCCGCCGAACGCGGCTGCGCCGCCCGCGTTGGTGATGCTGGCGTCTTCGCCGCTCGCACAGGCGAACAGCGCGAGCGGGACCCACGCCAAAGCAAGGACCCTTCGAGAGAACCGAACCATCCGAGCCTCCGGCCGCGCCGCCCGGCGCGCATGCTGCAAGCCACTATAGTTTCACAGAGCCCGGGGGTGCGCGCAATCGGCGTACGCAGAATTGCTCACGGCCGCGGTCACGACCACGGGCGAGGTCGCGGGTGCGGGCTCACAGCGCGCATTCCCCGCTCGCCCATCCTAGGTCGCGGGTGCGGGCTCACAGCGCGCATTCCCCGCTCGCCCACGCTCCGCCAGCGTCAGCGCAAATTTCCTCGTTGGTACGCGCGACGCTCCACCACTTGAGCTCGTCGAGATAGCCGTTGAGGGCGCTGTCGTTCGTTCCGTTGGCGCCCATCACGAGGTCGCCGCTCACGTAGCCGAGCTGCCCGCCGGTCTCGCTTCGGTGCAGCTTCCCGTTCAAGTAGAGCTTGAGCGAAGCGCCGTCGTTCACGACCGCCACGTGGACCCAGGTAGAACCGAGCACTGCGGGGTCGCTGGTCACGATGGCGGAGCCGCCGCTGGCCCGCAGGAAGGTCACCTGTAGGTTGCCCTGCGTCGTTCGCACGCGGACACCGTCGCCGGACGCGCTGATGCGCGACACGATGCTGCCCGAGGTGAGACCGCTGAGTTTCACCCAGAACTCGATGCTGCCGGCCTTCACCAGATCGAGCGCAGTGCCACCGGGCACCGATACGCGTCCGCTGGTACCGGCGAAGCTCAGAGCGGAGCCGACTTTGCCGCCGGCGACGACGCTGACGCCGCTGCCCACGAGCGCTCCGTGATGAGCGTGACCCGAGGTGTCTTTGGTGGACGTCGCGCCTGCGTCATCGAAGTTCCACTCGCCTTCGAGACCCGGCGTCGTGGTCGGCACGCCGCCCGTGCCGCCGCTGCCTGTCTGACCTGCCGCGCCCGCTGCGCCTGCCGCGCCCGCGAGGCCGCCAGCGCCACCGCTGCTCGGCGCGCCGCCAGCGCCCGGCGCGAGACCGGTCACCTGGTCACTTCCCGATCCGTTCTGCGCAGGCGGAGCCGCTGGCTCGCCCGCGCTCGGAGTCGGTTCACCTTCTTGTCCGATCCCCGTGGTCGGTGCAGCGCAGGCTGCGGAAAGGGAGAAGCAGACGATGGCGGCGAGCGAGTTCTTCCGCGACATGGCGAGGGGTGTAGCTCCAAGCCGCGCCTAGCGCACGCACAAAAACATACATCGGCCCACAAATTCGCACACGCCGGGCTAACTCCCTGAGATCTCGGAACTTGTTGCGTCATCAGCTGTTCAGGCGGGGGCAGGTGCGCCCCGGGGTCGCCGTACGCCCGCGAAACCCGTAGCTTGTGAGACATGACGAAAATCAAGTCGGCGCTGGTGCTCGTGTCCATCCTCGCCGCGGCGTGCAGCGATAGCGGGAGCGACAAGAAGAAGACGGGCGACTCGGGAACACCCAGCGGCTGGCAAGCCGCGGTGGGCGCGCATGGCGCGTTCGCGCAGACCTTCGACGGTGTGCACTGGACCGTGCGCTCGCTCACGCCACGCGATCTCTACGCCGTCACGTGCGTGGGCAACCTG
>Ga0268298_10003886_pt1 | contig 14902 bp, 16 predicted proteins | sample WWTPWeurt_MetaG_FD_194462 | JGI IMG/M metagenome (GOLD analysis project Ga0268298, IMG submission 194462) | Activated sludge microbial communities from WWTP in Nijmegen, Gelderland, Netherland - WWTP Weurt | ecosystem: Engineered > WWTP > Aerobic digester > Activated sludge | place... | reverse complement strand
GTCCCCGACCGCGTGCCGATCGTCATTGGAGCCAGCAATGCCACCGGCATTAACATGGTGGCCTACCGCCGATTAAAAAAACTTCTGGGGGTTGAATCTCCAGACCGGTATATTTACGATTTCCCCGAACTCGGCGCTTCACTGGTGGATGAAGAAGTGCTCGAGCGCCTTCATGCCGATATTCGCGGGGTGTGGGATCGCGAGCCTCAGCACATCATTGAGAAGAATGCCAACCGCGAGCCGAATTCCATGTATTACAACTCGTGGGGTTCAGGCGTGGTCAAGGCTGCTGAAGATTCATGGTTCCCGCATTTTCATCCGCTGGCCGAGACCCACTCCATCGAAGACCTTGAGAAATATCCCTGGCCCGATATGAACGACCCCACCCGCGTGGCGCACGTCCGCGAACGGGCGCGGAAACTTCACGCTGACAATCAATACGCCATCATGGGTACGCCGTGGCTGGCGTTTCCGGTCGAGCGCGCTTATGAAATGCAGCGCATGGATCACTTCTATTACAACATGGGCAGGTATCCCGACTTCACAGTGGCCCTGTTGAAAAAGACCGCTGAACTCTGCAAGACCCTGATGGGACATTTCCTCGACGAATGCGGCGATGTGATCGACATCATCAAGATCGGCGATGACCTCGGTATGAAGACCAGCCTCATGCTTTCGCCCAAGATGTATCGCAAACTGGTCAAACCCATTCACGACGATTATCTCTCCTTCATAAAGTCGCGCACGAAGGCCAAGATCTTCTTCCACACCGACGGCGATGTCTGGGACCTGCTCCCGGATTTCATCGAAATGGGCGTGGATATTCTCAACCCCATTCAATCTTCCGCCGGGAAGATGTCTCAACTTGAAGAACTTAAGAAGCAATACGGCAAACAACTGGTCTTCTGCGGCGCCATCGACACGTCGAACACCCTGCCCTTTGGCACGCCGGAAGATGTCCGCGCCGAAGTAAAGCGCAACATCGGCATCCTGGGTGAAGAAGGCGGGTACATGGTCGCTGCCGTCCACACCGTGATGGCAGACGTCTCCGCGGAAAATATCCTTGCGATGGTGGATGCGGTCGAGGAGTTTGGCTGGTATAAGCGATAAAATTGGGATATGACCCTATCCCAGGATTTTATTCAAGAACTCAAGCCGCGCTTCAAAGGGGACCTTCGGCTTGATCGCGCTTCCAAAATTTTATACTCCACCGATGCCTCGGCCTACCAGATCGAACCCTTGGGCGTTGCCATCCCCGAGTCTCAAGACGATCTGCAAGCCGCGGTGGAACTGGCTGCAAGATACAAGATCCCGATTCTCCCCAGAGGGTCGGGGTCTTCGCTTGCCGGGCAGGCCATCGGCGAGGCCTTGATCCTCGATTGTTCGCGCCACTTGGATGCCATCCTTGAGATCGACCCGGCAGAACATTATGCGGTGGTCGAGCCTGGGGTTGTGCTGTCTACTCTGAATCGTACCGCCGCCAAACACGGGCTGATGTTCGGCCCCGACCCGGCCTCGGCCGAGCGCGCCACCCTGGGCGGAGTGATCGGCAATAACGCCACCGGCGCGCATTCCATTTTGTACGGCATGAGCGCGGACCATTTGCTGGAAGCGGATGTGATCCTGGGCGATGGGACTCTTACGAGGTTGGGCGCTGCGACGTTCGATGCTCCCACAGCGGATGCCCAATTATCGAATATCGTTTCTGCTGTTCAGGAAATTCGCAAAAGATACGCACAGGCCATTCAGCAAAATCATCCAAGGTCGTGGCGCAACTCGGCTGGCTATCGGCTGAATTACCTTTTGCCGTGGAGCCCGTCCACGCCGCCGCAATGGGACATGGAGGATTACGGCCTGCCGTCCACCGTCTATCGTCCATCGTCCACGGTCAACCTGGCTGCTTTGCTGGCGGGCAGCGAAGGGACGTTGGCGGTGATGCGCAGGTTGAAGGTCAATCTCGTGCCTAAACCGAAACACACCATCCTGGGGGTTCTGGCATACGCCAGCATTGCCGGAGCCTGTGACGATGTTCCCCGTTTGCTGGCGATGAACCCAAGCGCCGTGGAGTTGATCCCGCAATTGATCCTGCACAACGCAAGGAGCATCCCTGCTTATGCAAGGCAAATGGGATGGGTGGTGGGTGACCCGGCTGCGGTGTTGGTGGTGGAATTCAGCGGCGACCAGCCGTCGGCGTTGAAAGAAGCGGTTCGCCGCCTGGGCGACGTGCTAACGATCGCCGAATCTCCCGAAGAGCAGGCGCGCATCTGGAATGTCCGCAAGGTGGGGCTGGGGATCCTGGACTCACGCCCGCAGTCGGCGCGGCCGATCGCGTTCATCGAGGACTGTGCCATTCCGGTGGAGCGCCTTGGCGATTTTGCGCGTGAGGTGGAGCGTATTCTTTCGGCGCACGGCACCTACGGCGGAATTTATGCGCATGCCTCGGCGGGCTGTTTGCACATCCGCCCGGTGTTGGACCTGCAAAAAGGCGAAGGCGTGCGCGCGATGCGTGGGATCGTTGAAGAGATCTTTGCGTTGACGATGAGCCTCGGCGGTTCGATGAGCAGCGAACACGGCGATGGCCTGGCGCGCGGCGAATTCATCGAACGGACGTATGGAAGCGAAGTGACCGCCGCCATGCGTATGTTGAAGCAGGCTTTTGACCCGCACGGTCTATTGAACCCCAAAAAGATGTTCGACGCGCCTCTAATGGATTCGAGCCTGCGCTATGGCGAGACCTATCAAGTAGGCGCATGGCAGCCTGTGCTGCATTTCAACCATGAGCGCGGACTTGCGGGCGCGATCGAAATGTGCAATGGACAGGGCGTATGCAGAAAAACGACAGGGGTGATGTGCCCTTCGTTTCAAGCCACGCGGGAGGAGGGGAATTCGACGCGGGGTAGGGCGAACTTGTTGCGCGGGCTGATGAGTTCGAATAGCGAGTATTCGAATATTCGACACTCGGAACTTGAATCCGCGACTTTCTCCGCTCTGGATCTCTGCCTTGCCTGCAAGGGCTGCACATCCGAATGCCCGAGCGGCGTGGATATGCCGAAGTTGAAATACGAATTCATGAACGAGTATTACAAGAGCCATCGCAGGCGCTTGAGGGATTATCTGTTCGGATATTTCCATGTGGCGGCAAAGATGCTCAGTCCCTTCGTGCCGCTGGCAAATTGGTTCATGGGTATGAAATGGCCGCATGCATGGATGGCTCGGCTGTTGGACATCGCTGAACAAAGACCGTTCCCTGCCTTTGCAAAGCACTCTGCTCCGCATGTTCGCAGCGGGAAGCAGTATCCGCAGGCCGTCATTTTCCTGTCGGATGTCTTCTCGTATTACATCGAACCGGAGGTGGAAACAGCGGCGGTTGAGATCCTGGATCGGCTGGGCTATGAAGTGAAGATTTTGCCGGTGATCGGCGCGGGTGCTTCGCTGCTCTCGAAGGGATTTTTGGACGCCGCTCGACGTCATGCGGAAAAGGTCCTGGCGGAGATTTCACGCCTGGATGGCGGGGCAGGCCTGAGCGTGGTCGGATGCGAACCGCCGGAGGTGTATTGCCTCAAGCATGAGTACGCATCCCTATTGCCGGAGCGTGGTGAGGAGATCCGCACTCTTGTCCGCCGCGTCTGGCTGGTGGATGAGTTTATTTTGCGTGTAGTCAATTCGGGGCAACTTCTGGATCTGAATTCTGAATTGAAGGAGAAGGTAACTCTTCATCCGCATTGCCATCAACGCGCCGAAGGCCCCGCGGACGATGGGCTGCCCTCCGGCGTTTCTGCCACAGTGGCGACGCTGCAAAAGGTCGGGTATGAGGTCGAGGTGATCGAGGCGGGTTGCTGCGGCATGGCTGGGACGTTTGGCTACGATGCCGAGCATTATGATCTCTCGATGCAAGTGGGGGAGTTGGGCGTGCTGCCGAAGGTCAGGGACGCTGAAGCCTCAATGCGGAACGTGGTCTCCACCGGCGCTGCCTGCCGCATGCAGATCCAACAAGGCGCCGGGGTGGATGCGGTCCACCCGCTGCTGCTGGTGCGGGAGCGCCTGTCGTTATCCCAACCCTGATTGTCAGCCTCTTGCACTGAAAGTTTGCTTGCCGAATCGTTTAGCGCTACAATCCGTACTCATTGTCAAAGGAGATGAAAATGAAAAATACTGATAAAGGTTGGTTTTGGTTTTTGGTCATTGTGGCGCTGATCGCTATTGACCAATTCATCTTCACCTACTTCTTCAAAATCTCTTATTTCGAGTGGTATCGAAAAAACGGAACTCTAATTGGCGCAGTCTTTGCGCTGGTATCCCTGACTTGGGAGATTAATAAAAACTTTGGTCTGGTCTCTGCGAATCCACGTCATTACATTGGTGCGATCTATCAATTAATTGGAGCACAAATAACTGCTTTTGGATCAGTAGGCAATTTAAAAGATCGTAAAGTTCAAGAGGGAGTCGAGTATATATTTTTTGACAACCTCGTGTTCTTCATATTTATCTTGATGATTATTTTGCTCAATACGTTTTGGCTTGTTTTGATTGCGCCGCTTCAATATTTCTTTGTCCTTTTGTTTGGCGGACCAGCGCGTATCTACCTTTCAGCGCCGTGCAAAGTGATTATTCGGTTCGAAGGAACCAAACTAAATCACAAAGAAATTCCTCGTGAAGATGAGACGCCTAAAGGTTGGATGGATATCAGTATTACCAGCAAGCCTGTTACATTGACTTATGGAATTATTACATTGACTCTCTTCGCAGTTGGATACTTTTTGTAAAGATAGTGTCTGATGGATGAGAACGAGGGAAATGCTTTGAAAAACAGCCTGTCTATGGTTGCTTGGCGGGCGGGGTGGCTGGTCAACGGGTTGTTTGAGTCGTTGTTGAGTGAGAGTTTTGAGAACTGAAGGAGATGCTATGTTGTTAGAGCCATTAACCATCATTCGACTTTGCGGAATAGCAGGGATACTTGGTGCCCTCGTTACCGGGATAGGCGACTTGCTGTATCATCACATTCCCAATTCCAAACAAACACTCGCTGAACGGATGTCCAGCCTGCCCCAGGCACGTTTGGTTACAGCGGGAATGTTGGGCTTGATCGGAAGTTGGCTGTATCTACTCAGTGCATTCCATATCTATTACGCTTTTCTACCTTCTGGGAGGGGCTTCGCCTTTGCGGTCTCGTTCTCCTTCGCCCTGGTCGCTGTTGCGTATGGGGTCGGGCATGCGTCGTATTATGCAATTGGGGGCAGCGCAAAAGTGGCACGGGAAAATAACCTGGATGTCGAGTCTGCTGGCAAAACAGGCGAAGCGCTCTTTTCGCGCGTTGTGCTGGTCACTTATATCCCTGTGGCGGTTGCCATGCTGCTTATGGTATACGGCATTATTTCAGGGCGTTCCGCCTACCCGCTTTGGATGGTGATCTTCCTGCCAATTGTTCCATACCTGCTTCGCACACTCGTTCTGAACATTTTTCGTGGCAGGGCGCACGAACTCGTTCGTGACTCGTATGATAATTTCGTCTTGTTGATATTCTTTCTCGTGTCAACCATTGTGTTATGGGGATCATAGTGGTGAGGTTTTCAAAGTTAACCATAAAGAAGGACCGAAGGAGGAGCCATGTCAGAGGTAAAAAGACTCTAAAAAAACAAAGTGAAATTTCGCTGGATATTCATATCGACGCAAAGTTTTTACAAGATCATCTGAAAGATGTCCGCGCTGAAATGTCCTGGCGCAGGGAATTGGAGTTTAGACTCTTGCAACTTCTGTTGGTATTTTATCCAATAATTGGCACGGTCATGGTCCAACTTTTTAATAGCGATGTTGATGCGTTCGCATTTCGGTTCACGGCGATTATCCTTGCGTTTTTGATCTTGGCTGTATCCTATTTTGTTGTTAGTCGCATAAGTCATGAACATAAGGCGTATGCAAAACTTGGAAAGCAAGTTCAGATGATTTGGAAGTATTATGGGCTTTTTGAATCAGGCGCATATATACCTGATAAATCTTTTCTTTCTAAAGATTTGCTTGATGAAAAGGAAGGCTATGGGCAAGGGCAGGGCTATAGAAAGACCCAGATATTAATAGGAGCCCTTACATTTGTAATGCTGACTATATTAATCGCCCTTGCTATGCTTAAGGTATAAAAAAATTAAAGGTTGTAATGATGGAAAAATGGATAAAGCAGGAAGAAATACACAAGGGAAAAATCTTTTCCCTTTGGGGTGGCCAAGTGGAACTGGATAATGGTGAAGTTGCCATCCGGGAATATATTAGGCACTCTGGCGGCGTTGGGATTGTCCCGGTGATTGATGACCATGTAATTTTGATTCGCCAATTCCGTATTTCCATTGAGCGCGAACTAATCGAATTGCCTGCTGGCAGGCTCGAACCAAACGAAGAGCCTGTTAGTTGTGCTGCGCGTGAACTAGAGGAAGAGGTGGGGTATCGAGCAAAGGATCTGATTCCGATCGCTTCCTATTTTGCATCAGTCGGGAATTCAAATGAAAGAATGTATTTGTTTTTGGCGCTTGACCTTGAAAAGACTGAGCAGCGCTTGGAATCTGATGAGAGAATACGAGAAATCGTTATGCCGTTTGATCAGATCAAGAAAAAATTAGAAAATCAGGAATTTGAAGATTCAAAAACAATTATTGGCTTGCGTGAAGCGTTGGTTTATTTGGAGAAGAAATAATGCAAGCAGATCGGGGATATGCCGATGAAGTTCAAAGCGCCCATGTACTTGAGCGGTTAAGGGAGAGTTGCGATGACAGATGAAAAATCATTGGAATTATCCCAAATGCAACAGGCATTGCAGGTATACTTTGAATTCGACCAGGCTGATCTGTCCGCCAACCGCTTGGGCGAATTCTCTGACAGACAAAAGAAAGCCATTAAGTCCGATAGAGCGAGCGGTGACAGGGCGTGGGTGCTTGTCGGTGTGATTTCGATGGTGGTCGGTTTGATCCTGTTGTCGTTCATCTTCGCACCTTTCCTGAGCAATGGGGGAGCCGATTGGGTGGATGTCCTCATGAACCTGCCTGTAATTCTGCTGGGGTTTTCCTCTCTAGGAGTTGGCGTTTATTCGTTTTTCAGCTGGCTCAGGGATAAGGCGAATCCTGAAACGCACAGGGTATGTAAGGTGGAAGGTCCTGTCAATTTGGTGCAAGCCGGGTATGTTGCTTACCGATACCCCCGTCGCCGTGTCCCTGTCTATGAACTGCACGTGGCAAGAAAAGAATTTGAGGTCCACCCGGATCTTCCCAAGGCAATGAACCAGGGCGACGTTTATTGGGTCTACTATGATTCCGCGGGTGATGCGATTTTGTCCGTGGAATGGGTTTCAAAAGGATGAGATCCTTCCTGAAAGATGCCGGGATGTGGATGCTTTCTGTTATATCGAGGCCATAATGCCAATAAGAATTCTAGGAGATTGTCGTCCAGGTGAACCTGGTGGTTGCGCAGACCCTCTTGGCCCACTGGAGTTGGAATCAATCATGGATACTCTTCCGCTTCAGTTGCAACAAGGAGTGGTTAATTTACTAATTCCGGGGCAAGTTGGGATTCTTCTCCCTCCCAAAATTGGCCTTACAACTGTTCAGGTTGTCGCTCATCCAGAAAATAAGCAGTTTGGCCTCTATCATTTTAAAGAATTGAAAACGATCTGGGTGGCTTCAAAAACGCTTGAAAAAATAGTTGATCTGGGTTTATTTCGACCGGGAAATTACTACTATCATCTGGTTTACGCCATTAACGCAATTGGACTTAGGTCCGTTGATGTTGAATATACTATTGACGAAGTTCAGAGTTCTGAATGATCTAGGTAGCGGATTTGAATGAGTAGGGGTGACTCGCCTGGGACTGATTCTCATCTGTACTGGCAAGACTTTCCCGCTTGATAATACGACTGAGGGTATTGAAGAGTCGCCCCTACCCTCGATTTCTACTCTCCAATATGTGATCTCTGCCCTTGCACGCATGGTGGTGTGGGCGATCGTACTGCCTGTAAAAATATTCACGGTGAGATTTCCATCATCAAAGTTTGGTCAGGGTGGTTATAATCATGGGCGCAGATGATTTTGTCGTGAGATTAGAGGTGCCCATAATGAATTTCTTCAAGAAACGCAAACCAGAGAATCAACAGCAGCCCGCGCGATCCGTTTTTTCGGCAGGCTTGCCGCGTGAAGGCGAGGCGCTGCCCGCTTCATTGCGCGCACACTCGCAGTTTGTCAAGCGCGTCAATTGTCCGCAGTGCGGCGCGCCCAAGTCCCTGCCTTCCAGGACCGCTTATCTCTATTGTGATTTTTGCGGCTCGTTGATGGATTACGATTTTCGTATCGGCAACGCCGGGACGAACGCCGGGTTAAGCAACACCGTTTATCACCGCATCTTTGCCACGGTGCAATTTCAAATGGCGCAGGCTCGCGCTCGGGGCGATCAGGAGGAGTGCCGCCGCATCTATCGTCAGGTCTACACTCAATGGCTGAAGGAATGTCCCACTGCGGTTTCGCCGCGCGCCAATCAAGATATAGACTTCCGCGAACGCTTCATTCATTACACCGTCGAATGTGCCGTCGCCAAGGATTTCGATCCGCGTCAGGCAGGCATTGAACTGCGTATGCAGGGGCTGCTGGCTTCGCTGCAGCGCATCCCGATTCCCGGCGGGGCATGGCGTACAGCGGGTCCGTTCTGGGAGTATGCCGCTTTGTATAAGGAGCAAATGGAACTGGCCTATCAGACCATCCATGAAAAAGGCATCGATGCGCTGGACCCCGATCAGGCGCCTGCCGGTGTGCCGCTGCGCATGGAATATTCCTACTTCTGCCAGGCCTGGCTCCCGCATCTTTCGCCCGAAGATGGCGAACGCCTGCTTAAGATGTTCGGCCTCGCTGCCGAATACGATGAGTTCAAACCGGTCGAGACAAAGACCCGCAAGTGTGGCTGTTGCGGCAGCGATATTCAGGCCCTGCCCGGTGCACATCAAGTCGTATGCGAGAACTGCGGCTTCACCATTGACGTGGACAGCCACCCGATCCCATGCAGCAAATGCGGGGCCTTGTTATCCTTCCCGGTCTCGGCCGATCATGTGGCTTGTCCCTATTGCAGCACCGATAACCGGCGCGTATAAAAGGTGATGATGAAACAACATGGAATGCTTCTGCTTGCTTTGATCCTGATCTCCTCCCTGTCCTGTAACTTTGTCACGGAGATGATCGCGCCTCCTCCCACGCTCGAACCGTACCCGACCTTTGCAGAGGTCACCACTCCGCTGCTGTTCGACCCCTCCGAACTGCCGCCCGCGCAAAAGGGCGTGGCGTATGAGGTCACGATCGCCATTTCGCAGAACGTCACGCCGGTCAACAATATGATGATCAACAGCGGTTCACTCCCTGCCGGGCTCGAATTCGAATTTTTGAACAGTGATTATGTCGGCGTCATTCGCGGCATCCCGGAAGAATCGGGCAAGTTCACTTTCACTGTCCATGCCTCGTGTTTTGGGACCATGGTCAGCGGGCAATCCGGGCAAATGGAATATCAACTCGTCGTGAACGAATAGAAGCAGGTTTACGGTTGCAGTAACCAGTGAACGGCTTCTGCTTCATCTGTGAAGATCTTTATCTTGTGCGCGCGATTTACCGCAACGTCTTCAAAGAATTTGTATTTTTTGTAATCTTCTGTTGGAACGATCACGGCCCGCTTGTATTGGTAGAAAGGAGAATTCAATAGTATCCCCTGGGATTTCTGCAGGCTTGGAATGGAATAAAGATCCATGATGGAAAGGTTGAGCCTCATACTCCGAAAGTCGCTTAAGATTCGCAGGCAATTCTTTTCAGAAGCAAGCGCCACGCCCCGGGCGATGACTTCCTTCATATCATTCAGGTTCGCCTCTCCTGCATAGACCAGGCGAATAAAACCAGCATTTTCATAATTAAGTGTATAGGGCATTGTGTGGATCCTTCCCAACCTTGTTATGGATCGTAACTATAAACCAGAGATTTCACCTTGACAAGTATGGAAGTTCGCATATGCTTCTGGAATCCTATTGGAGAAAGGCGGAGTTACGCCCGATGTGCATGATACCGAATGAATGCGGATCGTTTGAAGGTGGGAGGCATCTATGACCGATACCTGGTATTTCCTCAACCTGGGGGACGGCATGATGGCGCCCATGCTTTTAAGCGAGATCGAGGAAGGGTTCCAGAGATTTTTTGTTCTGGCCGGAAGCCCTCGCGACATGGCGGTCTTCACGCGTAGTGAATCGGAAGGCCGGTTGCACTGTGAGGTGGTGGCATATTTCTCTCCATCCGCAGAAGAAGTTGCTCTCGCGTTCGAAGCGCTGCCGTGTCGAAAGCCATCCTATACGGGGCTGGGTCTGGCGGCAGGGGATGAGCATTCCTGGTCTGACCTCTTTCCTGAAAAAAGATAGTGTTCTTTAAGTGAGCAGGATACAATATTCCCGAATCTATAAATACCACAGGAGATTGATATGGACCTCAATGAATGGATCGAATCAAACCGATCGATGTTCGTGGAATTAAGTAATGAGATCTGGGGGTATGCCGAATTGGGGTACAAGGAATTTCGATCGTCCAAAACGATTGAAGATGCGCTTGAAGAGGCGGGCTTCAAACTGGAGCGCGGTGTGGCGGGCATTCCCACCGCCTTCGTCGCCACATACGGCAACGCCGATGGTCCGTCCATCGGTATCCTCGGCGAGTTCGATGCGCTGCCCGGCCTGAGCCAGGATTGTGTGCCATATCGCAAGCCGCTGGAAAGCGGGGCGCCGGGTCATGGCTGCGGCCATAATCTGTTGGGTGTGGCGGGTGTGGCCGCCTGCATGGCGGTCAAGCAGGCTATCGACTCGGGCGAAGTAAAAGGCATGATCAAATACTACGGCTGCCCGGCCGAAGAGGGCGGCGCGGGCAAGGCCTTCATGGCCAACGCCGGTGTCTTCAATGATTCGGAGGTCTGCCTCACCTGGCACCCCGATACCTTCAACGGCACGATGTATGCGAACTTCCTCGCCAACTACCGTGTGACCTTCAAATTTCGTGGCAAAACGGCGCACGCTGCGGCCGATCCGTATAACGGCCGCAGCGCGTTGGATGCGGTCGAGTTGATGAACGTGGGCGTGAACTATTTGCGTGAGCACATGATCCCTGATGCGCGCGTCCATTACGTCACCATCCACGGCGGCGGCATTGCCCCGAATGTGGTGCCCGATTTCGCTGAGTCGCTGTACAGCGTCCGTGCCCCGCGCACCGACCAGTTGGATGCCCTATTCGAACGCGTCAAGGATATTGCCCGGGGTGCGGCGCTTATGACAGGCACGGAAGTGGAGATCACGGTTATCTCGGGTATGTCGAACATGCTGCCGAACGATACGGTCAACGAGGTGCTGCAATCCAAATTGCGTGAGGTGGGTGCGCCGAAATTTACCGAAGAAGAACAGGCCTTCGCCCGTGAATTGTCCAAATCCATTCCTGAGGGCAGCCTGGAGGCCAACGCCCCGGTTTACGGCCTGGATTCAAAGGCCGTGGCAGAGTTGAAGAAGATCGTTCTCTATGAAGATATTCTCCCCCCGTTCAGATCGGAGATCGTCCTTCCTGGTTCCACGGATGTGGGCGATGTCTCTTGGGTGGTCCCGACCGGTCAGATCATCACCACCTGCTGGACGTTGGGTTCCCCCGGTCATTCCTGGCAGATCGTGGCGCAGGGCAAAATGGGCATCGGCCAGCGCGGCATGTTGTACGCCGGCAAGGTGATGGCGCAGAGCGCATTGGAGTTCATGCGCAACACGGCGGTCCGTGAGAAGGCGGTCAGCGAGTTCAAAGAGAAGCGCGCAGCCGCGAAGTACGTCTCTCCGATCCCGTCCGGCACGAAGCCTCCCTTGGCAATTGGGTAAAGATGAACGTCTTGTTGGTCATGTATCTGGTCATCGGGCTGCTGACGGTGCTGGTTTCCCTGCCCTTGATCGCCGGCTGGGTCAAGCCGAATTATTTTTACGGGTTCCGCATTCGTGCCACACTGGCGGACCCGGAGACCTGGTATAAGGTTAACAAATATTTTGCGCAGCGCCTGCTCCTTGCGGGGCTTGTACAAACGTTTGCCTCCATTACCCTGTATTTTGTCTCCGGCGGCAATGAAGATATGTATGCCTTGTCTGTGCTTGCGGTCTTTGTGGTGGGGTTTTCGATCGCCATGGCCCAGTCCATGCGCTATCTGAGATCTCTGCCAAAATGATCTTGTGTTGAATCAAAAAGTCGCAGTCAACAGGACTGCGACTTTTTGATTGCCTTACTCTGAAGGGATGATGAGCATCGCGATCAGGTAGATCAGAATACCGGGCACGCCGCCAGGGATGAAGGCGATGAACGTCGCCAGCCTGAACCAAAAAGGGCTGATGCCGAAAAATTCACCGAGGCCGCCGCACACTCCGGCGATGAGGCGGTCGTGTCTGGACCTGCGTAATGATTGTCGCTGTACGTTCATTTTGTCTCCTTTTTACATGGGGATGTACGCAGGTTTTCGGGGAAAGTTGCAGGCCGCTCCTTTGGGGTATATTTGATGCATGTTGGTATAATGCCCCGCTTGTAACCAAGGAAAAGAAAGGGTCCTCATGCAATTATCATCTCTTTATGAACTGGTGGGATATATCGGCTCAGTCACCATCGCATTCTCTCTAACAATGAAATCGCTCCAGCGCTTGCGCATCATCAACATGATGGGGGCGTTCTTTTTCATTTTGTACGCGCTTTTGATCGGCGCCATCCCCGTTGCCGTGTTAAACTGCCTGACCTTCAGCGTCAATGCCTACAACTTGTGGCAGATGTGGCAGCAAAAGGATTACTTCACCCTCATGGAGGTCCGCTCCGACAGTTCCTACCTGAGGCGCTTTCTTGAGTTCTATCGCAGCGAGATATCCGAGTTCATCCCCACCTATCAATTCAAACCGGCCGACGATCAGGTGGTGGTCTTCATTCTCCGCAACATGCTGCCGGTCGGCCTGGTCATCGTCCGGCCGGAGAGGGAAGAGGCGCGCATCTTTCTGGACTTTGTCATTCCGGGCTACCGTGACTTTCGTGCCGGGCGCTTCCTCTTTGACCAGAGCGCTGAGTTCTATCGTGAGAAGGGTATTGTGCGTCTCGTCTCCCGGCCGGGCAGCCGCAAGCACGAGACTTATCTGAAGCGCATGTCCTTTCAAGAGCAGGATGGTCAATATACCTATGAACTTCCCACACGCATCATTCGTGAAGGCATTTAAAAACTGGAGACTCCATGAAAAAATATCTGCTACTTCCTCTTCTCCTTCTCATCGCCTGTCAACAGCAGATCGCCGATGTGCCGCCGACGATCAACGCACCGACATCGACTTCCCAACCCACGCAGGTCGTTCCGACAGAGACGGTCGAAACGGTCCTGCCGACGGTGGCAATACCGACTGCAACGCCGGTCACTTTTCCTGCTCCGGCTGCGCTTCCTGCCGGACCGATCAGCCTGATCGCGATTGGCGACAGCCTGACCCAGGGGGACGGTGACGACTCGGGCCGCGGGTACCCGGGCCGCCTGCTGGAAATCATCACGCCAAATCGCCCCGGTTCGACCCTGTCCAACTTCGGCAAATCCGGCTGGAGTTCAGATGCGCTTATTAATGGCGACCAGGGCTTGCCCGGTCAATTGGGGTTGGCAGTGGGTGAGGTTCAGGCGGCCGCCGAGCAGGGACGTGGGGCGGTGGTCCTGGTCTGGATCGGCAGCAATGACCTTTGGTATCTGTATGAATACGGCGGCGACGTGACCGACGCCCAGGAGCAGGAGGACCTCCAGCGCTACTCCGCGAATATGGATGCCATCCTGACTCAACTCCGTGGGGCGGGCGCCCAGGTCATCGTGGCTCTGTTGGATGATCAGTCCAAACGGCCGGTGGCGTTGAAGGGGGAAGCCTTCACTGCCATCACGCAGGACGAACTGGCGCGCATGTCAGTTCAGGCGCAGAGATACAACGAGGTGATCGCTCAAAAAGCAGCGCAGTATGGAGCGCTTACGGTTGATTTTTACAACACCACCATTTTCATCGATTCTGCCACTCTTTATGACGATGGCAATCATCCCAATCAAGCCGGGTACGACCTGATCGCACAGAAGTGGTACGAAATGCTGGCAAAGTTATTGAGTTCCTAAACGGTTGTTTTCACTCCTGTTTTGCTGTACTATGGTTAATAATTAAAGCCGCCTGGAGGCATGCATGGACAAGCAAATTTATAACTGTCATATCCACACCTTTACCTCTGCCAACATCCCGGACCGATTCCTTCCGCTTGGCTTGAACCGGGTGATGAAATATCGTATGGTTCGTCGCGGGCTGATCTACACCATTGATCTATTGAAAGGCGTGCTGCGTTTTTTAGGGCTGGTCTTTCCCAACCCCATCACTAAGGGAGTGAGTCTGCTTTTTGAATTGGCCGATAAAGCCTGGCTATCCAAGGGTTCGTTCACGCATGATGCTCTCATGCGTTACGATAATTTCTTCGAGACGGGTGGTTCCTCCAGTCAGCAGCAGGTCTTCGATAAGATCCGTGCCCAATATCCAGACGATACCCGCTTTGTCGTGCTGCCCATGGATATGTCCTACATGGGTTCGGGGAAGCCGCTTATCCGTTATGAAGACCAGTTGAATGAATTATCCCTGCTGCATGCGAACCATCCGAATACCATCATCCCGTTCTTTGCTGCCGACCCGCGCCGCGAAAACCTGATGGAATTGTTCAATGAGTATGTAGGCAAGCGCGGCTTCCGTGGTGTAAAACTTTACCCCAACCTTGGCTATTTCCCCAACGATGCCAAACTCAGGGAGATCTACCGCATCTGCGAGCAAAAGCAGATCCCAGTGCTGGCGCATTGTTCCCCCGGCGGGATTCGC
>Ga0268298_10003885_pt1 | contig 14903 bp, 12 predicted proteins | sample WWTPWeurt_MetaG_FD_194462 | JGI IMG/M metagenome (GOLD analysis project Ga0268298, IMG submission 194462) | Activated sludge microbial communities from WWTP in Nijmegen, Gelderland, Netherland - WWTP Weurt | ecosystem: Engineered > WWTP > Aerobic digester > Activated sludge | place... | reverse complement strand
ACTCCTGAGAGAGGCAGGCGCCCTCATTTATAGCCCTGAGCTGAGCGAGAAAGTAGACAACAAAATTGAACTGCCGGAAGACAGCCTGCAAGAGCTGAGCATAAGAGCTTCTACAATTGTGGCAGTAGACAGACTCAAACGCCTGATCGCTCAGCGCGGCGTCAGCCTCAGCGCCGCCGAAGTGGACAATCTACTCTGGCTCAAATCACAAAAAGAAGCCCAGGCCCCAAGTGCCATTCGACCTTATCACCGCACAATGACTTGTAGGTATTGAGCTGGCAAGCATGCGAAAACTCATAGTCACCGAATTCATTACACTAGATGGAGTCATCGAGGCGCCGGGCGGTAATGAAACACCACATCCTCATGCCGGCTGGCAGTTCACCTACGACTCGCCGGAAGTAGGCCGATATAAAATTGAGGAACTCTCCCGAGTGGACGCTCTGCTCTTAGGTAGAACTACCTACGAGGGCTTTGCCGCCTACTGGCCTGGTCAAAGCAGCAACGAGTTCGCAGACCCCATCAATAAAATGCCGAAGTATGTGGTGTCCAAAAGCCTTCAAAAGGTAGAGTGGCACAACAGCCACATTCTGCGCGACGTCGCTAGCGAAGTGGCTGAATTAAAGGAGTCAGAAGGTGGCGATATTCTCGTATACGGCAGCGCCACCCTGGTAAAAGCCCTGCTTCACCACAACCTCATCGACGAACTGCGTCTGATTATTTATCCACTCTCCATAGGCGGCGGGCTGAAACTCTTTGACGACAGTCGAGAATTAAAGAAGTTCGAACTTAAGCAATCCAGAGCAGTCGACAAGGGTATTCTCATTCTTGAGTACGAGCCGCTGAGATAATTCAGTTTGCCCGACTTGGCGAAATCGTTTGCGCACGGGAAGCATCCCTACTGCGTACTTCCACCAATTACAAGGTCATTCAAAAGTGATAGCTTATGGCTAGCAGAACGGCTAAGAGAGAATGATCTGATGACATTTGCAAGCAGGACTTGCCTTCCAGGACCGCGAGAAACGGCACTTCACACGTTGCTGGCAGCATTCACTTGCCACTTACTACTGACGGTAGACTCAGAGGTAAAACTATTACAGGGTCTGGCAGCTGCCCGTGAAAACAGATTAGATGCAGCAGAGAAGACGCTCAGAGTTTCCATGTTCGAACGACAAATTGATCCTTTTCTCAGAAGAGAGTTTGCGGAATCTGCACACAACTTGGGATGCGTGACAAATAACATGGAAGAGCGCGAGCGGCTGCTCATGCAGTCACTTGCCATAAGAGACAAGTTTGAAGGGTTTGAAAAAGCAATCACGGAAGAGTGCCTGGCTAACCATTTCTTCTTCATGAAGAAGTTCAAGCAGTCGGAAGCCTTGTACATCAAAGCTCTAGCAACCGCCAGACTAGCCGCAGGTAAAACCAGAGGCTACACCTTACCCTACTTATCAGCGCTGATTAACTACTATGAACACATCGGTCAAGCCGACACCGCAGCAGCGTTAAGAGAAGAGAAACAGGAAATAGAAACTGAGGTAATCTCATATTTCAATAGAGATTGAGGAACGCAAGGCACGCCTCCAACCCTTGACCTCTAGCCAAAATACCTACCCTCAGCGAACACCGGAACCAATGAAACTGGACGGAAGCCCCTTGACAGTCCATCTGGAAAATACACGTTTTTCACGGAAGCGTCTGCTATACTCTCCGCCAGGTAAACAAGTCTGCAATTACATTATCCGGCACCACCCACGGTGCGGCAGAGAGGCACGTCATGGCAATTCAACCCGTCCAGACTCCAAAATTCACGCTTAATAAATTCAACGGCACCAGTAGTAATTTCACAAAGTCTTCGCAACCGCCGGATTCCAATGGTGCGGTCGGCCCAGCCCACTATGTTGAGTTCCTCAACGGTGTCTTTACGGTATACGACAAATCCAGTCACACCAAGCTTGCCCAAATCACCGACCAGGAGTTCTGGCGCCAGGCAGGCATAGCCAACCCCGGGTTACTGGTTGACCCGCGCGTTCTCTATGTTCCCAAAGCAGGCAAATATGGACACGGACAATGGCTGGTCGTGCAACTAGAATTTGGTCATAAAGTCTACTTGGCTTGCACCGACCCCAAGCACGCCTATCCCAGCCCGCTTCCGGGAAACTGGAAAGCATCCCAGTTCGACATGCGTGGCTGTGACTTTCCTCAAGTCGGATACGACGGCAGAGGAATTTACCTTACGGTTGAGAGCGCCACGAGTGCAGAGGGGAAAGACATAGCGGCAGCCCCATCGGAGAAAGACACCGCCCCCAAGAACGCCGGCGCAGAGGCAGAAGGCACTGCCGGAGCCGGGCGCTGGTCGCAATTTGTATACATGCCGCAGGTTTCCGCCCTGGCATTTCCGCCCCAGCTTGGTCCTGATAGCGGCATAAAGGTCTTTGAGCCTCTCGACCCGGCAAAATACGGAACCGGAATATATCCGGTGGCAGACGCCACCGGCTCCGAGTGGAAAACTGCAAACTTCATTTGCGCCAATAACGAAACCTTGAAAGACCTGACCTATGTAAAAATGCTCCCGGAACAACGAGCCATTGTCAGCCATACCAACATACCAGTGAAACCCTGGGAGTTCATGCCCTTCACCTATGTCAAACAACCAGACCCAGCCGGACAACAAAAGGTTGCTTTCTATTCCTCAAATATAGACGCAGCACCTGTAAGCGACGGCTTCAACGTCTGGATCACGCACTCAATAATGAGATTCGGCAGCCTGGCTATACGTTGGTACCGCCTGGCTATTGATCCGGTTACACGGGATCTCAGTCTGGCAAATTGGGGAGAACTGGCAGACCCAAGAGGGCACTACGACTACTTTAACGCATCAATCGCCTCGTTCGGCAAAGACGATTACACAGTAATCTGCTTCTCCCGCTCCGGCGACTCGACCACTTCAAGCGATCCAAATGATCCCAACTGCGGAAATCTCGGCGCCTATGCTGCCATTATTCGCGAAGATGGCTCCGCCCCTACCATAGTTCCTATACAAAGCGGGCTATCTAATAACTTTCAACCCCTACAAGGACAGAGATACAACCGTTGGGGAGACTTCTCCACTATCTGGCGCGACACAACAAATCCAGAGGCAAGAAGCATGTGGCTGATCAATCAATACGTTGCCCAGGGTGGTTCATCATCAGAGTGGTGCGAAGTAATCGCCAATCTGCAAATCGATCCGCCGGCTTAGGCGCGCTCACAGACTACCTACTTCAAGGCATTAGTGGCGGCTTTGTAATCGGGCATGCCATAACCGGTGGTATCAGACCAACCGGCAGCGGGCTTGAGTGAGCAGGTGGCTTTCAAAACATAATCGATTTCGGTGTTCTTCAAGAACTTGCCATATTCTCTGCCTTTGTTGTGGATGAGACCGGCGACACCTGCAGCAATGGCGGCGGAAAAGGACGTACCATTTCCGGAAACCAATTGCCCGTTATGCTGGGTACAAATTATATCTTTGCCGGGAGCGATCATGGTCATACACTTGCCCCGGTTGGAGTTCGGCAAGAGCTTGCAGTCCTGATCGCAGGCGCCTACGACGTTGATATAGTCGACACGAGGGCTGGCGTCATACATACCGTTGTTTCCAGCCGAGAGAAAAACCAGACCGCTAAACTTGTCATGAATATTTTTACACAGGTGGTGAAAAGCCGGGTGATAAGCCTGATTAGACAGTGAGTAAGGAGGAATGATATTAAGGGGAATAATCATTGCACTGGGATAATTAGTGCTGGCGTCTCCGATATAGCCCTTTGCCCATCCCAAGCCGGTGATGAGGTCTGCCTCAGTCATCTCTCCCTTTCCATCAAAGGAAAGGCGGGCAGAGACTATACGAGGGTCTCTCACGACACCGGCTGTAGCGAAGTGATTCCACTTAGCACCAAGAGTAGTGGCAATCATCGTGCCGTGATCGGCAGACTCGGTCCATGAAGCGTTTTCTCCCCCCATATGAATGTCATAATTCATCGAGAGCGCGCTATCTTCATTGGCGTGCCTGTAGACAACACCGTTGTCCATGATAGCAAAACCGTTGAATGAATGAATCTGAGGCTTGGGTTGATTGCTGCCGGCCTTCACCGCAGCAATGTGCCATTCAGAAGAGTATTGCGGATCTCCAGCCGCCGCCTGAGTCTGCCCCGAGCCGATGGTACCGGCGGCACTCGAATCGACAGGGGCACTGTTGCCGCACTGAGTAACCTTAAAGTTATAGCCGATGCTGATCACTTTGTTTTCTTTTGCCAGATGTCTCCAGGCTAAGATCTGGTCGGTTTTGTTGGCGAACTTCACATGCCAGGCTTCACTGCCGATGGGGAAATAGTAAGTAGCGTTCTCACGCTTGAAAAGATTTTCAATGTTCTGGCAACCCAGCGAAGGGTCGACTTCGACGATGAGTTCATTCGGTACAAGTAACTGCTCGGGCACACCCGCTGAATACTGCTGATTGATAGAGTTATTGTTATTGGAGGCTTGTACCGGAGCAATGCCGTTCAATCCACCTATTACAAGCGCCACAAGAGCCGTAGCCGCTACTTTTACATGTGACCTCTGCTTCCTAGACTGCGTGTACTTCATGACCTTTACCCGTTTCACTTACGACTGCCTATCCGGCAGGATAACTTCAGACAAGGCACTAACCTGCCGTGAGGAGAAATTAGGGGAAACCGAACGTAAAGGCGCCTATACCGCGCAAGGCCAAGCCGCAGGGAAGGGAAGAGGGCAAGGTTGGATAAGCCTGACCTAGTTGGACCGATCCAAAAGATGCCTGTCCAACAGAATTCGAGACAACACATCAGCTTTGGCAAGATCGCCAATACTCCTGGCCACAGCGATAATTCGGTTAATCTCCTCGTCAGACTTATCATCCAACAGCCACAGATGAAAATTCCGGTCTTCAAGGTAATCCCGATATAAAGACACCTCGTTGGCATCAACACCGTAAATAGAATTCTCTTTCGAAAGAACAGCAGTCACAAACATAAACAAGATCGCTGACGGGACGGGAGAGATGGCTAGTGAAACCCGAAAAACGTCACGTGCAACCCAGTGAGGAATATGCGAAATTCCAATTGATGTTTTCAAACTTTCAAGAAGCGGAAGAGCAACAATAGCAATGACGCAGAAAAGTATTGATTGAGATATCGGCTGCAGTCGCGACCAGAGAGGGGCAATTTCAGGTACGATGCGCCGATTCAATGCAGCCATTAAAATATAAAGGACAGGGAGCACCAAGCCAATACTAATGAGCTGATAGGCAAATATCGTCAGGATTACACTAGTTTCCGACGGCACCGCCGGCCGCAAGAAATCTAAGGTGACAAAAAGCGACAGAAGGCTTGAAGCCAGAATCAGACAGAACCCATATATGATCAATTGCGCCAGTTGTGCCGGTCGCAAGGGCTTCGGCTTGGCGAACCGCCCTAGGAACTTTCCTTCTGCAGGCTCTCTAGAAGGAGCGGAGGCACGCAGCCTGAGGCTCCGACTCTGCCAGCGATACATAAAATATGCAAGAGACCATAACACCAGTGCCGGAGCCAAACATGCCAGAGTGGTAGCATCGAAGGGGAACAACGGCAGACTCCTTGAAATTGGCGCTGATGATCCGATCATACACCGGACAGCCGCTGTCATTAACATCAACGCTAAAAGCCGGTGCGCGTCATAGAAGACGCACACCGGCATTAAGGCAATCGACCAACCTTCACCCGAAACAGGTTGGATGATGACAACGGCTCTAAGTCCCGACAGCGCGAGAGCAATCGAGCATTGCCAATTCAATCACCAAACGCAAGAGTTAAGGGTTGAACGGATGAATGTCTCCAGGCTTTCTCAACATCTTGTTGACTTCATCCAGATGCAGCTCTTCGCCCATAATCATTTCGCGAGCATACTCTTCAAGCAGAACCGATTTGCCTTCAGTGGCATGCAGCAGTTCATAATATGCAGCGATAGCGCATTTCTCATGGTCCAGGCTCTCGCGTAAAATATCGCCCAGATCATGCTTTTCAGTCTCAAGAAGAGGTCCAATCTTGAGGGAGGGGTGACCGCCCAACAAGGTAACCAATTCGCCTGCTTTATGCGCATGCATCAAACTCTCATTAGAGTTTGCCTTGAGCCAGCTAACGATGGGAATGCGGTTATAGCCGTATACCATGAGAGCGTAGTGGGTATAACGAACCACACCGGCCAGCTCCAACTCCATAATCTTATTGAGAATTGCTATCGCTTTCTCTTTGATTTTATCGTCCATAGCTCTCAGTCTCCTCAAGTTGTTGCTATAACTCTAGCCGATTGAAAACCCCAATTTACAGCGCTAAAATCATTAAATAGTAAGTGCGGCTATCTACCATCGGCAAGCAGCCTAAGAACTATATCTGCTGCAAAATCGAGTTCGTCCCGATTGCAGAAGTTTCTTCATAACCAGTTGCACGTTCATCCCATCCGCCAGAGGCGAGGGAGCCGCCTGCTCTAATGAAAGATGGCATACACCTGGGTAGAAGCCAGTCTTTCATCTTTCATTTCAAGCCCAATATATTCGGAATCACTAAGATAGAACCGCCCGTCGCCCACCGCCCAGGTCGCTTCCCGGGCCCATTCCTGTCCGGTAGAAAGCAGCACCTGTCTCACAAAGTGTGAATCATCAACAAAGCATCTACCAAGCCAGGCTTCTAGTTCGTACCGGGTCTGTCCTCGGCCAAGCGATTGAATCTGCTCTGCTTTCCAATAGGAGTAGGCCATTCCTTCGCCTGACAAGAAGTGCCTGGCGAAGCGGCATTCGTCACCTTCGAAGCCCAGAAGCAGCAAGGTATTCGGCAAAATTTCATAGAAATGAACTTCGTCCGCGTCTCTAATATCCGGCGACGCGCCAGGAAAAGCCAGCTTACGCTCCTTGAACTTAGGGGCGCCAATAAGTGTTTGCACTTGCCTTTTCGAAAGCCCGGGCGCGCACTGAGTTATTACCAACGACGTGCCGCTGGCTGGCAAAGCAACAAGCAATGCAGCGCTATCGAGCGGAGTGCGATCGATACAGCTCAAAAAGCACTCACAATAATACGTAGTCAACCAATGGGGACTTACCGTCATGCGGAAACCTACAGCAGTTAACAAAAGACTTGCAAGACAAATGAGCGGCAGTTTCTGCCACCGGCTTAAATAACAATTGGGAAGCTGCGCTATCACGTATTTACCATCTGAAACCAGGCTTCATTATCGAGTCAATTCAGGTTTCTAACAATACGGGATTCCCGAATCAAGTCGTGTCGCTTACCATGCCATGCTATATTGAGAAAAGTCGTCTATGCCGCACGCATGGAAGCCCGAAACTACACCAGGCATCCGAACGATTACAGACACTCCCGTCCCTAAAAGACGCCTGTATCGCCTGACTTAACGAGCCAGCAATGAAAGTCATTTTGCCGCTTCTAGTCTTCATTCTCACCTTCGCCTCGGCAGTCAGTCATTACTTCTTGTTCGAGCAGTGGAGAGTTGAGCGCGAAGTGCTCTATGAACAGGTAAGAATGCGAGCCGTAAAGGCTCAGTGCAATGCTCTGTCAAAACGCCTCTACGATGCCGGTGTGGCCATGGGCGGCTATTCGATAACCGAAAATGATCTTTATTGGGATCGATTCAACAAAATCATCAAAGGAATTCCCGAAGATCTCAAGGAACTGCGAGCGCTCGAAGAATCAGACAGCGTTGCTCTTAAGAAGGTCGATGAAATAGAAGTCACCATTAATGACGGCATGAAACTGCTTTTAGAGGCGAAGGATGGCATAGACGACAATGCCCACCGTACATGCCAACTTTACGGGCGCCATAGGTACAGGGAACTTAGAGCCATTGCCGACAAATTGCATGATCAACTGAAAGCTCTCCAGCTGGAGACTAAAGCGTCCTCGATAAAAGACCAGGGTAGGCAAGCTTTAACACTGCTCCTAATTGGTTTTGCCTTGAACTGCGCCAGTCTCTTGCTTCCCACGATCCATATTGAGCTTCTAAGCAGAAGCAAAAGCTCCTAAAATTCCGCATCGGCTTCCGGCGCTACCGACCTGGCTTCTCTGCTCATAATATTACAGGCAGGAAGAGCCTTGGCTAACTGTTGGCGCTCTTGCTCGGTCCAATCAGCACTCTCGATCATTAGAAAACGCAGTTTCTTGAAACGTTTCAAGGTCTCAAGGCTGCCTTTGTTTAGCTTATCACCGGAGATCTCCAGTACGGCCAGGTGCGAGGCTAGCGGCAAAAGTTCATGCAAATCAGAAGAGCCCAAACCACAACCACGCAAGTGCAACTCACCCAGGCTTCCTATTTTTGCCAGAGCCGAGAGGCAATTGTGATTGAGAGGCATAGCCTCCAAAATGAGCAATCGCAAACTGTTGGAAGGCTTCAACTTATCGAGAAAGAGCAAGCAATCGCCTTTGTTTCCGGCTAATTCCAAACTAAAAAGTTGCGGCAAGCGCTTAAGCTGAGCCACACCACCGGCGGTGACAGCCGTTTGCCCAAGATTTATTGACTTCAAGGCAGGAAATTTATTCAGATACTCGATAGTGCTGTCATCGGCATCAACACATTGAGCGTCGATACGCTCTAGCCCACTGAAATAGGTCATTTGAGAAAGAAACTTATTGACGCCCACGGCATTCTTGTGGAAATGCATAATCTTTAAAACGCCCGGATCAAACCCCAGCAAAAAGCGCGGTGCCGCCATCAAGTCGCTAGAAACGGTTACCGCCAGACCGGCCCCTTCAGGCACCTGCATAAGCCCTCCGGCACCGGGTTTTATCGGCACCCCCAGAAGCATATTGCCTTCGTGCACAGAGAAACTGGCGGGAGGCATTTGACGGGGCAGACCGTAGCGACGAACCTGAGCGCCATCACGCCAATTCCCCTTAAGAAGATAAGACCCCGGTTGCACAGCCTGGGAGCGCCGTCGCCAATCTTCTTGCAGGCGCTCTTCTTCAGAAACGGAAGGCACCATATCGCTTGGCTTGGCTACCGAACTTACTACTTTTGCAGGAGGATGCCTCGGTTCTCTCATACTTGCCAGAGCAAAATAGGCGCTAACAGCCAGAAGCAGAAGGGAGACGGAAGCCACCACGGCGATCCAGACATAGGATGAGGAGGCACCTCTCTTCTGCTCAGCCTGGCTCTCCACGGTAGTTCCATCCTGACTGATGCTTTCCTTGTAAGCTAAAAGATCTCGGTAAATCTCACCAGCATTTTGATAACGGTCGGCCGGGCGCTTGGCCAGACAGCGCGCCACTATTGCTTCCAATTCAGGGCTGAACTCAACATCCGGATTTACTTCCGCCATTGTTGGAGCCGGCACTTCCTGATGCAAGATGATGGTTTCCATGGCTGAATTGCCGAGCAGGGGCGGTGCACCGGCGAACATCTCAAAGAGAGTCACACCCAGGGAATAGAAGTCGGAACGGGCGTCCATGGTGCGCCCCATGCTTTGTTCGGGGCTGATATATACAGGTGTGCCGATAACATCACGAGAGCCGGTCAAGCCGAGACTCTGGGACTCCTCAGAGACTATGGAACGGGCCAGACCGAAATCCAACAGCTTAGCCTGACAGGCCAGGGGCTTTCGCGAAGGCAGCGGCGGCGCTAGAAAGATGTTGGCGGGCTTGATGTCCCGGTGGATGACGCCCTTGCCGTGAGCGTATTCCAGAGCTTCAGCCAGACAGAGGGCAACATCAAGCCCAAATTCCAGAGAGACCGGGCGTTTGCGAAGCCGCGCTTCCAGGGTCTCCCCTTCCACAATTTCCATAACATAGTAGAGCATGGTGCCGTTGTGCACGCCTGATGCCACAATGCGAACAATGCCGGGATGCTCCAGCCGAGATGCAAGCAGGGCTTCTCTCACGAAGCGCAGACGTTTTTTCTCTACCGTGGCGGCGCCTGCATGCAGGATTTTCAAGGCGAAAGATGAACCATCCTGGTCTTCCACCAGGTAGACGGCACCGGCGCCACCGGCACCAAGCAAGCTTAGCACCGTATATTTTCCGTCGATTAGTTCGCCCAAGCCAAGACTACAGGAGGGATCCAGCTCTCCGTTTGCCTGGCCTTGATTATGGTCCTGCTGCATCGACAACTGATCTCAGGGTAAGGAGAACACAAAGTTGCCGGTACGGAAATACTCAGCCTTAAGCCGGTTTACCCCAGAGCCAGCCCTGACCGAAAGGAACACCCATTTCCACCAGTAGCTCAAGTTCTTCCCGACACTCGATGCCTTCGGCAATAAGTTCGGCGCCGATAGAGTTGACTACTTTCACCAGCCGCTTAAGCAGTCTTGCTTTGGCCGGATCGGCGGAGATACCGGATACGTACTTGCGGTCGATTTTAACTATATCCGGCTCGAGGATAATGAGGCTCTCCAGGGAGCTGCGCCCGAAGCCGACATCATCGATAGCCACCAGGATGTCCCGCTTTCTGATAGCGTGCACGTGATCTTTCAAATAAGCGGGATCACCGATGAACTGCTGTTCGCTTATTTCTACGCAGAAAGTACCTTCGTGGGTCTCCTGCGGGAAAAGCGTCATCAGCCTGTCGATGGGAGTGTCCATGATGGTGGAGGGGAAGAGATTGACGTGAAAGCGCGCTTTCTGGTCAAACTTAGGATCGCTGCAGGCCGAAAGACAGGTCTTGAGACAACGCAAGTCGACTATGGTGAGCAAGTTGTGCTCTACCGACACTCTGAAAAGATCATCGGGCATCTCAAAAGCACCGGCCGGACCACGGCTGAGGATTTCATAGCCCACGACCTTCTCATCGGAGAGATGAAAAATAGGCATGGAGACAGCCCGGAAGCAATCGCCTTTGCGCAGCTTCTCGGTCAATTCGTCTAAAGCAGCCTTGTCGGGGCTAAGAGACGGCGTCAGGCTCGGATTCTTCTCGCCGCTGGAGACGCGGTTCTTACCGAGCAACTTCGATTCGCGCACAGCCAGCCGGGCCAGCGAAAGCACTTCCTCAATGGAACAAAATTCATAGGGCAGGGCGAGCACACCCAAGCTGGCCGTCACTCGCACCGTCTCGGAAGCCAGACGCAAGGGGCTCTCACCCACGGCCAGGCGGATTTTCTCAGCGACCAGCATACCTTCTGCGATGCGGGTGTCCGGCAAAATCAATAGGAATTCGTCGCCGCCCATACGAGCCACATGGTCGGTGGGACGCACCGTCTCCCGGATGCGTTCGGTTATTTGACGGAGCACCACATCGCCCACGGCGTGACCGAACTGGCGATTGATGCGATCGAAGTCATCGCAGTCGATAAGCATGGCCACTAGATTCCAGCCGCCTCGTTGGGCGCGCACATACTCAGCTTCCAGGGCTCGCTCCAGACCGGCACGGCTGAGGGCCTGAGTGGAAGCATCCACGTTGGCGATCATATCCAGTTGTTTTTCGGTTTGCACAAGCTTCGCTTTCAAAGCAGTCAGCTCGTCTTCCATGCGTTTGAGGGTGGAAGCATAACGAATGGACTGCAAGAGCACACGCCCATCCAGTTCGTCTTTCACCAGAAAATCTTTGACACCCTGCTTGACGGCTTCACTACCGACTTTGTCTTGTTCGCGAGAGCCCAGCATCACCACCGGCACACTGGCATCTTTCTCTCTCAATTTAAGGAAATGCGAAAGTCCATCGCTGACTTGATCGCTGCAGGACACGTCCAGAACGACCACATCAAAATTGCCCTCGGAGAGCACCTTCAGCCCACCAGCCAGATGGTCGGTGACCTCCATGGTGAACTCATGGGCCATTGTCTTGAGGACATCCTTGAGGTCATGACTAACCTCTTTGCCATCCTCGATCAAGAGTACTTTAGTTTTCCTGGCTTCCATTTCACCACCGAACAAAGGTTTCCATTTGATTGCCCAGGAGTTTACAAGCTAACTTGCAACCCGGCATATCAATATTGTAAACCGCCTACCTAGCAAGAAATCACCGAACAGTACAAAGTCTCACAGGACCCTTGACAAAATCTATGCACTCTTCCTTTCAAGCCTGACGCTTACAAATCTATTGTGCCCAGTCAAACCCCAAACGTAGCTCAAATTACAACTTGAACTCGGCAAACTTGCACATAGTTCTTCTATGTAGAGTGTACCCATAGTAACCTTATTGGTTAGTTCCCCGACTTAAGGCTAACCAAACTTGGAAGTAAAACAGGAAAGTGATGAAACTGCCGGCAGTAACCAAGAGAAGTCGGTCAAGAAGTCCAATAACCTTGTCAAACAAATCGTTTCCGGGCTTTTTGCAGTAGTCCTGCTTTACCTGGCCTTCCATAATGTGGATCCCCAGAAACTCTGGCAATATTCACGGGATATAGACCCGCTGCCGCTTGTGCCAGTCTGCCTTACCGCCATTTTCAGCCATGTGCTGAGAGCCTACCGCTGGACATTTCTGCTCTACCCGGTGGCCGGTCGTAAGATCGGACTTTTTAATTCTTTCTATGCCGTCATTCTAGGCTACGCCGTCAACGTTGCCATACCAAGAGGCGGAGAAGTGGCCCGCCTTCTTTCCATTTGCAAAGACGAAAAATTGCCCTGGGCCGGCGTACTGCCCACGATGCTTATAGACCGCATGCTGGATATGGCCATGCTGGTCTTTCTACTTGGCGTCTGCCTGCTGGTCTTGCCCAAAAGCCTTTTGGCGGCGGTACCAGGCTTAATACCGGGCGGTATCGGTCTGCTCATTGCCACAATTATCGGACTCTTGCTCTTGCCCAATGTCGGAGCCATTCTCAAGGCTATCCTCAATATGGATCTCTGTCGCAAGAAATTGCCGTCCGCCCTGCATGAGAAGCTCCTGGAGTTGGCTGCACAATTCGAAAGCGGTACCCGGGCCCTGAAAAGTCCGGTTACCTATCCCCTCATCGCCGCTCTCAGCTTCGTAATCTGGTCCATGTACTGGCTCAACTTCTACTTTATGTTGCCGGCCTTCCACCTGGATAAGTTAGTGGGCCCCATGTCCTGCCTGATTGTCTTCACAATTGGTTCGGTGGGAGTCTTGATTCCCACACCCGGCAATGCCGGCAGCTTTCACTTTCTAGTGGCACTGGCCCTCACCAAAGTAGCGCCCACCATTCCCTATGAACAAGCCCTGGCCTATGCCACAGTCTTACACGTGCTCACCTTTGTCATGACAAACTGTATTCCCGCCGCTTTGCTCTTCCTGTACAGAAAGACCAGAGAGAGCAAACCTTCATCAACCTGAGAGAAGCAGCACTAATGCCCAAAGCCAGATCGAAAGACAAAACCGCTTCCTTATTACCGGAAAGCCTCGCACTTACACCGGAGCAGTTTCAAGCTCGTTCCACCAGTAATTTTGCCGCGCAGTACCTGCCGGCCGGGGCCAGAGTGCTGGACGTGGGGGTCGGTTCCGGCATGATCGCCAAAAATCTTATGGATGGGGGATTTAAACTGGAGGCGGTGGATATAGATCCGGCCCGGGTCAAGGAAGCGGAGGCCCTCGGCATCAAAGCCAGGGTTTGCGATTTCAAGGACCTCAAGGGTGAACCCTACGATGCCATTCTCTTCAGCCGGGTGCTGCATCACCTGCAGCCCTTGCGCACCAATATCGACACCACAATCAAGATGCTTAAGCCCAGCGGTATCGTAATTGTGGAAGATTTCTCCTACGAACGGGTAGACAGCCGTACCTGCGCCTGGCTATTTCCGCTGGCCAAGATGCTGAAAGACCGGCAGGAACCCAAAGCTGGGCAGGCAAGCCGGCACTCCTGGCTTTGCGAGCAAGCCGTCAGTCAGGCATCCTCTCCGGAAGAATACGTCAGGCAGGCTTTGCATAGCTGGCGCCATCACCACGAAGAGAAGCACAACATTACGCCCTTCGAGCATATCAAGAGCGTCATGCAAGATAACTTCCGCTTCCTTTTGGACGCACGAGTGCCCTATCTTTTTCGCTATCTGGCAGATCTTTTACCTCACACCATAGACGGTGGCAAACTGGCCTGCGAGCTGGCCCACTGGGAAGCAGCTCTGGCTGAAAGCGGCGCCATCGCACCGGTGGGAGTAAGACTGGTAGCCAAGCCCAAGAAGAAAAATTAGCGGCGCTTCTGGCAGCCGGGGCAAAAGTGTGAAGAACGCCCGGCCACCTTCACCCTGACAATTTCCCGTCCGCACTTGAGGCAGGGCTCGTCTTCTCGCCCGTACACCCAGGCCTGATTTTGATAATTACCGTTGACGCCTTCGGCGTTCACGTAATCGCGCAGAGTCGAGCCACCAGATTCGATACCACGGCTCAAGACAAGTTGAATGCTCTCGACCAGTCGAGTCAGGCTCCTGGCGGTAAGATCGCCGGCACTGGTCTGGGGATGCACACCGGTCAGGAAGAGAGCCTCATCGGCGTAGATATTACCCACTCCGGCAATCAGGGTCTGGTCCAGGAGGGTCGTCTTCACCGCCTGCTTCTTGCCGGCAAAGAGCAACTTTAGTTTAGCGGCCGTCAAATCGGTTAGAGGCTCAAGCCCCAGTTCCGAAAGAGCCGGTACGACCTCTTCCAGACTCACCCCTCGGGGTTTGTACCAGAGGCGCCCGAAGACACGCATGTCTTCAAAATGCAGTTGGCGCCCGCTGGCGAGCGGCATCTTCACCCGCAAGAAACGCGCGTCGTTGGCGCCGGCCCCTCTGGCGCGAATCAGAAGCCGCCCTGACATACGCAAGTGACAAACCAGAGCGGCGTCTTCGTCAAGATCAATGAGAATGTACTTGCCTCGCCTTCTCACAGACAGAAAGCCATGCCCGGGCAGCAGGCGACGGAACTGATCAGGGTCGGGGAAGGCGATGGAGTCTGGTCTCAGCACCTGCACACTCTTCAAACTATCACCAGGCAAGGCTTGC
>Ga0268298_10003884_pt1 | contig 14904 bp, 16 predicted proteins | sample WWTPWeurt_MetaG_FD_194462 | JGI IMG/M metagenome (GOLD analysis project Ga0268298, IMG submission 194462) | Activated sludge microbial communities from WWTP in Nijmegen, Gelderland, Netherland - WWTP Weurt | ecosystem: Engineered > WWTP > Aerobic digester > Activated sludge | place... | reverse complement strand
GTCACCGGCTCGTGAAGAGACCGGGCTAGAGTTTTGTCGGGGCGCGTAAAGCGCATGCCCCAGAAGCATAGGGGGCAGATTCAGCCAAGCGGTCGGCTATGAGCACGGGGGAAATCCTCACTCTTCGCCGGGGTCACGCGCACAGCACCCCGAAATATGACAATGAGACATAATGCTGGACAGGACACGGGGCTTCTGGCACCAGCCCTCAGAGTCGCAAATTACTCGACGCTCTATCTGAACTTCCTTTTCTGGCGCGATGGATCCTCTCAAAGGGCAGCGTACGCATTTTCCCAAGCGCGCCGAATTAACACACAAATGGGTCGTGGTCGACGCGAAAGACGCGATCTTGGGCCGCGTTAGCACCAAAATTGCATCATTGCTGATGGGCAAGAACAAGACCAACTTTCAGCCTGGCCAGTTGGTAGGCGATCACGTCGTCGTGATCAACGCATCACAGGTAAAGGTTTCAGGCAACAAAGAAGCCGAAAAAGAATATATCTGGCACAGCCGCTATTACGGCGGTATGAAGACACGTTCTTACAAGAAGCAGATGCAGATCGCACCTGACGAAGCGGTGCTTCTCACGGTAAAGGGCATGCTGCCAAAGACGAAATATGGTCGCAAACTGCTAACGCGCGTGCGCGTATTCGCGGGTGCAGAGCATAACCTGCAAGGCCAACAGCCTGCAGCGAAATAAGATAAAGGTAAATAATGGAAAAACCACAAGAACGCCGACCCGCATCGCCAACCCTGGCCGAATCGATGACCAAGCGTAAGGCATCGCTGAAACCAGTAGCGGCAGAGGCACAAGTTCGCCGTGAACGCAAGACCACTGACCAGTTCGTAGGCCGCCGCAAGACTGCGGTTGCACGCGTTTCGCTGAAACCGGGTTCAGGTAAAATCACGATCAACAACCGTGACATCAATGAATACTTTCCGCGCCCAGATCTGCGCGCGGCTGTTCTGGCGCCGCTGGTAGTTACCGAGCGTGTTGGCCAGATCGACGTGAAGGTCAATGTCTATGGCGGCGGTGTAGCTGGCCAGGCGCAGGCCGTTTCGCTCGGCATCGCGCGCAGCATTGACCGCGCTGACAACACGCAGCATACAAAACTCAAAGCAGCAGGGCTTTTGCGCCGCGACCCACGCATGGTCGAGCGCAAGAAGTACGGTTTGCACAAAGCTCGCCGCGCTACCCAGTTCAGCAAGCGCTGACGGTTTTCCGCCAGGAAAACCGACAGCTCGCTGCCAGCAGCCAGAATGCAAAGAGCAGGCCGCTTCGCCCGCTTTAGCAGTCGTTTGCCCGCAAACGACGGGGCTCTTGGCAGTCTGGCGATGCAGCTGGCAGCGGGCTTAGAGATAATTCAGCCGATCAATCAATCTCTGGTTGAACTTAAACCGCAGTTTATTGCGGGCATCTTTGATGTCGGGTTCGTAAACGCTGTTCAGCATTTTCGTTCTGAGGTCGTTTTCGACCTTCCACGCGACATCTTGCAGCTTCACCTGTTCGAGCGATCTTGAAACCTCATAGATCTTCACGATAACGATGCCGTCTTTGCCCAAATACGGCTCAGGTTTCGCCACGTCGCGGGCCGCCATGTCGATGATTAGCCGGTCGTAATAGTCGCGCTTATCGCGAGCGTCGACGCCCTGGCGACGATCGTAACCCAGAATGCGCGTGGGCGTAGCTGTTTTGATGAATTTCGGTGCGCTCGCGTATTTCGGGGCAAGTTCTGCAAGGTTGGCGCCTTTATCGAGTTTTGCCATAAGTTCTTCGGCACGGCTGTCGTCAGCAACCACAGTAAACGCCGCCTTCACCCAGATAACGTCGGCGAGCGTGTTCTGCAGCTTATGGTAGTGATCGTAAATCTCGGTGGGCGTGAGCGCAATTTTATCCATCGCCCCGGGATAGATACCTTTGCCAGCTTTGCCATAACGGACCTTGAGATAGAGCGTCGCGACACGATTGTGATCGAATCGGCGCAACTCGGCCTCATCGGCGCTCATAGACCATGCAACTCTGTCGTGAATTTGTTTTTCGAGCCACGCCTTGAGCACGTCGCGCATGCCAGACAGCATCGCGGCCTCATTCAGTGTCGGCAGCTGTGCATAGTCTGAGACCGACATAACACTGCGCAGGTTCTTGTAGTGAACCGGCTTACCCTCGAAAGCAGCGACGAAAAGGTCTTCTATGGGTTTTGCGCTTCGCACTGCTTCTGCCAATGAACGGGCAAATTGTTTTTCATCGTAACTCAGCTTTTCGGCAGAGAACAGCATCTGCCAGTTGAACTTTTCTTTGTATTTTTGCTGCCAGAACCAGATTGCGGCTTTGCCGTGGCGAGAGCGCTCTTGGCGAAACATATATTCAGCATAAGATGCGTCTTCGAGAATTCCCTTCTTTTTGGCCAGAGCACCTATACCTTCGACAGTCGCCATATCGTCGACGATTGCCTGATTGCGTTTCGCAAGATTCTCTTCTTCTTCAAACTGCCCCTGATAATAGATCTGTTTCAGAAACAGAAAGCTGCCTCTCGACAGGCGGCCCGCATCGTGCTCATAGACATATTTAGAGCACCCCGTGCTCAGCGCAGACAAGACCAGTAAGAACGAAAGCCCCAGCACAGGGCGGATTGTCTGCAGAAACAATTTATTAGCCACTGCAGCGGCCCCGTCTGATATCCGTTACATACCACGCGCGCTCAGCCTTCTTCAGCTTGAAACGCCAGTCTTCACAGTGCTTGGCGCGACCATTTTGGCGCACCGTAAACTCACTGGAATATTCGAAATCCCCGTTTGCTGATTCAGGTTCGCCGAGCAAAATACCCTCAATCTGTGCCCCTTTAAAGTTTTCTGCGACGAGGGCTCGCTCATAGAGTTCTGCAACCCGGGTGCCGTCGATGGGTGCTTCGGCAGCCGGCAGGGCGAAAAGCGCGAGCGAGCACGAGAACGAAAGCAAATAGCGTAACATCAGGGTCGGCGTCGCGCTCGCCAAGGCTCTGGCAAGTGATTTTGAGCCGCTGGTGCCCGTTGCCCCGGGAAAATGAATTTTGATTGAATGGCTACTAAGTGGCTGTGGAGTGGTTTATGGAATTTGTCGCGTCGCTTCTGGTGATCGCCATCGTCGGGGCGTTGGTGCTGTTGCTTAACTATTACCGGCGGCTGCTGAACGACGGTCGGCGCGAATATCCGCGCGATGAACTGATCTACGCTCATAACTTTATCGTTAACGAATGGCAACGCATCGTCAGCGCCGACCCGGCGACCAGCTATGCAGGCGTCGCAGCAGGTATTTTGCTTGGGTACATGCTGAGCTATACCGGGGGCGTCTACGGTGAACACTATGAAAGTGCTTTTTTTCATTCGGCAGTGTTGCCCGGGCTTTGGTTTATCGGTCAGCCTTACCTGAAAGATAAGGCCGACGAGATGCAATGGCCTTCGTTCGTCAGAAAGTTCATCGAAAACGACACGACGTTTTTTTTCGGTCTGAGCGTCACGATTGCCGCTCAGTCACTGGTCGCTTATGGCTTCTATCATGCTCTCAGCTTTCTTTGGGTGTTTTTTAACTCGCTCATCGCTGTTGGTCTGGTACTCTATTATTTCTATAAGCGTGATCATCAGGAAAAAGGCGGCCTGCCCGATTCGCCGCGCCGTGAAAACCGCATTTGATGCAGGCAATCGGCGCGTCGAACCAGTTTGTTCTTTTCAAAATAGGGCCAGAGACATACGCCGTTGAAATCGGCGAAACCCAAGAAGTTCTGAGATACCGCGAACCGAAGAGAGTTCCGCATGCGCCCCGCCATGTGCTGGGTGTCATCAATTTGCGCGGCCAGATAATACCGATCGTTGGCTTAAGAGAAAAATTCGCCCTCGAATCGTTGCTACCAGGCCCTGAGACGCGCATCATCGTTTGCCAGAATGCAACGAAGCTGACCGGCATCGTCTGCGACTCTGTTGAAAGGGTTGTTGTTATTCCAGCTAAGAACATCGAAGAGAACCCTGATTTTGCGCATGAAAAGACACAAAGCACGATTCGGGGCGTCGCACACCTTGATGACGATGACAGCGTTATTTTTCTCTTAAATCTTGCTATTCTCACCCAAGAAGATGAGGCGCGCGAAACGGCGACGTGACAACAGACTCTGATCTTCACTTCATGCGGCTCGCATACAGCGAGGCACTGAAAGCTGTCGGCAATGCCGACCCGAACCCGGCTGTTGGTGCCATTGTGGTTAATGCGGCGGGCGAGGTTATCGCGACGGGGGCCACGCAACGCGCAGGGTTTGGCCATGCAGAGCGAGTCGCTCTGCAGAAGCTGAAAAATACAGACCTCAGCACCTGCACGCTCTACGTAACACTCGAACCGTGTTGCCATTTTGGCCGCACACCACCTTGCACCGACGCAATTCTCGAACGGAAAATTAAGCGCGTGGTTATCGCCGAGCGCGATTTCGCTGCCGAGGTGCGTGGTGAGTCGGTAGCGCTGCTGCAAGCGGCAGGTGTTGACACGCAGGTGTTGCCCGAAGACCTGTTTGCGCGCGAGAAGTGGTTCACTACAGAACCTTTCATGCATGCGCGGCGCACGGCGATGCCGCATGTGATACTCAAATGGGCGCAAACCCAAGACGGTAGCTTAGCCCCAGAAACGGGCAGCTCCGGTGAAATCAGCGGAAACCACGCTGCATTCGCAACGGCTGCCTTGCGTTCGCTCTTTAAACTGACAGTCGCAACCCCGGGAGTGGTGCGTAGTGATAATCCCAAACTTACGGTGCGCTTTGCTGAAGGTATACCTAATGGTTTTGCCGGGGCTGGCCTTTCTGCCTTCTTTGAAGCCTTGCTCGCTGCTCAGCCCGCCGTTGCCACCGATCTCGAAAACAACGCTGCAACAACTTCGTCTAAAGCAGCATTGAGGGCATTCATGATTGCGCAGAGCGACGAAAAGATTATCGAGACGGTACGGCGGGCGCAGTCTGCCTTATCAGGGGCTCACCGAATTTTTCCTGTCAATCTGGCTGCATTCCGGGATAATTTTGCCGCAACCTTTAAGGTTTTTCTGCGTCAAATTGTGGCCGATGGTTTTAACTCTGTATTTCTAGAGGCGGGGCCCGGCTTTTCTGATTTGATTGTTCAAAACGGGCTGGCTGATGCGATTGTCATATACCAATCGCGCGCGAAGAACGACGTTATGCTTTGGTCGAAACCGGGCAGAGGCAATTCGCTGAGCCGCGCACTTGCCGCCGCGTCGGCTCTGCCCAAGCTTGAGGGTTTCGAGTTGCTTGAACGCGCCACCTGGCCGCAAGATGAATTCTTTTTTTTCGTGAAATCTTAAATAGCGTGAGAGTCGACGTCGTCATCGCCGCATTCGAGCGGGCCAGCATGCTCGCAGAAGCCACTCATAGTGTGCTGAACCAAACGCACACCGATCTGAATCTGGTTGTGGTCGACGATGCATCGCCGCAACCGCTGTCACAACTGCTGCATGTAGATGATAAACGCCTGCAATTTCTGAGACTCGAGCGCAATACCGGCCCCGGTGGCGCACGCAATGCGGGCGTGAAGTTGGGTGACGCCCCACTGGTCGCTTTTCTCGACAGTGACGATCTGTGGCAGACAGCCAAGCTCGCAAAACAGGTTGCCGAATTCGAAGCAAGCCCCTGGCTACAGTGGAGCCACTGCAACGAAGAATGGCAGAGACACGGCAAAGTAGTGGTACAACGGTCAGAGCACCGCAAACAGGGGGGAGCATTTCTCGAGCGCGCTTTCGGTCGCTGCCTGATAGCCAATTCGGCCGTGGTGTTTCGGCGCGCTTTTTTCGAGAAGCATGGCGGATTTAACGCGCATTTTCCTGTCTGTAGCGACTATGAACTCTGGTTGCGTATGCTGGCCGACGCGCCTATAGGCTTTTCAGAAGAAGCGCTGGTGATCAAGCGAGCGGGCGACTGGCCGCAGGTAAGCAGCACCCCTGAAACCGATCGCTACCGGGTTCTGGCATTACACCGCTTCTACCGTCAGCAGCGCCGAAGACTAATCTCAGCCGACTTAACCGATCGTCTTTTGGCTGAAGCCGTTTCTAAATGCCAAATACTGATTAAAGGTGCACACAAATATGGCAAGCCCGAACGAGCGCGACGCTATCAGGCCTGGTTAACCTTGCTGACTGCACGACGCACGCGCCCCATGCGCTGATCGTCGTGAGCGGTTTCTAGATATTGCACTGAGTATTTTTGCACCAGCTCTTTTAAGTACACGCGACGGTTATTGTCTGATGATTCCCACAGCTGGTCGCAGAGATCGATCACTTCATAACCCGCTTCGCTATGTCGGTCTTTTTTCAGGGCGATTTCGAAATGTGTGAAAGCTGCGTCGATGTAGGCACGATCCCATTTTTTGCGCGGCAACGCCAGAACGCGCTCGCGTGCAACACGCGTTTCTATCGGCGCATAAAGCGCGTCGCGCTCCGCGTAGCTTAACATGTTGCTGATAGCTTCGGGCGAATATTCGCGCAGGCTGTCAGCGATGCGGCGCAGCAACAGACCGTAGTGCAGGTGATACGCCGCGGAAAAGCGACTCTGCTTCTGGCGAAAACTCGAAGACTTAGGCGGGGTCAGATCTTTGCCGAACTGCCCGAGGTCTTTTTCAAACTGGCGCATCGAAGTTAGAATCGCTGTGCCTGCCTTGAGCAGCTCTTTTGGTTGTGAAGGCAGTGCACGCACCTTCGACGCAAGGTAGAGCGACCCGAGGGTCAGGTAATCGTTTATGTCTTCAAGGCTGCGACGCTCTTTGAAAGCTTTGCTGAGGGCAGCTGCCGCTTTTTCTTCAGCGCCGTTGTGGAGCGCGAGCTGTGCATAGCGCAGGTTTACCAAAGGGTTATTCGGTTCGATCTCGCGCGCGTGCTGTAGCTTTTGCGCAGAACGTGCGAAATCCTGCTCGTGGCGATGCCTTTCAGCTTCAAACAGATAGCTCTGTGCGTCTTTGTCGCCCCGCGCCCCGTTGTGCTGCATAATCGCGACGAAATGCTGGCGCGACACCATTGAAAACTGCCCACGAATCTGTGCGACGCGACCGGAAAACACTGTTTCGGTCAGCGAATCAATTTCACCTTCAGCCACAATGAGTGCGGCCTTGTTCTTCTGGTGGTCACGCTCGCGTTTCACGAGATAGACCTTCATGCCCGGGTAGACCTTCGCGGCGTTGTCGATCGAAGCGCTCACGACCGACATGCGCGCATCGTAACCCAAGACCTGGCGCGGCGCGACCGAGTTGTCAGTACCTTTCGTGTTGATGCGGCCGATGAGCAGGCCCGGCTTCGGTTCGTGGTCTTCGTACTGGCGAAAGAGCATGAGGGGGTAGACCTCTGCAAATAGTGAGGAGTGCAGAGCGCACAGAAAGGTGGTAAGCAAAAAAGCCCGCATACGTCTAACTGATTATCGACGCGATTGCCAAACCCTGTGAGCAAAATGAGACATAAATAAACCCGGCTCTTGGAGAATTCGCGCATGCGCAATGTCGATGCGCTCGCTGTCAAGATTTTGATTGTGCAAAGCGTTTACGCAGTGTCGCGCTCTGGCAATCGGTCTTCGCGGCGGCTGTAACGGTTGCTACAAAACAGGAGAATACAATGGTCAAAAGACTTCCTCGATTACTCCCTTTCACCGAAGAGCATGATCGCTTTCGTGAAATGGTGGCTGATTTTATTGCGAAAGAGTGCGTACCGCGCCATGAAGAATGGGAAAAAGCAGGCGAGGTGACCCGCGATGTTTGGGAAAAAGCCGGCCAACTCGGCATGATTTGCCCCAACTTTCCCGAAGAATACGGCGGTATGGGCCTTGATTTTCTCTACAACGTCATCGTCATCGAAGAGCTCGCTAAAGCAGCATCTTCGGGCTTCTTTATATCGCTGCACGCAGACGTGATCGCTCCCTACGTTCTGCACTATGCGAACGAAGAACAGAAGAAACGCTGGCTACCGGGCATTATCAACGGCACCAAGATTCTTTCAATCGGCATGACTGAACCCGGTACGGGTTCTGACCTCGCCGCCGTGACGACACGCGCCGTAGACAAGGGCGACCACTACCTGCTGAACGGGTCAAAGACATTTATTTCAAACGGTTATCTGTCAGACCTCTGCATTGTCGTCGCACGCACGGGCGAAGGCCAGGGCGGCATTTCGTTGCTCATGGTCGAACGCGACATGCCGGGCTTCGAGCGTGGCCGCAAGCTGAAAAAAATCGGCCTGCACGCGCAAGACACATCTGAGCTGCACTTTAACGACGTAAAGGTGCCAAAAGCAAACCTCATCGGCAAACTCAATGCCGGCTTTCGTTACCTGATGATGTCGCTCGCGCAAGAGCGCCTGGTGCTGGCAATCTCAAACATCGCCTCGGCAGAAACTGTGCTCGACCAGACGGTCAAATATTGCAACGAGCGCAAGGTTTTCGGTAAGCCGGTCGGCTCTTTTCAGAATACGCGCTTCAGCCTGACTGACATGTATGTAGAACAAGAGGCCGCGCGCTCATACCTCGACCGCGTCGTGATGGCATTCATGGCGGGCGAAAAGGTGACCGCCGAAGCATCGGCTGTGAAATTGCAATGCTCTGAAATGCTGCAGACGCATGTCAGCAAGTGCCTGCAGTTCTTCGGCGGTTATGGCTTCATGATGGAATACCCGATTGCGAAGGCATATCTCGACTGCCGGGTGCAGACAATTTATGCCGGTACTTCTGAGATCATGCGCGAAATCGTGGCGAAAAACCTCGGATTGGCCAACACCTAAAGAGCTGTAAAATATTGACGGTAAAGGCCGGTGTTTGTACGCTGAGAGCGTGCGAACCCCGGCTTTTTTATTTGCCCTGTCGGCTGTGTGTTCTGGGTGCGCCAGCGATTATAATACAGTACGGCTGAAGCAGAAAGAAGGCTCTGATATCCTCTCGCTGCGCACGCAGCACTACCTGCAAACAGACGGTGATCATGTGCAAGAAATTGAGCGCGGCGAGCGCATGGCTGAATTCAACGCCAGTAGACGCACCTCTGGCAATGGCGATATTGAGCTGAACATCAAAATCGCGCTGCGACTGTATGAAGACGATGCGCCGCCAGCACTCGCGGGGCAACTCGACGCGGGCGGTAAAATTGTGCCCTTGCAGATAGCAAAATGGAGTATTACTGACCTGCAAGAAAAAGTCACGGTGCTCGATACCGGTCAACGACCGGGAACCAATGGAGCGCTGACCAGCGAAGTGCAGGCGCAGACCGGCTATATCACATTCGGCAAGCCTACAGCTGCGGGTTCGGTACAACGCCATTGGCGCGTTTACAGCGGCGAAATCAGTAATGCAGAACGTCTCGTGCAGGCACTTCGCGTCGCAGGGCTTGCGCGCGTGCGCCTGCTGGTCGGCACAACGGAGGCCAAGATCGAATTCAAGCCCAACCAGATCAAGGCCTGGCAGCGCTTTGCGCGCGGCGAGCCCGACAAAATTAGCAGGCAGGGGGACTAACCACCGACACGTCTAAGGCACCACTGATTATTCTTTTTCGCCATGTCTCTAAAACGCCGCGTGGTGCATGGCGGCAGCAAAAAAGTCAGGCAATGCGCGGCCCGCACGACGGTCAAAGACGGTGAAAAAGGCAGCAACTGGCGCCACGCGCAAGACTGTCGAAAAGTCAAAGCCGCGCCGTTCACGAAACGGTGCAAATGCCCTGGGGCCGGCCGGCGTGCCTGAAGCACCGTCACAGCATCGCGCCCACGACAAGGCCGGCGTCTTCACGCGCCTGCAATGGAGCGTGCTCGCAATTCTCGCGCTGGTACAATTTATGCACATCGTCGACTTCATGGTCATTATGCCGCTCGCCAAGAAATTTGAAGAGCTGTTTCACATCACAACGAACCAATTCGGCTTGCTGGTATCGAGCTATACATTGGCGGCGTTTGCCTCGGGTATCGCGGCGACTTTTTTCATCGACCGCATTTCGCGTAAAGCATCGCTGATGACAGGGTTCGCCGGTTTCATAGCAGGTAACCTGCTCTGTGCTGCAGCTCCGGGGTTTTACACGTTTCTGGCGGCGCGTGTCGTCACCGGCGCATTCGGCGGCCTGCTTTCAGGTGTGACGTTCTCGATCATCGGCGACTTGATCGAGCCTTCAAAACGTGGCCGCGCGACTGGCGTCATCATGATGGCGTTTTCAGTGGCTGCGGTTATCGGTGTTCCCGCTGGTATCTGGCTGGCGAACGGTTACTTCTTGCAGCTACCCTATTATCTTATTGCCCTGGGGTCAGTATTAATTCTGGTTTATTCATGGCTGCGCATGCCGCAACTTCGCGATCACCTGTTCGGGCCGCGCATGAACGTTGTGGGCCAAATCAAGGCTGTACTTTCTGAGAATAAGCACCAGCGCCTTTACCTGATGATGGTCTTTCACTTTGTTGCGGGGTTCAGTATCATACCATATATAGCGGGGTTTATGCAGAAGAATAATGGCGTCAGCGACGAACAGTTGCCGCTCATATATCTGAGTGGTGGCATCGCCACGATCGTCAGCTCACCGATCGTCGGGTGGCTCAGTGATAAATTCGGCAATGTCCGCATCTATAGTTTTGTGTCGCTGCTGGCATCCATACCATTTATTCTCGTCACTTACGAATGGACGAAGTTTTTTCCGCTGCTGCTATTTTCAACTGTTCTCTTCTTTATATTTGTTTCAGGGCGCATGGTACCGGCAATGGCTCTGCTCAATAACACCGTCAGCCCGGCGCACCGAGGCACGTTCATGAGTCTCAACGGATCGGTGCAGCAGCTATCGATGTCTTTAGGCGCAATAGCTGCATCGTTCATTATTTATGCGCCACCGGGTCAGCCGATACAGCATTATGCCTGGGTGGGAATTTTCGGTATCGTCTTCAATATTGCGGCTATTTGGGTCGCCAACACATTCAAAAGCAGGTAACATGAAAGAAAAACTTGAAGATTTACTCAGCAAAGTTCAAAATCCGCTGACGCATAAATCAATCATCGACGATAAGCTGTTCGTCGCAATGCACGATGGCGAGAAGCCGATCATTGAACTCAAGGCAGCAGGCGACAAGAAGTGGCAACTCGCGATCGAAGCGCAGCTGCGCACGCTCGCCAGCAAAGAGGGCATTGCGCCCGATGGCTTTAAGTTCAAGTGGAACGAGGCTAAGCCCGAAGTCACCAAGCAAGGCCCCGTCTCAAGACCGCAGCGGAGCATTCCCGGTGTCAAACATGTGATCGCAGTTGCATCAGGCAAAGGAGGTGTCGGCAAATCTACTGTATCCGTAAACCTGGCTTCAACGCTGCAGCAGATGGGCAAAAAGGTAGGCCTTATGGATGCAGATATTTATGGGCCGTCGGTCGGCAAGATGCTCGGGCTTTCGGGCAGGCAGCAGATCGACGTGAAAAACGACCGCATTACACCTGTAGAAAAATATGGGTTGAAACTCATGAGCTTCTCTTTCTTGGTCGACGACAACCAGCCAATCGTCTGGCGCGGCCCAATGCTCGGCAAGGCGGTCGAGCAATTCTTGTACGACATGAACTGGGGTGAGCTCGACTATCTTATTATCGATCTGCCGCCGGGTACCGGTGACACACAGCTGTCTCTCGCGCAATTGGTACAAACAGACGGAGCTATCATTGTCACGACCCCACAGTCTGTGGCGTTGCTCGACGCTGGTCGTGCTGTCGCCATGTTCGAACAGGTAAACATCAGAATTCTGGGTGTCGTCGAAAACATGAGTGAGTTTATCTGCAGCCATTGCGGCAAACCAAGCCACATCTTTTCGCGCGGCGGTGGTTCGCGGCTGGCAGCCAGCTCTGAAAGCGTGCTGCTGGGTCAGGTGCCTTTGGTCGAAGACTGTATGGCCGCCGCAGAAAAAGGTGAGATTGCGGTTTACAAAAACAAAAACAAGAATATTGCACCGGTGGTAGACGCGTTCGAACACATTGCGCGCAACCTTGTGTCGGTGATGGAGAATAAATGATTCTGTCAGGTATTGAGATTAAAAAACGACTGGGCAAAGATATCATTATCGAGCCATATGAGGATAAATTTTTAAATCCTAATTCTTATAATCTGACGTTGCACGATGAATTGCTCGTGTACAAAGAATCGCTGCTCGATATGAAGAAGCCGAATGAAACGCAGCTTCTCAAAATACCTGAATCGGGTTTCGTAATTGAACCAGGCAGGCTCTACCTCGGTCGCACGCGTGAGTTGACAGAGACGCGCAATCTGGTGCCAATGCTCGAAGGCCGCAGCAGCATTGGGCGCTTGGGTCTCTTTGTGCACATCACCGCGGGTTTCGGTGACATCGGTTTTCGCGGATTCTGGACTCTTGAGATCTCGAGCATTCAGCCGGTGCGCATTTATCCCGGTGTGCAGATTTGCCAGATCTTTTATCATACCGTTGAGGGCGAATTCACCGAATACAAGAGCGGCAAGTACCAGGGCAACACCGGTATTCAGCCTAGCCTTATCTATAAAGATTTCGAATAGTTTATTTTCGCGGCGAGGCCGCGAAAATAAACAAACCCATGCTTAAGAAATTTGGCCACTGGCTCGGGGTGACCCTGCTCAAATGGCTCATGGAATTCATCTATTTGACCTGCCGCGTGACCTATGTCGAAGGCAAAGATATTCGCGATGATATTCTGAACCGTCGCAGGCCCGTAATCTTTCTCTTTTGGCATAACCGTATTTTTATGGCGGCAATATATCTGAAGCGCACCTTCTTTGACAAGGGAGTGCATCTGACGGTACTTATCAGCCAGTCTAATGACGGCGAGGCAATTGCAAACGTGGTCGAGCGCTGGGGCGGAGACGTCGCCCGGGGCTCATCGTCGCGCGGGGGCAAAGAAGCACTGACGATGCTGAATCATGCACTGGGCCGGCGAAAAAGTTCGGTTGTAATGACACCTGACGGCCCGCGGGGCCCGATGTATGTGTTTCAGGCGGGGGCGATAGTGGCCTCGCAATTAACTCAGACAGAGCTTGTTCCGGTTTGTGTGTCACCGCGGCGCTTCTGGCGCCTCAATAGCTGGGATGGCTTTTTGATTCCGAAACCCTTCACCGAACTTCTGGTTTCACTACAGCCTTCTGAAATCGAGCCGCGCAAGCAGACCGAAGAAGAGCGTGAAACCCGCCGCAGTTACCACGAGCGCCGCATGTTAGAGCAGCGGTTGAAACTCGATCAGCAGGCCGGGGTTTCTGAATTTGCCGGCAAGAAGAAGAAAGAACCAAAGGCCTGATCAGCCAGACTGCTATTCTTTTCGGGTGCACTAAACAGAAGGCATCACCTTTAAAATACCAATCAGTTCATCACGGCGATTTAACTCAGGGCGCTCAATGACTGTCGCGCGCAGTTTTTCGAGCGCATCGCCGACAGCACGGCCTTGAATTCCCAGCGCCTGCACGTCGGTGCCGCTGACCGCGAGGTCAGAAATATCCAGCGGTTCACGTGATCGGCGAATGGAAATATAGAGCGCAGAAGCATGCTGACGCGCGTGGCGCACAGGCCCCGGGAGCATACCCGCTGTGGTTTGGCGAGAAGCGCGCATCGCTGTCGCAAACCGCATATGCGCAACACGATTGCGCCGAGTGATCTCGGCGAGTGCACGCTTAAGTTCAATTCTGCTAAATGTGTCAGCGAGCATCAACAGCGGAGATTCGAGCAGATTGAGGCAAAGTTTCATGTCGGCCACGGGAAATTTCGTGCCGCGGAGCGTCTGTTCAATTTTTGCATGATCATCAATCTGCAAGAGCATGAACACTGCCGCCGCATAGTCAGCCATCGTGCGCAGATGCAGGTGATCGATCTCTCGCAAGAATTGATCCCGCGGTTCGCCGGTAAACGCCTCGGCGATGTGCGGCAGAAAAGCAGGCAGAATGTGCGCTTCGAGCAGGTGATGCCAGTAAGAGCGCCGGTTCTTCATGCGTAGTGTTTTGCGCCACTCATCGAAAAAACGTTCAGGCGCGACCTTTGAGGTAATCTGGACGCATTGCCGCATGGCGATGAGGGTTTGAGGCTCGATCTCAAAACCCAACTTCGCCGCAATTCTGCATCCTCTTATTGGGCGCAGCCCGTCTTCGGTAAAGCGCTGCATCGGGTCGCCGATCGTTCTGAGAAGTTTACGCGAAAGGTCGTCGATGCCGCCGCAGTGGTCGGCGAGCTTTTTTTTAGTTACCGAATAGGCAAGGCCGTTGATCGTGAAATCACGCCTGCGGATATCTACCGCAAGCTCTTGCGCATACACAACCGTGTTCGGCCTGCGCCCGTCTTCGTAGTCGGCATCGGCCCGGTAGGTTGTGACTTCGACCTTCTGGCCGCGGTATAGAACCAGAATCGTGCCAAACTTGATGCCGACCGGCACCGTGCGCGGGAATATTTTCTGCACAGCCTCGGGGTGCGCGTTGGTTGTGTAATCAAGATCGCTGAGCCGGCCCGCAATCAAGAGGTCGCGTACACTGCCGCCCACGAGCCAGGCTTCATAGCCGTGCTTCGCGAGCGTCTCTTCTATGTAGCGACAAACCGAATAGTACGGCTCGGCGATGTAGATCTGTTTCACAAACAGGGTCAGCGGGCGCGAACCTGCGTATCGTCGCCCACAACTATGGTACCGGAAATATTTTCGAGCACGGCGTTACGACCTATCAGAGAATTTTCAAGTTTACAATTTTTGATCACTGAACCGCGATCGACGATGCAGTTGATGAGTGTAGAATTTTCGATATGCGCACCTTCGCTGATGCTGGGATATTGGTCGAGTTGCGAATTCACCACCTTCGCGTCTGCCGCGATCGCCGACATTTTGCCCACGCCACGGCGACCGAGAATAATCTTGTTTGTATCGAGAATCGCTTCAAGCGTGCCCGCGTCGTCCCATGCCGTCA
>Ga0268298_10003883_pt1 | contig 14911 bp, 15 predicted proteins | sample WWTPWeurt_MetaG_FD_194462 | JGI IMG/M metagenome (GOLD analysis project Ga0268298, IMG submission 194462) | Activated sludge microbial communities from WWTP in Nijmegen, Gelderland, Netherland - WWTP Weurt | ecosystem: Engineered > WWTP > Aerobic digester > Activated sludge | place... | reverse complement strand
GCGCGACCACGAGAAACCAAGCGCCCGCCCGTAACCAAGAGGGAAATTTCATGGGATAAGGCCCTCCACTAGAGCGGGCCGCCGCCGCTTTTCAATCTTTCCCCTTTCCCGGCCGCGCGTTCCGCGCCGTCGGCCGCCTCGCGCCCGTTCAGCCGAGCACCATCGCCCCGTCCGCCGCCTGCAGGTGGATCATTTCGGGTTCGCGGCCGTGTTTGGCACGGTAGGCCCGCGCAACTCCGGCCGCGTCGGCTGCCGTGAAGTTGTCCTTCGTCAGCGCCATCACCGCGCCGCCGAAGCCGCCGCCGGTCAGGCGCGCGCCGAGCACCGCCGGGTGCGCCGCCAACAGGTCCACGAGCAGGTCGAGCGCGGGCGTGCTGTTCTCAAACAGGTGCTGCGAGCTGCGGTGCGAGGCCGTCAGCAGCCGGCCGACCGCGATCAGGTCGCCGCGTTGCAGCGCCGCCACGGTGTCGTGCACGCGCGCGTGCTCCTCGACGATGTGCTTCGCGCGTTTGGTGAGGGCCGGCGACAGCGCTCCGTTTTTCGCTTCGAGCTGCGCCGGGGTGAGGTCGGCGAGGAAGGCGACGCCCAGCGCCTTGGCCGCATCGAGGCACTCCTTGTTGCGCGTGGCATAGAAGCCGTCGATCAGCGCGTGCTTTTCCCGGGTGTTGAAGATCCACAGGTGCGCATTCGCCGGAAACGGCACGCGGGCGAACGCCGGCCCGCGGCAGTCGATATGCACGAGATGCCCGGCCTGGCCAAAGGCGCTCGTCCCCTGGTCGAGGATGCCGCAGGGCACGCCAACGTATTGGTTCTCGGCGTGGCGGCCCAGCGCCGCGAGCCGGTCGGCTGGCAGGTCGGCTTTGCCGGCCAGCTTGAGCAAGGCCAGCGCCGTGGCCAACTCGAGCGCCGCGCTGCTGCTCAGGCCCGCGCCGGGCGGCAGGTCGGACTCCACCAGCAAGTCGAAGCCGGCGGGCTGCGGCAGGCCGAAATCCTTCAGGCTGCGCCAGACCCCCAGCGGATAGTTGGCCCAGGAATCCGAGCCGGTGATCCTCGCGCCCGGATCGGACGGCAGATCGAGCACGCTTTTCCCGCCGACGCTGAACAGCCGCAGCCGCCCCGGCGCATTGGGCGCGGCGGCCACCCACACATAGCGGTCGATCGCCGCGCCCAGCACGGCGCCGCCGTTGTAGTCCGTGTGGTTGCCGATGAACTCCACCCGCCCCGGCGCGCGCGCGATGACCGCCGGCGCGCGGCCGTAGGTCGAAAGAAACTGGGCGGCGATGCTCTCGCGGGATGGGCTGCTCACGCCGAGGACGCTGAAAGAAATTGCCCAATGTTCAACCGCCCTTCGCACCACCCGACGAAACCCGCGTCATATTTTCCCCCAAGCCGGCGGACGCTTCATCTGCGTCCGGCGGCTGCCGCCGAGCCCGCGATTTCAGGGTGCGCGCGGCTTACTTCAGCGCGGCCTGCACCAGCTTCTCGTATTCCTCGGCGGGGGCGGCGCCGGTCTTCTGGTGCAGGATGCGGCCTTCGCGGCTGACGAGGAACGTGGTGGGGATGGCCTGGATGTCCCCGAAGGCCTCCACCACCGCCTCGTCGCCCATGACCAGCGTGTAGTTCATGCCCTTGGCCTGGGCGAACTGCCGGACGTGCGCCGGGCCCCGGCGATCCAGCGAGACGCCGATGATCGCCAGGCCGGCCGGGCCGTATTTCTTTTGCAGGGCGATGTAGCCGGGAATCTCCTCGACGCACGGCCCGCACCACGTGGCCCAGAAATCCACCACGACCACCTTGCCCTTGAACTGGTCGGAGCTCACCTCGCGGCCGTCCAGATCCCGGAGCTTCCATGCCGGGGCCGGCCGGCCGGCCGCCTCGGCCGCGCTTGCTCCTGTCGCCCGGCCGGTGGAAAAGAGCAGCGCGCCGGCGGTCAACAGCACGACGGCACCGAGGGCGGAGACGGCACGGAGGGAATTCATAACGGTTGAGCAGTGGGAGGAACCGGGCGCGATATTGTTCCCGGACAAATGGCGCCGCGCGCCTCAGGCCCCGGATTGCTCGATGCTGAGGATCTCGATGAACTTCTTCATGGCCGGTGTCAGCACGCGGCCCTTGCGGTGCAGGATGGCAAGCGGCCGGGTGAATTCCTTCCCCTTGAAGCTGATCGCCGCCAGCGTGCCCTGCTTCACTTCCTGGACCACGGTCGCCTGCGGCACGATGGCCACGCCGTGGTCGATCTCGACCGCGCGCTTCACCGTCTCGATGTTGTCGAACTCCATCACCGGGGCGATCTCGAGTTTGAAGTCCCGGAAGATCTGGTCCACCGCCTTGCGGGTCGGGATGTCGGGGTCGAAGCCGATGAAGCGGTGGCCGGCCAGCGCCTTGATGTCCACCTCGCCGGCCTGCGCCAGCGGGTGCTGGGGATGCGTGATCAGCACCAGCGTGTCGTTGCGGAACGCGATGTTCTCGATCTGCCGGATGCGCTGCGGGAAGGCGACGAGGCCGAAATCAACCGAGTTGTGCAGGATGTCCTCGTAAACCAGGTTGGAGCGGCGGTATTCGACCCGGACGTTGACCGAGGGGTAGTCGTGCAGGAATTTTTTGATGTAGGGCGGCAGCTCGTGCAGGCCGATGGAGTAGATGGTCGAGATGCGGATGGTGCCGCTGATGACCTTCTTCATCTCCTGCAGCTCGCTCTCCAGCTTCTCATAGACGTGGAGGATTTCCTTGGCCGCCTCATAGATGCGCTGGCCCTCGCGCGTCAGGTTGAACTGCTTCTGGCTGCGGTCGATCATCAGCGTCTTGAAATTGCGCTCCATGGAGCGCGCCTGCTGGCTCACGGCCGATTGCGTGATGCCGTTCAGCTTTGCCGCCTTGGAGAAGCTCTTGGTCTCGACCAAGTCCGCGAAGATTTTGAAGTTTTCGATTTGCATACGGCCGGTGGGATTGGGCGCAGCATAAACAATGCTTATCGGTGCGCCACTCTAAAAGCTGCCCTCATAGCGGTTTATCGATTACGAAATCTTCCGGATGCGGAGCCGGCCCGCGGTTGGCGTGAATAGCCAGGCCTTGGCCCGGGCCGCGCGCGGGCCATTTCCCCGACTCCAGAAAAATCGGCGGCCGGCCGGAAACTTTCCGCGTTGCGCTGCCCCCGCAAGCGCCTTGGCTGCCTTTCCGTGGAAGGGAAAAAATACACGGCCGCAGAGCGCCAGGCCCTGGCGGGGTTGCTCGATGATCCGTCGCCCGCCGTGCGCGCCGCGCTCCTCGCCCAGTTCGCCCGGCACGGCCGGGAAAGCGTGGAGCTGCTCCGCCACCTGGCCAGCCAGCCCAACCGGGTCCTGGCCCGGCACGCCGCCTCGTATCTGCGGGAGCTGAATTTCTCCGATCCGGTCACGGAGTTCCGCGGCTTCATCCGCTCGCTCAACTATGAGCTGGAGACCGGCGCGCTGCTGCTCAGCCGCACGGTCAATCCCGACCTCGATGTCGGCGCCTGCTGCCTGCAATTGGACGCGCTGGCCGCCCGTTGCCGCCAGCTGATCGCCGAGCCCGCCACTGCGCGCGAAAAATGCCGGGTGTTGAACCGCGTGCTCTTCCACGAGCACGGCCTGCGCGGCAACACCGACCACTACACCGACCCGCTCAACAGCCACCTGGACCAGGTGCTCGTCCGCAAGAAGGGCATCCCGATCTCCCTCTCGATGGTCTATTTGCTGGTGGCCGAGCGCGCGGGGCTGGAACTCGCGGCGGTCGGCCTGCCCGGCCACTTCCTCGTCGGCTGCTACGAGGAGAAGGTGCCCTTCTTCATCGATCCCTTCAACGCGGGCCTGTTCCTGAGTGTCGGCGAGGCCTTCGCCCTGCTGCGCGCGAGCCACCCCCAGGCCGTCGTCACCGAGCTCGCCCCGACCCCGGTGCGCGAGGTGCTCTGCCGGTGCTGCCGCAACCTCGTGAACCACTACACCGCGGCAGGGGACCCGGACCGCGCGCAGCTGTTCGCCGAATTTGTCGCGGAGTTCGAGGCCACCCACGAGCGGCACGCCCAACCGTAAGAGCCTATCCGAACAACCCATTCCCGGCAGCCTGGTTTTCTGTAGCGGCGGTCTGTGACCGCCGTCCAGCGTGGGGTGGTGATCGTTCGGCGGTCACAGACCGCCGCGACAGGGCAGGCCGTTATTCGGATAGGCTCTACGGCTTCTCCCAAGGCGGAACCCGGCTCCGGCCGGGCTCCGCCGTTTCACGCATAACAAAATCGGGCTCGTTCTCCGCGCGGAATCGGGCTTTGCTGCCGCCGCCCGATGAGCGCCGTTGCCGAATCCATCCACACGCTGGCCGACCTGGAGGCCTGGTCCCATCCCGGCACCGCGCTCGCCGTCATCGGCCGCCCGGTCGCGCACTCCCTCAGCCCGGCCATCCACAACGCCGCGCTCGCCGACCTCGCGCAGGCCGCGCCGCAGTTCGCCTCCTGGCGCTACTTCAAGTTCGACATCGCCCCGGAGGAGCTGCCGCAGGCGCTGGCGCTTTTTCACCGGCACAACTTTCACGGGCTCAACCTCACCGTGCCGCACAAGTCGCTCGCGGTGGAACACCTCGTCGCCAGCGACGCCCTCGTGCGCGCCGCCGGCGCCGCCAACACCCTCACCCGCACCGAAGCCGGCTGGCGCGGGGCCAACACGGACGGCTACGGGCTGGCGACCGCCCTGCGCGAGGAACTGGGCGCGGAGCTGGCCGGGGCCGATGTGATTCTGCTCGGAGCCGGCGGGGCCGCCCGGGGGGCCGCCATCGAGTGCCTGCGCGCCCGCGTCGCATCCCTGTGGATCGGCAATCGCACCGCGGCCACCCTCGCCACCCTGCTGGGCGATCTCCAGCCGCTCGCCGGCGAATCGTCCGTCCGCGGCTTTGACCTGAACAATCCCCCGCCCGGCCTGCCGGCCGGCGCGATCGTGATCAACGCCACCTCGCTCGGGCTCAAGCCCGCCGACCCCGCGCCCCTCGACCTGAAAAAAATCCCCGCCCCGGCCCGTGTTTACGACATGATTTACCGCCCGCCCCGGACCACCCTGCTGCGGCAGGCCGCCGAACTCGGCCTCGCCCACGCCAACGGCCTCTCCATGCTGATCCACCAGGGTGCCCGCTCCCTCGAGATCTGGACCGGCGCGGCGGCGCCCGTGGCCGTCATGCAGGCCGCCGCCCGCGCGGCGCTGAACACCCCCTGACCATGGAAGCCTTCCAGGAAGTCGCCGTGTCCCTGCCGTGGCTGTATCCGCTGTTCGCCGCCGTGCTCGGCGCCTGTGTCGGGAGTTTCCTCAATGTCTGCATCTACCGCATCCCGAAGAACGAATCGGTCGTCACCCCGCCCTCGCATTGCGGCTGCGGCCGGCCCATCGCTTGGCATGACAACATCCCGGTGCTCAGCTGGCTGCTGCTGCGCGGCCGGGCGCGCTGTTGCGGCCGGCCATTCAGCTTTCGTTACCCGGCGATCGAGCTGCTGACCTCCCTGCTGTTCCTCGCCTGCTGGCTGCTGTTCCCGGCCGGCAAGGCGGTCGCCGGGGCGGTGCTGTGCTCAATCGTCGTCTGCGCGCTCTTCATCGACCTCGACCACATGATCATCCCCGACGTCTTCACGGTCGGGGGCGCCGCCGCGGGGTTGCTGTTGTCCGTGCTGTTGCCCTCGCTGCACGGCCAGAGCCATGAGATCCTCGCCCTCGCCAGCCTGCGGTCGGGACGCGACGCGCTGCTGGGGCTGGGGCTGGGTTCCGCGCTGGTGCTGTGGATCGCGCTCTGGGCGGAGGCCATCCTGAAGAAGGAGGCGATGGGGTTTGGGGACGTGAAATTCTTGGGCGCCCTCGGCGCCTTCGTCGGCTGGAAAGGCGCGGTCTTCGGCATGTTCGGCGGCGCCATGCTGGGCTGCGCCTGGTTCGTCGTCGCGCTGGTGTGGCAGAAGATCACCGGCCGGGCTTCGCCGGTCGCCCCACCGGCGGAAACACCGGAAGGCCAGCCGGCCGAGCTCGGGCTCGGCGTGCATGTGCCTTTCGGCCCCATGCTCGGCGTGGCCGCCCTGATCTATTTCTTCGGCGCCCACCGCTGGGTGGACGCCTACTTCGCGGAATTGTCCGCCTTGTTCTGAGCCGGCGCACGCGGCGCCGGCGGCTGGAATTCCCGGGGGACCTCCCCGCTGCGGCCCTGCGCGACCAGGCGGAGGAGATACGCCATCGCTTCCTCGCGGGCCTGGCCACGCTCGCGGACAAGTTGGTCCGCGCGCTTGATCAATTGCCGCGCCATCGCCCCGGCCTGCGCCGGCGTGGCGCCGAGGTTGCCGCACAGCTTGGTGAGCCGGGCCAGCTCATCCATGGCGAAGGAGGGAGAATTCCGCCGGTCCGTCCGGCGCGAGGCCGAGTCCCTCCGTCGGATTGAGGTTGAGCAGCGAAAGCATGGCCAGCGCGACCACGGCATCACCGCGACTGGCCGCGGAGCGGATTTCGCCCACCTTTTTCCCGCCCTGATACAGCGCCGCCCGCGAGACTGGCGGCGTGCCGCGACCGGTGAGCCCGTGCAACCGCCGGCGCACCTGGCCCAGGTTCTTCAGCCGCGCCATGACCTCCTGCCCGAGATAGCATCCCTTGGTGTAGGAGACGGCCGTCGCCTCCAGGCCGCCCTCGTTGGGCAAATCTTCCGGACCCAGGTCCAGCGGCACCGCCGGAATGCCGGCGGCGATGCGGGCAAAGTCGGCTTCCGCCGCGCTCATCTCTGTCGCGCCGTGCGCCATGAGCTCGCGGCGGATTTTTGTCACCGCCGCCTCCGTCCCGAGAATCTCGAAATTCTCACCCGGCAGGAGGCACCCGGCAAAGGCCAGCAGTTCGCCGGAGCGCACGAACCGCCCCCCGGCGGGCGCCGCGCCGAGCAGTTGTCCCAGGATCCCGCCGCTGCCGGCTCCGCTGAAAACCAGCGCGTGCGTGATGCCCGACTCATCCGCCAGCTCCACCTCGTCGGCGATGATGTAATCCTCGAGTCGCTGCCGAATGACATCCGCCGCTGAATGGGCACTGGTTAGCAGGAACTCGTTTTCTGAAATTCTCAGCACGTGGCTGTCCGCAATGACCCTCCCTTTTTGATTCAGCCAGAGGCCATGGGTCGCGCTGCCCGGCGGGGGCCGCAAATCATTGCTGAATTGCCCCTGCAGGAACGTGAACGCGTCCTGCCCGGTCACCCTAATCAGGGTTTTCGGGCTAGGCGCCGGCGTGTATCTCGAACCAGAAATCATATTTTTATACGACTCAATATATTCACAATGAATGATTTGTCACAGAATTTAAGAATCTTATAATCTTCTGGTTGACGGCCGGATGGAACTGAGTAGGTATTGAGCAGTCAATCAACACTTCTCCCCGCTTAGCGGGGAGTTTTGGGGTAACTAAGAAAGCAATGGCCGGTCGCTTAGGGGTAGGCGACCGGCCTTTTCTTTGCCCAAATTCGTAGCACACGGCAAGGACTTGATGCGAGGCACCCCGCCCCCACAAGCTGGTCTTTCATGCAAAAGACTTCGGACATCAATGTCGTCGAGACCCGCGCCCTGCCCTCGCCCGCCGCCCTGCTGGCGGAGCTGCCGAAGACCGAGAGCCAGGGCGATTTCGTGGCGCGCGCGCGCCGGGAGATTCACCGGCTAATTTTCACCGACGACCGCCGCTTCCTGCTGATCATCGGCCCCTGCTCCATCCACGATCTCGCGGCCGGCCGCGACTACGCCCGCCGCCTGGCCGCCCTCGCGCGCGAGGTGAACGACCGCATGCTGATCGTGATGCGCGTCTATTTTGAAAAACCCCGCACGACCGTCGGCTGGAAGGGCCTCGTGATGGACCCGCACCTCGACGGCTCGCACGACATCGCCGCCGGCCTGCGCCTCGCCCGCGCCTTCCTGCGCGACGTGCTCGACCTCGGCCTGCCCACGGCGACGGAGCTGCTCGATCCCATCACGCCGCAATACATCGCGGACCTCGTCTGCTGGTCGGCCATCGGCGCCCGCACGACCGAGTCGCAAACCCACCGCCAGATGGCGTCGGGCCTCTCGATGCCGCTCGGTTTCAAGAACGGCACCGACGGCTCCATCAGCTCGGCGACCAACGCCATCAAGGCCGCCGCCCAGCCGCACACCTTTCTCGGCATCAATCTCGACGGCTCCGCCTCCGCCATCGTTACCCGAGGCAATCCCGATTGCCATGTCGTCCTGCGCGGCGGCTCGGCCGGACCCAACTATTCGCCCGCCCACATCGCGCAGACCGAGCAGTTGCTCGCCAAGGCCGGCCTGCCCAAGTCCATCCTGGTGGACTGCTCGCACGACAACTCCGCGAAGCAACCCGAGTTGCAGCCCGAGGTCATGCGCCGGCTGCTCGCCCAGATTGCCGCCGGCAACCAGTCCATCATGGGCGCGATGGTCGAGAGCAACCTCGGGGCCGGCAACCAACCCTTCCCCCAGCCGCTGGACCGGCTCAAATACGGCGTGTCCATCACCGACGGCTGCATCGACTGGCCGACGACCGAGGCCCTCGTCCGCGAAATCCACGCCGCGCTCGCCCCGCGGTTCAAGTAATCCCCATTAGGCGGCCGCATCGCCCCGCTTCCGGTTCTAAACATCCATCCCCCGCGACTTTTCTTCCGTGTATTCCGCGCATTCCGTGGTTAACTCCTCCTCCCTATGAAAGCCCCCATCCGTGTCGCAGTCACCGGCGCCGCCGGCCAGATTGGTTACTCCCTCCTCTTCCGCATCGCCTCCGGCGCGATGTTCGGTCCCGACCAGCCGGTCATCCTCCAGCTGATCGAGGCCCCCATCGAGAAGGCCCTCAAGGCCCTCGAGGGCGTCGCCATGGAGCTCGACGACTGCGCCTTCCCGCTGCTCAAGGGCATCGTCCAGACCTCCGACGCGAGCGTCGGCTTCAAGGACGCCAACTGGTGCCTGCTCATCGGCGCCAAGCCGCGCGGTCCCGGCATGGAACGCGCCGACCTCCTCAAGGACAACGGCCGGATCTTCATCGAGCAGGGCCGCATCATCGATGCCGTGGCCGCCGCCGATGCGCGCGTCGCCGTCGTCGGCAACCCCGCCAACACCAACTGCATGATCGCCGCCTCGCAGGCGAAGCGCCTGCCGGCCGAGCGCTTCACCGCCATGGTGCGCCTCGACCAGAACCGCGCCCAGACCCAGCTCGCCAAGAAGGCCGGCGTGGATCTGACCGCCGTGAAGGACATCTTCATCTACGGCAACCACAGCCCGACCATGTTCCCGGCCTACGGCCACGCCACCATCAACGGCCAGCCCGCCGCCAAGGTGATCAACGACGACACCTGGCTGCAGGGCCCCTTCTGCGAGACCGTCGGCAAGCGCGGCGCCGCCATCATCGCCGCCCGCGGCCTCTCCTCCGCCGCCTCGGCCGCCAACGCCCTCGTGGATCACGTCCGCTCGCTCGTCACCCCCGGTGCCATCCACTCGGTCGCCGTGAAGTCGAACGGGCTCTACGGCTTCGACGCCAACGTCTGGGCCGGCATGCCCGTGAAGACCACGACCCCCGGCAGCTACGAGGTCATCACCGGCTACGCGATGGACGCCTTCGCCCAGGCCAAGATCGCCGCCACCAACAAGGAGCTCGTCGAGGAGCGCGCCTTCGTGGCGGACATGATCAAGTGACCCGCAGGGTCATCCTGAGCGAAGCGAAGGATCCAGTTCGTTATTTCAAGGCGGCCCAAGCGGGCCGCCTTTTTTGTAGCCGGGGTCGCCGACCCCGGCCGAATGTGCTCCCACCGGCACCCGGGGCCGCGCCCCAACTACAGCAGCCCCGCCAGCACGCGGTTCCTCGACAGCGCAAAGGCCGAGCGCACCGCCGCAAACGCCGCGACCAGCTCCGCCGGCGAGCCCGGCTTCGGAAACCGCATCTCCAGCGTCGCCCCGTCGCAGAGGACTTCCGCCGCGACGCCGTCCACGATGAGCACGCAATGCCGGCAGTCCGACGGATAGCTGACCGCCAGCCCGTCCTCGCCACCCCGCGCCTCGACCGCATCGATCACGGCCTCGACCTTCACGCCCTTGGCCAGTCCGAAGACCATGCCCGTAAACATCGCGGCAAAGAGCCCGTTGAATTCCGGGCGCGCCACCAGACCGCCGTCGCGCAGGCTGTGCAGCGTGCGCGTCACCTCGTAGCCCGCCGCATTCGACCTCTCCAGTGCATAGGCCAGCTCCAGGGTGAAGTCCTTCGCGGTCAATACCGCGACCGGGCTCGCCACCTCCAGCGACAGGTCGGTGCGCTTGTAGGCCAGTGCCGCCTTGCTCCGCTGGAAGAAGCCCTCGGCCTCTTCCGCCAGTTCGCCGGCGCACAACTTGCCGAGAAACGCCGTCGTCACCGCGTTCACCGCATCCGGCACCGTGTGGTGCTGCTTGCGGAAGCCGGACAGGCTCTTCACCAGCCCCGTGCTGCGCCCCACGAGACTGAGGCGGGAAACATACGGATTGGCGGACGCAGCCGACGGAGGCATCCGCCGAGTGAGGCAGCGGGCCGGCGCGATGGCAAGGAGTGGGCACAAAAAAGCGGCGCCGTTGCCGGTGCCGCCGGATGTTGAGCCAGTCGGCGTCAGGCTGCGGCCATCGGCGGCACACGCTCGTCGCTTTTCCGGAAGAGGCTGACGAGGCCCATGATGACCAGCACCGGGATCCAGATCGGCGAGAGGGCGACCGCGAAGGCCACCAGCACGGCGAGCAGGGCCGCGACCAGGGAGATGCCAACCGCGCCAAGCACCGCCGCCACGACCAGACCGGCCAGGGCGCCGACAAAAATCACCGGGCTGAACTTGATGGCGATGATGAGGATCGCCGCCATCAGGAGGACCTTGAGGAAAGTTTTCATGCCTCAAGAACCCGGCCCCGACCGGAAAGTCGCACAAAACATAATGCCTTGTCGCCGGATTCCTTCCGTGCGTTCTGTGTGCGCATGCCTGCCTCGCCCATCCCCGTCGTCTGCGCCGTGATCGAGCACGCGGGCCTCGTGTTGCTCGCGCAGCGCCCGCGCGACAAGCACCTGCCGCTCAAATGGGAGTTCGCCGGCGGCAAGGTCGAGCCCGGCGAGGATCCCGCCGCGGCCATCGTGCGCGAGATCCGCGAGGAACTCGGCTGCGCCGTCGTCATCACGCGCGCCCTGCCGCGCTTCGAATACGACTACACCCGCGTCGTCATCGAGATGATCCCCTTCGTCTGCACGCTGGCCGAGGGATCGCCGCCGCCGCACGCCCACGAGCACGTGGCGCTCGCGTGGGTCGAGCCTTCGCAACTCACAGCCTACGACCTCGCCCCGGCCGACCTGCCGGTGATCGAGAGTTACCGCGCCACACGGACACCATAAACATTGTCTTCGCATCCGTCATTGCGAGGAGCGCAGCGACGAAGCAATCCAGCTGGATCGCCACGGCCCGCTACTGCGGGCCTCGCGATGACAAGACATCTTCAGGCGCCTAGCTGCGCGGCGTGAAAAACACCTGCACGCAGAACACCTGGTCCACGCCCGACAGGCTCACGCTGGGCTGCACGCTGCAACCCAGGTGGGTCAGGCCGGGATGGACGATGTTCACACGGTGCCCGGGCGAGTGCATCCACGCGTCCACCACCCGCGCCGCGAAGCCCCGATAGGTTTCGGTCCGGAGTTCCTCAAGCGTCTCCGGATGCACGAAGCGCTTCCGGCCGTCCCTTATCACCACGCCCGCGCCGATGTTCGTGTCGATCTCGTAGATCGAGAGGAGCGCGATGTTTTCCGCCACGCCACCGGGATTCAGGCCCACGTAGGACACCCGCTGCTGCGGCGTGCCGATCATGGGGAACGGGTTGGTGTGGCGCGGCGGCTGGTAAACCCGCCCGACCGCCGCCTCCAGGTCGGCCGCCTCGTTGAGCTTGGGCAGGGTGCGGAACGGTTTCAGCCCCAGCTGCGCGCGCACGCGGTTGGTCTCGTCGAAAATGGCCCGCGCCAGCAGTGCCCGGTCGAAGGTCGCGACCTCGATCCGCGCGGCGAGCGCCTCGGGATTCACCAGCTCCGGCACCGGGGGCTCCGGTGGCACCACGGCAGTGCATCCCGAAAACAGGCACGAAAGGCAGGCGATCAGGAGGCGGCGCACATTCCTAACAAACGCGTCGGTGCGGCAAATTCCACCCATTTCCGTCCTCACTACCGCAACCCGTCATTTTGAACGAAGTGAAGTGCCGAGCGAAGCGACATCCTCATCCATCGGCACAACCGCCTGCGGACATTGTGATGGATGCTTCTCTGCGCTCAGCATGACAATGCCTTTGGATGTTCATTGGCGTGTTCCACACAAGCCTCTCGGCTTACGGCCTATCCGAACCGGCAGCCTGATTTTCTGTAGCGGCGGTCTGTGACCGCCGTCGAGGGTGGGGTGGTGATCGTTCGGCGGTCATAGACCGCCGCTACAGGACAGGCCGTTATTCGGATAGGCTCTTACGGCGCTACGCCCAGAATGACAATTCGCGGACCGCTCACACAATCCCGCGCTCCACCCACTGGTGGTTGCCGGCGATCACCTGCTGGGCGAGCTCGTAGCCGTGCTGGTCGGCGTTGTCGCCGATGCCGCGGAAGTTCTGCCGGATGCGCTGCATCGCCTGCGCGTGGAAGTCGTCCACCAGCACGAGCACCTTGGCGGCGTCCTCGCCGTCCGCGATGCACTTCTGCGCAAAGATGCAGCTCGCCGCGATGGCGAACAGGTCCGTGCCGATGTCGGCGATGCGGCCGAGCAGCACCTGGCGCTTCTCGAGCTTGGGGCCGAACTTCACCATCTGGTGGAACAGCGTGCGCGCCATCTTCCGGCTGAGGGCGCCGACCCCGGCCATGTGCCCGGCCAGCTGCGGGTGCATGCCCGCCGGGGCGCCGCCGCCCAACGGCAGCCACTGCCTCAGATACCAGAAGGGATAGAATTTCGCCGCCGCCAGCAGCGACTTGAGCCGCTCGCCCCACGGGCGCTCGGTGTTGAGGAACACGCCGGCGATCTTCAGGTGCGGGTCGAGCGCCTCGCGCATGATGAACAGCCGCATGATCTCGGAGGAGCCCTCGAAGATCATCGAGACGCGGTTGTCGCGCATCATCCGCTCGACGGGATAGGGTTTCTCGCCGCGGGCCTTGAGCGACTCGACATTCTCGTAGCCGCGCCCGCCGCGCAGCTGCATGAGCTCGTCGAGGCACATCCAGGCCTTCTCCGTGCCCCACATCTTGCACATCGAGGCCTCGAGGCGGATGTCCGCCTTCTTGTCGCGGTCCACCAGGCGCGAGGTGGTGATGAGCATCGCCTCCATGGCGAAGGCGTGCGCCGCGATGCGGCGGATCTTCTCCGCCACCGCCGCGTGCTGGCCGATGGGCACACCCCACTGGATGCGGTCCTGGCCCCACTCGCGGGCAATCTGCAGGGAACGCTTGGCGACGCCGATGGACGAGGCGGGAATGGACAGGCGGCCCGAGTTGAGCGTGCTCAGCGCAACCTTGAGCCCCCGGCCTTCGCCGCCGATCACGTTGGCCTTGGGCACGCGAACGTTGGTGAAGCGGATGACGCCGTTGTAGAGCGCATGCAGGCCCATGAACTGGCTGCGGTGCACGACCTCGATGCCGGGTGACTTGGCCTCGACGACAAACGTGGTGATCTGCGTGCGCGGCTTGCCGTCCACCAGCTTCGGCGGCGTCTTGCAGGCGACGATCAGCAGGCCGGCGCGGGTGCCGTTGGAGCACCAGAGCTTCTCGCCGTTGAGGATGAAATCGTCGCCGTCGGGCTTCGCCTCGGTCGTGAGCCGGGCGGGATCGGAACCCACGCCCTTCTCGGTGAGCGCAAACGCCGCCAGCTCGCCGCCCGCCGAGCGCGGGAGAAATTTCTGTTTCTGTTCCTCGGTGCCGAAGAGCAGGATCGGCTGCGCCACGCCGATGGACTGGTGCACGGAGAGGTGCGCGAAGGTGTTGCCGCAGTGGCTGGCCATGAGCAGGCAGGCCCGGCAATACGTCGTCTGCGAAAAGCCGAGGCCGCCGTATTTTTGCGGCACCTTGATGCCGTAGGCACCGAGCTTCCGGAATCCCGCCTGCACCTCCTCGGGTATCTCGCCCGTGCGGTCGATCAGGTCGGCGTCCACCTTTTCCCGCAGGAACGTCGCGAGATCGGCGAGGAATTTTTCCGCGCGGGGCTTCTCCGCCGCGTCGATGTCGGTGAGCGGGTAAAGCTTCTCCGGCTTCCACCGCCCCATGAAAAGGTTCGCGACAAAGCTGATGTCGTCGTGCGACTCGCGCGCGGCCTCGGTGACCTGCAGCGCGGCCCGCTGGCCCTCGTTCATCTTCGACATGTCGATGACGGACTTGCCGTCGTCGGCGGGTTTGGGCGGGGTCGGGGTCACCATGCCTCACCGATAAACCCGACCCGGCCGGCCGCGTCAACGGACGCGGCACCGGCGGCCCCGGTTTTCAGCCTTAGGGAGTAGCCGGCGCACCTGTTCAAACAAGGGGCTTTGCCCAAAGCCGCTTGTTGGCAAACGCCTGACCGGAATGTGATTTTAGATACCGTTCGAACTCCAATGCCGACTGTTTGTCGCTGAAGGCAAGGTAAGTCTCCAATTTCCAAGGCCGGTGTTTGCTGGCGTGCGGACTTCCACCGGTGTTGTGAGTGCGAAACCGGGTTTTCAAGTCGGTTGAGTATCCGACGTAGGTCTGGCTGGGCTCAGCCAGGCTGCGAAGCGGGTAAACATAGTGCATAGCTTTGCCGGCCCGGCTTCGCCGAAGCTACGCCGGGCACCATGCTTCGCAATGCAAATGGCCGCGCCGTGCGTAGCCCCGGAGGGGCGAAGCATGGTGGAGGTGAGGGGAGTTGAAACGCCCCGCAGCCTTGAAGCTAAGTCGCTAGAAACACGCGG
>Ga0268298_10003882_pt1 | contig 14912 bp, 12 predicted proteins | sample WWTPWeurt_MetaG_FD_194462 | JGI IMG/M metagenome (GOLD analysis project Ga0268298, IMG submission 194462) | Activated sludge microbial communities from WWTP in Nijmegen, Gelderland, Netherland - WWTP Weurt | ecosystem: Engineered > WWTP > Aerobic digester > Activated sludge | place... | reverse complement strand
AGTAATTCGTGTTCGACCAGCATGCGGCGCAGGGTGCCACGGCTGATGCCCAGCATTTCCGCGGCGACGGTCTGGTTGCCGTCGGCATGTTTCATCACCACTTCCAGCATCGGCCGCTCGACGCATTTCAGCACCATGCCGTAGACCGCATGCGGCGCCTGGCCGTCTAGGTCGCGGAAATAGCGGTTGAGGCTGCGGCGCACGCAGTCGTTGATTTCGCTGCTCATGCCGCTTTCATTTCTCCGTCACGCTCGCTGCGCGGCAGGCGCTCGTTTGCCGCGGCGTGCCCGAGAAAAAACTCGTCGGCGGCATCCAGTTGCTCGCGTACCGTCTGCAGCTGGTTCATGGCATGGCGGAAATGCGCCGCGCCGGAAAGTCCCTTCGTATACCAGCTGATGTGCTTGCGCGCGATGCGTACGCCGGTCTCTTCGCCGTAAAAGCGGTAGAGCTCGGCCAGGTGTCCGCGCAGGATGGCGTGTATCTCTTCCGCGCGCGGCGCGGCGAGTTCCTCGCCGGTGGCCAGGAAATGCTCGATCTCGCGAAACAGCCAGGGGCGCCCCTGGGCCGCGCGGCCGATCATGACGCCGTCGGCGCCGGTATAGTCGAGAACGTAGCGGGCCTTTTGCGGCGTGTCGATGTCGCCGTTGGCGATCACCGGTATCCCCACCCGGGACTTGACCAGGGCGATCGTGTCGTATTCGGCGCTGCCCGTGTACTGGTCGGCGCGCGTGCGGCCATGGATGGCGATGGCGCGGATGCCCGACTCCTCCGCGATGCGCGCGATGCCGGGCGCATTGCGGTTGTCGCGGTTCCAGCCGGTGCGGAACTTGAGCGTTACCGGCGTGTCGGGCACGGCCTTCACCACGGCTTCGAGGATTTTCGCCACCAGCGGCTCGTTCTGCATCAGCGCCGAGCCGGCCATGACGTTGCAGACCTTTTTCGCCGGGCAGCCCATGTTGATGTCGATGATCTGGGCGCCGTGGTCGGCGTTGTACCTTGCCGCCTGCGCCATCATCGCCGGATCGGCGCCGGCGATCTGCACCGAGACCGGATCGACCTCGCCTTCATGGTCGGCGCGCCGCCGCGTCTTGGCGCTGCCGTAGAGCAGGGAGTTCGAGGTCACCATTTCCGACACCGCCAGTCCCGCGCCAAGCTTCTTGCACAACTGGCGAAACGGTCGATCCGTAACCCCGGCCATGGGCGCGACAAACAGGTTGTTGCGCAACTGAAAGCCCAGGAAGTCCATGTCGGGATGAGAATGCGGGTAGGTGAGGGCGCGATTTTAGCGCAAAGCGCTTCGGCGGCAATCGAGGCTTTTTATTGAAACCGGTAAAAAGTCACGGCCAGGCACGGGCGCCGTAAATCATCCGCTTCGCCACAAAGCTGCGCAACGCGGGCAGCAAGTCGAGCGCCAGCAATCCGGCTCCGCGCACATGTCTGAGCGGCGCAAAGTCGGAGGCAAAGCCGTCGATCAGCAGGTCGGTGAAGCCGATGGCGCCGCGCCGGTCGGCCTGGCGACCGCGGGCATAGGCGGCAAGCACGTCGGGGGCGCCGGGATCGCTCGCGGCACCCGCCTGTTGCGCGAGTTCCCAAATATCGCGCAGTGCGAGATTGAAGCCCTGCCCGGCGACGGGGTGCAAGGTCTGCGCGGCATTGCCCAGCCACACCTGGCGCTCGCCTGTCGTGTCGCGCCGGTAGCGTAAGCCCAGCGGGTAGGCCACGCGCGGGGTCGCCGCGGTGAAGCGGTGCCGTGTGCCGAAGCGGCGCTGCAGCAGCGCAAGAAATTCCGCGTCGCCGAGCGACCTGACCTCGTCGACTATGGCATCGGCGCAGGTGAGTACCACCGAGTAGCGTTCGCCCAGGGGCAGCAGGGCAACCGGACCTTCGCCGGTGAAGCGTTCCCAGGCGACATTGCGATGCGGCGCCGCCACGCTGACATTGCACAGCACGGCATGCTGCCCGTAGTCGCGCATCGTGCCGGCAGCGGGATCGACAGCACCCTCTGCAAACGCGGTGAGCTTGAAATGCGCCGTATCGCCGGCGCCGACTTTCGTGTTCTCGCGATAAGCGATGCCTGCGGCGCTGACAGCGCTGTCCAGCGCGGCAATCAGATCACTGGCTGGCAATACCCAACCCAGGGCCCTTGCTTCCAGTTCGGACGCGCGCAACAGCGTGCGCCCGAAACCGCCGCGCTGGGAGATGTGGATGGTTTCGATGGGTGTCGCCGGCAGGCCCGCCCAGACGCCGAGCCAATCGAGGATCTGCCGCGCGCCGTCGGACAGTGCCAGTACGCGCGGGTCGCGGCGCACGGCGGCGCGATCCCGGGCCTCGAAGATTTCTGCGTCAGCCCCGTGAATACGCAGCGCAAGAGCAAGCGCCATCCCCGCTGGCCCGCCGCCGACAATCGCAACCGGAAGGGGGTGATTGTTCTGGCTCGCTGCGCTGGCAGGATCAGGCTGTTCCACGCGCATCCCGCATCAGCGCCTCGATGTCGGCGATCTTCTTCGGCGCGGCCGCGGTGATGATCTCGCAGCCGGAGGCCGTCACCACCGCGTCGTCCTCGATGCGCACGCCGATGTTCCAGAAAGCCTCGGGCACATCGTCGGCCGGACGGATGTAGCAACCGGGTTCGATGGTCAGCACCATGCCCGGGGCAAGCGGCGCCCAGTGTTCGCCTTCCTTGTACTCGCCGGCATCGTGCACGTCCTTGCCCAGCCAGTGGCTGGTGCGATGCATGAAGAAACGCTTGTAACTTTCGGATTCGATCACGGCATCGAGCGAACCGGGAAGCAGCTTGAGGTCGATCATGCCCTGAGCCAGCACCTTCAGCGCCGCCTCGTGGGGATCGACAAAGGTGGCGCCGGGACGCACGGCCGCAATGGCCGCCGTCTGCGCGTCGAGCACCAGATCGTAGACGTCGGTTTGCGGCCCGCTGAAGCGCCCGTTCACCGGAAAGCAGCGCGTGATGTCGGAGGCGTAGCCGTCGAGTTCGCCGCCGGCATCGATCAGCAGCAGGTCGCCGTCCTTCAGGACCTGGTCGTTGCCGACGTAATGCAGCACGCAGGCATTCGCCCCGCCGGCGACGATCGAGGTATAGGCCGGATACTCGCAACCCCGGCGGCGAAACTCGTGCAGCAGTTCGGCCTCGACTTCGTACTCGAAACGGCCCGGCCTGACAAAGCGCATGGCGCGCACATGGGCGCCCGTGGAAATCTCGGCGGCGCGCCGCATGATGGCAAGCTCCGCGCCATCCTTGACCAGGCGCATGGCGTCGAGCTCGGCGCGCACGTCGCGGATCGCCGCCGGTGCACGCTTGCCGCTGCGGCTCTCGGCACGCACCTTGTTCAGCGCGACCGCGATGCGGCCGTCCCAGCCGGCATCGTGGCCGATGGAAAACCACAGCGCCGGCTGGTCGGCAAGCAGCTCGACCAGTTTGGCGTCGAGTTCGCCGATGGCATGCGCCGCATCGAAACCGAACAGCGCGCGGGCACCGTCCGGGCCATGGCGGAAACCGTCCCAGATTTCCCTTTCCAGATTCTTCTCGCGGCAGAACAGGATCGATTGCGGCGCGGCGTCGCCGCGACCGGCGACGAGCACCAGTACCGCCTCCGGTTCGGTGAAGCCGGTCAGGTACTGGAAATAGCTGTCGGCGCGGTAGGGGAAATGCGTGTCGCGATTGCGCGGCTGTTCCGGCGCCGTGGGGATCAGCGCAATCCCGCCGCCGCCGCGGCTCATGCGCTCGATCAGGGAAAGTCGGCGCCGGCGATACGCCGCGAAGCTGTCGCCGGCCGGAGGGGGTGAGGGTTCCATCTTTCGATTATATGTCCCCGCGTGCAGGCGCCGGGGACGGGATCCCCCGCTGCGATGGCGAGTGCAGTTCGGCACGCAGTTCGGCATCGAGCTCGGCAAGCCTTTGCGGCGTGCCGACATCCACCCAGCGCCCGCCATGCAGTTCGCCGGAGACGCGCCGCTGCGCCATCGCCGCGCGCAGCAGGGGCGCCAGCTTCGCCGGCTCGCCGCGGCGGATCTCGGCGAAGACTTGCGGACGATAGACGCCGATGCCCGAGAACGTGCAGCTGCGCGCACCGCCGTCCGCGGTGCCATCGGCACCGACTTCACTCCCGCGCAGCACGAAGTCGCCCTGCGGATGATGCGGGGGATTCGGCACCAGCACGAGATGCGCAAGATCGCCGGGGCCGAGTACGTTCGGCGCCTGCGCCAGATTCCAATCGCACCAGATGTCGCCGTTGACCACCAGGAAAGGCTCCTCAAAACCCAGCAGCGGCAGCGCGTTGGCGATGCCGCCGGCAGTCTCCAGCGCACCTTCGGGCTCCGGTGAATAGGCGATCGAGAGGTCCCAGCGTGATCCGTCGCCGAGCGCCGCCTCGATCTGCGCACCCAGATGCGCGTGATTGATCACCACGTCGCGCAGCCCGGCCCTTGCCATGCGCTCCAGAAGCCAGACGATCAGCGGCTTGCCACCGACCGGCAAGAGCGGCTTCGGCGTCTGGTCGGTCAGGGGCCGCATGCGCTCACCGCGCCCGGCCGCCAGCACCATCGCTTTCATGCAGCCGGCTTGTCCATGCTGTAGCCAAGCACGGTGATCTTGTCTTCCACTTTGTCCAGCAGCTTTCTCAGCGGCGAAAGTTCGGCATAGCGCTCGCAGGCCTTGCGCAGATAGCGCGCCACCAAAGGCAGGTCCTTGAGGTAGCCGTCCTTGCCGTCGCGATGGTAAAGGCGGGCGAATATGCCGAGCACCTTGAGGTGGCGCTGCACGCCCATCCATTCATAGTCGCGGAAGAACTTGCCGAAATCGCCGGGGACCGGCAGCCCGGCCTTGCGCGCGGCTTCCCAGTAGCGCACCAGCCAGTCGAGGGCAAGCTCTTCGTCCCACTCGATATAGGCGTCCTTCAGCAGCGACACCATGTCGTAGCTGATCGGACCGAAGACCGCGTCCTGGAAATCGATGATGCCGGGATTGCCGGCACCGGTAGCATCGGTGCGCATCAGGTTGCGCGAATGGTAGTCGCGATGCACGAACACCTTCGGTTCCGCCAGATTCACTGCCAGGATGCAGTCGAAGACGGTCGCCAGGCCCTGTCGTTCGCTTTCGGTAAGGGCCACCCGATGGTGTCGGGCGAGGAACCACTCGGGAAACAGCTCAAGCTCGCGGCGCAACAACGTTTCGTCATAGTCGGGCAGCGCGCCGGGCCGGCTGACCCGCTGTATCCTCACCAGGGCCGCAATGGCATCCGCATAAAGCGGCGCGGCGTTGGCCGCATCCAGCACCTGCAGGTAGGTCGTCGCACCGAGATCCGAGAGCAGCAGGAAGCCGCGCTCGATGTCGCGGGCCAGCACTTCGGGCACGTGAACTCCGGCCTCATGAAAAAGCCGCTGCACATGCAGCCATGGCCGGCAGTCCTCGTTCGCCGGCGGCGCATCCATGACGATGCGCGTTGTACCGTCGTCCAGCGTGACGCGAAAATAGCGGCGAAAACTGGCGTCGGCCGAGGCCGGTGCGAGGCTGAAAGCGCGCCCCGGAAAGTGGGCGGCGAGCCATGTTTTGATTTGCTGCTGGCGTTCCATGTCGAAGATGCGAACGATGCCTGGAATGGCTCAATAGCTCCGCCGCAGGGCGCTTTGCGCGGGCACGAAGTGTTAGAATCCGCGATTCTAGCATCGGCCGACAAGAGGTTCCCCGGCACGCAGTACGCCGCGTTCGCGTCTGCATCGTTCCGTCACCGCTGCACCCACTCACCGATACGGCATGTCTCAATCGCATCGCGGACAATTCGGCCCCGGCTCACTGCTCGCCTTGCTGGCGCTGGCTGCGGGTTCCGCCGTGGCCGAACCGCTGCCGCCTTTGCGCGTGAATCCCGCCCTGCTGGGCGCGGGTACGCCGCCGGTGCCCGCCGTTGTCGAACCCGCCGCCATCGCCAGGCCGGTTGCACCCGCCCCGCGCGTGGTGGAGGCGCCACCGACAGCACGCGTCGATCTGACCGCCGAACAGGCGCGGGCCGCAACCGCACCCGTACCCCGGCCCGCCCCCGGTGCACCTTCGGCGAAATCTGCAACGCCGGCGGCGGCAAGCGCCACGGCAAGTTCCGCATCGCCCGCGCAACCGGCCGCACCCGCGGCCACGCCGCAGTTGACGGCGGCGGAAGCCATCCAGAAACCGCAGGAACCGCCGCAGGTGGCCGAACGCACGCTGCCGCCGCTCTATTCGGCCCACGTCGCGGCAGGCGAACTGCCGGCTCCGGAACTGAAGCCCGCGTCGGGCGTCATGCCATGGCTCAAGCAGCCCGGCGAAACGCTGCCGACCTTCGTCGCTGCCGACAGGATCGCCGGCAGGACCGATATCGAACTCGTCGCCGAAGGCAGCGTCGAATTGCGCAAGCGCAATTCCAGCCTGCAGAGCGACCGCCTGACCTATCGCCAGCCGATCGAGGAAATCGAAGCGGAAGGCAACGTCCGCCTCTCGCGCGACGGCGACCGCGTGCAGGGGCCGCGCATGCGCATGCAGATGGAGGAAAGCACCGGCTTCTTCGAACAGCCCGAATACAGCATCCGCCGCATCAAGACCGGATCGGCGCCGACCTTGTGGACCGGCACCGAGGAACGCCGGTCGGCAAATCCGTCGACCGCGATCATCAAGACCGGCGCGATCTGGACCGGCGACGAAGAGCCCGAAGCGACGGGCCTCACCACCGGACATGGTGCAGCCGCGCGCATGGATTTCGAGGGCGAGGGCAGGTACCGCCTCACCGATGCCACCTACAGCACCTGTGCGCCGGTGGCGGGGCGCGATCCCGACTGGTTCGTCCGCACTGCCGATTTGCGCCTTGACTACGATGCGGAGGAAGGCACCGCGCGCGATGCCACCCTGGTTTTCCTGGGGACGCCCATCCTCTATTCGCCTTGGCTGAACTTCTCGCTCAACAACGAGCGCAAGAGCGGCCTGCTGACCCCCACGGCTGGCTCCACCAGCAAAAGCGGCATCGAGTTCACCCAGCCGTTCTACTGGAACATCGCGCCCAACATGGATGCGACCGTCGCGCCGCGCTACATGGAAAAGCGCGGCATGCTCTGGAACGGCGAGTACCGCTATCTGCAATCCAGTTACAGTGGCACCATCAATGGTCAATATTTGAACGAAGACAAGCTGGAGAACGACATCCGGCGATCGTCCTACTCGGTGAAGCACCGGCAGAACTTCGGCTACGGCCTGTACGGCTCGCTGGACCTCAACGGCGTCTCCGACGACACCTTCTTCAGCGACCTGGGCAGCGGTGCGGGAGTGGTCTCGCGCACCAACCTGCTGCGCCAGGGCACGCTCAGCTACAGCGGCGGCTGGTGGTCGGCCAACCTGCTGGCGCAGCGCTACCAAACCCTGCAGGATCCGGACCTGCCGCCGGTGACGGAGCCTTACCGGCGCCTGCCGCAGGTGACGGTCACCGCCAGTCGCGGCGACCTGCCGCATGGAATGACATTTGGATTCAAGGGCGAGTACGTCGACTTCCGCAGCGGCAACTCGACCACCACCGAGGGCAAGCGCGTCGTCATGTACCCGCAGCTTTCGCTGCCCCTGCAGACCGACATCCTGAGCATCACGCCCAAGCTCGGCCTGCATTCCACCCGCTACGATCTCGATACCCGCTACGACGTGAATGGCGTCGTCATCGGCGGGCCGGACACGATCACGCGCAACGTTCCGCTGTTCAGCGTGGATTCGGGGGTCGTCTTCGAGCGCGACTTCGGATGGCAGGGCAAGTCGCTGATTCAGACGCTGGAACCGCGCCTTTACTACCTGTACGTGCCGAACCGCAACCAGGACCGGATCCCGGTATTCGACACGAGCACCACGGACTACAACTTCGCCCAGACCTTCGCCGAAAACCGCTATGGCGGCCCCGACCGCATCGGCGATGCCAACCAGCTGACGGCGATGATTTCCTCACGACTGCTGGATCCGGAAACCGGCGCCGAAACCATGCGCGCCTCCTTCGGCCAGCGCTTCTACTTCACCGACCAGAAGGTCGGCCTGCCGGCGACTCCGACGTCGCCCGCCGAAGTGCTGCGCACCGACCGCTATGCCGACCTGCTCGGTTCGTTCTCCGGACAAATCCTGGCGAAAACCTATGCCGATGCCAACCTGCAGTACAGCCCGCAGGTACGCCGCATGGAACGTTTCAACGTCGGCGGGCGCTACCAGCCTGAAGCGGGCAAGGTGCTCAATGCGGGCTATCGCTACACCCGCGACCAGCTGCAGCAGCCCGGTTTGAGCCAGATCGACGTCTCGGGGCAGTGGCCGCTCGCCGGCGGCTGGCATGGCGTCGGCCGCATCAACTACTCGGTCAAGGAGAGCCGCATGGTCGAGACCGTCGCCGGCCTCGAGTACGACGGTGGCTGCTGGATCGGGCGCGTGGTGTTCCAGCGCCTGGCGACGCAGGAACGGGATTCCAACACGTCTTTCTTCGTCCAGCTGGAATTCAACGGCTTTGCCAAAGTCGGCACCAACCCGCTCGAAATGCTCAAGCGCAACGTGCCCGGCTACGGCCTGATCAACCAGCAAAACTCCGAGTCGCCCTTCGATACGCCATGAAATTTCGCATTCTGCTGCTCTGCCTGCTCTCCAGCCTCGCCATCTCGCTGGCCCATGCCCAGACGCCACGCGCGCAGCCGCTGGAGGTCGACCGCATCATCGCCGTGGTCAACGACGAAGCCATCACCGCCTACGAGCTGCGCGCCCGCCTCGCTACCGTGGAGCGCCAGTTGCGCGACCAGAAGGTGCAGCTGCCGCCGCGCGAAGTCCTGGAAAAGCAGCTGCTCGAGCGCATGATCACCGATCGCGTGCAGCTCCAGTACGCCAAGGAAACCGGGCTGCGCGTATCGGATCTTGACCTCGACGCCGCCATGCGCCGCATCGCCGAAGGCAACAAGCTCCCGTTGCAGGACTTCCGCGCGGCGCTGGAAAAGGACGGCATCGCCTGGGCCAAGTTCCGCGAGGAGATTCGCGAGGAGATCGTCCTCTCGCGCCTGCGCGAACGCGAAGTGCAAAGCCGCGTCGTGGTTACCGATGGCGAGATCGACAACTACCTGGCGAACCTCGTGGCCGGAGGCGGCAGCGCCAACATCGAAGTGCGCACCGCACACATCATCCTGCGGGTACCGGAGCAGGCAACCCCCGACCAGCTGATGCGCATCGGCGCACGGGCACGGGCCGCGCTGGACCAGATCCGCCGCGGTGACGATTTCGCCAAGGTGGCCGCCAGCTATTCCGACGCACCCGACGGGCTTTCCGGCGGACTCATGGGCGCGCGGCCGCTCGACCGCCTGCCGGCGCTCTATGCCGACGCGGTGAAGAAGCTCAAGCCTGGCGAAGTCAGCGACATCCTGCGCAGCCCCGCCGGCTTCCACATCGTCAAGCTGATCGACCAGGCCGGTGGCGCCGCCAAGCCGGTGGCGGCGCTGAAGCAGACCCGCGCCCGCCATATCCTGATCAAGGTCAACGAACTCGTATCCGAAGCCGAGGCGAAGCGCAAACTGGTCGCGCTCAAGGAACGGCTGGAGAACGGCGCCGACTTCGCCGAGCTGGCGCGCCTGCACTCCAACGACCTCTCCGCGGCGAAAGGCGGCGACCTGGGCTGGCTGTACCAGGGCGATACCGTGCCCGACTTCGAGGCGGCGATGGATGCGCTGAAAATAAACCAGATCAGCCAGCCGGTGCAGTCACCCTTCGGCTTCCACCTGATCCAGGTGCTGGAGCGTCGTACCGAAAATGTCACCGACGAACGGCAGCGGCTCGCGGCACGCCAGGTGCTGCGCGAACGCAAGGCCGACGAGGCCTACCAGGACTGGGTCCGGCAAATCCGCGACCGTGCCTATGTCGAATTCCGCGTCGAAGAGCGCTGACGGCCTTCCGCTGCCGACAATCGCGGTCACTTCCGGCGAACCGGCAGGCATCGGCCCTGACATCTGCCTGCGGCTGGCCGAGCGCACGTGGCCGGCGCGACTGGTGGTGCTGGGTGACAGCAAACTGCTGGTGGCGCGCGCCGCGCAACTCGGACTCGATGCCGGCCGCATCGAAATCAGGCACATCCCCCTGCAAAAGTCGGCGCTGGCGGGACGGCTCGACCCGGCCAACGCGCGCTACGTGCTCGACCTGCTCGACGCCGCGCTGGCCGGCTGCGTCGGCGGCGGGTATGCGGCGATGGTCACCGCGCCGGTGCACAAGGGCGTCATCAACGATGCCGGCATCCCCTTCAGCGGCCACACCGAATACCTGGCCGAGCATACGGGCACGCCGCGCGTGGTGATGATGCTGGCCGGCGCCGGACTGCGCGTCGCACTGGCCACCACACACCTGCCGTTGAAGGACGTCGCCGCCGCCATCACGCGCGATGACCTGGAAACCACCCTGCGCATCCTCCATGCCGACCTGCGCAACAAGTTCGGCATTGCCGCGCCGCGCATCCTCGTCGCCGGCCTCAACCCCCATGCCGGCGAAGGCGGCCACATGGGCCGCGAGGAAATCGAGGTGATCGCCCCGGTGCTGGACAAGCTGCGCGGCGAAGGCATGGACCTGGTCGGCCCGCTGCCCGCCGATACGCTGTTTACCAGGAACGTCCTCGCCGGCTCCGATGCGCAACTGGCGATGTACCACGACCAGGGCCTCGCCGTGCTCAAGTACGCCGCCTTCGACGAAGGCATCAACGTCACGCTGGGCCTGCCGGTGATCAGGACTTCGGTCGACCACGGCACGGCGCTCGACCTCGCCGGCACCGGCAGAGCTTCCCCGCAAAGCCTGTTTGCCGCTGTCGATGCGGCAATCGGCATGGCGCAGCGCAGGAGCGCGCCGCCCGCAGGGCCGCCCCAAGGGCGGCGCAGCCAAAACACGGAGCCGGCGCAGCCGGCGAACCACCGTCACCCCCTTCCTCGGGGCGAGGCGGGAATTCGCGGAACATGTTCCGCGCCGCCGCAGCCGTCCGGCCATGCAGGGCCGGACGTGGGGCGGGGAGGGGGGGATGGCTAAATGTGTCAGTTGCTCGGCATGAACGGCAACACCCCCACCGACATCTGCTTCTCCTTCGAGGGCTTTCGCAGCCGCGGCGGGCTCACCGACGTGCATCAGGACGGCTGGGGCATCGCCTTCTTCGAAGGGCCGGGCTGCCGGGTCTTTCTCGACGTCGAACCGTCGGCCCATTCGGCCGTGGCCGAACTGGTGCGCCACTATCCGATCCGTTCGAAAAACGTCATCGCCCACATCCGCAAGGCGACCCAGGGCCGCATCGCGCTGGAGAATACCCATCCCTTCCAGCGCGAACTGTGGGGCCGCTACTGGCTGTTCGCCCATAATGGAAACCTCGGCGGCAACCACAAGGAGTTCGCCCCGACCCTCGACGGCAGCTTCGTCCCGGTCGGCGACACCGATTCCGAACTGGCCTTCTGCTTCCTGTTGCAGCGCCTGCGCGCCGAATTCGGCGAAGCGATGCCGCTGCGCCAGCCGATGTTCGATTTCCTGGCGAACATCACGCGCGAAATTTCCGCCCGCGGCGAGTTCAACTTCCTGCTCAGCAATGGCAACTGCCTTTACGCCCACTGCGCCACCAAACTGGCCTACGTCGTGCGCCAGGCGCCGTTCGCCGTCGCCCACCTGAAGGACCAGGACGTCAGCGTCGATTTCAGCGCGGTGACGAATCCCGACGACCGCGTCGCCGTGATCGCCACGCTGCCGCTGACCGACAACGAAGCCTGGACCACGATGGAGCCCGGCACCCTGATGGTATTCCACGAGGGCATGCCGGCGGCCGAGGCGCGCACCGCATGAAAGGCGTCGCCGGGCATACCGCCCGGAAACGGTTTGGCTGCGGTCGCTCGCATGGCTCGCTTAACCCGCTGCGCGGCTTAGCCTTCTCTGAAACGGCGCCGAAATGATGGGTCATGTGCCGCGGCGCCGTTTTGGCCAGAACTTCCTGGTGTCCGACGGCATCATCCGCAAGATCGTCGACGCCATCGCGCCACGCGACGGCGACACCGTGGTCGAAATCGGGCCAGGACTGGGCGCGCTCACCGAACCGCTGCTCGAACACCTAGCCCAATTGCATGTGGTCGAGATCGACCGCGACCTGATCGCGCGCCTGCGGCAGCGCTTCACGCCGGAACGGCTGGCGATCCACGAAGGCGATGCGCTGGAGTTCGACTTCGGCGCCTTGAAGGGCGCGGGGCGACTGAAGATCGTCGGCAACCTGCCCTACAACATTTCCAGCCCGCTGCTGTTCCATTTGGTGCCCTTCGCGCCGCTGGTGTATGACATGCACTTCATGCTGCAGAAGGAAGTCGTGGATCGCATGGTCGCCGAACCGGGCAGCAAGGACTATGGGCGGCTCTCGGTGATGCTGCAGTACCGCTATCACATGGAGCGCCTGTTCATCGTGCCGCCCGGCGCCTTCAACCCGCCACCGAAGGTCGACTCCGCCATCGTGCGCATGATCCCCAGGAAAGAAGTCGGCGCCGGCGAGACGGCGACCGATCCGGCACTGTTCGCCAAGGTGGTCACCGCGGCCTTCTCGCAGCGGCGCAAGATGCTGCGCAACACCCTGCGCGAATTCATCGGCGAGGACGCCCTCGCCGCACTGGGCATCGCGCCCACGGCGCGCGCCGAAGACATCGCCGTGGCGGATTACGTGCGCCTCGCCAACGCGCTGGCGGATCGTGACCGCCACTAAGCCCGCAGCCGCCGTAGCACCGCATCGCATCGCCGTCATCGGCGGCGGCCCGACCGGACTGATGGCCGCAGAGGTGCTGGCCGCCGCCGGGCTGCGGGTCGATGTCTATGATGCAATGCCGTCCGTGGCGCGCAAGTTCCTGCTCGCCGGCCGCGGCGGGCTCAACCTGACGCATTCCGAGGCCCCTGAAGTCTTCGTCACGCGGTATGGCGCGCGCCGCGCCGAGGTCGGCCACTGGCTCGAGGATTTCGGCCCGCGGCAACTGCGCGACTGGGCGCAGGAACTCGGCATCGCCACCTTCGTCGGCAGTTCGGGCCGCGTCTTCCCGCATGAGATGAAGGCAGCGCCGCTGCTGCGTGCCTGGCTGCACCGGCTGCGCGCCGCAGGCGTGGTGTTCCACGCGCGCCATCGCTGGCTGGGCTGGGATGACGAAGGGACGCTGCGCTTCGCCACGCCGGCGGGCGAGACAAAAGTCGGCGCCCACGCCACGGTGCTGGCATTGGGCGGCGGCAGTTGGGCGAAGCTGGGTTCGGACGGCGCCTGGGTGCCGCTGCTGGCGGCGCGCGGCATCAAGGTGGAACGCCTGCGTCCGGCCAACTGCGGCTTCGACGTGGCATGGAGCGAACACATAAAGCAGCGCTATGCCGGTACGCCGGTGAAGAACGTCGGCGCCGCGTTCATGGCGCCGGATGGTTCGGTGATCAAGCAGGAAGGCGAATTCCTAGTCACCGAACACGGCGTCGAAGGCAATCTTGTCTACGCGCTGTCGGCACCACTGCGCGACACCATCGAAACGGCGGGCAGCGCCACGCTCGGGATCGATCTGGCGCCGGGGCGCGACCTGCAGCGCCTCACGCAAGACCTGGCGCACCCGCGCGGTCGCGATTCGCTGGCCAACCACCTGCGCCGGCGCGCCGGCATCACGGGTGTAAAGGCCGCACTGCTCCACGAATATGCGACGCCGTTTGATCTCGCCGCGCCAGAACGGCTCGCGGCGATCCTCAAGTCGCTGCCGCTGCGCCTCGATTCGCCGCGCCCGCTCGACGAAGCCATCAGCAGCGCCGGCGGCATAGACTTCGCCGCACTCGACGAAAACCTGATGCTGCGGGCCGTGCCCGGCACATACTGCGCGGGTGAAATGCTCGACTGGGAAGCCCCGACCGGCGGCTACCTGCTCACCGCCTGCTTTGCCAGCGGCCGCGCCGCGGGCTTGGGAGTGCTGCGCTGGCTGCGGCCGGCCATGGACCCACCGCAACCGATCATGTGAGGGCTCAGGCCTGCTTCTTCACCGCGCAGGTGCTGAAGCCGAAGATCGCGTAGGGCGGACACCAGCCGATGGCGCCCGTGGCCAACGGCACCACGCCGATCCACGCCCACACCGGGCCGCCCATGGCCGCCCAGCCAACCAGTCCAAGACCTGCAGCAATACGCACTACGCGGTCGATGCCGCCAACATTGAGTTTCATGGAGTTCTCCTTGAGGGGTTGTGCAACAGTGAGCGCATTACACCAGTTCCCCCCGGCGCCTGACTGTAACCTAAGTCACAGAGGCCATTTTTCGCAAACCCGCGGCGTCGAGCACCTCGACCTGTTCGCGACCGAGCTTGACCAGGCCCTGCTCGGCAAAGCCCTTGAGCAGGCGGCTGACCATCTCGCGCACGCTGCCCAGTTCGTCCGCCAGTTGCTGGTGCGTAGCATGCACCACGCGCCCCTTGCCCAGCAGCAGGGCCGCCAGGCGCTGGTCCAGCTTGCGAAAGGCGACTTCTTCCACCAGTTGCATCAGTTCGGCCATGCGTTCGGAAAACAGCGCAAAGACGAAATCGCGAAACACCGCCTGGCCCAGCAGTTCGTCGAACAGCGGACGCGGCAGCAGCGCCAGCGTGGTCGGGCCCTCGGCTGTGCCGCGCGCGTTGTAGTCGACGTGGCCGAGCAGGCAACTCGAGCTGATGATGCAGCTCTCGCCGGACTGCACGCGATACAGCGGCAGCTCGCGGCCGCCGGCGCTCTGCTTGGCGACGCGCACCGCGCCGGCCAGCACGAAGGGAAAACCGCGGCAGGGCTGATGCTCGTCGAAGACCACGGTGCCGGACGGGACGGAAAGCTCCTGCAAGGAGTCGGCAACACGCTGCAACAGGGTGGCGGGGAGTTGCGCCAGAGCCGGATACAGCGCGCCGAGTTCGGCCGCGGT
>Ga0268298_10003881_pt1 | contig 14913 bp, 12 predicted proteins | sample WWTPWeurt_MetaG_FD_194462 | JGI IMG/M metagenome (GOLD analysis project Ga0268298, IMG submission 194462) | Activated sludge microbial communities from WWTP in Nijmegen, Gelderland, Netherland - WWTP Weurt | ecosystem: Engineered > WWTP > Aerobic digester > Activated sludge | place... | reverse complement strand
CGTTCATCGCGTTCATCGCGTTCATCGCGTTCATCGCGTTCATCGCGTTCATCGCGTTCATCGCGTTCATCGCGTTCATCGCGTTCATCGCGTTCATCGCGTTCATCGCGTTCATCGCGTTCATCGCCGCCTGGCCGCGGCTCGCCACCGGCGGCGTCAGCGCGCTGTCATCGCTCAGCGGCGCCGCACACCCCGTCGCCAACAACGCCAGGCCCGCCCAGGCGGCCAGCGCCCGCCCCGGCGACGCAAACCAGCTGACATGCTCGGGCTGCCTCATGATGACCTCCTGTGGTGACGGGCGTGGTTTCTCATGTCGTGGGTTTTAAGTTAGTCAGGTAACAAAGATTTGTCAACGCCTAATTCATTGCGGCTCGCATTTTTCCTACCCAAGAATATTCCCGAGCGTTGTTCACGGCTTAGCCGCGTCGGCCGGCGCGGGGCCTTTCGTCGAGCGGCTGCGCGCTGCGAGAGCGGCGACGGTGACCGCCGAGAGTGGGCAACGGCGCACGTTGCGAGGCGATCGGCGGGCCCGCGGTCGCCACCCGATCTCGGGCTGCAAAAAAGGGGCGGGCGCGGCAGCCGCTCGAGCCCTTCCCGGAGGCGCGGCCCGTGCGCCTCGAGGGCGGAGGTCGTCGGCCCGCCGGGTGTCTTGCAGGCCGTGGCTTGGAGGGGCACGCGGATGCGGCTAGGATGCGCCTGATGGCGCAGCTCTCCGCCGAAGCGGCCTACCAGCTCCAGCGCGCCGAGCGGCGCCTGCGCGAACGGGAGCTGCGACGCACCCGCCTGCGTCAGGGCGCGGCTGCCGCCGCGCAGCTCCTCCGCGAGGAGTTCGGTGCCACCCGGGTGCTGCTCTTCGGCTCGCTGCTGCACAGCTGGTTTCACGAGGCGTCGGATCTCGACCTGGCCTGCGAGGGGATCGCCAGCGCGCGGGTCGCCGAGGCGCAGGATCGCCTGAGCGCGCTGATCGGCGAGCCCGTCGACCTGGTCGCGCTGGAGGAGGCCGAGGCCGGGCTTCGCCGGCGGATTCTCGCCAGCGGGGAGCCACTGTGATGAGCCCAGTCGTCATGAGCCCGGTCGAGCTGGCCCACACCGAGCTGCTGTGTCACGCCCAGCGGGCACTGCCCTCGCTTCGGCCGGCGATCCTCGCCGGCGCCCAGCGCGAGGACCTCGACGAGCTGCGGCGCTTTCGCCACTTCTTCCGCCACGCCTACGCGCTCGAGCTGCGGCAGGACAAGCTGCGGCGGGCCCTCGACCCCTTCGCCGGGCTCCACCGGCACGTCGACGAGGATCTGGCCGCCTTCGGCGCGTTCTTGGGCTCGCTGCTCGACGAGCTGGCCGTGCCGAGCTGACACGCCCGCGACTTCATCGCTCGTTGATCCGAGCGCCGGGGCGACGGGGGCTCGGATTTTCTGCTTGCACTCGGGTAGACTCGCCGGCGTGAGTCGCGACGAAACGGACGCGCCCAAGGTCGAGCGCCTGATGGCGGCGCTCGGACGGAGAGCCTCGGGTCCGGGGGCGGTCTACTTCACGGGCGGCGTGAGCGCCGTGCTGCTCGGGTGGCGGAGCGCGACGGTCGACGCCGACCTCCTGCTCGACCCGGAGCCGGGCGGCGTGTTCGAGGCGATCGCCCGGATCAAAGACGACCTGAGCATCAACATCGAGCTGGCCTCGCCGGCGGACTTCATTCCGGAGCTCCCCGGCTGGCGCGAGCGCAGCCGCTTCGTCGCCCAACATGGGCCGGTGGCCTTCTTTCACTACGACTTCCGCGCGCAGGCCTTGGCCAAGCTGGAGCGGGGTCACGCGCGGGACCTCGACGACGTGCGCGCCATGCTGCGGCGTGGCCTGGTGACCCGCGACGAGCTGGCTCAAGCCTTCGCGGCGCTCGTGCCGCGCCTGATCCGCTACCCGGCGATCGACGCGGAGGCCTTCCGCACGAAGGTGGAGCGCTTTCTGGCGGGCGAGGCCGAGGCGCGTGGCTAGCCCGGTGGACAGCTTGCCCGGCGCCGACCTGGTCGCGCGCGGTCTGGCCGACCTGCGGCGGGGCCGGGAGACCGCAGCCGCGCTGCTCGTCGCTGTGGCGCGAGCGCGGCTCGAGGACCTCGGCACGCCGGTGCCCGCGCTCCGCGGCCCGCTCGACCCGTGCCCGGAGCTGCGCCTCTACCGCCTGCTGCGGCGCACGCACCCGAGCGACGCCTACTCGCGCTACAACGCGCTGCTGCGGCAGATCGTGAGCTACACCCGCGCGCGCGAGCACCGGGAGCAACTCGAGCGCCGCAAGCGCGACTGAACCCCACCCGCGGGGTCAGCGGCGCGCGTCGGTCGCTGGCGTCGAGCGCTGGGCGGCCACCAGCAGCGGGGCCAGCTCCGGCACCGCCAGCCGCTCGGCCTCGGCCAGGGTCAGGCGCTTGCCCTGCACCTCCTCGACCAGCGCCGCGTTGAGCTGATGCTGCGCGGCGGCGCGGTAGGCGTTGAAGTAGGCGCTGAAGGCGTCGGGCCAGGAGAAGCGCTCACCCAGGCCCTGGAGCTGGCGCTGCTGAAAGGCCTGCGGCCGGTCGCGGTACTCGCCCAACGCCTCGTCGAGGGCTGCCCGTAGCGCCCGCACGTGACCGGCGTGGTCCGCCACGTTGGTGAAGGGGTAATAGACGCCGCTCTGGACCTTGCCCAGCCCACCGGTGCGACGGGCGATCGGCACGGCCCCCAGCCAGGCGGCCTCGATGTCCGTCAGCCCGCAGGGCTCGAAGCGACTGGGCATCACCGTGAAGTCGGCGCCGGCGCGCGAGAGCACGTTCAAGGCGCCGGTGATGAAGCGCGGGTAGACCTTGACCGCGTCCGGATAGCGCGCCGCCAGCGCCTCGAGCTGGCGCAGATCGGCCTGACCGGCGGCATCCCCCGCCGTGCCGAGCACCACGAGCTGCGCGCGATGGTGCTCGACGAGGTAGGGCAGGTTGTCGAGCAGCACGCCCAGGTTCTTCTGCTCGACCAGGCGCCCGACGACGACCAGCACGGGGCGCTCCGCGGCCGCCACGCCGAAGGCCTCGAGCTGGAGCAAGCGCTTCAGCTCGCGCCGCGCGGCGAGCGTCTGCTGGCGACCGGCGGGGCTCTTCAGCTCGGCGCCGAAGCGCAGGTCGCGCTCGAGGAAGGCCTGCCGCACCTCTGGATGCTGGAGGTCGGCGAGCTTGCCGGCGTCGGTCGCGCGCTGCAGATCCCGGTGCACCGAGGCGTGAGCACCGCCGCCCAGGCCGTTGGTGATGCCGATGACGTTGCCGAAGGCGATGCCGTGGCTGGGCACGAAGAGGCCCTGCGGATCGACCACGGCGTCGGGCTGCTCGCGCGCGAGCTGGGCCAAGATCTCCTCGCGGCTCTGGCGCAGCTCGGCGGCGTAGCCCGGGCTGACCGCGACGCCCGCCAGCCCGAAGCGCTCCTGCAGCCAGCCGAGCGAGCCCTTGAGCAGGTTGAGCAGGCCGTCCTGCTCGAAGTAGCGCAGGTACGTCGCCTCGGGCAGGCCCAGCGTGCCCAGCAGGCGCTCGTTGAGCGCCCGATCACCGAGCGGGAGGCCGCGCGGGTGTTCGGCGGTGGGCGCGCTGCGGTGATCACCGAAGCCCGGCGTCTTGAACAGACCTTGGTAGCCACCGTTGTGAATCGTCAGCACGCTGGCCGGCGGGCGCTCCAGGTAGAGCGGGGCCAAGGCCGCGTGATAGTCGTGCGCGTGATAGACGTCGGGCTCGAGGCGCCGGGCCAGCGCGGCGATCGCCTGGTTGAAGACCGAATAGACGGCGGCGTCCTCCCAGGGCAGCGCGTAGGGCGGGACGCCGGGCTGGCCGAGCGGATAGCGCTCGCCGCCGCGGCTGACGTAGAGGCTGGCCTCGGGGGTGTTCTCGAGCAGGGTGCGCCGCGCCAGCAGCGGGTGCTCGAAGAAGTAGAGCTCGGCCCCGCGCGGGTGCCGGCCATGCCACAGGCCCACGCTCTCGCTCCGCGCCCCAAGCTGGACGCGCAGCGGCGCCCGGCGTTGCAGACCGCGTGTCGCCATCCCCTCGTAGAGCATGAAGGCGCCCGACACCCGCGGGCCGCCGACGGTCGGGGCGGCAGCGCGCAGCGCGCTCGGCGCCGACGAGGTCGCGACGTAGGAAGGCAGCTCGGTGAGGAAGTCGTTGACCACCAGCGCCTGACCACCGGCCTGCACATTGAGCGGCCGCCCGAGGGTGTCCCTCAGGTGCTCGAGGCGGCCGAACTCCATCGCCGAGAGCAGGACATGGGGTCGCCCGCCAGCGATGTTGGCCAGGCGCCGCGCGGCGGCCGCGACGACCCCTCCCCTCGGCGTGCGGGCGACCGCAGGCGATCCGCCCGCCAGGGAGACGAGCAGGACGATGAACCAGGCCAGGCGGCCGCGAAGGTGACGATGCTGCATGAATGAACCCTCGGCTGGGCACCCGGTCGATCCGGGGCCGAGGGTTCAACGGTCGAGCGGAAGGCGTTGGACGAAGCAAAGGAGGCGCAAAGCGCGAGCGGGGCGCCGCCGATGCGGGCTCGTCAGGGGCGGGCTTCTCGCGGGCGGTAGCGGGTCAGCGTCGATGGGTCATTCGAGCGGCTCGCCATTGGCGTCGGTGTAGCACCCCGTGCTCCCCGCCGCCGCGTCGAGCACAGCGGGACCGGTGGCCGCGGTCACACCCGCCGCGTTGAGCCAGTTGGCGGAGGCGACGTTGACCAGCGTGCACTGGCCCCGGGGTGGCAGCTCGCACGGGTGCCAGAAGCCGGAGTTGGAACAGAACTGCCAACCCATGGCCTCCGGAACTGACCGCGTGCGGCACTCGCGGAAGGTCATCCCGCTGCCCCAGGCGCAGCGACCATCCCCAGCGCGGGGCACGCACCGATAGGTCTCGGGGTCCCAGGGTTCAGCGGCCACCGAGGCGACACAGTCATGAGTCGCGCGCGGGCAGGTCTTGCCCTCCGCCAGCCTCGTGCAGAGCAGCCAGTATTGGTCGCCCGAGTTGCTGTAGTCCACGCGTGGCGGCGTCGCCGTCGGATCTACCGGGCGCGGGAGCTCAACCGCCGGCGCCTGGCGGTCCACGCCCTGCAGTGGCCGCGCAAAGGCCTCGACCTCGGCCTCGCTGCCGTTGAAGGTGTCAGGCGTAATCCGGACGTTCAGCCCCAACGAAGGGCACTCGAGCAGGGCCGGCGTCAGGGCGTCCGGGAAGTGCACCGGTGACTCCAAATCACACCAGACCGACACGTTCGCGCGAAAGCGCGACGGCGCAGCGTTCGCCCCCCAACCACCCTCGGGCTCGAGCCCGAAAAGCTTGGCCCTGCACTCGCGACGGCCGTCCGTGAACACCAGCTCGCCGCCGACCTGCACGCGCCCGGTCGCGACCAGGGTGCCCCCGCCGAACCAGTTCGTCGTGCTGTCGACGAAATCACCCACGATGCCCGTCCGCTCGGCGGGCGCTGGGCTGGAAGCCAGGCCGCAGCCGCTCGGGGCGAGCCCGCCGCCGGCCACCACGACCAGGAGCATCTGCGTGGCCCGGGCGGACCAAGATGCGCTGTGTTGCTGCTTCATCGCTTGCTCCCTCCCGCGTGCCGAGACCGACCACCCCCCGCCCTAGGCACGGGGTGTGCCACGGTGCCGCGCACCTGCTGTCCGTGGGTTAGGAGAGAACGCGGGGATCAGGCGGTGCCGGTTGTCCCCAGCGCACCGGCTGGTCGAGCCGCGGGGAGCTCGCGGCGGCGGCCGAGCAGGCGCCCGCTCTCCTCGCTGCTCGATCCGGCCGCTCGAGCGACGATCGCTTCAACGCTGGCGGTGGCAGGGACAGGGCGGCTCGCCGCGGCGGGCGGCGGGGGCGTGGAGGCGGCCGGCCAGCGCCAGGGTGCCGAGGGCCAGCACGGCGAGCGCGGTGAGCACGGGCAGCGCGCGGCCGAGGCGCCGGGCCAGCGGACGCACGCCGAGCCCCAGGCCGAGCAACGCGGGCACGGTGCCCAGCCAGAAGGCCGCCATCAGCGTCGCACCGCCCAGCGCGCTGCCGGTCCCGGCCGCGGCCACGACGAAGGCGTAGAGCCAGCCGCAGGGCAGCAGCGTGGTGAGGGTGCCGAGCAGCAGCGCGCGCAGCACCGGCGGACGCTGGCCGAGCCGCCGGACCAACGGCTGCAGCAGGCGCGACAAGCGCCGCGCCAGACCGAGCGCCGGCCAGCGCGCACCGAGCAGGGCGCCCAGCATCGCGAGGCCCCAGATCAGCATCACCACGCCGGCGACGACCCCGGCGAGTCGGGGCAGGTCGAGGCCTGCCCCAGCCAGGTCGACCGCCGCGCCCAACGCGCCGGCCGCCGCACCGAGGGTCACGTAGGTCAGCAGCCGGCCACCGTTGTAGGCCAGGTGCGCCAGCCACGGCGTCCCCGTGGCCTCGGCGCCGGCGTAAAAGGCGACGAAGCCCCCACACATGCCGACGCAGTGCAGACTGCCGACGAGACTGGCGCCGGCCACGGTGGCCAGCGTGGTGATCAACGCGGTCATCTGCGCCCTCCTGTCTGCCCGGCCACCACCGCCGCTGCCGGCGCGGGGCTCGGCGCCAGCGGCTCGAGCTCACGCGTCAGCCGCTCGCGCCAGCGCTGCCCACCTTGCTCCACCAGCAGGCGCAGCTCCCAGAGGCCCGCGCGACGCAGGGGCAAGGCGGCCATGTAGCGACCGGCCCCCAGCGGCGTCAAGGCGGTGCGCACCACCTGCGTCGCCCGCGCGAGATGCCGCGCCTCGAGCTGCACCCGCGCGCCGCCCAGGGCGCGCCCCTCGCGATCGACCACCCGGACCTCGACGCGACGCTGGCCCCACTGCCGTGCCGGGTTGATCGCGAGCGCGAGCTGCCAACCGAGCCGCGCCCCCGCCCGCGCCGCGGCGCGCTCGGCATCCCAGGCCAGACCCTTGGCGTAGTAGTCGCGCTCGACCGCGTGCGACGGGTCGCGCGTCGCAAGCAAGATCAGCAGCAGCACGGCGAGGGCGTTCGCGCCGAGCAGCCCGCCGACGATCCACGGCCACTGCCACCCGGGCTTCATCGTGCCGCCGCTCCCGATCGATAGGAGGCCGTCGCACGCGGGCCCAGCAGCTCGTAGGGCAGCTCCTTGACGAAGCCTGCACCATCGCTGACGCGCAGCCGCACGCGGCGTGGCCCTGCCGCGAAGAGCGCGCGGGGCGCGAGCACGAAGGCCGTCGTCGCCGCGGTCTTGCCGGGAGCCACGGCCAACGGGTTCTCCGGCGCGACGAGCTGCGCGCCCTTCGCATCGAGCAGGGTGAGCGCGTAGCGCCGTAGCGCGAGCGTGCGATTGACGATCTTCAGGCGTAGCTGATTCGACACCGTGGCGGCGTCGAGCAAGGTGAAGGGGCTCCCGCTGCCGCGCAGCAGCGTCAGGTCCGCGGGTTGCCGGTGCACCAGCGCCAACACCAGCAGCCCGACCACGAGCGCGAGCAGGCTCGGATAAATCACGACGCGCGGGCGCAGCAGGCGGCGCGCCCGACCGGCCAGCTCGTCCTGCGAGGTGTAGCGGATCAACCCGAGCGGCCGGCCGATGCGTGTCATGATCGCGTCGCAGGCGTCGATGCACTGCGTGCAACCGACACACTCGAGCTGCAGCCCCTCGCGGATGTCGATGCCGGTCGGACAGGTCTGCACGCAGGCGCGGCAGTCGATGCAGTCGCCGCGCGCCGGCGCAGCGGTTGCCTCCGCAGACGGCAGGGCATTCGCTGGTCGGCGCTGGAGCTTGCCGCGTGGCTCACCGCGCCCCGGGTCGTAGCCGACGATCATCGACTGGCGGTCGAGCAACACCGACTGCAGGCGCCCGTAGGGGCAGGCGACGATGCAGGTCTGCTCGCGAAACCAGGCGAAGTCGAAGTACATCAGCGCCGTGGTCACCGCCATCACCAGGAAGGCCGCCGGATGCTCGAAGGGCGAGCGCTGCACCCACTGCAACAGGCGCTCGACCCCGACGAAGTAGGCCAGGAAGGTGTGCGCGAGGAAGGCCGAGAGCAGCAAGAAGACCACGTTCTTGAGCAGGCGCCGGCGGCTGGGGAAGCCGCGGTCGAGCTCACGCTGCCGTCGCGGGCTGCCCTCGAAGAGGCGTTCGATCGGCCGATAGACCAGCTCGAGATAGACCGTCTGCGGGCAGGCCCAGCCGCACCAGACGCGGCCAAAGAGCGCGGTCAGCAAGAAGATCGTCACCACGATGCCGACCAGCAGCAGCATCAGCAAGACGGTGTCGGTCGGCAGGAAGGTGGTGCCGAAGATCGTGAACTCGCGGCGCGGCAGGTCGAGCAGCATCAGCGGCTTGCCGTGCAGGCGCAGATAGGGGATGGCCGTGAAGAGCGCGATCAGCGCGTAGCCCACCACCTGCCGCCGCCGCAGGAAGCGACCGCGCGAGAGCTGAGGACGGATCTGGCGCCGTGAGCCGTCCTGGTTGAGCGTCGAGAGGACCTGCTGACTGGCGGGTTCGGTGGTGATCATGTCGCCTCGGCGCCGAAGCCCTCAGTCGCCAAAGGCCGTCACCGGCTCGCCCTGGGGCGCCTTGCCACCAGCAGCGAAGGTGCCGCGAAGGGACGCGACGTAGGCGGTGATCTTCATCAGCTCGGCGGGCTGCAGCACCTTACCCCAGGCGATCATCCCCTTGGCGAGCACGCCATCGCGGACCGTCTGGAACATGTCCACCCGCTGCTTGCCGTGGATCTGGTGCAGGTCGGTGAGGTTGGGGCCGATCTTGCCCTCTCCGTGCACCCCGTGGCAGGGCATGCACTTGCCGAGAAAGAGCGGCTTCATTTCCGCGATCACGGTCGGGTCACGACTGAGGCGTGCCAGTAGGGCTTCATCGACCTTCCCCCCTCCCGCCGCGCGCTTGGCCTGCTGCTCGTTGTACGCCGCCAAGTCCTCGGCGTAGACCGCCGTCTCGGACTGACCGGGGCCGCCGCCGTGGTACACGACCCAATAGCCGAGCGCGAAGACGATGCTCGCGACGAAGAGCCCGACCCACCACCCCGGCAGGGGATTGTCGTACTCCTCGATCCCATCGTAGGCGTGACCGAGCACCCGACCCTGCTCGCCCGAGGTCTGCGCCTGCGGCTCGCTTGCGCTCACGGCTTGCCTCCTGCTGCCGGCGGCGGGTCCTGCGCGCGTCCGTCCTCGAGCGGCAGCCGCCGCAGGTGCTCGTAGCGGGTCTTGTGCCGGCGCGCCAGCGTGTAGAGCACGATGCCGACGAAGAGCGCGAAGAAGATGATCAGCGCGACCTCGGCGTAGACCGCCAGCCCGGAGCGCGCGACGGACTCGGCGAGGCTCACGGGCTGACCTTCGCCGCGGCGCGAGCGGCCGCCGCGGCCGCAGCCGGCGGCGGCGCGGGTGGGGGCGCCTTGAGATCCGTGCCAAGCCGCTGCAGGAACGCCGTCAGCGCGATGATCTCCTTGCGCTCGAGCCCCGCCGGACCGCCGTCCTTGACCACCGCGGCGGCAAGCTCGCGCCCCTGGGCCACCGCCAGCGCCGCAGCCCGCGTCAGCGCGGCCCGGTCGTAGGGCACGCCGAGCAGCGCCATCGCGTCGACGCGACGCTGGATCGCGGCGAAGTCCAGGTCCTGCTGCAGCAGCCAGCCGTAGCTCGGCATGATCGAGCCGGCTTGAATCGTGCGCGGGTTCTCCATGTGCCCGACGTGCCAGAGGTGCGGGTACTTGCGACCGACCCGGTGCAGATCGGGCCCGATCCGGCGACTGCCCCACTGGAAGGGATGGTCGTAGACGAACTCGCCCGCCTTGCTGTACTCGCCGTAGCGCTCGGTCTCGGCGAGGAAGGGCCGCACCATCTGCGAGTGGCAGTTGTAGCAGCCCTCGCGCAGGTAGATGTCGCGCCCGGCGAGCTCGAGGGGCGTGTAGGGGCGCACCGTCGCGATCGTCGGCACGTTCGACCGGATCAGGAAGGTCGGCAGGATCTCGAAGAGCGAGGCGACGACGACCGCCACCACGGTCATCACCGTCAGCAGCAGGGGCAACCCCTCCCAGCGGCGGTGCCAGTAACCGAGCAGCAGCTTCTCTAGTCGAATGCCGATCTGCGCCACGGGCGCCTGCGAGCGCTCGAGCGGCGAGGGCGGCGGCGGCGGCTCGACGTAGTCGCGTGCCAGCGCGGGCGCCGTGTAGACCGGCTCCGCGTAGCGCACCGGGCGCCGCTGCCAGGTCCGCAGCAGGTTGTAGGCCATCAGCAGCGCGCCGATCAGATAGAGCGCGCCGCCCAGCGCGCGCACCCAGTACATCGGCAGCAGCTTGACCACGGTCTCGACGAAGTCGGGATAGGCCAGCCGCCCGGTCTCGTCGAAGGCCCGCCACATCAGGCCCTGCGTGATCCCCGCCGTCCACAGCGCGACGACGTAGAGCACGATGCCGATCGTCGCGATCCAGAAGTGCGCGGTGGCGAGCGCCTTGCTGTAGAGCTCGGTCTGGAACAGGCGCGGCGCCAGCCAGTAGAGCATACCGAAGATCATGAACCCGACCCAGCCCAGCGCGCCGCCATGCACGTGGCCGATCGTCCAATCGGTGTAATGCGAGAGCGCGTTGACGCTCTTGATCGACATCATCGGCCCTTCGAAGGTCGACATGCCGTAGAAGGTGATGGCGACGACGAAGAACTTGAGCACCGGGTCCTCGGCCACCTTGTTCCAGGCGCCGCGCAGCGTCAGCAGGCCGTTGATCATCCCGCCCCACGAGGGCATCCACAGCATCAGCGAGAAGACCATCCCCAGCGTCGAGGCCCAGCTCGGCAGCGCGGTGTAGTGCAGGTGGTGCGGGCCGGCCCAGATGTAGATGAAGACCAGCGTCCAGAAGTGGAGGATCGAGAGCCGATAGGAGAAGACGGGGCGCTCGGCCGCCTTGGGCAGGAAGTAGTACATCAGCCCGAGGAAGGGCGTCGTCAGCACGAAGGCCACGGCGTTGTGGCCGTACCACCACTGCATGAAGGCGTCTTGCACGCCGGCGTAGATCGAGTAGCTCTTCAGCGCGCCGGCCGGGATGGCCAGGCTATTGAAGATGTGGAGCAGCGCCACGGTGACGATGCTGGCAATGTAGAACCAGACGGCGACGTAGAGGTGCCGCTCGCGGCGGCGGGCGATCGTGCCGAAGACGTTGAGCGCGAAGACGACCCAAATCACCGCGATCGCGAGATCGATCGGCCACTCGAGCTCGGCGTACTCCTTGCCCTGCGTATAGCCGAGCGGCAGCGTGATCGCCGCCGCGACGATGATCGCCTGCCAGCCCCAGAAGTGCAGCGCGCTGAGCGCGCCGGAGAACATCCGCGCCTTGAGCAGCCGCTGACACGAGTAGTAGACGGCGGCGAAGATCCCGTTGCCCGCGAAGGCGAAGATCACCGCGTTGGTGTGCAACGGCCGCAGCCGACCGAAGCTGGTCCACGGCAGCCCGAGGTTGAGCTGGTGCAGCCCGAGCTGCAGCGCCAGCAACAGCCCGGCGAGCATCCCGACGATGCCCCAGACCACCGTCGCCAGGACGAAGCGACGCACGATCGCGTCGTCGTAGCTGAAGCTCTCCTCCGGCAGGGTTGCCGCTGCGGGCGCGCTACTCATGGTCACCAGCTCATCCTTCGGGGCCGACGTCCGCAGCGCGCGTGCTCGGCGGGCGGGCGCCGGCAGCACCCACCGCGGGCGCTGCGCAGCACGGACGGCTCACGGGCGCGCATCGTCGCAACTTGGTCGGCCTTTGGCAATCCGTCAGCGTCGATCCGTGATCTGTCAGCGCCGATTGCGTCAGGGGCCCGGATCGCCTATCAGAGGCGCCATGGGCGAGCATCCCATCTTCACCGACCCGAGCGGGAGGCGCTGGAAGCGGCTGCGTTTGGGGGGAGCGGTGCTGACGCTGCTCGGTACCGCCTTCGGCGCCGCCTTCGTCACCAGCCTGCTGGTCGTGCCCTTCCTGCCCTCGCTCGAGCTGGCCGAGCGCCGGCCGACGCCCGGCCTGATCACGACGGTCGCACCCGACCGCAAGGCGACGCTGAGCCGGCTCTTACTGCACCGGTCGCGGCTCAAGCTCTGGCGCGCGATTGCCGCCGATGAGCGTGCCAGCCGGCAGCGCGCCCAACTTGGCCGGGCGCCGAGCCAACAGATCGTCGCCGCGTTCTACGGCGGGTGGCAGGCCACGGGAATGCACTCCCTACGCCGCGCGGCCGACCGCCTGACGCATGTGATGCCCGCCTGGCTGCGCCTCGACCCGACCGGCTCGGGCTTCTTGCGTGCCGAATGGGACCCCGCAACGGTCCCCGCCACGGAGGCGCTGCTCAGCATCGCGCGCGAGCACGGCATCGCGGTGCATCCGGTGCTGAGCAACGGCGCCGACGGTGACTTCGATCCCGGGCGGGTGCACCGTCTGCTGCGCTCACGCGGCGCCCAGCAGCGGCTCGCCACCGAGCTGCGCAGCTGGCTCACGGCCCACCGCCTACAAGGCGTCAACGTCGACCTCGAGAACCTGCGACCCGACGATGCTGCGCGCCTGCCCGCCTTCCTCGGCCTACTGCACCGCACGCTGCACCCCGCCGGGCTGCAGGTCAGCGTCGACCTCGAGGTGGGGAGGCTGGGCCTCGACCTGCGGGCCCTGGCGGCCGCCGCCGATTTCGTGATCCTGATGGCCTACGATGAGCACTATCCCGGGGGTGAGCCGGGCCCCATCGCGTCGGCGGGCTGGTGCTATGAGATCCTGCGCCAGACCCTCGCCGCGGTCCCCGCCGACAAGCTGGTGCTGGGCATCGGAAACTACGCCTATGACTGGCCGACCAAAGGCGGGCCGGCCGAGGCCATCGATCACTACGCGGCGCTGATGCTGGCCCGAGACGCGCGCCAGGAGCTGCCGGCGCCGCAGCGGATCGACTTCGACGCCGACGCGCTCAACCCGACCTTCAGCTACCAGGACGAGGACGGCCAGCCCCACGAGGTTTGGCTGCTCGACGCCGTCACGGCCTTCAATCAGCTGACGGTGGCCGAGCGGATGGGCCTACGCGGCGCCGCGCTGTGGTTGCTCGGCGCCGAGGACCCGGGCATCTGGAAGCTGCTCGATCGCGCGCGTGCGCGCAGCGCCCTGCCCTCGGCCACTGTGCTCGAGGACGTGGCCAACCCGAGCGGCGTCGACTACAGCGGCGAAGGCGAGGTGCTGTCCGTCGAAGCGACCCCGACGCGCGGCCGGCGGACCGTCGAGATCGACCCCAAGACGGGGCTCTGCACCGACGAGACGTGGCAGGCCTTTCCCACGCCCTACGTCATTCGCCGTCAGGGGCGTCTCCCGGGCACCGTGGCGTTGACCTTCGACGACGGGCCGAGCGAGGCCTACACGCCGCGGCTGCTGGACACGCTGCGGGAGGCGGGCGTCAAGGCGACCTTCTTCGTGGTCGGCGAGAACGCCGAGCGTCTGCCCGGTCTGGTGGCGCGCATCTGGCGGGAGGGCCATGAGCTCGGCAACCACACCTTCAGCCACCCGAATATCGCGGCCATCTCCGAGCGGCGCGCGCGACTGGAGCTGAACACCACCCAGCGGGCGCTGCAAAGCGTCCTGGGCCGTTCGACGCTGCTCTTTCGCCCGCCCTACAACGCCGACGCCGAGCCGGTCAGCGCGGAGGAGGTCGCCCCGCTCCGGATCGCGTCGCAGCTCGGCTACCTGACCGTCGGCGAGCTGATCGACCCGCAGGACTGGCGACTCTGGCACACGAGCCCGACCGGCGTGCAGGTGCCACGCACCACCAGCGAGCTGCTCGACAGCGTGGTAGGCGGTGTCCGCAACGGCGCCGGCTCCGTCGTGCTGCTGCACGATGGTGGCGGCGATCGCAGCCGGACGATCGAGCTGGTGCGCCGCCTGATCCCGCAGCTCCGCGCCAGCGGTCAGCGCTTTGTCACCGTTTCGCAGCTGCTCGGCAAGACGCGCGCGGACGTGATGCCCGCCTTGCGGCCGCAGGATCAGCTGCTGATCGGCGCCGACCGCGTGGTCTTCGAGGCGGCCTTCCTGCTCGAGACGGTGCTGCGCATCTCCTTCCTGCTCGCCATCACCCTCGGCCTGCTGCGCGTGCTGATTGTCGTGCCGCTGGCGCTCCTGCACCGGCGCCGCGCGCGCCGGCGGCGTCACGACGAGAGCTACCGCCCCAAGGTCAGCGTGCTGGTCGCCGCCTTCAACGAGCAACCGGTGATCGTCCGCACCCTGCAGAGCATCCTCGCCAGCGACTACCCCGAGCTCGAGGTCATCGTCGTCGACGACGGATCGTCCGACGATACCGCCGGCGCGATCGAGCAGGCCTTCGGCGGCGAGCCGCGGGTCCGGCTGCTGCGGCAGACCAATACGGGCAAGGCCGGAGCGGTCAACCGCGCGCTGGCCGCGGCCAGCGGTGAGGTGCAGGTCTGTCTCGACGCCGACACGCAGATTGCCCCGGACTGCATCAGCCTGCTGATCCGTCACTTCGCCGACCCGCGCGTCGCCGCTGTCGCCGGCAACATCCGCGTCGGCAACGCGAGGAGCATGCTCACGATCTGGCAGTCGATCGAATACATCACCAGCCAGAACCTCGACCGGGAGGCCTATGCGCTGCTGAACGCGGTCAGCGTGGTGCCGGGGGCCGTCGGCGCCTGGCGCCGCAGCGCGGTGCTGGCCGCGGGGGGCTACGTCGGTGACACCCTGGCCGAGGACATGGACCTCACCTGGCAGCTCCGCCGGCGCGGCTTCACCATCGAGACCGAGCCCGCCGCGGTCGGCTGGACCGAGGCGCCGGAGAGCTTGCGCGACCTGTTCAAGCAGCGCTTCCGCTGGACGCACGGCACCCTGCAGTGCCTCTGGAAGCATCGCGGGGCGATCCTGCACCACGGGTTCTTCGGCTGGCTGACCGTACCCACCCTCTGGTTGTTCCAGGTCGTGTTTCAGGCGCTGGGCCCAATCGT
>Ga0268298_10003880_pt1 | contig 14918 bp, 15 predicted proteins | sample WWTPWeurt_MetaG_FD_194462 | JGI IMG/M metagenome (GOLD analysis project Ga0268298, IMG submission 194462) | Activated sludge microbial communities from WWTP in Nijmegen, Gelderland, Netherland - WWTP Weurt | ecosystem: Engineered > WWTP > Aerobic digester > Activated sludge | place... | reverse complement strand
CTTTCGAACTGGAGATCCCAGGACATGAACTTCGGTCAGCGACAGCGTGACCCGACGAAGCATTTCGTCGGCATCGCGGCTGTCATCCTGTTCCACGGCTTCGTGATCTATGCCTTGATGACCGGCTTGGCCAAGAAAGTCATCGAGGTGGTGCGCGCGCCCATCGAGACCAAGGTCATCGAGGAGGTCAAGAAGCCGCCTCCGCCGCCCGAGGTCGTGCTGCCGCCGCCGCCCAAGCTCGAGGCCCCGCCGCCGCCCTTCATCCCGCCGCCCGAGGTGCAGATCGCGACGCCGCCGCCGCCTCAGCCCACCATCACCGCTGTGACGCCCACGCCGCCGCCGGCACCGGTGGTGATCGCTCCGGCGCCGCCGGTGGCAGCCGCTCCGGCGCCGGCGGCGCCGCCTGCGCCGGCCGTCGTCTCCGCCGGTGTGGTCTGCCCCGGCTACCAGGAGAAGGTGAAAGAGGCCGGCTATCCGCGCGACGCCAACCGCGCCGGCCTGACGCGCGGCGAGGCAATGATCGAGTTCAGCCTCAGCGCCGGCGGCGAGGTCAAGAACGTCCGCGTCGTCTCGGCCACGCATCCGATCTTCGGCCGCTACGCGGCGCGCCAGGTCGAAAGCGAGGTCAAGTGCGTCGGCCAGGGCCATGAGATCCAGACCGTGCGCATCCCCTTCAGCTTCAAGCTCGATTGAGCGGGCCGCCATCCGCGCCCCGACTCGCATTCACTTCTCTGCACCCCAGAAAGAGAACCCCATGAATTTCCGTCACACCATCGCCGCCTTCTTCCTCTCGCTCACGCTGGGCATCGCGCCGCAGGCCGTGCTGGCCCAGGCCTCGGCCCCGGCCGCGGCGCCCGCCGCCACGCAGGAGGCCGCCGCACCGGCAGCCGCCGCCGCGCCCGCGCCGGCCGTCAGCAAGGAGACCGTCGACAACCCCTACGGCCTGAAGGCGCTGTGGGCGCAGGGCGACATCGTCGCCAAGAGCACGCTGATCATCCTCGTGCTGATGAGCGCGGGCAGCTGGTACATCCTGTTCTCCAAGCTGTTCGAGAGCCTGAAGATCAGCGGCGAGGCCAAGAACGCGCGCGGCACCTTCTTCAAGTCGGCCAGCCTGCAGGAGGGCATCACCAAGCTGAAGGCCAACGGCGCCTTCCGCTACATCGCCGAGACGGCCGTCGAGGCCGGCGACCATCACGAAGGCGCGCTCACCGAGAACATCGACCGCAACACCTGGGTCGGCATGAGCGTGCAGCGCTCGGTGGAGGAAGTGCAGTCGCGCCTGCAGGACGGCCTGGCCTTCCTGGCCACCGTCGGCTCCACCGCGCCGTTCATCGGCCTGTTCGGCACGGTGTGGGGCATCCTGAACGCGCTGACGGCCATCGGCATCGCCGGCCAGGCCTCGATCGACAAGGTCGCCGGCCCGGTGGGTGAATCGCTGCTGATGACGGCCATCGGCCTCGCGGTCGCGGTGCCGGCGGTGCTGGGCTACAACTGGCTGGTGCGTCGCAACAAGGTCACGATGGACGCGGTGCGCGGCTTCGCGGCCGACGTGCACGGCGTGCTGATGGGCGCCAAGGCGCGCTGAGGCGGCCCGGTTCCGACCAGGAGAGAACGCCATGGCCATGAACGTGGGTTCGGCGAGCGGCGACGAGGATCCGATCAACAGCAGCATCAACACCACGCCGCTGGTCGACGTGATGCTGGTGCTGCTGATCATCTTCCTCATCACCATCCCGGTGGTGACGCAGTCGGTCGCGATGAAGCTGCCGCAGGAGACCAACATCGCGCGGCAGACCAAGCCGGAGAACATCGAGATCTCGGTCAACCGCGACGGCGACGTGTTCTGGAACAACCAGTCGGTGGGGGACAGCGAAGCGCTGTTCCAGCGCCTCAAGAAGGTGGCGGTGATGAACCCGCAGCCCGAGGTGCACATCCGCGGTGACCAGGCGGCGCGCTACGAATCGATCGGGCGCGTCGTGTTCGCCTGCCAGCGCGCGGCGATCGCCAAGATCAGCTTCGTGACCGAACCGCCGCCGAAGGGGTGATCACATGGGAATGAACATCGGCTCGGGCTCCGGCTCGGGCGACCAGGACGTGATGGTCGACATCAACACCACGCCGCTGATCGACGTGATGCTGGTGCTGCTGATCATGCTGATCATCACCATCCCGATCCAGCTGCACAGCGTCAACCTCAACATGCCGCAGGGCGCACCGCCGCCGCAGCAGAAGGAGCCGGTGGTCGTGACCATCGACATCGACTTCGACGGCTCGGTGCTGTGGAACGGGCAGATGCTGGCCGACCGCGCCGCGCTGGAGGCGAATCTGTCGCGGGCGGCGGCCGAGCCCGACCAGCCCGAGGTGCACATCCGCCCCAACAAGCTGGTCGAGTACAAGCAGGTGGCGATGGTGCTGGCTTCGGCGCAGCGCCTGGGCGTCACCAAGCTGGGCATGGTGGGCAACGAACAGTTCGTCAAGTAGCACCATGAAGCAACTTCGATTCGCTGTGCTGACCGTGGCGCTGCTCGCCGCGCTCGGCACGCAGGCGCAGGAAGCGGTGCGCCCGGACGTCGGCAAGCCGCTGCAGGCGGCGCAGGATCTCATCAAGGCCGGCAAGTACAAGGAGGCGCTCGCCAAGGTGCGCGATGCCGACGCGGTGGGCAACAAGAACGCCAACGAGGCCTACCTCGTCGAGCGCATGCGCATCGCGGCGGCCTCGGGCGCGGGCGACATGGAAGCCGCCTCCAGGGCCTTCGAGGCGCTCGCCGCGGGCGGCAAGCTGGCCGCGGCCGACAAGGCGCGCATGGCCGAGTCGATCGCGGGGGGCTACTACCGCGCGAAGGACTACACCCGTGCCATGCAGTGGGGTCAACGCTACTTCAAGGAGGGGGGTAGCAACCCGGCCATCCGCACGCTGCTGATCCAGAGTCAATACCTCGCCGGCGACTACGCCGGCGCCGCGCGCGAGCTCACGGCCGAGATCCAGGCGGCGGAGAAGGGCGGCACTGCGCCGGGCCAGGACCGGCTCAACCTGCTGCTCAACGCCGCGGCGCAGCTGAAGGACACCAACGCCACGGTGTTCGCGCTCGAGCGCCTGGTGACCTACTACCCGAAGAAGGAGTACTGGGTCGACCTGCTCAGCCGCATGCAGCGCAAGCCGGGCTTCAGCGACCGCCTGGTGCTCGACACCTACCGCCTCAGCCTGGCCACCGGCAGCCTGTCGTCGGCGGCCGACTTCATGGAGATGGGCCAGCTCGCGCTGCAGGCCGGCAACGAGGAGGAGGCGCGCCAGGTCGTCGACAAGGGCTTCGCCGCCGGCGTGCTGGGCAGCGGCGCCGAGGCCGAGCGCCACAAGCGCCTGCGCGACCTGGTGGCGCGCAAGGTGGCCGAGGCCAAGGCCAACCAGGCGGCGGCCGAGGCCGAGGCCAAGGCGGCCAAGGACGGCGACGGCCTGGTGAAGCTCGGCTTCGCGCGTGCCATGGGCGGCGACACGGCCGCCGGGCTGCAGACGATGCAGCAGGGCATCGCCAAGGGCGGGCTGAAGCGGCCCGAAGACGCCAAGCTGCACCTGGGCATCGCGCAGGTGCTGGCCGGCGACGCCAAGGCCCAGGCAACGCTGCGCAGCGTGGGCGGCAGCGACGGCACGGCCGATCTGGCGCGCCTGTGGTCGCTCTACGCGAAGCGGCGCAACTGACCTAGGCCAGTACAGCGGGCCCGACACGGAAGCCCCCGCGAATGCGGGGGCTTCTTCGTTTCCGGGGTCGGCGCTTGCGTCACGAGGCCGTCATGCGCTGTTGCTAACGCGCCGCATCAGTGATCCCCATGAGGCGCGCAACGGACACGTGGCGTTACGCTCATTGCGCGTGCGCTCCGTGATCCGGCAGCAGCGCCACAAGCAACCACAACACAGGACGGCACGCCGCCCTTCTTGGAGGATCGTTCAGATGTTCAAGCCCAATCGAATCCGGCTGGCCATCCTGGCACTGTGCGCCACCAGCGCGCATCTGTCGGCGCTAGCCCAGCAGCAAACGCAGGACCTCTCGAGAGTCGAGATCACGGGTTCGCGCATCAAGCGCGTGGACGCCGAGATGCCGGCGCCGGTCCAAGTGATCACTCGTGCACAGATCGAGCAGTCGGGAGCGACGTCCATCACCGAGGTGCTGAAGAGCTTGCCGTCGAACAACGCCGGCGCGTTCGACGAGAACGCCGTCGCGAGCTTCACGCCGGGCGCCGGCGGCGTCTCGCTTCGTGGCCTGGGTGCGCAGGCCACGCTGGTGCTGATCAACGGTCGTCGCGTCGCGCCGTTCGGCTTTGCGTCGGGTGGGCAGACGACATTCGTGGACGTCAACTCCATTCCTCTCGATGCGGTGGAGCGCATCGACGTGCTGCTCGATGGCGCCTCGGCGCTGTATGGCTCCGACGCGATGGCCGGGGTCGTCAACGTCATCCTGCGCAGGGACTTCAACGGCCTGCAGGTGCGCGGCAGCGTCGGGCAGGCCATGCCCTACGGTGATGCAACTTCCAAGCGCGCGGCGCTCATTTGGGGCAAGGGCTCGCTCGCTGCCGACAAGTACAACTTCTTCATCAATTTCGAGCACACCGAACAGGATCCCGTGAAGGCGAGCGAGCGGCCGATGACCGCCAGCTCGGACTTCCGGCGCCTGACCGGCGTCGACCGCCGTTCGTCGTATGCCAATCCTGGCAACCTCTACACGGTGGGCGGAGTGCAGGGTTCGGGTGCCGCATTCATCCAGCCTTTGGCTGGCTGCACGCCTGTGGCCGATGGAAGCGCGCTGAACGGGCGTTGCATCTACGACCTCGTCCAGCATCAGGACATCGTTGCGGATACGTCGCGTGACTCGCTGTTCACCGCTGGGACGATCGAACTCGGCGGCGGCGCGCAATTGTTCGGTGATCTGTCGATCGTGCGCACGAAGTTCCTGCAGGAGAGCCCGTCCTACAGCTCGTCGACCTACTACGACACCAACGCGAACATCCCGACGCGGGCGATCACCTTGCCGGTCGGGCACCCGCAGAACCCCACCGCCGGTCCCGTGATGCTGCGTTATCGCTGGTCCGACGTGCCGCAGACGGCGGACGTGGTCAGCGATACGCAACGCATGGTGCTCGGCGTCCGCGGGACCGTGGCCGGCTGGGATGCCGAGTCGGGCTTGCTGGTTTCGCGCTTGAAAACGCGGTATCGCGAGACAGGCTTCCTGCGCGACTCGGTGATGACCGATGAGGTGCTGGATCCACTCAACAACTACGAAGCGCGGCCGACGTTCATCTTCGGCAATCCGGCGGCCAACGATCCGGCCCTGATGGCGCGCCTGTACCCCACGCTGGAGAACATCGGCAAGACCTCGACGACCAGCATCGACGCGCGCGGCTCGCGCGAATTCGGCAGTCTGCCGGGGGGCGCGATGGGCATCGCGGTGGGCGCCGAGGTCCGCCATGAGTCGTTCAAGAGCACGCCGGATCCGCTGATCGCGGCCGGCGAACTCAGCGTGCTGGGTGGATCGTCTTCGGATGGTTCGCGCAACATTTCGGCCGTCTACGCCGAACTGTCCGCGCCGATCCTGAAGGGGCTCGAGTCGCAGCTTGCTATCCGTGTCGACCACTACAGCGACTTCGGTACGGCCACCACGCCGAAGCTCGGCCTGAAGTGGAAGGCGCTCCCGATCCTTGCGCTGCGTGGCACCTACTCGGAAGGCTTCCGGGCGCCGGCGCTGACCGAACTGGTGCAGAGCCCGACACGGGGCTTCTACAGCGGTCTCGTGGATCCACAACTGTGCCCCGATCCGACCGACACGACAAACCTCAATTGCGACATCTCCGTGGAAGCGATCTCCGGTTCCAACCCCAATCTCAAACCGGAGAAGTCGAAGAGTTTCACTGTCGGCCTGGTCTTCGAGCCGAGCAGCGACCTGAGCATCGCAGTCGATGCGTATCGCATCAAGCGTCGCAATGAGATCACCGGCCTCGACCCGAACTACCTGCTGGCGCACGAATCGCAATATCCGGGCTATGTCGAGCGTGATCCCGTCACGAACGAGATCACCCGCTTGAACCTGCCTTATTCGAATCTCGGATCGACAGCGACCTGGGGCTACGACATCGACGTCAAGGGCAAGATCCCGATGGCCGAGATGGGCACGCTGACGCTGCAAGGCGTCTACAACCGCCAGCCGAGCTACAAGGTCCGCCCCGTCGCCGACGCGGAGCCGGAGCAGTGGGCAGGTACCTATACGCAGCCGAAGGAGCGTATCCAGCTCGGCGCGACCTGGGAGAAGGGCCCGTGGACCGTGCGCGGCGTGATCAACTACGTTGGCGGCTACCTGCGCGCGTACACCTCGTCGGATCTCAGCTGCGCCTACACGGGCGGCGCATTCGAGAATCTGTGCTCGGTGAAGTCGTGGACGACGGGCGACGTGTTCATCGCCTACAAGGGGTTCAAGAACCTCGAACTCGGCCTGTCGATCCGCAACATCGAGAACAAGGAAGCGCCGATCGACCAGCGTCGTGAGACCCGCTTCACGCTGTTCAATTCCTCGTACCACAATCAACTCGGTCGCTTTGTCGCGTTCAACGCGAAATACACGTTCTGGTAAACCGGCTACTTGTTGATCGCGCAGCGGGTGGGGCGCTCTTCGGGGCGCGCCCCACCCGCGCATTTCTTGAGCACTGAACTTCCAGGAGGAGCCCGCATGCTGCGAGCTGTCTGCTGTGCTGCGCTGGCCATGGCCGCGTGTGCCTCGACCGTGGCGCAGAGCACGGCGCCGTTCACCCCGACTCTTTCGGCCGAGGACTTCGCTCGCCGACCCAAGCTGCGCAGCCCGGCGTTTTCACCCGACGGCGAGCGCTTTGCTGCCGTGCAGGACGTCGGCGGCCGGATGAACCTCGTCGCTGCCGACACGAAGGCGCGCAAGCTCACGCGTGTCACCGCCTTCACGTCCGTCGATGTCTCGAGCTACCGGTGGATCAGCAACACGCGCATCGTGTTCGCCGTCTTCGACAACAACAAAGGGCTCACCGAGCAGCGCGGCGGCGGGCTGTTCGCGGTGAACTTCGACGGCTCCGAGCCGAAGGAACTGTCGCCGACCGCGAAGGACTGCGAGGCTCGCAATCAGGTCTGCCGACAGACGCGCTTCTTCAGCCGCATCGCCGGAAGCGAGGACGAGATCATCGCGATCGCGAACGAGCGCGATCTGGAGACCGATGACCTCTACCGGCTCAACACGCGCACCGGCCGCAAGACGCTGCTCACCGAGGAGAACCCCGGCAAGATCTACCGCTGGGTCATGGACAAGAACTTCGCGCCGCGCGCCGCGCTCAGCTTCGATCCGCACACCCGCGAGTCGTCGTTCTGGTACAGGGACGATGCGAACGCAAAGTGGCGCCGCGTCGGCACGTTCCAGGAGTATGCGCCGCAGTTCCGCCCTGTGGCCTTCGACGCCGACGGTGCACTGTATGTGTCCTCGGATCTCGACAGCGACCGCGCGGCACTCTACGTGTTCGACCCCAAGACGAACCGGCCCGGTGAGAAGGTCGCGCAGCATCCGCTCGTGGACATCGGCGAAGAGCTCGTCGTGCGAGCCCGCGACCACGCGGTCGTGGGCATGAACATCGACGCCGACAAGCCCGAGTCCGTCTGGTTCGACGAAGGCCTGGCCAAGGTGCAGAAGCTGGCCGATGTCAGCCTGCCTGGCCGCGCGAATCGTTTGGTCCCGCTCGACAACGGCAAGGTGGTGGTGGCGTCGACCAGCGATCGCGACGCCGGAACCTACTACTTGCTCGACCCTGCGAAGCGCACACTTGAGGAGATGTTGCGCACCCTCGACTGGCTCTCGCCCGAGGCGCTCTCCAAGACCACCGTCGTGCGCTACAAGGCCCGCGACGGTCTGGAGATTCCGGCCTACCTGACGCTGCCCAAGGGGCGCGATCCGAAGAGCCTGCCCCTTGTGGCATGGATCCACGGTGGTCCTTGGGCGCGCGACGAATGGGGCTACAACCCGGACGTGCAGTTCCTGGCTAGCCGCGGCTACGCGGTGCTGCAACCCAACTTCCGAGGCTCCACGGGATTCGGACGCAAGCACATCACGGCAAGCTTCAAGCAGTGGGGGCAGTCGATGCAGGACGATATCACCGACGGCGTGAGCCATCTCGTGGCCGAAGGCATCGTCGATGAGAAGCGCGTCTGCATTGGCGGTGGCAGCTACGGCGGTTATGCGACCCTGATGGGCCTCGTGAAGAATCCCAAACAGTACCGCTGCGGCATCAGCGTCGTCGGCGTCTCCGATCTTCTATGGATGTACGAACTCGGCTACTCCGACTTTGCATCCTACCGGCCGGAGACCGCAGACGCACACCTTGCCGTCACGATGGGCGACGAAAAGGCCGATCGGGCAATGCTCGAGCAGTACTCGCCGCGGCGCCATGCCGGCAAGATCGAGGCGCCGGTGCTGTTCGTCCACGGGGCCGATGACCGGCGCGTGCCGATCAAGCACGCCGAGGGAATGCGCGACGCGCTCAAGGCGGCGGGTAAGCCGTACGAGTGGGTCGTCTACAGCGGCGAGGGCCACGGCTTCATGAAGCCGGAAAACCGCCTGGACTACTACCGCAAGATGGAAGCCTTCCTCGGCAAGTACAACCCACCATAGGCGAGGGGCGGGATCGCCCGCCCGCGCCGCGTCACTTCGGCGCCAGCCGGATCGCCCCGTCGAGGCGGATCACCTCGCCGTTGAGCATGTCGTTGGTGACGATCTGGTGCACCAGCTTGGCGTAGTCCTCGGGCGTGCCGAGGCGGCTGGGGAAGGGCACGCCGGCGGCCAGCGCGTCCTGCACTTCCTTGGGCATGCTGAACAGCATCGGCGTGCCGAAGATGCCCGGCGCGATGGTCATGTTGCGGATGCCGTTGCGCGCCAGGTCGCGCGCGATCGGCAGCGTCATGCCGACCACGCCGCCCTTGGACGCCGAGTAGGCCGCCTGGCCGATCTGGCCGTCGTAGGCGGCCACGCTGGCCGTGGAGATCAGCACGCCGCGCTCGCCGGTGGACTCGGGCTCGTTCTTCGCCATCGCCTCGGCGGCGAGGCGGATCATGTTGAAGCTGCCGACCAGGTTGACGGTGATCACCTTGGCGAACAGCGCCAGCGCATGCGCGCCGTCCTTGCCGACCGTCTTGGCCGCGGGCGCGATGCCGGCGCAATTGACCAGGCCCATCAGCTTGCCGAGCTTGAGCGCCGCGGCGACGGCCGCCTGGCCGTCGGCCTCCTGGCTGACGTCGCACTTGACGAATACGCCGCCGAGTTCCTTCGCGATCGCCTCGCCCTTGTCGGCCTGCAGATCGGCGATGACGACCTTGCCGCCGTTCCTGGCGAGCATGCGCGCCGTGCCTTCGCCCAGGCCCGAGGCGCCGCCGGTGACGATGAAGACCTTGCCTGCGATGTCCATGTGCGTGCCGTCCTCAGCTCAGCGCGGCCAGTGCGCGCGCGGTGATCTGGTCGACGCTGCCGGTGCCGTCGATCTTGCGGTAGCGCGGCGCGTTGGCGTCGCCGGTGGCGGCCCACTTGGAGTAGTAGTCGACCAGCGGGCGCGTCTGGCTCTGGTAGACCTCGAGGCGCTTGCGCACGGTCTCTTCCTTGTCGTCGTCGCGCTGGATCAGGTCTTCGCCGGTTGCGTCGTCCTTGCCGGCCGTCTTGGGCGGGTTGAACTTGACGTGGTAGGTGCGGCCCGAGGCCACGTGCACGCGGCGGCCGCTCATGCGCTCGATGATGGCGGCGTCGGGCACGTCGATCTCGAGCACGATGTCGAGCTTGACGCCGGCGTTCTTCATCGCGTCGGCCTGCGGGATGGTGCGCGGGAAGCCGTCGAAGAGGAAGCCCTTGGCGCAATCCGGCTGCGTGATGCGCTCCTTCACGAGGCCGATGATGATGTCGTCGCTGACCAGGCCGCCCGAGTCCATCACGCGCTTGGCGGCGATGCCCAGCTCGGTGCCGGCCTTCACGGCGGCGCGCAGCATGTCGCCCGTGGAGATCTGCGGGATGCCGAACTGCTTGCAGATGAACGCGGCCTGCGTGCCCTTGCCGGCGCCGGGTGCGCCCAACAGGATCAGTCTCATGGGTTTGCCTCGAATGTCGTTATGCGGAGAACGGCGGGAAGATAACACGCAGGCCTTTGCGCGAAGCTGACTCAGGTGGCAGCGAAGATCGCGCGCACACGCGCCAGGTCTTCAGGGGTGTCGACACCCGGGCCGGGCGCATGCGCGGCCACGTGCACCGCGATGCGCTCGCCATGCCACAGCACGCGCAGCTGCTCGAGCGATTCGATGCGCTCCAGCGGCGCCGCCTCGAGCAGCGGAAAGCGGCGCAGGAAGCCGGCGCGGTAGCCGTACAGGCCGATGTGGCGCAGCGGCGCGGGCGAGGGCAGTTGCGTGGTGCCGCTCATGCGGCCGTCGCGCCACCACGGGATGGGCGCGCGCGAGAAGTAGAGCGCGCGGCCGGCCGCATCGCACACCACCTTGACGACGTTCGGGTTGTCGAACTCGGCGGGCGACCCGATCGCATGCGCGGCGGTGCTCATCACGCAGTCGCTGCGCGCCTCCAGCAGCGCGGCGCAGGCGTCGATCAGCGCCGGGTCGATCAGTGGCTCGTCGCCTTGCACGTTGATCACCGCATCGTTGCCATCGAGGCCGAGCAGCGTGCAGGCTTCGGCAAGCCGGTCACTGCCGGTGGCGTGGTCGCTGCGCGTCAGCACGGCGCGGATGCCGTGCGCGCTGCAGGCCGCGACGATATTCGCGTGGTCGGCTGCCACCACCACGGCACGTGCCGACGACTGCGCTGCGCGCTGCGCGACGCGCACGATCATCGGCAGCCCGGCGATGTCGGCCAGCGGCTTGTTGGGCAGCCGCGTCGAGGCCAGCCGCGCCGGCACCAATACGATAAAGGTCACGACGCCGGCTGCGATTCGGAGCCCAGCGAGCGCGCTTCGCTCTCGAGCATCACCGGGATGCCGTCGCGCACCGGGAAAGCGAGGTGGTCGGCATGGCAGACCAGCTCGTGGCGCTCGTCGGCGGGCGGGCGGCGGTGTTCCAGCGGACCCTTGCAGATCGGGCAGACCAGCAGTTCGAGCAGACGCGTTTCCATGACTCAGGCGGTGGTATGCGGGCGGGGCGGCAGCAGCGCGAGCAGTTCGCGCTCGAAGGCCGCGGGGAAGCCGAAGTCTAGCGCCGCGACCCAGATGCGCACGGCGCCGGCGCGCTCGGGGCGGATCTTGACGGCGTCCTTCTCGGTCACGATCACGTCGCTCGTGCCGTCAGGCCAGGCCAGCGCCGCGTAGTCGTGGTGATCGGGCAGGGGATGCTCGACGATGTCCAGCCCCGCCTCGCGCAGCATGGCGAAGAAGCGCTGCGGGCGCGCCACGCCGGCGGCGGCCAGCAGCGGCCGGCCGCGCAGGGCGGCGAGCGTTTCGCGGCGCGGCGCGGCGCCGGCCCACCAGTCGGCCAGCGATGCCGCGCCGGCCAGGCCGCGCTCGGCGAGATGGCCGCTCAGCGGCGTGCTCGGCCGCGCGGCGTTGTACAGCACCACGCTGCGCGCCGGCACGCGCGCGGGCAGCGGTTCACGCAGCGGCCCGGCCGGCTGCAGCCAGCCGTTGCCGGCGCCGCGTTCGTCGAATACCAGCACCTGGGCGTCGCGCGTCAGGCGCAGGTGCTGCAGGCCGTCGTCGCACAGCACGATGTCGACCTCGGGGTGACGCCGGCGCAGCGCACGCGCCGCCGCGACACGATCGGCCGCCACGCACACCGGCACGCGGCCGCGCAGGCGCAGCAGCAGGGGCTCGTCGCCGCTGGTCGCGGCGGGCGTGTCGGGTTCGACGTCGACCAGGTCTTGCGAGCGGCGGCCGTGGCCGCGCGAGATCACGCCCGGCTGCCAGCCGGCGCGCCGCAGCGCGGCGATGAGCGCAAGCGTGGTCGGCGTCTTGCCGGCGCCGCCGGCGATCAGGTTGCCCACCACGAGCACCGGCACGTCGAGCCGATGCGTGCGCAGCACGCCGAGGCGGTAGAGCGCACGGCGCAGTGCCGCGAGCAAGCCGAACAATCCGGCCAGCGGCAGCAGCGCAACGGCCCACGGCCCGCGGCCGGCCCAGATGCGCTGCAGCGGCGCTTCGATGGCGCTCAGCGCTCGCCGCCTCCGGAGCTCTGCGTGGCGAAGGTCAGGCGCGCGAGGCCGGCGCGGCGCGCCGCGTCCATCACGTTGACCACGCTCTGGTGCGCGGCGGTGGCGTCGGCCGAGACGATCACGACCAGATCCTTCGCGCCTTCGGACACTGCGTTCAGCTCGGCGGCCAGCAGCTCGACGCTGCGGCCCTCGACCGGCTTGCGGTTGACCACGTAGCGGCCATCGGCGCTGACCAGCACGACGATCTCGCGCGGCCGGTCACGCAGCTTCTCGGCGTCGGCGGTGGGCAGCGTGACCTGCAGCTCGGTGAACTTCGAGTAGGTGGTCGAGGCCATCAGGAAGATCAGCACGACCAGCAGGATGTCGATGAACGGGATCAGGTTGATCTCCGGTTCCTCGGGGCGGCCCTTGCGGAAGTTCAGCGACATGCGCGCCTCAGCCGGCGTTGCGCTCGCGGGTGAAGCGCAGCAGATGCGGCACCAGCCGGTTGGCGGCCTGCTCCATGTCCAGCGTGTACTGGTCGACCAGGCCGCGGAAGTAGCGGTAGAAGATCAGCGCGGGAATCGCGACGATCAGGCCGAAGGCGGTGTTGTAGAGCGCGATCGAGATGCCCTGGGCGAGCTGCGACGGGTTGCTGCCCGACGGCGACTGCGAGGCGAAGATCTCGATCATGCCGATCACCGTGCCGAGCAGGCCGAGGTAGGGCGCCGACTGCGCGATGGTGCCCAGCGTGTTGAGGTAGCGCTCCATGCGGTGCACGGCCGCGCGGCCGGCCGACTCGAAGGTGCTGCGCAGGGCTTCCTCGTTGATGCGCGGATCGGCGACCACGGCGCGGATGCCGCTGGCCAGCACGCGGCCGAGGATGGAGTTGTCGGCGAGCTTGGTGACGACGTCGGGTGCCGGCAGGTTGGAGCGCGTCACCGAGAGCACCTCGTCGAGCAGCTTCGGGGGCACCACGCGCACGGCCCGCAGGCTGGACAGGCGCTCCACCACGAGCGCCAGCGCGATGATCGAGCAGATGATGAGCGGCCAGATCGGCCAGCCAGCGGCTTGTATGATCGAAAACAAGCGAGCCCTTTCGAAGGCGTGAGGCGGGTTCTTTTTCGAGGCGCGATCATAGTCCAAGAGACTTGTCGTGCCCTTAATCGACACACCGGGGATGCGCAGCCCGAGGAATCCACCGAGCGTGTGGATAACTTTGTGGGCAACGCCGGCGCACCGCGCTCCAAGCCGCGCCAGATCTCACGCTGCTCTGGATCGCTCAAAAATTCAGCAGCAACAAAGCCTTGAAAATCAAGCACTTGCATGTGTATGACGGGACTGTGACGGCCGTGCTGCGGTCCCAGGGCGCGCCGCTGCTCGCTGTGGAGTTCTCGGCCCGCGCCGGCATTGGGTTTGCGCGTGATTGACGCGGCATCCGGCGCTTCGGCGCGGCTGGTGTGGAGCGTCGCGGCGCTGGTGCAGGCAGTCGCCGACGCACTCGCGGCGCGTTTCCCGGTCTGCGTGGTGCGCGGCGAACTCTCGGCCTTCACGCGCGCAGCCAGCGGCCATTGCTACTTCAGCCTCAAGGATGCCGATGGCGCGGCCGCGCTGCTGCGCTGCGCGATGTTCCGCCGCGCCGCCAGCCTGCTCGACTTCGCGCCGGCCGACGGCCAGCTCGTCGAGCTGCGCGGGCGCTTGGCGGTCTACGAGCCACGCGGGGAGCTGCAGTTCGTCGTCGAGGGCATGCAGCGCGCCGGCGTCGGCGCGCTGTTCGAGCAGTTCCTGCGCCTCAAGGCCAAGCTCGAGGCGCAGGGGCTGTTCGCGCCCGAGCGCAAGCGCGCCATCGCCGCGTTTCCGCGCCGCATCGGCGTGGTCACCTCGCTGGCAGCGGCGGCCCTGCACGATGTGCTGACGGCGCTGGCGCGGCGCAGCCCGCATGTCGAGGTGATCGTCTACCCGAGCCCGGTGCAGGGCGCGGAGGCGCCGGCAGCGTTGGTGCAGGCGCTGGGGCTGGCGTCGCAGCGCGGCGAGGTCGACACGCTGCTGCTGGTGCGCGGCGGCGGCTCGCTGGAGGATCTGTGGGCCTTCAACGACGAACGCGTCGTGCGCGCCATCGTCGAGTGCGCCGTTCCCGTGGTCTGCGGCGTCGGGCACGAGACCGACGTGACGCTGGCCGATCTTGCCGCCGACCTGCGCGCCCCGACGCCCACGGCGGCCGCCGAACTCGCCGCCCCGGCCACGCGCAGCTGCCTCGAAACCCTGGCCGTGCTGCAGCGCGCCGCCACGCAACGCGCCCATGCGCTGCTCGACACCCAGGCGCAGCGCCTCGACGGCCTGGCGCTGCTGCTCGCCCGCCCGGCCGAAGGCGTGCGCATGCGCCGCCAGCAGCTCGCCTTGCTCGGCCAGCGCCTGGCCACGTCGGGCACGCGGCTGGCCGAACGGCGCAGCCTGCAGCTCGGCCAGCTCGGCCAGCGCCTCGTGCGCGCCGCGCGGGTCGATCTCCCGGCGCGCGAGCAGCGCCTGGCCGCCTTCGAGGCGCGGCTCGAGGCCCTCGACCCGCAGCATGTGCTCGCGCGCGGCTTCGCCTGGCTCACCGACGAGCAGGGCCACGTGCTGCAGTCGGTGCGGCAGCTCGCGGTCGGCCAGCCGCTGCGCGCGACGCTCGCCGACGGCCACGCCGGCCTGACCGTGGCCGAGGTCGAACCGACGCCGCGGCGCTGAGCATCACAGCTGCCTGCAAGGCCTTGGAGCGCTGCCTACATT
>Ga0268298_10003878_pt1 | contig 14923 bp, 7 predicted proteins | sample WWTPWeurt_MetaG_FD_194462 | JGI IMG/M metagenome (GOLD analysis project Ga0268298, IMG submission 194462) | Activated sludge microbial communities from WWTP in Nijmegen, Gelderland, Netherland - WWTP Weurt | ecosystem: Engineered > WWTP > Aerobic digester > Activated sludge | place: Netherlands... | reverse complement strand
AGTCGCATCCGGTGGTGCTGTGCATCCAGGACACGACCGAACTGGATTTCGAGGGCAAGTCGGCGCAGGGGCTGGGGCCCCTGAGTTACGAGGCCCAGCGCGGGATGTACGTGCATCCGACCTACGCAGTGACGCCCGCCCGGGAACCCCTCGGGGTGATCGACGCGTGGATGTGGGCGCGGGCGTTCAAGCCGGGCGAGGCGCCGCGGGAGGGCATTGCCGAGAGTGTGCGCTGGCTCGAAGGCTACGCGCGGGTGGCCGAGCAGGCGCAGACGCTGCCCGACACGCGCCTGGTGTATGTGGCAGACCGGGAGGCGGACATCGTGGCGCTGATGCGCCGCGCACGCGAGCTGGGCGAGCCGGCCGACTGGTTGATCCGCTCACAGCATGACCGCTCGCTGGGCAAGGGCGCCCCGAAGCTGAGCGCAGCGCTGGCCGCGGCCCCCGTGCTGGGCGAAGTCCAGTTCCAGATGGCCTCGCGCCAGGGCCAGGCGGCGCGCACGGTGCGCCAGCAAATCCGCGTGCTGCGCCAGGCGCTGCCCGATGGCGAGGGCGGCACGGTGGCCGTGAGCGTCGTACTGGCCAGTGAAATCGACGCGCCCAGTGGCGTCAAACCCGTGCAGTGGCGGCTCTTGAGCAATCGCGAGGTGGCCACGCTCGACGAGGCGGTGACGCTGATCGATTGGTACCGGGCGAGATGGGAAGTGGAACTGCTCTTTCACACCTTGAAGAACGGCTGCCGCGTCGAAGCGCTGCAACTGGACGCCTACCCGAAACTGGAGCGTGCCATTGCGCTGTATCTGGTCGTGGCCTGGCGAATCGGTCACCTGATGCGCCTTGGGCGCACCCATCCTGAACTGGACGCCGGCATCGCGTTCGAGCCCGACGAAATCCGCGTCGCCTATGCGCTGCACGGCAAACGCCCACCGCCCAAACCCAAGGTCAATCAGGTTCTGCGCCTGATCGCCATGCTCGGCGGCTTCATCGGGCGCAAGGGCGACGGCGAGCCGGGCGTCAAGAGCATCTGGCTTGGGCTACAAAAAATCCGTACGGTGATTCAGGCACTACCCTTCATTCAAGCCGGGAATGCTGGATGAGTTGTGTAGAAGGCAATGGGTTTAGCGCTTCTTACGCAGCGTTCCTGAATCAATCAGCGCCATCGATGAGTACAGTGCTGTACATAATCAAAACTCGAAAATCCTTCCTTTGGACAGCCAAGACCAATGACATTTTTCAAGACATTCGAGCCAAACGCAAGCTTGGTTCGAAAAAAATGAAACACAAAACATCGCGCAGAGAAATCATTTATCTCTTGAATTGGCTAAACGATGAGTCGATCTGAGGTGTCCGGGATGAGCTGTGCTGCAAGTCTCGAGTTGGGAGGAGGGTCGGTGTCCGCTCCCGGGGACGTTTCTGCCTGTTCTGCAGTGGCCATCGTCGGCTTGGCTTTTCGCCTGCCCGGTGACCTGAGTGACGAGAAAGCGCTGTGGGAGGCCTTGCGCCTTGGGCAGGACTTGGTTGGGGAAATCCCGGCGGAGCGCTGGGCTGTGGATGAACTGCAGCACTCCAAGCGCGGCGAAGCCGGACGGAGCATCACCTTCTCGGCTGGTGTGCTGTCCGGCGTCGATGAGTTCGATGCTGGTTTCTTCGGCATCTCCCCGCGGGAAGCTGCATGGCTTGATCCCCAGCAGCGTCTGCTCCTTGAGCTGGCCTGGGAGGCACTCGAGAACGCAGGCATTCCTGCGTCACGGCTTGCGGGCTCCAATTGCGCCGTATATGTGGGCATGTCCAGCCTGGATTATGGAACGCGTGGTCTCGACGATCTGGCGAGTCTTTCCGCCCACTTCATGACGGGCAACACTATGAGCATGGTGGCAAACCGCTTGTCGTACGTGCTGGATCTCCACGGCCCGTCCCTGGTGGTGGATACGGCCTGCTCCTCATCCCTGGTGGCGCTGCACCATGCGTGCAACAGCTTGCGTGCAGGTGAAGCCTCGGCAGCCCTTGTCGGGGGAGTCAATCTGCTCCTCCATCCTCATCCTTTCGTAGGGTTCACCAAGGCATCCATGCTGTCTTCGGGGGGGCGCTGCAAGCCCTTCGATGCGTCGGGGGATGGCTACGTTCGCTCAGAAGGTGGGGCGGTGCTTGTCCTGAAGCTGCTTGACCGAGCGCTGGAGGATGGCGACGAGATCCATGCCGTGATCCGCGCGACGGGGGTGAATGCGGACGGAGCCCGCAAGACGGGCATCACGATCCCGAGCAGTGCGGGGCAGGCGGAGTTGATGCGGGCCGTGCTTGTCCGGAGCGGCCTGATTGCGGATGAGGTGGATTTCATCGAGGCCCATGGCACCGGAACCGCCGTAGGCGATCCAGTCGAGGCGTCGGCCATTGGCGAGGTGTATGGCCGTTTTCGTGCGACGCCGCTGCCGATTGGCTCCATCAAGGGTAACCTCGGCCACCTGGAGGCTGCATCCGGCATGGCTGGTCTGATCAAGGCGATCCTTGCCCTCAAGAATCGGGCCCTCCCTCCGGCGATGCATCTGGTCAGGCCGAATCCGCATATCGATTTCAAAGGGCTCAATCTCCAGCTTGTCACCGAATACCGCGAACTTGAATCAGACCCCGATAAAGCGCTGATTGCCGGTGTCAATTCATTCGGATTTGGAGGCGCTAATTCCCACGTATTGCTCCAGGAGTTTCGCCCTTCCCGTGCGGCTGGTGATTCTCCTGACGCGGTCAATTGCCCGCCTTTATTCATTTCTGCGCGCGGTGACGGCGCGTTGCGGGAATTGGCAGGGAGATATGCCGCTCTGATTTGCGCCGGGTTGCCGGAGAGTTATTACGATATCGCCCGTGCAGCGGCGTTCCAGCGTGACCGTCTGGACCTGCGGCTGGCCATTTCCGCGGCGGATGCCAGATCGGTTGCGTCGGGCCTCACCCGCTTTGCGAGCGGGGAAAATCCCCAGGAGGTCATTGTCGAGGAGGTTTTGACTGAGGCGGGAGGCATTGCTTTCGTCTACTCGGGCAACGGAGCTCAGTGGGTGGGTATGGGGCGCGCGTTGTTCGCCGGTTCGCACCGTTTCAAGGAGATCCTCATCGAGCTAGATGAACGGATGCGGACCGTTGCAGGTTTCTCCCTGCAGGAGGAACTTCAGGCCGAGGCCTCGCGAATGGACGATACCGTCGTGGCTCAGCCCCTGTTATTTGCCATTCAGGTTGCGGTCACACTGATGCTGAGGGACGCTGGCGTGCGGCCGGCTGCAGTCTGTGGGCACAGCGTCGGAGAGGTTGCAGCGGCTTGGGCGGCCGGCGGGCTGTCGCTGGAGCAGGCGATTCGCGTCATCTGCGCCCGCAGTCAGGCGCAGGGTCTCACGCGGGGCAGTGGGCGGATGGCCGCGGTGGGGATGTCTGCGTCTGCTCTGCTGGCCGTCCTGGCTGAAATGAACGGAGCCGATGTCGAACTCGCAGGTATCAACAGCCCTAACAACGTTACCGTCTCCGGTGCGCTGACCGATCTGCTGCGTCTGAAGGAAGTGCTGCAAGCACGGAAGGTGTTCTTCCGGCTGCTCGATCTGGACTATGCGTTTCACAGTCGTCAGATGGACCCTGCAGAGGCCCATCTGGCTTCGGCGCTCGCCGGACTGACACCGTGCGCTGCTGGGGGAGCGGTCTATGTTTCCTCGGTGACCGGTCAGGTCTGCGATGGCACCTTCCTGGGGCCTGACTACTGGTGGCGCAACGTGCGCGAGCCCGTTCGATTTGCTGACGCAATCGCGAGCCTTGCTGAGCAAGGTTGCCGCGTCTTCATGGAGATCGGGCCGCACGCGATCCTCCAGCGCTATGTGGCCGAGTGCCTCGATGCGGTGAAGTGTGTCGGTCGCGTGATGCCTACGCTGCGCCGCAATGACGATGGTCCGGAGCGCGTTTCCGAGGCGGCCTTGCGTGCGCTTCTCTTGTGCCCGCAGCCCGACCTTGCACTGCTGTTTCCCTGGAGCGGGCGGAAAGTCCGTCTGCCCGGCTACCCCTGGCAGCGGGAAAAGTACTGGCATCCGCAGACCAGCGAAGGTTTGCGGGCCATTGGCCGGCGGCGGGTTCATCCGCTGCTCGGATGGCATCTTCCTGAAGCCGAGCTGGCCTGGGAGAACGTCGTTGATCCCAGCTTGCTGCCATGGCTTGCCGACCACAAGGTTGGAGGGGTAGTGGTGTTTCCTGGCACGGCCTACCTGGAAATGGCGCTGGCCGCCTCCCGTGAGTGGCATTCGGGTGACCTGCAGGTCGTCGAGCAGCTCGACATCATCGCGCCCATGGTCTTCGATGGCGAGCACGCCCGCAGCATTCGTTTCATCATCAATGCTCGTGATGGCAGCTTCCAGATCCGCAGTCGCCAGCGCCTGTCCGCCGACGAATGGGTGCTCCATGCGGCCGGGCGTCTGCTCGAGGCGACAGATTTATCGCAGGCTCCACGGATCGGACCGCCTGCGGAGGGGGCCCGGGTAGTTGACCGGGACACCCACTACATCATGGCGGAGGGTCTTGGTCTGGGCTATGGACCAGCCTTCCGGGGCTTGGTGGAGGCACGGACCGATGGTACGTGGCTTGAGGCTGATGTGAGCGCCCCGGACGGACTTGCCGCTGAAGGGTTCCTGCTGCATCCGGCCTTAATGGATCTGTGCTTTCAGTCCGTGGTGGATTTCTTCCAGGATGCCATTGGTGACGGGGAAGGCATCGCATTCCTGCCGATCAAGCTTGGGCGGGTCGATTTCCTGGGCGGACGTCACGTGGAGCGCTTTAGGGCTCATCTCAAGCGGGGCAGCCGGCGCTCCGTGGTGGTGGATTTCGAAGTGCTGGATGCTTGTGGGGGGCTTGTCGCTCGGGCGCATGACTGTCGTTTCCGTGCGGCGCCCCTGAAGCGCCAGGAGCGAGGCGCTGCGGCTGAATGGCGCACGAGGAGGGTAGTGCGCCCTCATCCGGCCGATCAGCTCATCTCCTGGGTGCCCCGTGTCACGGAGATGTCCGGATGCCTGTCGGCTGCTCTGGTGTCCCGGGCCCCAGAGCGGGAGCGGTGGTTTCGGGAGACATTGCCGCTCGTTGAGGCGCTGGCCCTTGCGTTCGCATATCAGGCGCTCAGGCGGCTGGTCTCTGAACGCGCGGACGACTGGCAGGCAATCGGCTCCGTGCCCCATGGGCGCTGGCTGATGCAACTGCTCGAGCAGGAAGGCCTGCTGACCTGGGAAGGGAATCGTCGTGTGCTCGTGGAAGACCCCGGTCTGCCGGTTGCCGACGAGCTCTGGCGCGTGCTTCTGCAGGATGCGCCAGTCTGTTTGTCGCAGTTGGCCCTGATGGCCCGAGCTGCTAGCCGGCTTGACGAGGTACTTCTGGGGCGCCTGGACGGTGCCGCGCTTGCTTGCTCCCTGCGTACATCTCCCTTTGCGGAGGCTCGATTCGACGATGATCCGGCATACCTCGGGACGCGCTTGTCGGTCGAAGCGCTGCTGCATGAACTGGGAGCCCGCATCCCCGAGGGGCGACGCCTGCGAGTGCTCGAGTTCCCGGCGGGCCCGAGTGAGCTGCCCAAGCTTATTGCTGGCGCCTTGCGCCGAGGGGCGGCGGATTATGTGCTGGCCGTGCAGGACGAAGAGAGCCAGACACGCCATCTTGCAGAGTTCCACGAACAGCCGGGGGTTGTGGTTGCGCGTCTGGAAGAGGATGACTGGCACCCGACGAACGGGGGGGAGCTGCCTGCTGCCTTCGATCTGATCATTTTGCGCCATTGCGCGCATCGCGCGAGGGATCCCCGTGCGCTCCTTGCGCAAGCTTTCAAGCGGCTCGCTTGCGGTGGGGTGGTGGTGCTTGCGGAGCGTCATCCCGACTGGAGCGCAAATTTTATCGAAGGGCTCGATCCGGCGTGGTGGGGGGCTGAGGATGACTCTGCTCCGGCCGATGCGCCCCGCTCTGCCCTCGTCGCCCCGGCTGCGTGGAGACTGGTACTGGAGGAGGCAGGATTCACCGACTGCGAGGTGTTTTCGGAGGATGCCGCGGGAGACTTGGCCGCCGGCGCCTATCTGGTGCTGGCGGCGCGCCCGGAGGGCGTTCCAGTCGCTCCGCCTGCACCGGCTCCGGCCACCTGGTACTTGCTTGCGGACAGCGCTTCGGAGGGACCGGCAGGGAAACTTGCCGATCGCCTGACGAGTGCGCTCCAGAAGGTGGATGTCGTCTCGGGCGAGGCCTGCCGGGTCCCCCAGGGCGTCGACCACGTCGTCTGGATGCGTGGCTGGGGAGAGGAGGCCGGGTCATTGGACCGCAGTCTCGCGGATCTGCTTCAGATGGTGCAGGCGATTGGGTGCGAGGCCACGCGTCCGCCGCGCCTGTGGTGTGTGACGCGCGGTGCTGCGCCGCTCGTCGAACTTCCGGCCGATGGGGTGCCGAGCCCCTGGCAGACTGCATTGTGGGGATTCGGCCGGGTTGTGATGAACGAGTATCCCGGGCTGACATGTACCCTCATCAATGTGGGGCAGAGTCTGGATGGCGACGACGTGCCTGCCCTGCTGGCGCTTGAGTTGCTTTGGCCTGATGGCGCAGACGAGGTCCTCCTGACGGCGGGCGCCCGCCATGTGCCCTTGTTGGAGGCGCGGGCGATGGAGTCCGTCGGTGCGGCTCCGGTCGGTGCCCGCCATAGGCTGGATTTTCATGGTCCTGGTCAGCTTCGCAATCTCGTCTGGCTGCCTGAGGAAGAAGGCGGGCTCGGTGATCTAGACGTCGAGGTGCAGACGCGAGCCACGGGATTAAACTTCCGGGACGTGATGTATCTCATGGGGCTGCTCCCCGATGAAGCGGTGGAGAAAGGTTTTGCTGGCGCGAGCCTGGGGCTCGAGTTCGCTGGCGTCGTAAGCCGTGTCGGTGCGGCGGTGCATGAGCTCCGGGTGGGTGACGCAGTGATGGGGTTCGGGCCGTCCTGTTTCGCCAGCCACGTGGTCACCCGTGCGGATGCGGTAGCGCGCATGCCGGAGGACTGGTCCTTCGAGGCCGCGGCGACGGTGCCGACCGTATTCCTGACGGTGTATTACGCGCTGTGCCACTTGGCAGACCTTCAGCCTGGCGAGCGGGTTCTGATACATGGTGCGGCGGGTGGCGTGGGGATCGCAGCGATACAGCTGGCGCGCCATGTCGGTGCGGAGGTGTTTGCCACAGCTGGCTCCGAAGAGAAGCGGGATTTCGTGCGTCTGCTGGGAGCCGATCACGTCTTCGATTCGCGCGGCCTGGCCTTTGCCGACGAGATCCTTGCGGTGACGGGTGGAGAGGGGGTCGATGTGGTGCTCAATTCCCTTGCCGGTGAGGCGATGCGACGGAGCCTCGACGTGCTCCGGCCGTTTGGGCGATTCCTCGAACTCGGCAAGCGCGACTTTTTCGAGAACACTCCCCTCGGGCTGCGTCCGTTCAAGAGCAACATCAGTTACTTTGGCATCGACGCGGATCAATTGCTGACCGGGCGTCCGCGCCTGGCGGCACGCCTCTTCGACGAGCTCATCACACTGTTCCGGAAAGGCACCTTGTCGCCGCTGCCCTATCGCACCTTCAATACAGACCGGGTGGTGGATGCATTCAGGGTGATGCAGCAGGCCCGCCATATCGGCAAGATTGTCGTGAAGCACGCTGAATCCCATAGCGCGATGGAGGATGATCTCCCGCCGCGGGCGGAGGCGGCCCTGCATGGGACATGGCTGGTTACTGGCGGACTCTCCGGTTTCGGGCTCGCTTCCGCCAGGCGGCTGGCGGACCTGGGGGCTGGCGGGCTCGTCCTCGTCGGCCGGCGCGGTATGGCCACGCCGGGCGCCGCAGACGTGGTGGCGGCCCTCGAGGCGCACGGCGTGCGCGTGCGCGTGGAGGCCTGTGACGTGAGCGATGGGGCGGCCGTGGCGGCCCTGATCGCCCGAGTTGCCGAGGGCATGCCTCCTCTCACCGGCGTCCTGCATGCCGCGGCAGCTTTTGATGATGGGTTGATCGCGAACCTTGACCCTGCCCGGCTGCACGCTGTGTTGGCCCCCAAGCTGTTGGGGGCCTGGCACCTGCATCAGGTAACCCGACAGCTCCCGATCGAACATTTCGTGCTGTATTCATCCGTGACAACTGCCATCGGCAATCCCGGGCAGGCGAACTACGTGGCCGCCAACGCGGGCCTGGAAGGGCTGGTTGCCCTGCGCCAGCACCAGGGTTTGCCGGCCTGTTGCATCGTCTGGGGGCCCATTGGTGATGTTGGCTACCTTGAACGCAACATCGCCGTGAAGGATGGTCTGGCCCAGAGGCTGGGACGTCCCCCGACGCCGTCCGCCAAGGCCCTGGAGGTACTGGGGCGGCTGCTGGCGAGGCCGTCCGGCGTATTCACCGTGGCGGATTTCGACTGGAACGTGTTGGCGCGCCTCCTTCCGTCATCCGGAGGCTGTCGTTTTGCAGGACTCAATGGACGCCGCAGTGAACAGGCACAGGAGGGGGAGTCTGGCGACATCCGCGCTCAGCTCGCCGGGCGAACGCCCGCCGAAGGTGCAGAACTGGTGCGGGGCCTGGTGGCGCAGGAGGTGGCCCAGATTCTCAGCGTGAACGTGGATCGGATCGAGCCCCATCGCTCCCTGCATGAGCTGGGGATGGATTCCCTCATGGCGGTCGAGCTTGCCGTTGGTCTGGAGCAGCGTTTCGGCATTCAACTGCCGGTGATGATGCTCAACGATGCGCCGACCGTGGATAAGGTCGCCCAGAGGATCGTCGAGAAGCTGGCCGGGGGAGATCTCCAGGCTCAGCCAGATACCGTCGACCAATTGGTTGAAGGCGTGGTCATGCTGCATGGAGAGGACATGAGCAGGGAGGAATTGCAGGGCCTGGTCGATGAGACCCGTGAATTGAACCGGCAAGGTACGAGGACGACAGAATGAGTCGCGACAGCTTCGGGACAAAGAACCGGGCCCAACTGATTGACCGGATCCTGGGTCGCAAGGCCGGCGACGCGGCCGCGCGCGACCAGGTGCCCCTGCGTGCTCCAGTCCGACCCAGCGTTCCGGAAGCGTTCACCCGCTTCGACCGCCACCCCGGCTACGAGAAGATGCTTGTCCCCAAGGCTGCGGCTAACCGCCTCGGACTGGCGAATCCGTTCTTTCGCACCCATGAAGGGGTGGCTGGCGCCTACACATTCATCGATGGACGCCGCTACATCAACTTCTCCAGCTATAACTACCTGGGTCTTTCCGGGCATCCTGCAGTCAATCAGGCGGCGATCGATGCCATTGCACGCTACGGCACCTCTGCATCGGCGAGTCGCCTCGTTGCCGGTGAGCGTCCGGTACAGCGCGATCTGGAAGTGGCTATCGCTGAGTTGTACGGGGTGGAGGACTGCATCGTTTTCGTCAGTGGCCATGCCACCAACGTGAGTACGATCGGATACCTGTTCGGCCCGAGGGATCTGATTGTCCACGATGCGCTCATTCACAACAGCGTGCTTGAGGGAGCCAAGCTGGCCGGGGCGGCACGCCGATCCTTTTCGCATAATGACCACCAGGCGCTGGATCGTATCCTGACGGAGATTCGCGGGCAGTTCGAGCGAGTGCTGATCGTCGTTGAAGGTCTATACAGCATGGACGGGGATATTCCCGATCTGCCTGCCTTGGTTGAAATAAAGCGGCGCCATAAAGCCTTCCTGATGGTGGACGAAGCGCATTCCCTCGGTGTCCTGGGGGCAACAGGGAGGGGTATTCGTGAACATCACGGTGTAGAGGGGCCTGCAGTCGATATCTGGATGGGGACCCTGAGCAAGACCTTGGCGGGATGTGGGGGATACATCGCTGGAGAAGGCGTGCTCATTGAAAATCTCAAGTATGCCGCTCCAGGGTTTGTATATAGCGTTGGCATAGCTCCATCCCTTGCAGCCACTTCCTTGGAGGCGTTACGTATGATGCTGAGGGAACCTGAGCGAGTTGTCCGACTGCGGTCACGCGCCCGGTTTTTTCTGGAGCGAATGGGCGAGGCGGGCATGAATACCGGTTTTTCTCAGGGATACGCAGTCGTTCCTGTGATTACCGGTAGTTCCCTGAAAGCCACCCGCCTGTCAAATCAGTTGTTCGAGGCGGGCATTAATGTTCAGCCGATCATCCACCCCGCCGTGGAAGAAAGGGCAGCTCGTTTGCGCTTTTTTCTGTCCGCGCTGCATTCGGACGAAGAACTGGAATACGTCTGCAAGACCATCAGGGAGCTCGCGGCTGGGTGAAGTCGGACTGCACGTTGGTCGAGATGGAAACTGGGCAGCCGTATGTTTTTGTCATAACCGTGAGCGCTTCAGCCTGAAACTCGTCATATGCCGCAGCCAGTCTAGTTTCAACCGGATTCGGGGCTGGATGCCGATAACGTCGTCCGCACCGTTCAGCACCGCGCCTGTCTTCATGGAAACCCGAAAAGCCAGGAAACCACGGGCTTTATGTGGCCGTGAGCAGGGTGCAAGCAAGTTCATGAATGAGAAGGCGTTTTTCGATGCAGTCGATCGAATCGGTACGATTGCCCTGAAGATGGAACGCCCTGCGTGCTTTACAGGATGAGCATGCGAACCAAAAAACCAAAGCAGCAACACGGAAGATTGAAGATGACGAACCTGAGGTCAAGACAAGGATTACTTCTTCCAGCCATTGCGCTGGTTGCGGAGCTTTCGCTGGTAGGCTGCGCAACCTCCCCTGACTGGCTCTCCGCTTCTGGAGCGAGTCGACAGCAGGTTGTGGAAAATCGGGACGGTGGCCGTATCGAAGGCATTCAGTTGGTGGACGTCAATGATGCGCTCGCCAGGAGGTTGGCTGGTAGCAAGAAGCTCGGCCGATTTGCAGATGTCTTTCCAAGCAATGGCAGTAACAACTATCTGATTGGTCCTGGCGATATCGTCGAGGTTTCCGTGTGGGAGACGCCACCTGCCATGCTGTTCGGTGGTGTCGTGGACCCCAAGTCCGGGCCGACTACGACCCGCGTTGTGACCTTCCCTGAACAGATGGTGTCGTCCACCGGTACCATCACCGTGCCTTTCGGGGGGCGAGTGTCAGTGAAAGGGCGCACGACTCAGGAGATCGAGACGGATATCTCCAAGCGGCTTACCGGAAAGGCAAACCAGCCCCAGGTGCTGGTGCGGGTTATCAAGAACAACACCTCGAGCGTAACCGTCGTTGGTGAGGTGAGCTCCAGCACATTGATGTCCCTGACCCCGAAGGGCGAGCGCTTGCTCGATGCATTGGCGGCCGGGGGGGGGGTCAAGCAGCCCGTAAATCGCGTTGCCGTTCAACTTTCCCGTGACATGACCACAGCGACGATGCCACTCGATTCGGTCATCCGCGATCCTCTACAAAACGTATTGCTCAAGCCAGGCGACGTGGTCACCGCCTTGTACCAACCGCAGAGTTTCTCGGTGCTTGGCGCGACGGGGAAGAACGAGGAGATCCCGTTTGAGGCCCAAGGCATTTCATTGGCGCAGGCTCTCGCCCGCTCGGGTGGGCTCAACGACAGCCGCGCCGATGCGCGCGGAGTTTTCGTTTTCCGTTTCGAGGAGGCGCGTCTGGTCGAGGGCACGGGTAACGCGCAGAAGTCCGCGGACGGTACGGTTCCCGTGGTCTATCAGATAAATCTGCGAGATCCCGCATCCTTCTTCGTCACGCAGAACTTTCCGGTGCAAAACCGCGACGTGATCTATGTATCGAACTCGCCGGCGGCCGAGTTCGATAAGTTCCTCCGGCTGGTTGTCTCCGTGGCCGTACCCAGCGTGACTATTAACCGTACGCTGCAGTAAATCGAGTCGGGCTGAGCCGAACGCGGTCCAGCCCAGTCAGCACATTTTCATATTGCGTCGGTATGCTTAATACAGCACGGAATCCGTTATCGGTCACCACGTCGGTCTGGCAGGCGATCTTCTTGCGGGAAGCGCTCGACCGTTTGTTCGATATGCGTGGAGCCTGGTTCTGGCTGCTCATCGAGCCAGTCCTGCACATCGGATTCATCGCATTCGTTTTCAGTGCCATTCGTGTCCGCACCGTTGCGAATTCGGACACCTTCATCTGGATCACGGTGGGGATGCTTGCCTTCTTCCTATTCAGGCGTACGTCGATCCAGGTCATGTACGCTGCGGACTGCAATCGCCCCCTCTTTGCTTACCGGCAGGTTAAGCCTTTTGATGCAGCTATTGTCCGCGCCGCGCTGGAGGCCTTGCTGATGATCCTCGCCACGATGATGATTCTTGCAATATCAGCTCTTCTGGGCCATGAAGTGTTGCCGGCAGACCCCCTGATGGTGGTGTGGGTGGCGCTTGGTTTGTGGCTATTTGGGATTGGTTATGGGCTTGTTGCGTCCGTGTTGATGGCGCTTGTTCCGGAAACCGAACATATCCTCAAGCTGTTGATGATGCCCTTGTACCTCGTGTCCGGAGTGGTGTGGCCACTGATGTCCATCCCGCAGCCCTACCGTGACGTGTTGATGTTCAATCCCGTTGCGCACGGGCTCGAGCTTGTAAGACAGGGCTTCACCTCCTATTACCACGCGGTACCCGGTGTGAGCGTGGCCTACCTTTATGCATGGGTGGTGGGCAGCGTATTTCTCGGAATGGTGCTCTACCGGCGTTTCTCGCGACAGTTGGTGATGAAATGATTGTCGTAGAGGACGTATATAAGCGCTACCGGACGGAGCATGGCGTCGGGAAATGGGTTCTGCACGGAATCAACCTGGAGATTCCACGGCAGCTGAACGTTGGCTTGATCGGGGCAAACGGGGCGGGCAAGTCGACCCTTTTACGCCTGATTGGCGGCATTGACGAACCAACGAAGGGGCGTGTCGAACGCCGCTGCCGGGTTTCCTGGCCAATGGGGCAGGGCGGTCTCGAAGGCACTTTGACAGGGCGTCAGAATGCCAAGTTTGTATGCAGGGTCCACGGTCATCAGGATGATCTCGCGGACAGGCTTGGCTTCATCAAGGATTTCTCGGAGCTGCGTGACGCTTTTGATGAGCCGGTGAGCACGTATTCGTCGGGCATGCGGTCACGACTTCAGTTTGCTTTGTCCCTCGCCTTTGATTTCGACATCTATATCTCGGATGAGGTTACCGCGGCTGGGGATGCCTCCTTTCGCAAGAAGGCGGCGGATGCATTTGCATCAATGGTTACCCGGGCGGGCCTGATCATGGTTGCTCACGATGAGGGAACCCTCAAGCAGTTTTGCCAGGCCGGCATTCTGATTTTTGATGGCGGCGCGTACTGGTTCGATGCAATCGATGATGCACTCAAAGCTTACGAGGACACATTTTCAAAATGACTGAATCACAGAACAATAGAGTAGCCAGTGCTGAGGCATCCGGTGCGCGCCCAGGGGGCGTACCCCGCTCGATGCGCCTTTTCAAATGGGCGGTTCGCCTGACCCTGCTCATTGCCGTGCTGACCACTGCCTACTGGCTGGCTGGTGCGTCCGATCGCTATGTATCGGAGGCTAGCGTGATTATCCGCAAGACCGATTCACTCTCGGCGCCAACACTTGATCTCAGCATGCTGATGTCCAGTATTGGCGGGGCGAACCGGGCCGATCAACTCCTCTTGCGGGAGTATTTGCTGTCGGTGGACATGCTCAAGAAACTCGATTCTGAGTTGAACATCCGTGCCCATTACAGCGACTCCAGCCGGGATCTCGTTTCACGTATGTGGTTCCCCGATGCATCGCTCGAATGGTTCCACCGCCATTACCTGTCGAGGGTTGCAATCGACTATGACGATTTTGCAGGAGTGCTGCGCATTCGGGTCCAGGCCTATGAGCCGAAGATGGCCCAGGACATTGCAATAGCGCTGGTGCGGGAAGGTGAGCGCTACATGAACCAGATCGGTCATGAACTGGCCGAGGCGCAGGTCAGTTTCCTCACGAGCCAGGTGGACATGGCTCAACAGCGTTTCCAGGAGGCGAGGATGAACTTGCTCACCTTTCAGAACAAGAAGGGCGTTCTTTCTCCGGAAGCGACGGCAGAAAGTCTGAATGTATTGATCGCGAAACTCGACGAGCAGCGTGCCCAGGTTCAGACGCAGTTGGCTTCGCTTCCGAAGAGTCTCGATAAGGATCACCCCAATGTCGTAATGCTCAAGCAATCACTTGCTGCGCTTGATCGTCAGATCGGCTCGGAGAAAGCCAAACTTGCCAACCCTGCGGGCCGAACCCTGAACATCACCCTTGAAGAGTTTCAGCGCTTGCAGATGAAGGTGAGTTTCACCCAGGAGCTCTACAAGGCAGCTCTGGCTGCACTGGAAAAAGGACGCATTGATGCCACTCGAATGCTCGAGAAGGTCTCGGTGTTGCAGGCTCCTACAATGCCTGAGTTTCCGATGGAGCCGCGGCGGATTTACAACGGTCTTGTGACCCTGCTGTTTGCACTTGCGCTGGCCGGGGTCTTGAGACTGCTCGAAAGCATCGTGTTGGACCATGTTGATTAACGGCACAGGCGGGGAAGCCGATGAATATTGAAAGCGCGCGTGGGAGCATGTTCGGTGGTGCCGCACAGGAAGGGCCGATCGAAGTGCTCGAAAAGGACTGCGAGTTGCTGTTTGAGCAACTCCACGTGGTGCAGGAAGAGTTGGAGCGGATGCACGGCATTGGCGCTGGCGGCGCACAGTCCGCGCTTGGCGGGATCACCTTGACCTGGGCGGATGATCGGCTGCCGGAACTGATGGCCGAAAGCATGCGAAGCCAGGCCATTGTTGACGTCCAGCGGGAGGTACATCGCCTTGAGGCGCAGCGCGCATTGGCGGGCGAGCTCGGCGGCATCCTGATTCAGGCCGCATCGTCGCCTCGCCGGATGTTGTCGGCTCCCACCAAGTTGCTCGGTATCTGGCGCAGGGAGAGAAAGCGGGTTCCGCCGGTAGAGTTCGGTGGCCAGGGTTTTGACAAAGTCA
>Ga0268298_10003875_pt1 | contig 14930 bp, 14 predicted proteins | sample WWTPWeurt_MetaG_FD_194462 | JGI IMG/M metagenome (GOLD analysis project Ga0268298, IMG submission 194462) | Activated sludge microbial communities from WWTP in Nijmegen, Gelderland, Netherland - WWTP Weurt | ecosystem: Engineered > WWTP > Aerobic digester > Activated sludge | place... | reverse complement strand
GCTTCCGGTTGCTCCCCACCCCGCCTCGCAGCGACGCAGTTACCTTCAGCTACGGGGACTTGGCTTACCCCGACACGGACTCTCACCGTGCTGTGTGTGCGCCTTCACGAGCGCACTGGGGGCGACTGAAGTCGCCCGCGGACTTTGATCCGCGGCTTGCCCGTGATTCAACGCGCCGAGAGCGACTGAAACCCGCCCCGCCCCCGATCCACTGTTGATATTCGCGAAACCCCGTTGCCCGGCTGTGCGCTGGGCAACAGCGCACGGCCCCCCCACGCCCCTCACGGCTCCACCCACGGCCACCCCGGCGGCCCGGACGCATTAAGCAGCCCCTTGTTTCAAAAGAATTAATTCATCCTCCGCGCCTGACAATCAGCGCATTCCCCTGCGCCGCCCGGGCTGGCCCCGGAATTGCTAAGTTCAGTTGCGCCCGTCTGTTTGCGCTTGATTGATTTTGAATCCACGCCGCCCGGAACGCCGCCTTCCCGGACAAGCGGCTTTATCAGGAGCCCTCGCATGCACACCACCGCCCAGCCTGACACAACCGCCCCCACCCTGCGGGCGCTCGCCTTGCTCCTCATGCTGCTGGACCCGCTTAAGGTGTGCCCTTCGCCGCGCCCCTGAACCCCGGCTTGCCCGACCCATGCCCAGCGAGCGCGGCCCGTCAGCCGGTGGCGTCGATCGACGCCTGATCGCCCTGGCGCTGGCCTGTCTCATGGGCGCCGCCACCCTCGCTGCCGCGTCAAACCTGGGTGGCCGCTTCCTGGAGTGGTCCGGCGAGCTGGGGCTGGACATCGGTCAACTCGCCCTGCCACTGCTCATCCTCGCCGCCGGCGCGATTGCGGCGCGGGTCGTCGTAATGAAACGCAAGCGCTGGCCAAAACCCTGAACCAAGACCTGGCAAGCCGCCCCCACGGCCGCCAGCCCCCCGCAAGGAGCCTCCATGAAAACCATCACCTCACACCCCGGCGCCGCCCCCCTGTTGTCGGCCTGCTGGCAAAACTTCCTGTCCCTGCTGCTTCCCGACAAAGCCCACCGCGGCCGCCGGCGCTCAGCCGCCCACGGCGCGGCGACCCGTCACTGATCCACAACCACAAAGCAAAGAAAGACATGATGAAAAGCAAGATCCTGCTCGCCACCCTCCTGGCCCTCGGCGCGTCCTTCGCTACCGCCCAGCAAGCCGCCCCGGCCACCCAGGGCGCCTACGTCGCGCCGCCCTGGACCTATAAGACCAAGCAACTCAACCGCGCCGAAATCGACGCCCTGCTGGCCAAGCCCGGCCAGGTGCTGGTCCTCGACGTGCGCCGTCCGGACGAGCTGATCACCAAGGGCAGCTTCCCGGTGTTCCTCAACATCCAGACCGCCGACGTGGAAAAGTACGCCGACTACATTCCGAAGGATCGCAGCATCATCACCGTCTCCAACCGCGCCCACCGGGCCGGCGACGTGGGCGACAAGCTCACCGCCAAGGGCTTCAAGATAGCCGGCGCCGCCGGCTCGCTGGACTACGAGGACCAGGGCGGCAAGATCGCCCGCATCACCCCGCCGCCCCCGCGCAAACCGGGCTAAACCCACCCGGACAGCAACCCTGGAACCCCGGCGGAAACACGCCGGGGTTCCGGGGCAACAGCACCCGCAGTCCTCAACGGTGCGATAGTTAGTGAATCACCGGGCCGGGTAAATGGAACCGGCCTTGTCGAGGAAGACTTCGTAACGTCTCCTGGCGGGGCTTTCTTGTTATCAGAATGGGGGCGGCATTCCGGCACGGATACGCCTGTGCCCGCGCTGCGCGCACCACGGAGAACACATCTGCAGCACCGCGACAGAGGCGTCACGGATGACTGCAAATTCCGGGGTGCCGCCCTCCCCTTTAAAGGCAAACTTTTTTACAATGCGCCCCGCGCTGTCAATTGTGGGTTAGCACAGTCTCCGCCACTCCCCGGCCTTGCCCCTGCGAATTCAAACACCTGCTCCGGTGGTCCATGCCGCCGCTGCCGAGCTACTTTGCCGAGAGGGCGGAATTGAAGCGATTTTTTCTGGCTGGCTTGTCCGCCCTGTTTGTGGCTCAGGGCGCCTTCGCCCAATCGGGGCTCCTCGAGAGAATCCAGGCAGCCGGTGAACTGCGGGTGTGCATCTGGCCCGACTACTACGGCATCTCCTACCGCAACCCCAAAACCCAGCAACTCGTCGGCATCGACATCGACATGGCAAATGCTCTGGCGGCTGACCTGGGAGTGTCGCTGAAATTTGTGAACAGCTCCTTTGCGACGCTGGTAGACGATGTCACCGCCAAGCGCTGCGACATTGCCATGTTCGCCATCGGCATCACGCCCGCGCGCGCCGAGAAGCTGCGTTTCACCGCGCCGCATCTGGTGAGCGACATCTACGCCATCACCACCAAGAGCAACCGGCGAATCCGGCAGTGGGACGATATCGACAAACCCGGCGTGGTGGTGGCGGTAGCCAAAGGCACCCTCCACGAGCCCATCATGCGCGACAAGCTGCGCCAGGCCACGCTGCTGGTCACGGACACCACCCAGGGACGGGAGCAGGAGGTGGAGTCCGGGCGCGCCGATGTGTTCATGACCGATTTTCCCTTCAGCCGGCGCATGCTCGAAACCACCGACTGGGCCCGCCTCGTGGCGCCTTCGTCCGTCTACCATCTGACGCCCTACGCCTACGCCATGGTCAAGGGGGATGATCCCTGGCATGCGCGGGTCGAGCGCTTCATGACCAAGGCCCGCAGCAATGGTCAGCTGATGGCGGCCATCCGGCGTCACAAGCTCGACCCCATTGCCGTGCCGGCCGGATCCGGCAAGTAGGAAGCCGCCGCCCATGCCACTGCGCACCCGCCGGGGACGGCGTACCCTTTTCATCTTCATTGTCCTGCTGGCCAGCCTGGGCGCCTTCGCGGCGACTTCTTACGTTGTCTGGCGCCTGCGCGTCGAGAACATTGATCGTCAGCTCGAGGCCGCGGCCCTGAGCGCCCGGGCCTTCGAGGACCACCTCACCCAGAGCTTCAGTGCCATCGAGCGCAGCCTTGTGCATGCGACGGATGGCGACAAGGGCGCGGCCAGCCTGACGAACCTCCTGCGCCACGCCCCCTACCTGCGTTCCATCGCCGTGCTGGACACGGACAGACGCATCGTGGCCAGCACAGACCCGCGCAACCTGGGTGTGCCCCTGCCCCAATCGGACTTCCTTCCGCAGACGAGCGACCCGGTGGAGGTCTTGCGGGCGGGCCCGTTCAGGAATGGCCGCGACTTCCATGACGGCGGATCCCCGCAAGCCGGCAGCGGCTTCATCCCGGTGTCCATCGACGTTCGTCGGGACGAACAGCACTGGGACACGGCGGTGGCTTCGGTCAACGTGGATTATTTCCTCAACTTCTACGGCAACCACATCGCCCCCGACGATGGCACGGCGGAACTGCTGCGCTACGACGGGCACCGGCTGCTGAGCACCGACGCGCGTGCCATTCCCGGCGGGCCTGACAGCAATGGGGGCCTGATCGCCGGGCTGGCCGAGGCCGAGGCCGGACACATGCAGGAAACCCTTCCCGATGGCCGCACCGTGCTGACCGCCTATCGGGCCTCCCGGGCCTATCCCTTCGTGCTCGTCGTGCGCATGGACCAGGAACGCTTGCTGGCCGGCTGGCGGCTCGAGGCGACCCATACGGTGAGCATCGTTGCCGCCGCCTTCCTCTCGGCCCTGGCGCTGGCCAGCCTGTACTTCGTGCGCTTCGAGCGCCTGGCACGAGACCAGGAGCGGGACCAGGCACGCCAGCGCATCGCCGCCATCGCCTTTGAATCCCAGGAAGGGATGGTGGTGACCGATGCCCAGGCCCGCATCCTGCAGGTCAATAAGGCCTTTACCCAGATCACCGGCTTCACCGCCGAGGAGGCGGTCGGCCTGAACATGAACATCCTGAAGTCGGGCGTGCATGATGCGGACTTCTACCGACTCATCCGCACGAGCCTGACAGCAGCTGGCACCTGGGCCGGGGAGATCATCAACCGTCACAAGGACGGCACCCTGCATCCCCATTTCCTGACCATCACCGCCGTCCGCAACGACGCGGGCGAGGTCACCCACTTCGTCAGCGCCCAGACCGACATCACGGAACGCAAGCGCGCCGAAGCCGAGTTCAAGGAGCTGAACCGCGACTTCATCGGCTTCCTCGAGAACACCTCGGAATTCATCTACTTCAAGGACGCTGACAGCCGCTTCCGCTTCTGCAGCAAGACGATGGCCGAGATCACCGGCCATTCCAGCTGGCGCGAAATGATCGGCAAGCATGACCGGGAAGTCTTCACCGCCGAGATGGCCGCGGTGTATGAGGAAGAGGAGCGGCCCATCCTGCAGGACGGCGTGGCCCTGCTCAACCGGATCGACCCCTACCTCGACGCCCAGGGCCGCGCGGGCTGGGTCAGCACCAGCAAATGGCCGATCTTCGACGACGAGGGCCGGGTGGCCGGTCTGTTCGGGATCAGCCGCGACGTGACCCAGAGCCGCCTCGCCGAGATCGACCTGCGCATCGCCGCCGCGGCCTTCCAGTCCCGCGAGGGCATGTGCGTCACCGACGCCGCCGGGGTGATCCTGCGGGTCAACCGGGCCTTCACCAAGGTGACCGGATACAGCGCCGAGGAAGCCGTCGGGCAAACCCCGCGGCTGCTCCGCTCCGGCCGCCACGACAAGGCCTTCTACGAGGACATGTGGGGCACCATCAACGCCACCGGCTCCTGGGAAGGCGAGATCTGGAATCGGCGCAAGTGCGGCGAGTTGTTTCCGGAATGGCTGACCATCACCGCGGTGCGGGACGATGCCGGCAGCGTGACCCACTATGTCGCCACGCTGACCGACATCACCCAGCGCAAGGAAGCCGAATACGAAATCCGCAACCTGGCCTTCTACGATCCGCTGACCCGCCTGCCCAACCGCCGCCTGCTGCTCGAACGCCTCAAGCACGCCCTGTCGGCAATCACCCGCAGCGAACACGGCGGCGCGCTGCTCTTCATCGACCTGGACAACTTCAAGACCCTCAACGACACCTACGGTCACGACATGGGCGACCTGCTCCTGCAGCAGGTGGCCGAACGGCTCGCCAGCTGCGTACGCCAGACCGACACCGTGGCCCGCCTGGGGGGCGACGAATTCGTGGTGCTGCTGGAAGACCTCAGCGGAACCCCGCAGGATGCCGCCCTGCAGGCCAAGACCGTCGGCGAAAAAATCCTTCTCACCCTCAACCAGCCCTACCCGCTGGCCGGCCACGATTACCACAGCACTCCGAGCATCGGCATCACCCTCTTCTCAGGCCCCCATAACCTCAGCGACGAGCTGATGAAACGGGCCGATCTGGCGCTTTATGACGCCAAGGCCGCCGGACGCAACACCCTGCGTTTCTTCGATCCGGCCCTGCAGGCCGCCGTCACGGCCCGAGCGTCGCTGGAGACCGATCTGCGCAAAGGGCTGCAACAGGGCCAGTTCGTGCTCCACTACCAGCCCCAGATCGATGACTCGGGCACCATTTCCGGTACCGAAGCACTGGTTCGCTGGCAGCACCCGAGCCTGGGCCTGGTGGCCCCGGCGGCCTTCATTCCCCTCGCTGAAGAAACCGGCCTGATTCTCCCTCTCGGCCTGTGGGTGCTCGAAACCGCCTGCCGGCAGCTCGCCGCCTGGGCCGCCGTGCCTGGCCGCGCCCATCTGAGCATCTCGGTGAATGTCAGCGTGCGCCAGTTCCGCCAGCCCGACTTCGTGGCCCAGGTACTGGCGGCTCTCGAACGTACCGGCGCCGCGCCCAGCCGGCTGCAACTGGAACTCACCGAAAGCCTGCTGCTGGACGACGTGGAAGAGGTCATCGCCAAGATGGAGACCTTGCGTGCCCGGGGCGTCAGCTTTGCCCTCGACGACTTCGGCACCGGCTACTCATCCCTGTCCTACCTCCGGCGCCTGCCCCTGGATCAGCTCAAGATCGACAAATCCTTCGTGACCGACATCGTCGGCAACACCAACGATGCCGTCATCTCCAGGACCATCGTGGCCCTGGCCCGCAGCCTGGGACTGGCAGTGATCGCCGAAGGAGTCGAGACCACCGAACAGAGGCAGTTCTTGGCCCTGCAGGGCTGCCGCTCCTACCAGGGCTTCCTGCTCAGCGCCCCTCTTGCCCTGGCCGAGCTGGAAAGCTTGCTCGACCACCAGCCGACCGACGCCGCTTAGAGCTTGTCCGCGAACAAGAAGCCGAGGTCTGGGAGGTGATTCGCCCCCATACCGACACCGGACCATTTACCGACAAGCTCTTGTTACCCCGGCCCTTTCATTCACTTGCCACCGTTCGGGCCGAGCGGGTAGCCGGTATTCAATGGCCGGGTTGATGGCCGGTTTTTTCCAGGCTCTCGCTGGCCAGCCCCAGGCGGTCGACCAGTTCCGGGATGCGGGCCGACTCGGCCATGCCGTAGCCGAGCACCAGCCCGTTGCCCCCGGTGGCATCCGCGTAGTAGAGGCTCAGGGGCCGGGCCGTGACGCCCAGCTCCCGGGCGGCGCTCACCAACGCCCTGTCCGGCAGATGGGCGGGCAGCTGCAGCACCAGATGCAGCCCGGCCTGCCCACCGAGAATCTCGCAGCGTTCGCCGAAACGGGCCGCAAGCGCCTCACGCAGCACCGCCTGCCGCTCGCGGTACACCGGCGCCATGCGCCGCAGGTGGCGGGTCAACTGCCCGCTCTCCAGGAGCCGGGCGAGGGCCCGCTGCTCGACGGCCTGCCCGCCCCGGTAGAGCTTGCGGATCCCCTCGCCCACTTCCGCGGCCGCCCAGCGCGGCACCACCATGTAGGCGATGCGCAGCCCCGGGTAGAGCAACTTGCTGAAGGTGCCGACGTAGATCACCGGCGCGTCCGGGCGCAGGCCCTGGATGGCCGGCAGCGGGCGGGCCCCGGGCTGGGCGTGGTTGTAGTCGCTGTCGTAGTCATCCTCGATCAGCCAGCCGCCGCCGGACTGCACACCCGCCAGCAGGGCCAGGCGCCGCTCCAGGCTCAACACGCTGCCCAGGGGGTACTGGTGCGAGGGGGTGACATAGACCAGGCGGGGCGGTGCCGCCTGCCACAGGCCGGGCGCAGGCGCCATGCCGTCCCGGTCCACCTCCACCGGAACCGGCTTGAGCCCGGCGGCCAGCATGGCATTGCGGGCCGCCGGGTAGCAGGGGTTCTCCAGCCACACCGTGTCGCCGTTGTCTGCCAGCAGCCGGGCGCAGGCATCCAGGGCCACCTGCCCCCCCGCCACGATGAAGACCTGTTCCGGCGTGCACGCCACACCTCGGCGTGCCGACAGAAAGGCCGCCACGGCCTGCCGCAGCTCGGGCTCGCCCCCCGGTTCGGCATAGGCCAGCTGGCGGGCCGTCACCTCGTCCCAGGCCCGGTGCAGAAAGCGCGCCCAGGTGCCCCAGGGAAATGCGTTCAGATCCGGCACACCGGGGGCAAAGGGCAGTAGGGATTCACTGCGCGTGATGGCCGGCAACTGGCGCGCCCGGCGCGACAGCATGTCTGCCCCGGCAGCCCCGTGTTGCGAGCTGAGGCCGGCCGTGCCCAGGGGCAATGTCGCCACCCGGGTGCCGCCCCGGTCTGCCTCGACGAAGCCTTCGGCAAGCAGGAGCTGGTAGGCAAACAGCACGCAGTTGCGCGCCATGCCCCAATCGGCGGCCAGTTGGCGGGTGCCGGGCAGGCGCGTTCCGGGCGCCAGGCGCCCGTCGAGGATGGCCGCCTTGAGCAACTTGTACAGGCGCAACTGGCGCGCTTCACGGGCAGCGGCAGGGTCATCAAGGGCAGCGAGAACGAGGGCGAGGGGCATCTGGCTCCATGAACGAAGAGTCGGGTGGCCCCATGGATGGTGCCACAGCCTCGTTATGCTGGCACCTCTTATCCAGGAGCCCCCCATGTCGAAGCCGTCCGCCAGCCCCCGCACCGAAGTCCGCCGCAAACCCCAGCGGGCCCACCACGACACCGCCACCATCCACGCCATCATCGATCAGGCGCTGGTGTGCCAGATCGCCTTCAACCAGGGCGGCAGCGTGCACTGCCTGCCCACCGCATGCTGGCGCGAGGGCGAGCACCTCTACATCCACGGCGCCAACAATTCGCGTCTGACCCAGACCCTGCTGGAGGAGGAATGTGCCGTGTCCATCACCCACCTGGACGGGCTGGTGCTGGCCCGCTCGGCCTTCCATCACTCCATGAACTACCGTTCGGTGGTGATCTACGGCCGTTTTACAGCGGAGGACGATCCGGACGCCAAGGCGGCCGCGTTCAAGGCATTTGTCGAGCACGTCAGCCCGGGCCGTTCGTCCCTGGTGAGGCCGCCGTCCCGGGCCGAGCTGGCGGGCACGCGGCTGCTGCGCCTGGCCCTGGATGAAGCGGTCGCCAAGATCCGCAACTGGGGCGTGGAAGATTCGGAAGAGGACATGGCCATTCCGGTCTGGGCGGGCGTGCAGCCCCTGGCCCTGACCGCCAGCCCCCTGCAGCCCGAGCCTGGCTGCGGGGAGCGGATTCCACCGGCTCCGCCGGCCTTCATCGGTCGCGCTTGAACTCCGCGCCGTGCAGCTGGCGCCACGTCGTGAAGGACGCGATGCCGGGCGCGAGCCACAGGGACAGCCACAGCCCGGCCAGCACGGCCAGTGCCAGCGCATTGGGCGCCGAACGCGTAATCACATAGATGACGGCCAGGGCGAGCGCCGTGATGCCGAGCGCCGAAACCGCGTAGATGATCGCCAGCTGGCGCACGAAGAGGCGCACGAAGGGCCACAGCGGAACCGCAAGCAGGCGCATCTTGCCTCGGCGAAAGGCGACGAAGCAGATTGCCGCACAGAGGGCGATGGATGCCGAAGCGAGCTGGAGCCAGAACTCGGTTGTCCATGCCGCCCTGCCGCGAATGAAGAGCACCAGGATGACGGAACACGCGAGCATGCTCAGTGCGAAGACGACGCGAAGGGTGTGAGTGGGAGCGTTCATTCAAGGATTCCAGGAGTCAGGTGAGAGATATACCCCACCCTGTCCAATCCCTTCCTTGATGGAGGTGAAGCCGGCCATTGACGCTGGCGCCATTGACCCGGCCATCAAGCGCCTGTCGAGAGGCAGCACGGGTCGGGTTACGCTGCGCCAACCCGACCTCCCTGCTGCCCCGCTCCCCTATTCTCCGCAGTCCTCAGTCTTTCTTGCGGAAGTCATCGTGGCAGCCCTTGCACGTCTGGCCGAGCTTGCCGAACTGCACTTTCACCGCGGCGGCGTCGCCGGTGGCGGCCACTTTGGCGAGTTCGTTGGATTCGGCGATGAATTTTTTGGCGGCTTCGCCGGCCTTGGCGGTGTCGGTGAACAGTTCCGGCTTGACGGTGGTTTCACGCCAGCCCTTGCCGGTTTCGGTGCCGGCCGGGTAGAGCGCGCCGAGGCCGGAGTTGGCGATGGCGGCAATGGCGTTGGCGGCGCGAATCACTTCGTCCTTGTTGTAGCTGCCTTCCACGTTGTTCTTGATGCGGCCGTTGTTCCAGGCCAGCACCTGGTACACCGACTGGCGCCACTTGATGACCTGCTCGGGCTTCGGTGCCTGCTGGGCGATGCTGGCCGAGGCGGTGGTAAACAGAAGGACGGCGAGCAAGGGTTTGACGAGTTTTTTCATGGGTTTTCCTTGGTGGATTTCAGGTTTTCAGGTGGGTGTTGAAGAAGGCCACGGTGCGCTGCCAGGCCAGCCGGGCCGCGCCGGCATCGAAGCGGGGCGTGGTGTTGTTGTTGAAGCCGTGCTGGGTGCCGGGATAGATGTAAGCCTCGTGCTTCACGCCAGCGGCTTTCAGGGCGGCTTCGTATTTGGGCCAGCCGGCGTTGATGCGTTCGTCGTTCTCGGCGTAATGGATCAGCAGCGGCGCCTTGATCCTGACCACTTCTTCGACAGGCGGCTGGTTGCCGTAAAAGGGCACGGCCGCCGCCAGATCGGGGATGCGGGTGGCCAGGAAATTCGAAATACCGCCGCCGTAGCAGAAGCCGGTAACGCCGACCTTGCCGTTGCCCTGGGGCAGCGCTTTGAGGATGGCCGCGGCGGCCACGAAATCCTCGCGGGTCTTGTTCTGGTCGAGCCTGGTGAACAGTTCGCGCGCCTTGTCCTCGTCGCCGGGGTAGCCGCCCAGGGGAAACAGCGCGTCCGGCGCAAAGGCGATGAATCCGTCCAGGGCCAGGCGACGGGTCACATCCTCGATGTGCGGATTGAGGCCGCGGTTTTCATGCACCACCAGCACGGTCGGCAGCTTGCCGCCGGCCCCGGCCGGCTGCACCAGGTAGCCGCGCAGGGTGCCGTAGCCACCGGGCGACGGGTATTCCACGTAGCTGGCCTTGATGCGTGGATCGTTACCCTGCACTTCCTGGGCTTCGGCAAACTTCGGGCTGAGGGCATTGAGCAGGCCTTCGGCGGTGAGCCCGGCCACGGCGTACTTGGTGGCGCTCTTGAGAAACTCCCGGCGCGGAATGATGCCGTGCACGTACTTGTCGAACAGCTTGAGCACTTCCGGTTCGAAATCAGCGGCAGTCTTGCGGGTCATGATCGAATCTCCGGAGATGTTCAGCTTACTTGGCACGGCCGGCGTAGCCGGCGGTCAGCACCGGAAAACGCCAGGCCGAACCGCTGCCGACCACATACAGCGTCTTTTTGTCCGGGCCGGCAAAGGCCAGGTTCTGCGGCCGCTTGGGCAGCGCAATCACGCCAAGCGCCTCGCCCTTGGGGGTGAACACCTGGATGCCCGCGTTGGAGGCCACGTAGAGCCGCCCTTCTGCATCCACGGCCAGGCCGTCGGCGCCGCTGGTGGGGCCGTTTTCGGTCTGGCGGAAACCTTCCAGCCTGGCGAAGTCGCGCTTCGCGCCGATCTTGCCGTTGGCCGCGATGTCGAAGGCCAGCACGTGCTCGCCCGCGGTGTTGGCGACGTAGAGCGTCTTTTCGTCGGGGCTCAACTGGACGCCGTTGGGGCGGGTGATGTCGGCGCTGATCCGCTCGATGGCGAATTCCGGCGAGATGCGATAAACCGCCGGCTTGGCGATCTTGCTCAGATCGGGCTTGGGGTTGGCGTTGGCATTGACGCCGGAATCGGTGAAGTAGACGTTGCCCTTCCTGTCCACCACCAGGTCGTTGGGCCGGCCGAAGCCGAGGCCGCCATCCACCTTGGCGGCCAGCGTGCGGGCGTTGCCGGCGGGCTGGATCACGCCGACCCTGGCGTCCAGCGTTTGCACGCTCACCAGGTCGCCGTTGGGGGCGTAGGCCAGCGAATTGCTGCCATTGGCGCCGGCCAGAAAGACCGAGGTGGAGCCGTCCGGCGCAATGCGGATGATCCTGTCGTTCTGGTTTTCGGTGAACAGCACGCTGCCATCCGGCGCGGCGATGGGGCCTTCGGTGCCCTTGAATCCATCCTTGATCAGTTCGATTTTCGTGCCGGCTTCGACCACGCCGGGAACCGCGGGCGTGACGGCCTCCTGGGCGTGGGCAGCGGTCACGGTAATGAAGGCAGCGCCGATGGCGGCCAGGGCTTTGACGGAGGCTTTGAGTTTCATGGTCATCCGGATGCGTTCGAAAGGGAGCAGGAGGCGGGATCAGCCTGGGCAATCCACAGCCCTTTCAATGCATTCGGCGTGCCAGCCCACGCGCGGGAGCCGGGCTTTTTCCGGCGGGCGCACTGGCGACTTCGCCATTCAATTGATTTATCGGGACAAATCCTTCTTTGGCGAGAAGCGATTCCCCTGTCGGCAAGAGGGTGAACACGGTTGCCAGACATGCTCCAGCTGTTGCCCAGCCCGCAGCCGCCTTGCGCGACTGCTGATTTTTCAACTGCGCTGTTGGGAACCGGGCAAGGGGCCGTCCGACGGCCCTCGCCACAGCCTCAGCTCAGTTCAGCTCAGTTCAGCTCAGTTCAGTTCAGTTCAGTTCAAACTTGTAGCCAACCCCATAGATCGAGCGGATCAACGGCTCGTCCGGGGCTATCTGTTCGAGCTTGCGGCGCAGGTTCTTGATGTGGCTGTCGACGGTGCGGTCGGTCACGACCCGATGATCGTCGTAGAGGCCGTCGAGCAGCTGCTCGCGGGAGAAGACGCGGCCAGGGGCGGCCGACAGGGTGCGCAGCAGGCGGAATTCGACCGGCGTAAGGTCGAGTTCGATGCCGTGGTAGGTGGCCCGCCAGCTGCTTTCGTCGATGTAGAGCGCGTGACGTTCGGGCGGCGGGGTGCGACGGTTGCGGCGCAGCACCGCCTTGCTGCGGGCAACGACTTCGCGGGGGCTGTAGGGCTTGCAGATGTAGTCGTCGGCGCCCAACTCCAGCCCGAGCAGGCGGTCTATCTCCTCCACCCGGGCGGTCATCATGATCACCGGCAGCTCGCTGAAACTGCGCAGCTCGCGGCAGATGTCGAGCCCGTCACGGCCGGGCAGCATCAGGTCGAGCAGCACGAGATCGGGCTCGCGGGCGCGGATCGCGGGGATCACATCGAGCCCGTTGGCAATCCACGCGGTCTCGTGGCCGGCGGCTTTCAGGTAGTCGCCCAGCAGCGCAGCGAGCTTGGGTTCGTCTTCGACGATGAGGATGTAGGCGGGGGCGCTGTCCATAGCTCAAGCCTCCAGCGCGGGAAAGCGCAAGGCGACCCACACGCCGCCAAGGGGCGAGGCCTGCGCGGTAATGGTGCCGTCGTGGGCTTCAACGATGCTGCGGCAGATGGCGAGGCCGAGGCCGGAGCCACCGGTAATCCGGTTGCGCGACGCCTCGCCGCGAAAGAAGCGCTCGAAGAGTTTGGGCAACAGCGTGTCGGGCACGCCCGGCGCGGAATCCATGAAATCAATGCACAGCTCGTCCCCGTCGCGCCGGGTGAGCACCTTCAGGGTGCCGCCGGAGTCGGTGTAGCGCAGAGTGTTTTCGACGAGGTTGCGAAAGAGCTGGTGCAGGCGGCTTTCATCGGCGGACATGCAGAGGCCCGGCGCCAGCTCCAGCGTCAGGCCAAGGCCGGCGCTGGCAAGGCGCTCGCGAAAGGCGCTAACGGTGCTTTCCAGCACGTCAGCGACAGCCACCGGGGCCTTGCGATAAACCAGCGCGCCCAGATCGGCGAGGGCCAGCTCGTTGAGGTCATTGACCAGCCGGGTGAGCGTCATCACCTCGCCCTTGAGGGACTGCAGCGCGTCGGCGTCGACGCGGCGCACGCCGTCCTCCATGGCTTCTATCTCGCCGCGCAGCACGCTCAGCGGGGTGCGCAGCTCGTGGGAGACGTCGGCCATGAAGTCGCGGCGCATGCGTTCATTGGCTTCCAGGGTGTGGGCCAGGCTGTTGAAGTCCCGCGCCAGCTGGCCAACCTCGTCGCCGCTACTGGGTTCGACGCGCCCGGCGTAATCACCGGCAGCAAGGCGATGGGTGGCGGCCGCAATCTGCTTGATGGGGGCCACCAGCGTGCGCGCAATCCCCAGGGACACAAACACCGCAAACAGGCCGGCGATGCCGCCGACCAGCAGCGTGGCGTGGAGCTGTTCGTCGTAAAAGCGCTGGGCGCCGGTGCCGCTGACGCTCTGGAAAGGCCCCATCACCAGCCAGCCGACGGTCTTGTCGGCCACCACGATGGCCCGTTTCACCGCGGCGGCGTCGGTGGCCATGCGCGGGTTGCCCATCACGAAGCGCTGCTCGGCATCGATCAGGCTCAGGCGGAAGACTGCGCCGGTCAGGTCGGATTCGGGCGGAGCCTCCTGTTCGATGTTCGACGGGCCGCCGTTTTCGTTGCCGGCGTGGGGTCGCGTCAGGTGAAACCAGGCGCGACGATTGTTGCGCAGGAAATCCCAGCTGCCTTCGCGGGCGTAAATCTGGGTGAAACGGGGAACGAGATTCTCCACCCGCTGCAGCGCCAGTTCGTCCATGTAGCCCACGAACCCGCGGGTAAAACTCCAGCGCCCGGCCACTCCCATCGCCAGCAGCACCGCAAGGGCCACCAGCAGGACGGCGAGGAAGGCTTTGGTGGTGATGCCGAGTTTCATGGTGCGGGGCGGAAGAATGGCAGGGCCGGGGACGCCATTAAGCCTCCGCAACGGGGCCGGGATCAACGGGGGCGGGGCGATCTCCACAATGTCTCCCATTTTTCTGCACATTTGCTTTCCACAATCGGGGCATCAGATATCGGCACTCCGCCGCAAAGGAATCCAGATGCCTCCCCTCCCCGCTTCCCGGCGCCCCGTGGTGCTCACCGCCCTGACGGCGGCCCTGTCGGCTGCGCTGCTGGCCGGTTGCAATTCGTCCGCCGCGCCCGCCGCGCCCGCCGGCATGCCTCCCGCCGGGCCCGCCGAGGTGGGCGTGGTGACGCTGCAGGCCAGGCCGCTCACGCTCACCTCCGAATTGCCCGGCCGCACGGTGTCCACCGTGGTCGCCGAAGTGCGGCCCCAAGTGGGCGGCATCGTCCGCGAGCGCCTGTTTACCGAAGGCGCCGAGGTGAAGGCCGGGCAAGTGTTGTATCGCATCGACCCGGCCACCTACCAGGCCACCGTCGACAGCGCGAAAGCCGCCCTCGCCAAGGCCCTGGCCAACGTGGACTCCCTGCGCCCCAAGGCCGCCCGCTACCAGGAACTCGCCGAAATCAAGGCCGTCGCCCAGCAGGACACCGACGACGCCCTCGCCGCGCTGCGGCAGGCCGAGGCGGACGTGGCCTCGGCCCGTGCCGCGCTCGACAGTGCCGCCATCAACTTGGCCTACACCCGCGTCATCGCGCCGGTATCGGGGCGCATCGGCAAGTCGGCGGTGACGCCGGGGGCGCTGGTGACTGCCGGCCAGGCTGCCGCGCTGGCCACCGTGCAGCAGGTGGACCCGATCTACGTGGATCTCACCCAGTCCAGCGCCGACGCGCTGCGCCTCAAGCGCGCCTTCGAGGCCGGCCAGATCCGCCAGGCCGGGCGCAACCAGGCG
>Ga0268298_10003874_pt1 | contig 14933 bp, 13 predicted proteins | sample WWTPWeurt_MetaG_FD_194462 | JGI IMG/M metagenome (GOLD analysis project Ga0268298, IMG submission 194462) | Activated sludge microbial communities from WWTP in Nijmegen, Gelderland, Netherland - WWTP Weurt | ecosystem: Engineered > WWTP > Aerobic digester > Activated sludge | place... | reverse complement strand
CGAGAGCGTGATCCCGGAAGCTCTCGGGTCTCCCCGAACAGCGTGAACCCCGATCAAGGTCCGTTGATCTTGGCGGCGCCGAGCGCTTCTTTCTTGCCGCTGACCTTGGTGCCTTGGAACGTGATGGTGGCGCTGCCGAGCGCCTTCGCCGCGGTGTTCTTGGCCGTCACGCTGCCGCCTTTTACCGTGATTTGGGCGTTGGCGAGCGCCTCGATGCCATCGGGGGCAGTGATGTTCACGTTGGAGAGCTCGAGCTTGCAGTTGCCACCAGCGCTGATGGCCTCTCCGCTCGCGATGTTTGCGGTGACGCCCTCCAGCTTCACGTTGTCGTTGCCACCACACGAGAACTTGCTCTTGCCGTCCCAGGTCGCCGCCTTGCCCGGTCCCGAGGGCGCATTTCCGCCCGATGCTTCGCGGAAGATGTACCAGGCGAGGCCGATGAGACCGATGATCACGATCCCGACGATGACGCAGCCGATGCCGTACCAGATGATCTCGGTCTTGACCTTGTCCTTGACCTGGTTCTTGAGGCCATCGGTGTCGATGCCGCCATCGGTGCTGGCTTTGATCTTGAACCCGCCGACGTTGATCTTCGCTTCGTACTCGTAGTTCCGAGGATCGAGCTTTTCCTTCGCGCGTTGGGCGAAGGCGTTCTGCATCGCCGTCATGGGATCGGGTGGCAACGGTCCGCCCATGGGCGCTGCCCCGGCGGCGTAGGGGTTCTGGACGTTGACGTTGAGCTGGAGACCCTGGAGCTGGAGCCCCGGCATTTGGGCGGCCGCGGCGGCACTGATGTCGTTCAAGAAGTAGGGCAGGCTGCCTGCGATGGTGGGAATGGCGACCTGGTTCGAGGCCAGCTTCTGGCCGATGACCTGCGTGATGGCGGAAAGCAGCGTCGCCTGCACCTGGGGTAGGAGCGCATTCGGATCGCCGGGCGCCATGAACTGGAAGCTGCCTTGCGCGGTGCCGCTCACGGATTGCCCCGAGGTGGGGTCCTGAAAAGGTCCGATGTTCCCCGATAGTTGAGCCGGATACACTTGCTGAGGCCTCCCGAGCCGGCGAGACTACCTCATCCGCCGCGCGGGCCGCCGACAAAGCGTGGCGGAGCGCGCCGAGGTCATTCCGTGGGCAGGCGCACCTCGAAGCACGCCCCGCCGAGGGTGCTCCGCCGGTAGGTGAGGCTGCCGCTCTGGTTTTCGACCAGTGTTCGCGCGGTGGCGAGGCCCAGCCCGAGCCCATTGGCTTTGGTGGTCACGAGCGGCTCGAACAGCCGGGCCACGGCGTGGTCGGGTACCCCGGTGCCGCTGTCCTCCACGGCAACCACGAGCGCGCTGCCGTCCACGCTGCCCTTGCACAGAATGCGACCACCCGGACGTGGGACCGCCTCGTACGCGTTCTGGAGGAGGTTGGTGAGAGCGTCCGCGAGCTGCCCCGGATCCACGGAGACCGGCGGCAGGGTGTCGAGCAACACCTCGACCTCGACCTCATCCGGCGGCGGTGAGCGCTTCAAGACCTCCCGCACCAAGCTCTCGAGGGACACCCGCTCTGGGGTGGGGGGCCGCACCCGCGCGTATTCCACCAGATCGGTGACGATGCGATTGGCCTGTTGCGCCTCCTCGAGCAGGATGTCGAGGGAGCGGCGCACGTCGGGCTCGCTCGAGTCCTTGAGCAAACGGCGCAGCACGAAGGTGGCGTTGGTGATGGCGCCGAGGGGGTTCCTGATCTGGTGGGCCAGACCGCCGATCAGTTGGCCCAGGACGGCCAGCCGCTCCTGACGGATCAAGCGATGCTGCGCGTGGAGCAACGCCGCGGTGCGCTCGCGAACTCGACTCTCCAGCTCTTCGTTGGCGACGCGCAGACGGTCTTCGGCTTCTTTGAGCTTCGTGATGTCGTGGATGATGCCCACGATGTGGGTGACGTCCCCGTCCGAGTCGCGCAGCGGCACCTTGGTGGTCGCCAGGATGTGGACGCGACCAGCTGCGTCCGTGATGGGCTCTTCTTCGATGCGCACGGTCGAGCTGGTGCGTAGGAGCTCCAGGTCCTTTTCACGGAAGAACCGAGCCTCCGCTTCGCGGAAGAAATCGTAGTCGGTCTTTCCGAGCAGCTCCTCTCGGGGATAGCCGACGAGATCGATGAACGCTTGATTCAGGAGGACGAAGCGGAAGCTGCGATCTTTCACGAAGATCGGATGGGCGACCGCGTCGAGAATGGAAGCCACCCGGCTGGGTGACATTCCGAGTTCGCCGGCGGACGGCTCGTCCTCCCTCGTGCCCACCTGCCCAGAGTAGCGCGGCCGCGGGGCGCTCGGGAATGGGTTCGGCGGCGGTGCCACGATCTCCCCGCTGGCCGCCCGGGCGGCCACGCAGGGCTTTGGGCCCTCAGAGCTTGCCCGAGTGGGCGCGCAGGAGCCCGTAGATCTGGTCCTTCAACCGCAAGCGCTTCTTCTTCAGTTCCTCGAATGCGAAGTCGGAAATCGGGACGTCGGCTTCTTCTGCTCTCACGACCTCGGAGTTGCAGCTCGTGTAGTTCTCGATGAGTTCCTGGAACTTCGCGTCGCGGTTTCGGAGCTCGGCGATGAGCGAGACGTACTCGGGAAACTCATGGTCCAGGTCGTGCGGTTCGACGTACATGTTTCCTCTCTTCTTTTCGCTCAGTGGCCCTCGGCTCGTCGTTTCTGGTACTCGGCCGCGAGGCGCTGCTGAACGGGTTCGGGGACTTGCTCGTAGTGGCTCAACGTGACGGAGTAGCTGCCATCGCCGCCGGTCATGGACTTGAGCCGCGATTCGAAATCCGACATTTCGGCCATGGGGGCGATGCCGGTCATCTCCACGCGGCCGTGGGGTAGAGACTGGTTGCCCGTGATGCGTCCGCGGCGGTGGGAGAAGTCGGCGCTCACGTCGCCCACCAGCTCCGACTTGGCGCGCACCTGCACTTCGAGCATGGGCTCGAGGATGACCGGGCGAGCCAAGCCGACCGCTTCGAGCATGGCTTGGCGCCCAGCAGTGGTGAACGCCACTTCCTTGGAGTCGACGGGGTGCGTCTTGCCGTCGAAGAGCGTGACGCGGACGTCCGAGATGGGGAAGCCGGCCACGAAGCCCTCGGACATGGCCTGACGCACGCCCTTCTCCACGGCCGGGATGAACTGACCGGGGATCACACCGCCTTTGATCTCGTCCACGAACTGGAAGCCCGTGCCTCGATCGAGCGGCTCGACTCGAATCGCGACCTCGCCGAACTGTCCCGCGCCGCCGGTCTGCTTCTTGTGGCGATAGCGTGACTCGGCGCGCCCCGCGATGGTCTCGCGATACGGGACCCGAGGCAGCCTGGTGTTGACCTGGACGTTGTAGCGAGTGCGCAGCTGCTCCACCACCGTGCGCAGGTGGAGCTCTCCGAGCCCGCGGATGATGGTCTCGTGGGACTCCGGGTTGTGTTCGACGGCGAGCGAAGGATCTTCGTCGAGCAAGCGGTGCAGCGAGTCGGACAGCTTCTGCTCGTCGCCATGTCGCTCCGGGATCAGAGCCAGGCCGAACACCGGCTCGGGGAACGGAGGTGGCACCAGGTGGTAGTGGTCTTCGTCGTGGGAGTCGTGGAGGACGGCGTCGCGATGGATGGCGTCGACGCGCGATACCGCGCAGATGTCACCCGGGATGGCCTGCTCGACGTCCACTTGCTCCTTGCCCTGGAGCCGCAGGAGGTGGGTCACCTTGAAGGGCTTGCGGGCGTCGCCGATGAAGAGATTGCTGTTGGGCGTGACGGTGCCCTGATAGACCCGGAAAATCGCCAGCTTTCCTCGGAAGGGATCGTTGATGATCTCGAACGCATGGGCGACCACGTGGCGGGCCGGGTCGGGGACGACCTCCACGGCTTCCGCCGCTGCGCCCTCGCCCTTCAAGAACTTGGGCGGGTTGCCCTCGGTCGGGTCGGGCATCAGCTTGCTGATCACGTCGAGCAGCTCGCGCGCGCCGGCGCCGGTGGCGGCAGACACGAAACACACGGGGATGAGCAAGCCCTGACGCAGCGCTGCTTCGAACGCGTCGTGCAGCTGCTCGGGCTTCAGCGACTCGCCTTGGCCGAGGTAGAGCTCCATCAGCGCGTCGTCGAGCGCGACCACCTGGTCCACGATGGCCTCGTGGGCCGTTGCCACGTCGGAGAACGCCGTCTGCTTCCCCTTGTCCGGCGAGAAGAAGCAATCGACCACCGCCGTTCCGTCGGGCGCCGGGAGATTGATGGGCAGGCAGACCTTGCCGAAGGTCTCGCTGAGCTCCGCCATCACCTGCGGAAGCGATGCAGACCCCGTGTCGATCTTGTTGACGATGAGCATGCGACACAGACCCTCCGCTGCCCGCATGGCTCGGCGCGCGACCGTCGCCACGCCGGCTTCGGCGTTGATGACCACCGCGCAGGTCTCGACGGCCTCGAGCGCTTCGAACGCGCGTCCGAGGAAGTCCGGCGTGCCGGGAGTGTCGAGGACGTTCACGTAGTGCTCCGCCCACTCGAAGTGCGCGAGACTCACGTTCAGCGAGTGGCCCATGGATTTCTCCGTGGGGTCGAAGTCGCTCACGGTGTCGCCGCGCTCGACGCTGCCCATCGCGCGGATGGCTTTCGCTTCGAACAGGAGCCGTTCGAGCAGGGTGGTCTTTCCACTACCAGCTTGACCGAGCAGGGCGATGTTGCGCAAAACGCGGGGAGACGAAGGATTCATCGGACTCTAACTCCTGTGTCGCGAGGCTTCCCGAAAGCACATCCCGTGCACAACCCAGCCGCCGCGTGAAGGGGGCGAAAATCCCGCGTTCCATGCAGGGCTGTAGGGCCGCTTTTGCGAAGGTTTTGCGCCCGCTCGCGGAATGGGCCCTCTCGGTCGCAGACTGTGCGGGCTCGGGACAGCGCCGGCGGTGGCGTGCGCTGCCTGGGCCCGGCGAGCCAAACGTCGTATAGCGGGCCCCCATGCGTCGCCGGCTCTCCGCGGTTTCCCTTCTGCTCGTCGCTCTGTCGTGCGCGCCCGAGAACGTCCAGCGGCCCCCACCACCTCCTCTGCCGCTGCCTGCACCCACTGCTGTCGCACAGCCCGATGTTCCAAAGGCGTACGACTCCTTGGAGCGAGGCTCCTTCAATCAGTTGGCGGTACGCCTGAACTTGCCGATCTTCTGGGCCGAAGATGCCAACTCGAATCGCGCTGTCGACCCGGACGAGGTGCGCGGACTCCTCTTCTATCCGACCTCTCCCCAATGGGTGAAGGCTGGCAAGTTCTCCCCCGAGTTCGACCTCGCCTACACCGCGATGCTAGCTTCGGTGCACGCGCGGAGCGAGAACCTCGCGCCGGAAGAGGCCGCGCGTCGGGCGCTGGTCCTCGAAGAACTGGATCAGGGGCGCCCCACCCTGGTCCGGAGCGATCTTCGTGGCTATTCGCCACAAGACCGAGCGGCGCTGCGTTCCGTTCTCGCGGCGACGCTGGAGATCGAGCGCCTCTTCGCGCAACAGACTGGCATGAGTCAGATCGCTGCCCGCGTGCCCACGGACGACCCGGCGAGCCAGAGCGTGCTTCGCCGCAATTGGGGACCCAAGTGTGAGGGGCCGAAGACCGAGAAGAACCCGGCTTGCTCTGCCATCCCAGGTGCGCCCAAGCGCAAGGTCGACGTCTACCCGGCGGCTTTGCAGGACGATCCGAAGTTCTGCGACACCTTGGAGAAGCGCAAGGACGCCAAGGCCTTGCTCACTCCCTTCACCGTCGTGCGTGATACCGCGGGCGTGCTCTCCGCCGTGAAGTACTCCGAAGCGTACGCGCAGGGGATGCAGATGGTCGCAGCCCACCTGGATCAGGCTGCCAACGCCCTCGGCCCCGACGAACGGGCGTTGGCCGACTATCTCCGGGCCGCCGCCAAAGCTTTCCGCGACAACGACTGGGAGTCGGCCGACGAAGCCTGGTCGAAGATGAACGCGCAGAACTCCAAGTTCTACCTGCGCATCGGTCCCGACGAAGTGTACTGGGAACCGTGCAGCCAGAAAGCGGGCTTCCACGTCAGCCTCGCCCGCATCAACAAGGCGTCGCTGGCTTGGCAAGACAAGCTCGCTCCGCACCAGCAGGAGATGGAGGCCGCCATCGCCAAGCTCATCGGCTGGCCCTACAAGGAGCGGAAAGTCGCGTTCAAGCTGCCCGACTTCGTCGACATCGTGCTGAACGCTGGGGACAGCCGCCAGGCTTTCGGCGCCACCATCGGCCAGTCGCTTCCCAATTGGGGCAAGGTCGCCAACGAGAGCCGTGGTCGCACGGTGGCCATGAGCAACCTCTACACCGACCGGGACAGCATGAAGGTGCGGCGCGAGCAGGCCGAGTCGCTTCTCCATCGGGACATGGTCGCGGTCATGCGCGACGATCCGAACCCAGGGCTCCTGAGCACGATCCTCCACGAGGCCACCCACAACCTAGGCCCGTCCCACGAGTATTCGTACCTCGGCAAGAGCGACAACCTCGCCTTCGGTGGCGGCCTGTCCTCGATGCTCGAGGAGCTCAAGGCGCAGACGGGGGCGCTCTATTTCTTGGACCTCATGGTCAAGAAGGGGCTCATCAGCGACGAGCTCCGGCGTGCGTCCTACGTCGACAGCGTGGCCTGGGCTTTCGGGCACATCGCGTACGGAATGTGGAACGAAGACGGCAGCCGCAAGCCCTACAGCCAGCTGGCGGCCATCCAGCTCGGTGTGTTGATGGAAGAGGGCGCCGTCGACTGGGTTTCCGGCGAAATGGCGGCCAACGGGCGCGACGTCGGCGCGTTCCGCTTGAACTTCGACAAGTTCCCCGCGGCCGCGGAGAAGCTGATGCAAAAGATCGCGACCATGAAGGCCAGGAACGACAAGGCCGGCGTGGAAGCGCTGGCCAAGCGTCACGTGAGCGGTAGCGCGGTGCCGTTCGCGACCATCGCGGAGCGCGTGCTCCGGTTCCCCAAGAACAGCTTCGTCTACGCCGTCGACCTCTGAGCGCGAGCGCTGCGCCCGAGGTCGTTGGATTTCGGAAGCGTTTTCGCCGACAACGCGCCAGCTCGATGGGCCTCCGCCGGACGCTTGACGCGCGCGTGGTTCGCGGACATGGCCCGAGCATGCGCTTCGTTCACGTCGGCGACGACCGGGAGGAAGCCGAGGAGCGCCGTCTCTTCTTCGCGCACGTGGACGAGGTACTGACGGACGCCGTCACGGCCTGCGTCGAAGCCGATTGGGAAGGCGTTCACGATACCCTGCGCGAAGCGGTTGCGCGAGTGCACGCGGGGCTCGACGTGGACCTCCTGAGCGAGAGCGACGGCGCGCGCCTCGTGGTGATGACGCCACGGGGTGAACGCCGACTGCGCCCGCTGGCCGCAGCCGTCGTCGCGCGAATGAACCCAGCTGGCGGCGTGCGCTTCGCGAGCCTCCGCCCGCCGCGCTCCTTCGCCGAGACCTGTGAAGACGTGCGACGAGAGCTCGGATTCGATCTGACACGGGCGCACGCGCGCGCGGGCTTCGCGCGGGGCCACCTGCTCGACCTGGTGCTGTACGCCGAAGGGTGGTCCGCCGCGGACGAGAACGCCGTGGCGGCCGCCGAGCGGGCCGTCGAGGGGTTACTCGGTGAACGCGTGCTCGACGATTGGGTGAGTCGCGTCGACGTGGAAGCGCGAGCGCCGAGTGGTCCGCTCCGAGTGATCCAAAAAGGTCAGGTCGAGACGTTTCCGTTGGTGGAGCTGCCGCAAGCGGTGGCCGCCGCCGTGGAGGGGCTTTCTGGGGAATTACCCGACATTTCCCGGTTGGGTGCGCTGCGGGAGGGCTGGGTGCTCTTCGAAGCCGAGCCGGAGGCCAGCACCGACTACGCCGCCCAAGACGACGTGGCCTTGGCCGCCAGCGCGTTGCCCGAGATGCTGAAATGCTACCTCGAAGGCGCGCCGTTTTCGTCTCTGCGCTTCGTGCGTGGCGGTGCGAAGCTCGCCTACTTGAAGATCGACGCCCAGGGCGTCTCGTACGAAGACCGCGTGCGTGAACGCGCTCGCTTGGAAGACGAGCTTTCGGCCGCGCTCGCCCCGAGCGGTCTCGGTGCGGTCGTGGGCAATGGACTCGGACTTCGCTACGCCTACGTCGACTTGGCGCTGGCTCCGAACCCCGCTGCTTGGGACATCGTGTGCGAAGTGGCCCGCGCGGCTGGCGCCTCGAAACGTAGCTGGATCCAGTTCTTCGACAGCGACCTCGCCGACGAGTGGCTCGGTGTCTGGCCGAACACGCCGCGTCCGCCTGGCCTCGGGTGATGCAAGCGTTCCGAGTCTGCCGTCAGCTCGCGGCGAGCACACGCTCGAGCATGGCGCGTAGGCGGTCCAACACCGGGTCGCCGGCGAGGCGACCGAGCGCGGCGAAGACCTTTTCGATGGTCGGCTCGACGAACGGGAGGAAGCTCGGGATTTTCCGCACGCGATCGATGAACACGAAGCGGCCGGCGTCCTTCAATTTGCGCTGCACGGTCACGGTGTCGAACTCCCGCGAGACGGCGCGCCGTCCGTCCGCGTTCAACCCGAGCTGCGCGGCGTATTCGTCCAGTCGAGCCTCCACGAAGTCTCGCTCGAACGTCTGATAGCTGTCCGAGAGCAGCGCAACCAGGTCGTAGACGCGAGGTCCGAGCAGGGCGTCCTGGAAATCGAGCCAAACGAGCTCGATGCCCCCGGCTTCGCGCGGCGCGACCATGAGGTTTCGGCTCTGATAGTCGCGGTGCACGAAGCCACGTGGCCAGCCGGCGATGGTCTTGGCGAGGTAGCTGGCGGCCTCCCCAAAAACTGCGCCGTCGGCTTCGGACAATCGGATGCCGCGGGCGTCCAGGGCCCACTCCCGGAAATGCTCGACTTCCCAGTGCAGCAGGTCCTCGTCGAAGGCGCGACTCGCGACGATGGAGCCCGCAGGCAGCGGCGTCAGGGCCTTCTGCGCGCGGGCCAAATCGAAGACGGCCGTCTGGTAGAGCGCGGTCTTCGCGTCGGGGTGGAGCTCGAGATACCGAGCCAGCGTCTCGTCGCCGAGGTCTTCGACCAAGAGGAAGCCGTCTTCGCAAGCCTCACCCAGGATGCGGGGCACACGCACGCCGCGCTCTGCCAGGAGATCGCGCACTTCCAGGAAGGGCCAGCGGCGTTCGCCGACGTCCGCCTTGGCCACCTCGTCGGAGCGCTTGGCGTCGGGCACGAACATCGCGACGGCGAACTCACCGCTCGCCAGCTCGACGCGAAAGAAGCGCCGCGTCGATGCGCCGCCCGGCATGGGTTCGATGCGGCGCTGGGCGGCGCCCGTCACGCGTCGCACGAGGGCTCCGAGCGCTTCCAGCGACGGTGCCGGGTCTCGGGTGCTGGCGGGCGGGAGCGTGGACATGGACAAGTCGCTTAGAACATTTTTCGGTTGGTCATGTCAGCATTGTCCATGGCTATGGAGAGAGCCATGCGCTATTCGAGCCACTCGATGGCGCTCGTTCGTCTCGGCCGAGAGTGGTTTCCACGCATCGAGCGCTGTCTCGACGCGTTCGAAACCAAGACGGCAATCGACACCGTCGAGCGTCTGGCTCGGCTCTTGGACCGCGTCGTGGAATGGAACGAAAAGCTCGACCTGACCGCGGCCCGTGACCCCGACGAGCTCGTCGATCTCTTCGTCGCCGATGCGGCGAAGCTCGCAGCGGCGGAACCGGAACCCGTCGCGCATTGGGTGGACGTCGGCAGTGGGGCGGGGGCGCCCGGGCTTCCACTCGCGGTGCTGCTGCCGGCTGCGAGTTTCTCGCTGGTAGAACCCAAGGCGAAGCGCGTGGCCTTTCTGCGCACTGCTCTCGGCGCGCTCGGCCTCACTCGGGTCGACGTGGAACGAATGCGGTCCGACGCACTTCCGAGCTCCGGGTTCGACCTGGCCGTCTCACGCGCCACGCTCGAGCCCCAAACGTGGCTCGAGGAAGGCGCGCGTCTTGCGCGACGCGCGGTTTGGGTCCTCACCGCCCGTTCGGAGCCACCTGCGCAGGTGGGCTGGAGCGTCGACTTGGACTGTACCTACAGCTGGCCGCTCACCGGAGTGCAGCGACGTGCGCTGCGCTACTCGCCGAATCGCGTCGCGACTTGAACAGCGCGTGAGCTCAGTCCGTACCGGCATCGGAAGCGCCGCCGGAACCCGACGCGCCGCCGGTCGCTGAACCGCCGGAGCCACTGGCGCCTCCGGTCCCACCGGTTGCGCCGCCCGTGCCGCCGGTAGCACCACCGGTTCCACCCGTCGCACCGCCGGTTCCACCCGTCGCACCGCCGGTTCCACCCGTCGCGCCGCCGGTTCCACCCGTCGCGCCGCCGGTTCCGCCCGTCGCACCGCCGGAGCCACTCGAGCCGCCGGTTCCGCCCGTCGCACCGCCGGAGCCACTCGAGCCGCCGGTTCCGCCGGTCGCGCCGCCGGTTCCGCCGGTCGATCCCCCCGTTCCGCCCGAGCCCCCACCATCCGCGCCGCCGGTGGAGCCACCCGACCCACCGGTGCCACCGCCGCCGGCTCCTGCGCCCGCGGCTCCCCCGGACGATTCGATTTTCGAGCGGTCCACGTCGGTGATCAACGCGCAGCCAATCAGAGCCAACGCAGCGCCCGTGGGGATGAGGAGACGACGCAAGCCAGTCATGCCCGCGTTCTACCACAGCCTCGGCGGGCCAAGGCCCAGAAGCGGCCGTGCCGCTGGCTGCTAGTCCGAGCCTGCGTCGCTCGAGTCGTCTGCGGCGTCGCCGCCGTCGGTCGCGTCGTCCGGAGCGTCGGCGCCCGCGTCGCTCCCGCCCGTTCCGCCCGTCGCACCGCCGGTCCCACCGGTCGCGCCACCCGTCCCACCGGTTCCGCCCGTCGCACCGCCAGTGCCACCCGTCGCACCGCCAGTGCCACCCGTCGAGCCGCCGGTGCCACCCGTCGAGCCGCCGGTGCCACCCGTCGAGCCGCCGGTGCCACCCGTCGAGCCGCCGGTGCCACCCGTCGAGCCGCCGGTGCCACCCGTCGAGCCGCCCGTCCCGCCGGTGCCCCCGCCGTCCGCGCCGCCGGTCCCACCGCCGTCGGCTCCGGCCACACCGCCCGTGCCGCCGCCGTCGCTGCCAGCCACGCCACCAGTGCCGCCCGTCGTGCCGCCGCCGCCGGCGACCCCGCCGGTTCCACCGGTGGCGCCACCAGTTCCACCGGAAGCCCCACCCGTACCGCCGCTCGCGCCACCACTTCCGCCCGTGCTCCCACCGCCACTTCCGCCGCTGCCTGCCGCTCCGCCGGTGGCACCCTGGATCTTGTCGCGGTCGACATCGGTGATGAGCGTGCAGCTCGAGATCACCAAGCTGCCCAAAAGTCCGAGACTCAACACCGTACGGCGCATGGAATTCATGGGCGCACCTCGCGTAGGAACGAGATGTTCCCCTGCTCTCGCGGCGGGCGCAAGGCTCTTCGTGCCGAACGGAGCCGGCCGGCGGGCGCGCGGCCCGCATAGAATACCGGCCCGTGCAGATCCACCTCGTCGACGGAACCTACGAGCTATTTCGCGCCCACTTCGGCTCGCCTGGCAGCACCGACGCGACGGGCCGCGAAGTGGGTGCAACACGTGGCTTCTTGGCCAGCCTGCATTCTCTCCTGCGCGACCCCGAGGTCACGCACGTCGCCTGCGCGTTCGATCACGTGATCGAGTCGTTTCGAAATCGACTCTTCCCTGGCTACAAGACCGGCGAAGGGCTGCCCGAAGAGCTCACGTCACAGTTCGGGTTGGTGGAGCGCGCGGCGCACGCCCTGGGCGTCGTGGTCTGGCCCATGATCGAGTTCGAAGCAGACGACGCGCTCGCCACCGCGGCGGCACGCTTCGCAGAGGACTCTTCGGTCGACCGAGTCGTGGTGTGCTCGCCCGACAAGGACCTGGCGCAGTGCGTGGTCGGTGAGCGCGTCATCACCCTCGATCGCGCGCGCAAGCGTGTGCTCACCGAAGCCGGAGTCCATGAACGCTACGGTATCGGTCCGGGCTCCATCCCGGACTATTTGGCGTTGGTGGGCGATGCAGCCGACGGTATCCCTGGCGTTCCACGCTGGGGTGAGAAGTCGGCGTCGGCCGTACTCGCAAGGTACGCTCGACTCGAAGCGATCCCCGCCCGCGTCGAAGACTGGGAGGGAGTCCACGTGCGAGGAGCCGCTGCCCTCGCCAAGAATCTCAGCGAGCACGCCGATGCCGCGCGTCTCTACAAACTGCTCGCCACCTTGCGGCTCGACGTCCCCATCGAAGAGCGGCTCGCGGACCTGGAGTGGCGCGGCGCGCGTCGCGCCGAGCTCTCCGCGCTCTGTGAGGAGATCGGTGAGCGCTCGCTTCCCAGCCGAGTCGCGCGCTGGCGTGAATGAGCCGATGCAGGTAGGCTAGAGTGCGATGAAGGCGCATCTGTCGGCCATCTGCCTCGCGATCACGAGCTTTTCGACCGTTGCTTCGGCTCAGACGTGGGGGCAGCAGCCGGGCTCGCAGCCGGGGTGGGGCGGAACGCCGACGAACCAACCTCCGCCAGGCGGGGGGCTCAGCGCTGGCGGACTCGCGCCGCCCGCCTCGAACCCCGGGGATCCCAACGCGCCCAACGCGCAGACCGAACGCGAGCTGGAAAAAGCCGACCGCGAAGATTCCGGACGCGGCCTCGAGTTCTTCTGGCTCAACGCCGAGATCGGCGGCGAGCACCTGGGGCTGCAGACGTTCAAGGCAAACCAGCTCGTCGATGCCGGCACGGTGAAGACCAGCCAGACGGGCCTGCTCTACGGGGCTGGTCTCGGCGTGCGCTTGGTGTTCATCACGCTGGGCGCGCGCTTCCGAATGGGCCAGTTCTCCGAGTGGGCGCTTTGGACCCTCAACGCCGAGCTCGGCCTCCACATCCCAATCGGCTCCATCGAACCCTATTTCACGCTGGGCGGCGGCTACGCTTCCATGGGTTCGTTCAACGAGAACAACTTGGGCGGCAGCCTGCGGTCCCAAGACGTGGACATCAAAGGCTACGACGTCAGAGGTGGCTTCGGTGTCGATGTCTACGTCTCGGATACCTTCTCCATCGGTGCGAACCTCACCGGGGAGATGCTGGTCCTGACTCGCCCCGGCGTGGATCCGTCCCGTCTTCAGGGGAGCACGGGTGGACAGCAATCCGCGTCGGACATCTACAAGGCCGACGGTTCGAGCATCGGCGCCGGCGCCACGCTCACCGCGGTCGCCGGCCTTCACTTCTGAGCCCGGCGTGCCACGACGAGGAATGTCCCGCCCGCGCGCCCCCACCCGCCCGGGGCAAGTCCCCGGTCCCTCGACGCGACTCGCTTCGCTCCTCGCGGGCTCCGTTCGCTCGCGTAGCTCCCGGCATTCACGCGCACGCGGACGGCGTCCCTCCGATGCGGAAGTGCGGGGACCGAGCGCGGAATGCTCTCCGTAGTCTTCGTGGCGCTGGTCGGAGCCCTTCCGCTCGGGCTCTCGGTGTACCTTTGGCGGCGCGTTTCGCGGCTGGGACGCGTGCCGCGCCGCAACGTGACCGCCGTGGTCGCCTTCGGAGTGCTCGGCGGAGTCGCAGCCGGCTATCTGGAACGATTGGTGCTGGGCTGGACGGAGCTGTCGTTCGACGCCGCGAAGGTCGGCACGACTGGCGCCCTGCTGGCGACGTTCCTATTGGCCGCGCCCCTCGAAGAGGGCCTCAAAGTCCTGGTGGTGTGGCCGCTCTACAGCGTGCGCGCGATGTCCACGCCACGCCTCGGGCTCACCTATGCTGCGAGCGCGGGCGCGGGCTTCGCGACGGGAGAGATCATCGGTATCGGGGCGATCGAGCCGCCCTCTTGGCTCTTGGCCGCTCGCCTCATCGTGGGGATGGCCGCCCATCCGTTGCTCGCCGCACTCTGGGGCTACGCTCTCGGCAGCCGCCGGCTCGCGCGTGGACGTTGGTTCGTCCTGGCGTGGCTGTGCGCGGTGTTGCTCCACGGCCTCTACGATCACATCGTCTTCGGTCGGGGTCCGGGTGTGCTGGTGCTCGCGATTCCGATGTTCTTGACCATGGCGCTCTTCGCGTGGCTCGGGCTGCGGGACGTGGCGCCGAGCGCCGATTCGAGGCCCTCGTTGCTGCTCGCGAGCATCCCGGAGCCGCCGTCGTTGGGCTCGATGCGGCGCGCGCTGGTCGCGCGTCCCGATCGCCCGGTCATGCTCCACTGGATCGCCATCGGTGCGCTCGTCACTCTGGGCGTCGTGATCGTCGCCCTGGCGCTCGCCGTGTACGCGGGGCACGTGATCGGCGTCGACTTCGCGCTAGCAGACGAGGCCGACGTGCGCTCGAGCGGGCCCCTCGTGCTCCTCGGAGCGGCGACCCTGGCGGGGTTTCCCGTCGCGGGCTACCTCGTCGCGCGCGCCAGTTCGGCGCACAGCGTGCTCGAGCCCGCGATGGGCGCGGGCGTGGCCATCTTGGCAGCCGTGCTCTTGGTGTCGTTGGCTGCCCCAGTCACTGCGGTCTTCGGCCTCGCCGTCGCCCCGTTGGCGTTTGCGCTGGCCTGCGGCGGAGCTTGGTTCGGCCTCGTTCGCTGAACCGTGCTCGAAGTGCCTCGGTGGCTGGCACACCCTCGCTGGCACACCCGGCGCTGCAAGCATGATTTCCACGAGTTGGGCGCGGCCAGCGCCGGCACGAAACGTGCGTCGTGGTCCCTACCATGCTGCGTTCCGCTCTCACTGCCCTGGCCGTCTTGTCGTGTACGGCGACAGCTTGGGGCGAGCCTTCTGCTGCCTTCCCCGACGTGCCGAAGCGGGTCGGGCCGACGCCTTCTGCCGCGATCTCCACGCCGGCGATCGAGCACCGAGTGGAGTCGCCGAGCGTGGAATCTCCCGTCGTCGCACCGAGCGCCGCCGCGTATTCGGGGGCGGGGTTCGGAGGGGGGCCGGCTCCCCTCACGCCCGCGGCGCCGACCTACGGATACGGCGTGGGGGCTGCCCC
>Ga0268298_10003873_pt1 | contig 14934 bp, 17 predicted proteins | sample WWTPWeurt_MetaG_FD_194462 | JGI IMG/M metagenome (GOLD analysis project Ga0268298, IMG submission 194462) | Activated sludge microbial communities from WWTP in Nijmegen, Gelderland, Netherland - WWTP Weurt | ecosystem: Engineered > WWTP > Aerobic digester > Activated sludge | place... | reverse complement strand
CTGCATACGGCGGTGTGGCGTTGTCGGCCAGCGGAACCCCGGCATCGACCAGGCGGAACAGGCCGCTGCGTTCAAGGTCGGCGCGCACCACCGAGGTCAGGGCCTGGCCGACGATGCGCTCGCCGGTGAATTCGGCGATGGCCACAGGCAGGCGGTTGGCGCCGGCGCCGGTGATTTCCACCGTGAGTTGCGCTCGGGCGGGTGTATAAATGGCCAGAGCGACGGCGCAGGCGAGAAAAAGACGTTGGAATCTCATTGCGGCGATTATACCGCCTCGCCCCCGGCAATCCTGGCCCGGAACAGGCCTGGAAATCCTTTGCACAACCGGATTATTTGAAGCTTATTGCTCGTCCAGCGGGCGAAAGCGCAGTTCCAGCGAGCGCGAGAACAAGTCGGCCGGCTCAGGTTTGGGCAGGGGGTTGGACTTGAGGATGGCACGCTCGATGGCGATATCGAGCGCGGCATGACCCGACGAACGCTTTAGGCGCACGGTGACGATCTCGCCGCTTGGCAGCTGCGTGACGTCGAACACGGCCTCGGGGTTGCCCTTGATTTCGGGGGGCACCACGATGTTGCCGCGGATCTTGCCGCGGATGCGGGCGAGGTAGTCGGCGATGGCCTTGCTGCGCGCGGAAGCGGCTTGTGCCGCCTTCATCTGGTTGAGTTCCTGGGCGGCGGTTTCGGCCTGCTTGCGCTGCGTCAGCTGCTCGGTCTCGCGCTTCAACTGTTCCTGGAAGGGATCGACGCGCGGCTTTGGTTCGACCTTGGGCGGCGGCTCAGGCTTGGGCTCCGCTTTCGGCGGCGGCTTGGGTTTTTCCTTTTCCTTGATTGCGATGTCCGGTTTGGGCGGTGGTGGCGCCGGTTTCGGTTCCGGGGCCGGCTTTGGCGCCGGTGCGGGCGGTTCAGGAGTCGGCGCTGGCGGCACGGCGGCCGGAGTTGCCGGGGCGGGTTCGGGCATTGCACGGACCAGCTCGACTTCCACCGCATCGGTGGCCCTGGTCTGCCAGCGCACACCATAAAACAGGAATGCGGCCAGAAGCAGGTGCACCGCGACCGCCAGGACGATGGAAACGCGCTTGCCGGCCATGTTTCCAGGCGGCAGGATGGGAGAATCCGCGCTCACTTGCCGTTGGCCGCCATCGGTTGCACCAGGAGACCGATCCGGGCGACCTGCTGGCGCTGCAGTTCGTCCATCACGGCCAGTACCGCTTCGTAGCGGACGCTCTTGTCGCCGGCGATCAGCACCGACTGCTGAGGATTCGCCGCTTGCGCCTGTTTGATGCGTTCGGCGAGGTCGGCGCGCGTGACCACCTGTTCCGCGCCGCCCTTGCCCCGGTCGCGCAGTGCCAGCGAACTGTCGGCCTTGATGATGACTTCCAGCGGCGCCACCGGCGGCTGGCTGCTCTTGCCGACACTGGGCAGCTCGACGCTGCCGGTCTGGATCATCGGCGCGGTCACCATGAAAATCACCAGCAGCACCAGCATCACGTCGATGTAGGGCACGACGTTTATTTCATTCATGAGGCGGCGCTTACGCACGGGAGGCTTCCTTGCGCCCGAGGTAGTGGGCTTTCAGTCGCTCGACCAGCGACACGTGATCGTAGCTTGCGTTCTTGTCGAAGAAGTTGCGGCGCCAGCTCTGGTTCCACAGATGGACGCCGTAGCTCTCCGGGGGCAGCACGGTCATGCCGCTGATCAACGAGGTCATGTTCCAGAACGGCACCGGGCAGAACAGGTTCGGATTCAGCAGCGAGCTGGTCATGTTGTACTTCTCGACAGCGCCGTGCAGCAGCAGGGGGCCGGTCGCGGCCGTGCTGCTGGCCGCCGCCGCGTTACGGGTGAGGTCCAGGCATTCCTGGGCCAGCGGACTGCCAGGCGGGGATTTCATAACGCAACCCGAGGCGCGGATGCGCAGCTTGCCGTCGTCGCCAGGCTGCGCCGGAAGCATTTCCGAGGCGAAGAAGTAGTCCATCCCGGGGGCGAAATCGAGCGGCCGAAGGCACACAACGCTGATGTCTGCCCAGATGCCGCCGCGTTTTTGCAGCAGCGCAAAGCTGAACATGTCGGAAAATCGTACCGGCGCCTGACCGCCTGCCGAACTCTGCGTATCCGCCTGCGCCGGGAGAATTTCCCGGGCATCGCAAATGCGCAGCCCCTTGGGCGTGTTTGCCGGTTTGCCGTAGCTGTAGAGGTGCACCTCGTGGTCGTTCTCCAGCCACGATGTCAACGCCAGGCGCTCCAGCACCGAAAGCGGGCCGCCGACCCAGAGCATCTGCACCGGAGCATTCCTGGTTGTCGCCATGTCAGCGGATCTGCCTTTGCAGGATGTTCGAGAACTCTTCCATGAAGCTCTCGAAGCGCACCGCGACGCGATCGACGTCGTGGGCGAAGCGGTTGTAGGCGATCACCGCCGGAATCGCGGCGAAGAGGCCGATGGCGGTGGCCACCAGGGCTTCGGCAATGCCCGGCGCGACAGCGGAAAGCGTCGCCGTGCTCATGTTGGCTAGGCCGCGGAAGGCGTGCATGATGCCCCACACCGTGCCGAACAGGCCGACATAGGGCGAGACGGAGCCGACGGAAGCGAGGAAGGCCAGGTGGGCTTCGAGATCATCGATCTCGCGCTGGTACGTGGCGCGCATTGCGCGCCGCGCGCCGTCGACCACGGTAGCGGCATCCAGCGCCTTCTGCCCGCGCAACTTGGTGAATTCGCGGTAGCCGGCCTCGAAAATCCGTTCCAGCGCACCGGTGTCGTGGCGGTTGTTGACGGCGCTCTGGTACAACGCATTGAGGTCGCCGCCGCTCCAGAAATCCCGCTCGAACTTGTCGGTCTTGTTCCGCGCGTCGCGAATGGCAAAGGCTTTGCGGAAAATCCAGTACCACGAGGTCAGCGACACCAGCGTCAGCAGCAGCATCACCAGCTTGACCACCAGGCTGGCATGGACGATCAGTTCGATGATGGAAAGGTCTTGGGTGATGTTCATGTCGGCTACTTTGGTGTACTGCAACAGTTCATCGGATTTGTATCTTCCCTGCCCCGGGGCGGGCCAAACGGCGGGATCGGCCTGTCGAATCCCCTGTCATCGGCCGATAATTGTACATTGGCGTCATGACTATCACTTGCGACGTACCTGAGTAGCGGCAGCCGGGGAACAAATGGCCACGTACAACTCCCTTGGTTACTTTGGCGCGCAACTCGACAGCGAAATTGCCGCCGAGCCGGCGCTCAGCTATGCGATCCTTTCCTCGCCGCGAACGGGGAGCAACTACCTTTGTGCCCGCCTCAGCAACGTAAAGGACCGCTTTGGCTTTCCAATGGAATACCTTCATGCGGACGCAATCCGACTGATGGGCGCGAGACTCTTGCCGGGTGTCACGGGAAACATCAGCCTGGAAAGCTACCTGCTTGCCGTCGCCCGCGTCAGGACTTCCCGTGACGGATGGTTTGGCACAAAAATCCAGCCGGAACAACTACTGCCGCCTTTCGGGGGAAACATCGACAGCGCGATAGCGTTCCTGCGCGGTTTCGATCGCCTGATACTCCTGACGCGGCGCGACAAGCTCGGGCAGGCCATATCCGGCGCGATCGCCCATGCTACCGGCGAGTGGTTCAACTTCGGGGCGGAACCGAAGCTCGACGGCATCGATCCGGCGCGGCTGTTTCCTCTGGTGGAAACCCTCCAGAGGCAATACATCAGGGAAGACCGTTTGATCGGCTTGGTCGGCGCGCGGCTGGCCGATCAAACTCCGCTGCATGTCTGTTACGAGGAAATCCAGGAAGATTCCGAAGGCGTATTTCGTCGGATCGTCACGTTCCTCGAGCCTGAGGGCCCGGTACCGACCGAAGAACGGGTCCATCGGCCGCCGACCCGGAAGCCGCCAGGCGGTTTTTCGACCCGGCTCAGGGAAGCCTATTTGCAGCACCGGACGGACATCCTGCCCTGATCCGATTCACGGAGTCTGGTCTGCGAGGGGGCTGATATTGCGCAGATCGAAGGTCCATTTGCGGTGGAGTTCCCATTTCCCATGCATCGGTACGCTGGAATCCACTGGGAGGGATATCTCAATCCGTCCGCCGCAACGCGGCCCTTCCAATCGGTCCAGAAGTACCGCCCTTACTTCTGCATAAATGATGCGGCGGGTGGCCAGCGGGAGGGTCGACTCAGATGTGTAGCGCAGCAGGTCGTGCTTGATGTTTGCATATACCGCATTGATGGTCTGGCTGAACGACCGGTCCTTTATTTCATAAAATTGCGTTCGGACCGTGTCGTCGTGAGGTATGCCGACGAACAGTTCGCCGGGAAAAGTTTCCTGCCTGATTCCGGAAATTTCCAGGCGGCGATAAATGTCGTCGTCCATGCAGCCGCTGCTCTCCATAACCTCGTCATAACCCTCGATCGCATCGAAGTCCTTCCTTGAGCATACGAAGCTCCCGTATGCGTTCCAGTCCAGGGGTGAGGGCCGCAGATAAGCGCCACTGACCAGCAACGGGGTAAGCCGCTCAACGAAGGCCCGATCGACGATTATGTCTGCATCGATCAGGCAGAGCCAGGGAGCAGTTGCTTCAGCGGCGCCCAGATTGCCGGCATGCGATTTGTGAAACCGTGGTGCATCGCGCACTCTCACGACTTTGACCTCCGGGTAATTGGCTTGTACCCAGTCCGCTGTGCCGTCGGGACAATCGTAGTCGACCACGATGCATTCGGCGTCGGGCTGCATGACCACCCCGGGCAGTGTCTGCCGCAGGTGATCCAGACGGCCTTTGCATGTGGTGACAAAGCTGATGGCCGGCATCGTCATTGCCCGCGGATCATGTCGATGCTGTCATCCGGGGCGTCCTGTCCCGGATAGGGCCGAGCTTCATTTGGACGTTTCCATCAAACTGGACATTCGCTTGTGAATGTCCTCCGGTATACCGATCGGCCTGCCGCGTACTGGATCGATGCAGACTACGCGTATTTCCGCAGCGAGCAGCAGCTCGGTGCCGCGCAGGATGCGCTGGGCGAATGCCAATTGCGCGCGACCGAGTGATGCTACGGCGGTTTCCACCGTAAGCAGGTCGTCGAGTTTTGCCGGCTTGAGGAATTCCACATTGACCGAGCGCACGGCGAAGGCGATGCCTTCCTGCATCAGGACATTCTGGTCATGGCCCAGCGCTCGAAGGAATTCGGTGCGACCGCGCTCGATGAAGCGCAGGTAGTTGGCGTAATAGACGATGCCGGCGGCGTCTGTGTCTTCGTAGTAAACGCGCACGGAGATCCGGGACAAGGATGGCTCGACGCTTGTCGCGCAGGCAAGGGCGGTGACTTTTTTCATCGGATCTCCATGCGCCACAAACCTATTGACGGATGTAGTCGTCACGGTAATCCGGGCCACGGCGGGCCATGCCGATGTCGGAGATCACCGAGTAGCCGGGCCACTCCACCCGATCGGTGGTGCGACAGAGGGTTACCGGCACTCCGCGGTCGATCATGGACGTGTTGATGCGCTCGAAGACCATGTCGCCATAGGCATCGAGAAAACGCGACCGGCACAGATACGCCTTGTTGAAGCCGAAGGTCACGCATGCCAGGTCGCGGCCCTCTGTTTCCAGAAAGGTGAACAGTTCTTTCGTCAGGTGCGGATACATGGGGTGAAATATGTCGTCAACCGCGATCATTCCGGTCGGCTCGACGATCTGATGCGCTAGCGACAAATCGGCACGCAAACCGGCGGCGGTGTGCTCGCCATCGACATGTATGAAGCGGAAGCGTCTGGTCGGCCCGATACTGGTGGCCAGTTCCCGAGCCGTGCCCTGGAACAGATTGATCGCATGTTCCCGGAAACGCTGGGCCATGGCCGTTGAAAGATTGGCGGTGATCTCATCCTTCTTCAGCCAGGCATCAGCCAGCAAAATATCTTCCCCCGACCGCAGGTGCCGCGCCATGAGCGCCGCCGAACGACCCTTCCAGACCCCGATTTCGAGCAGGCCCTGGCCGGGGGCCTTGAGCAGGTCCTGGGTCTCGAGCATGAAGTCCATGAGCGCCGCCGACTCCCGCTCGAGCCAGCCGTCGATCGACTCGACAAGTGCCCACACGGCGATGAAGGGATGGGCGGCGGTTGACGGGTTCATGACTTGATCATTGTTCCAGTCGGCGCCGGAAGTCGGCGATGGTTTCCTTGATGCCATCCTCCAGGGCGACCGTCGGTGACCAGGCAAGAATTTGCCGTGCCCGGGTGATGTCCGGGCAGCGCCGCACCGGGTCGTCCTCGCGGCGCGGCGCCAGCACGAGCTTCGATTGGCTGCGGGTGAGACGCAGCACCATCTCCGCCAGATCAAGGATGCTGGTCTCCACCGGATTGCCGAGGTTGATGGGACCTGTCACTTCCGGCGCCGCGTTCATCAGTCCGGCCAACCCCCGGATCATGTCGCCCACGTAACAGAAACTGCGCGTTTGCTGACCATCGCCATGGATGACGATATCCTCGCCACGCAGGGCATGAACGATGAAGTCGCTGACCACGCGGCCGTCATTGGCCTTCATGCGAGGGCCATAGGTGTTGAATATCCTCGCCACCTTGATATCGACGGCATGCTGGCGCCGGTAGTCGAAAAACAGGGTTTCCGCGCAACGTTTGCCTTCGTCGTAGCAGGACCGCGGTCCGAGCGGATTGACCCGGCCCCAGTAGTCTTCGGTCTGTGGATGAACTTCCGGGTCGCCATAAACTTCCGAAGTCGAGGCTTGCAGGATGCGCGCCCTTGTGCGCTTCGCCAGCCCCAGCATGTTGATCGCGCCATGGACGCAGGTCTTGGTAGTCTGGACCGGATCGAATTGGTAATGGATCGGACTGGCCGGGCAGGCAAGGTTGTAGATTTGGTCCACCTCGACGTAAAGCGGAAAGGTAATGTCGTGCCGGGCAAGCTCGAAGCGGGGATTGTCCAGCAATGGAATTACGTTTTCCCGGCTTCCCGTGAAGAAATTATCGGCGCACAGCACATCATGGCCGGCGGCGAGCAAAGCGTCGCAGAGATGCGAGCCGAGAAAGCCGGCGCCGCCAGTAACCAGAATGCGGGCCATGGCTTCAAGTCCTTTCTATGTAATGGGCCGCGATGTCTATCGAGTAGACCATTTTTCGATTCAGGTGCCAGTGCTCTATAAGGCCGTTGATGGGCGGCGGCTTGATCAGTTGCGCAGGCAGACCGACCTCGACTATGGCGGCTGGTTGTCCGGTATCCGCAGCCAGCCGGATGATGCGTTTTACTTCGCCGTTCAACTGCTGGCGGGTTTCAAGCGGGAGAGGGCCGCCAAGGAGCCGGCTTAGATCCAGCTTGGCCTGCATGTACAGCATGTTGATGCGGTGTTGCAGCGCGCGGTCCTTGATGTCGTGGAAGCGGACTCGCGCAGCCTCGTCATGCGGGATTTCGTCGATCAGTTCGGCGGAATATCCGGCTGACTTCCGGCCCAGCAGCGCAAGCCGCATCATGAGGTCGTCGTCCTCGCCGCCCCAACCGGTGAAGGCCTCGTCGTAGCCATCGATGGCCTCGAAATCCCGTCGCTGGCAGATGAGCGAACCCCAATTCTGGGGTGTGACGGGCTGGGCGCGATAGAAATAATCCGCCTGCAGGCCGGGAATCACCTTGCGCGCAAACTCTGGCGCCCAACGAATATCAGCATCGAAAAACGCCAGCCAGGGAGCCTTCGCAGCCCTGGCACCAAGATTGCGAGCCCGCGCCGCATTGAATCCCGCTTCGCCGGTTACTCTTATCACGGTGACCTGCGGAAAATTGGTGGCCACCCAGTCGGCGGCATTCTCCGGGCAGGCATAGTCCACCACGACGCAGGAGACGTCGGGCTGATCGACCACGCGCGGCAGCGTCTGCTTCAGGTGTTCCAGCCGGCCTTTGCAGGTGGTGATGTAGCAAAGCGTCGCCATCTCGTCGCTCACTCCCGCCACAGTTCGCCGCTACTGCCGGTACCTGGCGCCGCCAGCCCAAAATGTCGCCAGATACTCGCCGTCGCCACGCGCCCGCGCGGTGTGCGTTGCAGGTAGCCCTGTTGAATGAGGAATGGCTCCAGCACGTCCTCGATGGTGTCGCGCGCCTCGCCAATGGCGGCCGCCAGGTTGTCCACGCCGACGGGGCCGCCGCCGAATTTCTCCAGCATGGCACCGAGCAGTTTCCTGTCCATCACATCGAGGCCGAGGTGGTCGACATCGAGCATGGTCAGGGCCGCATCGGCGACGGCGCGGGTGATCTTGCCGTCGGCCTTGACCTCGGCGAAATCGCGCACGCGGCGCAGCAGTCGGTTGGAAATGCGCGGCGTGCCGCGGCTGCGCTTGGCGATCTCGACCGCGCCGTCTTCGGCGATGTCGCAGTTCAGCAGATGGGCCGAGCGCCGCACGATTAGGCTGAGTTCTTGGGGGGTGTAGAACTCCAGCCGGGCGACGATGCCGAAGCGGTCGCGCAGCGGGTTGGTCAGCATGCCTGCGCGCGTGGTGGCGCCGATCAGCGTGAAGGGCGGCAGGTCGAGCTTGACCGAGCGTGCCGATGGCCCCTCGCCGATCATGATGTCGATCTGGAAATCCTCCAGCGCCGGGTAGAGGATTTCCTCGACCACGGGGCTCAGACGATGGATTTCGTCGATGAACAGCACGTCGTGCGGTTCGAGGTTGGTCAGCATCGCGGCCAGGTCGCCGGCGCGTTCCAGCACCGGCCCCGAGGTATGGCGCAGATTGACGCCCATCTCGTGCGCGATGATGTGCGCCAGCGTGGTCTTGCCCAGGCCCGGCGGACCGAACAGCAGCACATGGTCCATCGATTCGGCGCGCCGCTTCGCCGCCTCGATGAAGATTTCGAGCTGGCCGCGGATCTTCTGCTGGCCGACGTAATCGGCCAGCCGCTTGGGCCGGAGCGCGCGCTCGAGCACGTCTTCCTGCGCCGATTCCCTGCCCGCGGAAATCAGGCGTTCGGATGTGGGTTCGGTGAACTTGTCGGTCTGGATGCTCATGCCGCCAGTTTAGCCGAGGCGCGTCAGGAGGATTTGGACAGCAGTTTCAAGGCCGCGCGTATGCCGTCGGCCACGGAAATTTCGGCAGGCAGGCCCTTCATTGCCGCGAGCGCCTCGCGTTCGTTGTAACCGAGTGCCAGGAGGGCGTTCATGATGTCGGAAAGGGCGTCGCTCGCCGTATCGCCAGCGCCGACTTTTGCTCCGCTGGCCGCCAGCGTTTTCGGCAGCCGGTCGCGCAGTTCCAGCAGCAGGCGTTCGGCGGTTTTCTTGCCGATGCCCGGCACCTTGGTCAGGCGCCCGGCTTCCTGCAGCGTGACCGCCTGCGCCAGTTCCGCCACCGACATGCCGGAGAGTACCGCCAGCGCGGTACGCGCGCCGATGCCGGAAATCTTCAGCAACTGGCGGAAGGCCGTGCGTTCGTCGGGCGAAGCGAAGCCGTAAAGATAGTGGCCGTCCTCGCGCACGATCAGGTGGGTATGCAGGGAGACTTTTTCGCCGGTGGCGGGCAGGTTGTAGAAGGTACTCATCGGCACATCGACTTCGTAGCCGAGACCCTGCACATCCACCGTGATGGATGGCGGATTCTTTTCGATGAGCGTTCCGGTGATGCGGCCGATCATGGCGTTCCTTTGCTTGCATTGGGTTGATCCAGCATCTCGCCGATGCGACGCACCAGATTGCCGATCACCGCCTGCTGGTCGAAGGCGGCGTATTTTGCGGCAAAGGCCGCGGCATTGGCGCACCAGGATGGATTGTCCATCAGGTCGGCGAGGACGCCGCGCAAGTCGCCCGGTGGCTGCTCGGGATTGACGAGACGCCCCGCGCCCATTTCCTCGACGCGGCGCGCGACCATGAACTGTTCGAGATGTCCGGGCAGCATCAGCAAGGGTTTGCCGGCCAGCAAAAAGGCGGTGGTGGTCGCCAGGCTGGCGTAGGTGATTGCCAGATCCGCTTCGCGTGTCATCTGTTCGATGTCGGCCGGCTGCTCAAGATACGTCAGATGCGCTGCGGAATACTTCGCCGCCAGCGCCGGCGGCATGTTCGGGAAGTAGATCGCGGTCGCGCGGCCCAGGGCATGCAGGGCGGCCAGAACCGCTTCGTGGTGGGGGCTCTCGGCGCGCAGGTAGGCGAAGATGCGCTTGTCGCCTGCCGCCGGCCAGGCTACCGCCCGCCCGGCACCGGCACTGGGCAGGCTGCCCCAGTAACGCGCCGGTCCGCGGTCCGGGTAATGATCGAGTTCGGGAAAGGTCACCAGCGCTTCCTCGGCGACATCGAACAACTCGGCCAGATGCTGCATTTGCGCGCAGCCGTATCGGGCGAGCACCGCATTGATCGAGGACAGTGCCGCGCGATCGAGCTGGCCGAGGGCCTGCCCGGGCACCTGCGTCCATGGCCGCATGTTCGGCAAGGGGCTGCGGCGCGGCGGGGCGGTAAAGCCGTTGGAGAACAGCATGACCGGGATACCCAGGCTCCGCGCCGAGAGCAGCGCCGTTGGCGCGTGATCGGCCAGTACCAGCCGGGCTCCGGTCAGGCGCATGGCTTCGCGCCAGCCGCCGACCAGGCCGAACAATGCGCGCGGATCGGCGTACCCGAAGCGCAAGAGGATGTCGGCATAGCTCAGCGGCGGCCCCGGCCGGCTGGCTTCGGGCAAGGTTGGAGCGGCCAGCCAGGTGAAGCCATCCTTGGCCAGAAAATCTCCCACGGCCGCGGGCTGGGTGACGGCCCAGTACACCTCATGACCCGCTTGCCGCAACTCGCGCGCCAGGGGCATGAACGGGCCAACATGCCCCAGGTTCGCGCCGAATTCCCACGCGTACAGAATCGACGCCATTACACCAGCCTCCCGCCTTTAACGCGGCGGCCGGCGGTGGCCAGCGCTCCCATGCCCTGACCTCCGTGGGCATGGGCGATCGCGCAGGCCAGCGCATCGGCGGCATCGGGACTGGGGTTGCCGGGCAGCTTGAGCAGGCGCGTGACCATGGCCTGCACCTGCTCCTTCGCCGCCTTGCCGTGGCCGACCACGGCCTGCTTGACTTGCAAGGCGCTGTATTCGGCCACCGGCAGATTCGCCGCGACCAGCGCGGCGATAGCCGCGCCCCGTGCCTGGCCAAGCAGCAACGTGGACTGCGGGTTCACGTTGACGAAGACGATTTCGACCGCCGCCTGCTGCGGACCGTAGGTGGCGATGATCTCGGCCAGGCCGTCGAGGATGCTCTTGATCCGCTCCGGCAAACGTCCCGTCGCATCGGCCTTGATGCAGCCGCTGGCGACGTAGGCAAGTTTGTTGCCGCTCTTGTCGATGACGCCGAATCCGGTACTTCTCAGACCGGGGTCAATGCCGAGAATACGGATGGATGTCGGGACCGGTTTCATTTCCGCGCAAGATACACGCCCCAAACGGCAAGCGCCATGCCCGCCAACGCCATGCCAGCCAGCCGTTCGTCGAACAGGAACCAGGCGATCAGAGCGGTGCAGGGCGGCACCAGGTAGAACAGGCTGGCGAGATTTACCGCACTGCCGCGGCGGATCAACATGTTGAGCAGCGAGATCGCTCCCAGCGACAGCACCAGCACCAGCCAGGCCAGGGCGAAGATGAAGTCGGGCACCCAGTCGACGCGGAAATTGTCGCTGAGGCTGACCACCACGCCTGTGGCCACGGCACTGGGCAGGAACTGGGCAATGGCCCCGGTGCGCCAGTCAAAGCTGGGGCAGAAGCGTTTCTGGTACAGCGTGCCGGCCGTGATGCCGGCCAGCGCCGCGAATGCCGGCCACAGCGCATCGAGGCCGAAGCCGCTGCCAAGCTTGCCCGAGACCACCATCGCCACGCCGGCAAAGCCGAGCACCAGACCGATCCATTGCCGCTTCAGCACCGCTTCGTTCAACAGCCAGCCGGCGCCGACGGCTGTCAGCAGCGGCTGGATGCCGACCACCAGGCTGGCCACACCGGCCGGCAGGCCCTTCGCGATCGATATGAAGACGCCGCCGAGATAAATGCCGTGCACCAGCAGGCCGGCGACGCCGATGTGGAACCACTGCCGCGCGCCCCGTGGCCACGGGGCGCGCGTCGCCAGCGCGATCAGGGTCATCAGCGATACCACCAGCAGGTAGCGCACCAGCAGAAAGGAAAGGGGCTCGGCATGCGGCAGGCCATACTTGGCCCCGATGAAACCGGTGCTCCAGAGCAGGACGAAGAGCAGCGGGGCGAAACGGATCGCGGCGGACGAGTTCACGCTACTCGTCGATCACGGCCGTGGTGTAGACCTCTTGCACATCATCCAGCGATTCCAGCGCGTCGAGCAGTTTCTGCATCCTGATCGCATCCTCGCCCTCGAAGGCGGTTTCGTTTTGCGGCTTCATCGTCACTTCGCCGAATTCCGGCTTGAAGCCGGCCTTTTCCAGTGCGTCCTTGACGTTGGCAAAATCGTTGGGTGGCGTGATCACTTCGATCGAGCCGTCCTCGTTGCTCACCACGTCGTCGGCACCGGCCTCGATCGCCGCGTCCATCAGCTTCGCCTCGTCGGTGCCGGGGGCGAAGATCATCTGCCCGCAGTGGGTGAACAGGAAGGCGACGCTGCCGTCGGTGCCGAGGTTGCCGCCGTGCTTGGCGAAGGCGTGGCGCACCTCGGCCACGGTGCGCGTCTTGTTGTCGGTGAGGCAATCGACCATCACCGCCGCACCGTTGATGCCGTAGCCTTCGTAGCGGATCTCTTCGTAGTTCACGCCTTCGAGCTGGCCGGTGCCGCGCTTGATGGCGTTGTCCATGTTGTCCTTGGGCAGGCTCTGCGCCTTGGCTTTTTCGATCGCCAGACGCAGGCGCGGGTTGCCGCCGGGATCGCCGCCACCCATCTTGGCGGCGACGGTGATTTCCTTGATCAGCTTGGTGAATACCTTGCCCCGCTTGGCGTCCTGCCGCCCCTTGCGGTGCTGGATGTTGGCCCATTTGCTATGTCCGGCCATAGTCGTTTCCCTGGTTGCGCGGCTTTGCCGCGTTGTTGTCACTTAGAATTGCAATTTTAACATCCGGGGGAATCCCAGCCATGGCCCAAGCCCTGCCCATCGCCAAGAGCGGCGAGATCGAACTTGTCCTGCTGTCGCAACTCGCCAACCGCCATGGCCTGATCACCGGCGCCACCGGCACCGGCAAGACGGTGACCCTGCAGCGGGTCGCCGAGCAACTGTCGCTGGCCGGCGTGCCGGTGTTCCTCGCCGATGCCAAGGGCGACCTCTCGGGTCTCGGCGCCGAAGGTGTCGCCTCCGACAAGCTCAAGGCGCGGCTCGAAAAAATGCGCGTCACCGACTGGCAGCCGCGCGCCAACCCGGTGGTGTTCTGGGATGTGTTCGGCGAGTCCGGCCACCCGGTGCGGGCTACGGTGTCCGACATGGGGCCGCTATTGCTGGGGCGATTGCTCAATCTCAACGATACCCAGTCCGGCGTGCTGCAGCTGGTGTTCAAGATCGCCGACGACCAGGGCCTGCTGCTGCTCGACCTCAAGGACCTGCGCGCCATGGTGCAATACGTCGGCGACAACGCGGCGCAATTCAAGACCGAATACGGCAACGTCTCGGCAGCGTCGATCGGCGCCATCCAGCGCGGCTTGCTGACGCTGGACGAGCAGGGCGGTGACAAGTTCTTCGGCGAGCCGATGCTCGACATCCAGGATCTGATGCAGACGGTGGATGGCAAGGGCGTGATCAACGTGCTGGCCGCCGAAAAGCTGATGAACTCGCCGCGCCTCTATGCCTGCTTTCTGCTCTGGCTGCTGGCCGAGCTGTTCGAGCAGCTGCCGGAAGCGGGTGACCTGCCCAGGCCCAAGCTGGCCTTCTTCTTCGACGAGGCCCACCTGCTGTTCAACGATGCGCCGCCGGCGCTGCTGGAAAAGGTCGAGCAAGTGGTGCGCCTGATCCGCTCCAAGGGCGTCGGAGTGTATTTCGTCACGCAGAACCCGCTCGACATCCCCGACACGGTGCTCGGCCAGCTCGGCAACCGCGTGCAGCATGCGCTGCGCGCCTTCACGCCGCGCGACCAGAAGGCGGTCAAGTCGGCGGCGCAGACCCTGCGCGCCAATCCGAAATTCGATGCAGAAGCGGCGATCATGGAACTCGGCGTCGGCGAGGCCCTGGTGTCCTTCCTCGACGAGAAAGGTAGCCCGACGATGGTCGAGCGCGGCTTCGTCCTTGCCCCCGGATCGCGCATCGGACCGATGACGGCCGAGGAACGCAAGGCGGCCATGGCGGGATCGCTGGTAGCGGGCGTTTATGAAAAGCTGGTGGATCGCGAATCGGCCTACGAGAAACTCAAGGGCGCACCCGCCGGTCAGGCACAAGAAGTCGGCGCTGGCGGTACGGCGGCACAGGCCCCTGCGGCAGGCACGGCGCCCGCCCAGGCGCCGGCTGAAGGCGGCGGCCTGCTCGGCGGCCTCGGCGGCATACTGTTCGGCAGTACCGGCCCGCGCGGCGGCCAGCGCGACGGCCTGGCGCAGTCCATGGCCAAGACCGTGGTCCGCACCATCGGCTCGCAGGTCGGGCGCGAGATCGTGCGCGGCGTGCTCGGCTCGATCATGGGCGGCCGCCGCCGGTGATCCCGGCCGCCGGCCAGGGCAGCGCGCATCGCGTCGGAGTTGCCCTGGCCATGGTGGCAGCCTTCGGTTTTTCCTTCAAGGCGATCCTGGTCAAGCTGGCCTATCCCTACGGCGTCGATGCCGTGACGCTGCTGGCGCTGCGAATGGCTTTTGCGCTGCCGGTATTCGTGTGGATCGGTTTTTCATCGTCGCGCAACGCGCCGGCGCTGAGTTTGCGCGACTGGCTCGCAGTCACGGTGCTGGGCGTCCTCGGCTACTACGGCGCCAGCATTCTCGACTTCCTCGGCCTCAAGTACATATCCGCCGGCCTCGAGCGGCTGATCCTGTTCACCTATCCGACGCTCACGCTGCTGTTCGGCGTCGCGCTTCAC
>Ga0268298_10003872_pt1 | contig 14938 bp, 9 predicted proteins | sample WWTPWeurt_MetaG_FD_194462 | JGI IMG/M metagenome (GOLD analysis project Ga0268298, IMG submission 194462) | Activated sludge microbial communities from WWTP in Nijmegen, Gelderland, Netherland - WWTP Weurt | ecosystem: Engineered > WWTP > Aerobic digester > Activated sludge | place: Netherlands... | reverse complement strand
TGCATATATTAAGTTATTAGGAAATGTTGGAATAAAGAATGCTACCAAGTATGCAATTTTAAATGCAAATTATATGAAAGCTAGATTAAACAACCACTACTCTATTTTATATACTGGTGCGAATGGCACTTGTGCACATGAGTTTATTGTAGATTTAAGACCATTTAAACAAACAGCAGGAATTGAAGCAGAAGATGTAGCAAAGCGTTTAATTGATTATGGATTTCATGCACCAACCATGAGCTTTCCTGTTGCAGGCACTATAATGATTGAGCCAACAGAAAGTGAAGATAAAGCAGAATTAGACAGATTTTGTGATGCTTTAATCTCTATAAGAGAAGAAATTGCTGCAATAGAAGATGGCAGAAGCGATAAATTAGATAATCCTTTAAAAAATGCTCCTCACACACAAGCAGTTGTTTGTGCAGATGAATGGACAAAAAAATATACTAGACAACAAGCTGCATTTCCGTTATTTTATGTTTCTCAAAATAAATTTTGGCCAAGTGTAGCAAGGGTAAATAATACACATGGTGATAGAAATTTAATTTGCACTTGTGAGCCTGTAGAGAGTTATGTAGAAGCCTAAAAAATTTTAGTACACTCCTTTTCAATTTAGGATATAAAAAAATCCTCATTCTTTATCAGAATGAGGATTTTTTTTAGGCTGATGGTTTATGCATCTTTACCATGACAGGCTTTGTACTTTTTACCACTACCACAAGGGCAAAGGTCATTTCTGCCTATTTTGGGTGCAGCAATTACAGGTTGTTGTTTAACATTGGCAGATGGATCGTAATAATCGTTTTCATTTGCTCCATAGCTATCTCCCCTGCTATCAATATCATCTTTGTTATTGCTTGTTTTGCTTAAATCTGTTTTTTGCTGCCTGCCTTCTTTTAATTGCTGCCCTTCTTCATCTGATGGAATACCACAATGACATAAAAACTCCACAATATTTTTATTTACTTCGGCATTCATGTTTTCAAATAAGTTGTATGCCTCCATTTTGTAAATAACCAATGGGTCTTTTTGTTCGTAAGTAGCCGTTTGTACACTTTGCTTTAAATCATCCATTGCTCTTAAATGTTCTTTCCACGCTTCATCTATAAGTGCTAATGCAAGGTTTCTTTCTAAAGAGTCTAAAAATTCTACACCTTCAGAATCTAATGTTTTTTGCATAGATGCAAGTACCTGTAAGGTTTTTTTACCATCGCTAAAAGGTACTACCACATTTTCAATATTGTTACCTTGGTGTAAACGAATATTTTTAAATACAGGAACCGATTTTAAGGCTATTTCTTGTTTTTTTCTTTGGTAATTATTTATTGCTTCTGAATATAACTTTTCTGTTAATGAATTATCGTTGGCTTTGTTAAGTTCTTCAATATTGATGCTTGTATCTATACCAAAATTTACAATAACCGCTAATTTAAAACCTTCAAAATCATTAATAGCTTTAAAATTATTAATTAAACCTTTTGCCACACTGTAAAAAGCATTATCAATATCTAAGGCTAATCTTTTACCAAATAATGCATGATGACGTTTGGTATAAATAACAGTTCTTTGTTTATTCATTACATCATCGTACTCTAATAGCCTTTTTCTGATACCAAAGTTGTTTTCTTCAACTTTTCTTTGAGCTCGTTCAATACTTTTTGTAATCATACTATGCTGTATAACCTCTCCTTCCTTATATCCTGCAAAATCCATCACTTTTGCAATTCTTTCGCTGCCAAACATTCTCATTAAATCATCTTCTAACGCAACAAAAAATTGAGAAGAACCTGGATCTCCTTGACGGCCTGCACGTCCACGAAGCTGTCTATCTACCCTTCTGGATTCATGTCTTTCTGTGCCTATAATTGCCAACCCACCAGCTTCTTTAACATTAGGCCCAAGTTTAATATCTGTACCACGACCAGCCATATTGGTAGCAATTGTTACTGCACCTGCTAAACCTGCTTCAGCAACAATTTGAGCTTCTCTGGCATGTTGCTTAGCGTTTAATACATTATGTGGAATTTGTTTTTGGCGTAACATTCTGCTAAGTAATTCACTTATTTCTACAGATGTTGTACCAACCAGTGATGGCCTACCTGCTTCTTTTTGTTTTACAATTTCATCTATTACAGCACCAAACTTTTCTCTTTTTGTTTTATACACTTTATCTTGCTCATCTTCTCTTATTAAAGTTTTATTAGTTGGAATTGAAACTACATCTAATTTATAAATATCCCAAAGTTCAGCAGCTTCAGTCTCTGCAGTACCTGTCATTCCTGCTAATTTGTGGTACATTCTAAAATAGTTCTGTAAGGTTACTGTGGCGTATGTTTGAGTAGTTGCTTCAATTTTCACGTTTTCTTTAGCTTCAATAGCCTGGTGTAATCCATCACTGTATCTTCTTCCCTCCATTATACGACCAGTTTGTTCATCAACTATTTTTACTTGATCTTCAATTACAACATATTCATCATCTTTTTCAAATAATGTATATGCTTTTAGTAATTGTTGTACAGTATGTATTCTATCTGCCTTAATAGAATATTCGGTAATTACAACTTCTTTTTTATGCAATTTTTCATCGGTTGTATAATTTGAATTATTCTCTATTTCTGCCAATGCAACACTTATATCAGGAAGTATAAAGAAATTAGGATCTTCACCGGAACGAGTTATTAGCACAATTCCTTTATCGGTAAGTTCAACACTATTGTTTTTCTCATCAATGTAAAAATATAATTCAGCATCGGCTTTAGGCATTTCTTTTTGCTGATCGGCTAAATAATAATTTTCTGTTTTTTGAAGCTTTACTCTAATACCTGGTTCACTTAAAAACTTAATTAAAGCTGTATTTTTGGGTAAGCCTCTATGAGCCCTGAATAATGCTAAACCACCATCTTTGGGGTCATCATTGCCTTCTGCAATTTTCTTTTTAGCTTCAATTAAAAATTGGTTTACACTTTTTTTCTGGGCTTCTACTATTCTTTCAATTCTTGGTTTAAGTTCAAAGAATTGCTCTGTGCTGGTATCTTTTCCTACAGGGCCGCTAATAATTAAAGGAGTTCTAGCATCATCTATTAAAACACTATCCACTTCATCTACCATGGCATAATGATGTTTACGTTGAACCATTTCATCTGGGTTATGTACCATGTTATCTCTAAGATAATCAAACCCAAACTCATTATTAGTACCATAAGTTATATCTGCTAAATAGGCATTTCTTCTATCTTCTGTATTAGGCTCATGTTTATCTATACAATCAACTGTTAAGCCAAGCCATTCAAATATTGGTCCATTCCATTCACTATCACGTTTTGCTAAATAATCGTTTACAGTTACAATATGCACACCTTCTCCTGCTAGAGCATTAAGATAAGCAGGTAATGTTGATACCAATGTTTTACCTTCTCCTGTAGCCATTTCAGATATTTTACCTTGATGAAGTACTGAGCCACCAATTAGCTGCACATCATAATGTACCATATTCCATATTATCTGACCACCTGCTGCTATCCAAGTATTTTTAAAAATAGATTGGTCTCCATCAATGGTTACATAATCTTTTTGAACACTTAAATCTCTATCTAAAGTTGTTGCAGTAGATTTTATTTCTGTATTATTGGTAAACCTAAATGCAGTTTCTTTAACTACAGCAAAAGCTTCGGGTAATATTTTTTCTAAAACTTCTTCTATTTTTTTATCTCTGTCTTTCTTAAGCTTATCAATTTCGCTATATAAAATATCTTTTGAATGAACATCTTGAACAGGTAAATTATCAGCGGTTAATTTTTTATCTTCAATAATGGTATCAATTTCAGTTAAATGATCTTTTATTCTTTGCTTAAATTCAGTGGTTTTATTACGCAACTCATCATTTGTAAGTAACTGGTATTGCTTAAAGAAGTCATTAATTTTTATAATATAGGGTTGAATGGCTGCAACATCTTTTTCGCTTTTATTACCTCCTAAAAGTTTTGATAGAAACTTAATCATATTGGTTATTATTTATGCACTTTTCTTCTGTAATAATCTCTTTTATTCTACTTCAATTAATACTAATAATTGTGCAATTAAATTTTAGTTATGCTTTTATAATTCTTGAAAAAACTTAGTAGAAAATTTTATGCCTAATTTATTTTACATAAAAATGTTTACATCTAAAACAAATTATTAGCCAAATTGGCACTAATGCTTTTTAAGGCTGCCAAAGTTAACAGATTTTAGAATATTGAAATGTACTAAAATGCTAAAATTTTTAACTAGTTTAAGCCAGTAAATTTAATACATGCTTAATTCTTGTTATAGTTTGTTCTTTGCCAATAATATTGGCAATATCAAAAACTGCAGGGCCAAATTTTCCACCTACAAGCATTATTCTAAAAGGCAACATCAGTTCGCCATGTTTTAAACCATTGGCTGATGCTAAATTTTTAAACTCTTGTTCTAATATGGATGTACTCCAATCAAAGTTGGTATTTAACCAATTCAAATATTCCTCAAAAAAATGTTGTTTATTATTATCCCATTTTGGTTTAATAGCAGCTACATCAACATTTATAGGGGCTTTAAAAAAATAAGAAGTTTGTTGTTCAAAATCTGCAATAAAAGTGCATCTATCTTTAGTTAAATTAATAACTTGATTAATATAAGAATCTGAATATCCTACTGTTAAACTTCCTAAAACATTTTTAACTTGAAGGTTTAAACTATTAATATCTAGTTTCATTATCCATGCATGGTTAAACCATTTGGCTTTTTCGTAATCAAATTTTGCCCCTCCTTTATGAACACGTTCAATAGAAAATTTTTCTACCATTTCTTGTAACGTAAATATTTCTTGTTCTGTGCCATCATTCCATCCTAACATAACCAACATATTTAAGAAGGCTTGTGGTAAAAAACCACGTTCTTTAAAGCCAACTGTTGTTTCATTTGTTTTAGGGTCGTACCAGTCCTTGGCAAATACAGGAAATCCAAGTCTATCGCCATCTCTCTTACTTAATTTACCATTACCATCTGGTTTTAAAATTAAAGGTAAATGAGCCCATTGAGGCATATTGTTTAATCCGAATAAATACTTCCAAAGTAAAATATGTACTGGAGCACTTGGTAGCCATTCTTCTCCTCTAAATGCATGGCTTATTTGCATTAAATAATCATCTACTACAACAGCTAAATGATACGTTGGCATTCCATCTGCTTTTAATAAAACTTTATCATCTACCAACGAAGAGTTAAAATGAATTTCGCCTCTTATCATATCATTAAAACGGATGTCTTCATTGTGTGGCATCTTCATTCTTATAACATAAGGTAGCCCAGATTTCAGTAATTCTTTGGTTGTAGTTTCATCTAATACCAAAGAGTTTTTCATACCCTCTCTAGTAATATGGTTGTATTGGAAATTAGGAATGCTGTTACGTTTTAACTCAAGTTCGTTAGCAGTATCAAATGCATAATAAGCAAAACCATCCTCCACAAGTTTAAGTGCATATTGCTTATATAAATCTTTTCTTTGGCTTTGTTTATATGGTGCAAAATTACCTCCATGCAAAGGACTTTCATCAGGCACTAATCCACACCAATCTAAGGTATCATAAATATATTGTTCAGCACCTTCTACAAATCTTGTTTGGTCTGTATCTTCAATTCTTAATACAAATTCGCCATTATGTTGCTTAGCAAATAAATAATTAAACAAAACTGTTCTTACACCACCTAAATGTAAGCCACCTGTTGGGCTTGGAGCAAAACGAACACGTACTTTTTTATTCATAAGTTTGCAAAGATAAGCCCTTCGTTTTTTTCCTTATTTTCGCAACACTAATTTGTTTGTTTATGAATGTTAGAACAATGGCAGATATGATGGCAAATAATGAAACGCCTGAAATTTTATTTTGGATTGGTTGTGCTGGTAGCTTTGACCAACGTGCACAAAAAATAACTAAAGCCTTTGCTGCTATATTAGATAAAACAGGTATTAAATACGCAATTTTAGGTAAAGAAGAAGCATGTACTGGCGACCCTGCAAGAAGAGCTGGTAATGAATTTCTATTTCAAATGATGGCCTATCAAAATATCCAAATTCTAAATGGATATGGAATAAAAAAAATTGTAACAACCTGCCCACATTGTTTAAATATAATGAAAAATGAATACCCCGAATTAGGGGGTAATTACGAAGTAATACATCATACAACTTTACTACAACAACTAATTAATGATGGTAAAATTAAACTTAAAGAAGGTGGCAGCTTTAAAGGCAAAAAAATTACTTATCACGATAGTTGTTATTTAGGTAGAGCCAATAATATTTATGAAGCACCCAGAAAAGTTTTAGAAGCTTTAGATGCTGAATTAGTTGAAATGAAACGTTGTGGCAGCAAAGGTTTATGCTGTGGTGCAGGTGGTGCACAAATGTTTAAAGAAGAAGAAGCAGGAAATAAAAGAATAAATATTGAACGTACAGAGGAAGCATTAGAAACAAAAGCAAACTTTATTGCATCTGCCTGTCCTTATTGCAATACAATGATGACCGATGGTGTAAAACTAAAAGAAAAAGAAGCAGATGTGCAAGTATTAGATATAGCAGAAATGATTGCCAACGAAATGGAATAATTTTATAAAAAATAAATGAATGAAGAACTTTAACGTAAAAAAATTTATAAAAGCAACTTTAATATTACTACCTATTTTGCTTTTGGTTGATATAGTGTACGACATGATTTTTAAAGAATTAATTCTTAAAGAAACCTTTGCAATGAAAAATTTATTTTTCAAAATTGCAGCTTCTTTAGTTGGTGCTTATTTTTTTGCCACTTCTAAAACGAAAGAGGAAAACTAACTTTAATTTTTATTTCATAAAATAATTAATTATTTGAATGGATATTTCTTATTCACACCTAATTCCAACCAATTTTAGCGATAATGCAAAAGTTTGGATTTACCAAAGTAGTAGAAAATTTACAATAAACGAAGCTTTGCAAATTGAAGCTATTTTAGACGACTTTATTGCACAATGGCAAAGCCATGGCATACCTGTAAAAGGTTTTGCTACCCTGTTTTTTGGACAGTTTTTGGTTTTTATGGCAGATGATAATGTTGATGTTAGTGGCTGTAGCACTAGCTCCTCGGTGGATGTTGTAAAACAAGTTGAAAAAATATTTAATGTAGAAATGTTTAACCGACAAAATTTGGCATTTGTTGTTAAAGATGAAGTTCAGTTATTGCCTCTTGCACAGTTAAACTATGCATTATCCAATAGTTTTATTACAGCAAATACATTATATTTTAATAATACAGTTACCAATAAAAATACTTTGCTAAGTAATTGGATTATTCCAGTAAACAAGAGTTGGTTAAAAACTAAGTTAAGTAACCTTTCTGCATAACATAGAATTAAAATAAAATTTACACTTTTCATTTGTTAAAAAAGTAAGATGGGTATATACTTTAAGAAACTATTTTCTTGAATTTTTTTTATTTATTTTTAGAATAGTATTACACATTGAATATCAATAAAATTCAATAATTTATTCATTTTTAATATTAGTTATTTTTCAAAAATTCCTTCTCAATTGTAGTCTTAAATTTATAGAATTCAACTACTAATTAACATATAAAAAAATATTATTTTTTGTATGCAGCATTCATTTATTTTTATAGTCTATTAACTTTTTGTTAACCATTCTTAACCTTAAACCAAAGCAAATGAGAAAATTAGTCATGTTAATGGCTTGTCTGACATTATTTATTAGTCAGATTCTTGCCCAAAATTCTCGTACCATTTCCGGAAAAGTAACTGATGAAAATGGAGCAGCTATTTCTAATGCATCCATTATAGTTAAAGGAACAACCATTGGTACAACTACTGCAAACGATGGTACTTTTACAATTAAAGTACCTGAAAATGCAAAATCATTAATTATTTCTTCGGTAAATTTTATGACCGTAGAAGTATCTATCTCAAAGGAATCTACTGTAAACGTTAGCCTACAATCCACTTCTGCCAATTTAGAAGAAGTTGTAGTAGTTGGTTACGGAACACAAAAGAAAAAAGAAGTTACAGGTGCTGTAAGTCAAGTAAATCCTGTTAACATTTCTACTTTAGTTACTCCTAGTGTGGATAAACAATTAGGTGGTAGAGCAACAGGTGTTTTAGTTACTAATTCAAGTGGTTTAGTAAATCAGCCTCCAAGAATTAGAATTCGTGGAGTTAACTCTATTAATGGCAGTTCTTCTCCTTTATTTGTATTAGATGGTGTACCAATGGAATCTGGTGGTTTTGCAGGTTACACAAGCGATAATTTATTAGCTAATATTAACCCTGCAGATATTGAATCTATAGATGTGCTTAAAGATGGTAGTGCTACAGCCATTTTTGGTTCTAGGGCTGCAAATGGTGTAATAATGATAACTACCAAAAAAGGTAAAGCAGGTAGATTAAATGTTAATTACAGTTTTATTCAAGGTTCTTCTAAACCTTCTAAAAAGTTTAAATTATTAAATGCACAAGAATTTGTTTTAATTACAAACGAAAAGTTAACTAATGCTGGTCAGCAACCTGCAGCATTTATGAACAACGAAAACACAGATACCGATTGGCAATCTTATGTGTATAGAAACAATGCAAAATCTATTAACCACAATTTATCTATAGATGGTGGTACAGATAAAACAAACTTTTTTGTATCATTCAATTATTCAGACCAACAAGGGTTAGTTTTTACTAATACTGTTAAAAGATATAATATACGTGCTAACGTAACTCAAAAGATAAACAAATGGCTTAAATTAAGTAACCTTATTACTTTATCAAGAACAGAAGATTCAGACCAAAACAATGGTGGAAACTCATTATCTGGAGCAACTGCAAACGTTTTAAGAGCATTACCCAATGTTAGAGTTATGAATCCTTCTCTACCTCAATTTAGTTTTTATAATGTTACACCAGATGGAGCTGCTTTAGGCTCTGATGCAAATACTAAATTAATTGAAAACAACTATACCAATATTGCTTATGTAATGGCTAAAAACAAATTTTTTAGTAAAAAACACAGAGTAATAAACAATTTTGGTATAGATCTTAAACCATTAAGCTGGTTGAATTATAGCTTTAAAGCAAATATTGACTTTATTACTTTAGATGAGTTTTTAACTTACGACCCTAAACATGGTGATGGTAGAAACAGTATTGGACGTGTTCAAAACCAAGCTGCTAACCAAATGAGATATACCATTCAAAACTTCATTAATATAAATAAATCATTTAAAGAACATAATGTTGCTGTTACATTAGGCCACGAAAACCAAATGCAAACTTCAAATAGCTTTCAAGCTATTGGTACAAACATTTCAGATCCATTCTTTCAACAAACTAACGTAATTAGTAATAGCTATGCAACACAACAATCTAGTGGTAGCTATAGTAAAGGTCCTGGATTTGTATCTTACTTTGGGCGTGTAAACTATGACTATGCTGGTAAATATTTTGTAACTGCATCTCTAAGAAGAGATGGCTTATCTCGTTTTGCACCAGAGAATAGATTCGGGACTTTCCCAGGTTTTTCAGTAGGTTATAGAGTTTCTCAAGAAGATTATTGGAAAAAAAGTCCAATGGCAAAAGTTATTAATGAATTTAGAGTAAGAACTTCTTGGGCTAAAGTAGGTAATGCAGAAATTGCAGGTGGTAGTTTCCCTTATTTAAGCTTATATGGTAGTGCTCCTTATGGTGCAATTAGTGGTATTGCTGCTACACAAGCTGGTAATGCAGGATTAAAATGGGAAACAAATGAAAAGCTAGGTTTTGGCTTTGACTTAGGCTTACTAGATAATAAAATTAATATCACTTTTGATTATTATAAAAATAATAACAACAACTTAGTTTTAGCAGCTCCTCAGCCACCTTCTTTTGGAGTTCCAGGTAACTTAATTTATCAAAACATTGGTAATATGGAAAACAAAGGAATTGAGTTGGCTATTAATTCTAAAATAATCAATAAAAAAGACTTTAGTTGGGATTTTGGTATAAACTTTACTACACAAAGTAACAAAGTAAAATCTTTATACTTAGACCAAGACGTTATAGTATCTAATGGTACTGGTAACTACAATATATTACAAGTTGGCCAACCAATTAATGCTATTTATGGTTATCAGTTTGCAGGTGTAAATTCATCTAATGGTAACCCTGTTTATGTTAAAGCAGATGGAACTACTTTAGTTATGGGTAATATTACTAACTCTTCTTACTTTACTATTTCAGATTTAAACAGTAATGTTGTTGGTGCTGCATCTTCTTTAACAGGAGCCGACAGAAAAGTTTTAGGTAGCAGTTTACCAAAATGGTTTGGAGGTATAACAAGCACTATTCGTTATAAGCAGTTTACTTTAGATATGTTATGGAGATTTTCAGGCGGAAACAAAATCATGAATATTACCGAGCAAGAATCTTTATTGAACCAGGCATTTATGAATAGTGGTAAAAATATTTTAAAACGTTGGACACAAGCAGGAGATGTAACTACAGTACCACGTTTATGGTATAACAGAGATAATTTTACCAACTTAAACCAACAAGCTGTGGATAGATTTGTAGAAAGTGGCAATTTTATAAGATTAGATAATTTACAAATAAGCTATGATGTAGAAAGCAAACATATTACAAAGCTTACCAACTCTTATGTAAAATCATTTAGAGTATTTGTACAAGGTCAGAATTTATTATTAATTACAAAATACACAGGAATAGATCCAGATAATATTGATTCTAGAGGCTTAGACTACAATACAGTACCACAAGCTAGATCAATTTCTTTTGGAGTGAATGTTGGCTTTTAATTATATAACGCTTAAAAACATTAAATATGAAATTTAAAATATTTTCAGCAGTCATTATAGCAGGTAGTATAAGCCTGTTTTCCTGCCAGAAGAAAACTTTAGAACTACAACCTTTTTCTTCATTTTCAGACCAATCTGCATTTTCTAATGCCGATAGATGCCAATTAGCATTAAATGGTGTTTACGATGCTGCACAATCTGGCTTTTATGCAGGTGGTGCAGTAAGAGGCTATCCTTTTGGTGCAGCTAATATTGAACAAGGAGAAATGAGAGGAGAAGATATGCTTAACCAAGCAACATTTTTTGCAATAACTTATGCTGCAACCTATAATAGTGCATCTCCTAACAATGGGTATATGTTTCAAACTATTTATAGTATGGTAAACAAAGCCAATTTAGTGATAGATGGTGTAAAAGCAGCAGGCACAGGTGGCGTTATTACTGCAGCACAAGCATTACAATTCGAAGCTGAATGTAGATTTTTAAGAGCTTTAGGGCATCATGAACTTGTAATAAATTTCTCAAGACCTTTTGCCGATGGTGCAGGTAATAAAATGGGAATTATTTACAGAGATTTTGCAATCAATTCCGATGCATCATCTGCTGCTGCAAGAGCAATTAAACGTTCTACCATTACTGTTGCAGATAATTATACTAAAATTTTAGAAGATTTAGATTTTGCTGAAACTAATTTACCAGCCACACAAACAGGAGCCGGCTTAAGTACATACCGTGCAACTAAAGCAGCTGCAATTGCTCTTAAAATGAGGGTTAAAATGCACAAAGGTGATTGGGCAGGTGTTATTGCTGAAGGTGCAAAAATTGTTACCGGTACCGCACCTAATTTCTTAAGCCCAATTGGTGGATGGAAATTAACTGCAGCACCTGATGGACCTTTTGCTAATAACACTTCTACGGAAAGTGTATTCTCTATTAAAAATGATGCAACAGACAATCCAGGTGTAAACGGTGCTCTTGCTCAAATGTTTGGAGACCCTGCACTAAGTGCTAGAGGTTTAGTTAGAGTAAGCCCAATTATGTGGAGCGAAGCAGATTGGAAATGTAATGATTTACGTCGTACTGCTCTTTACAGAACTGCTGGCGGCCCTGTTAATGCTGTGTATTCAACAAAATTTAGAGACTACTCCACTACATCTGATGGTACACCACAAATTAGATATGCAGAAGTTTTATTAATGTTAGCAGAGGCTAACGCAAGAACTTCAACAATTGTTTCTTCAACTGCTGTAGATTTATTAAATGCAGTAAGAAACAGAGCAGTTACAACTCCTGGAGATCAGTTTACATTACTTAGTTTTGCAACTAAAAACGATTTAATTGCTGCAATTTTAAAAGAAAGAAGAATTGAGCTTTTAGGAGAAGGTAAACGCTGGGGGGATATTCATAGATTAGCATTAGACCCAGATTTTGCTCCAATTGCTGGTGGTGGTATTCCTGCTAAAGTTGGTACTGGTGGTGCAACTGCTGCAATGTTTAATTGTGCAGGTGGTGTAACTATAACTAAAAGCATTTTAGCTATACCTTACAGCGACTTTAAATTTGTTTGGCCAATACCAATTGAAGAAACTCAACAAAACGCTAATTACGACCAAAACCCTAATTATTAATTTTTTCAAGGGGTTATAATTTTAAGCTGCACCTATTAGGTGCAGCTTTTTGTTTTATAGAGTTGATAATATTTTAAATAATACATTTGCATATTTATGAATTTACATTATTATACTTATAACCTGCCTTTTGAATATCCTTTTGAAATTTCTGGAAAGAGAATTAAAACTCACCAACCAACCTTAATTGTAATTTTAGAATTAGGAAACTTTTATGGAGTTGGAGAAGCAACAGCAATAAATTATTATAATGTAACAACTGAAAAGATGGTTGATGTAATAGAAAAGAATAAGAAAATGATAGAAAAATTTGCTTTTATTCAACCAGAAAGATACTGGCATTATTTACACCATTTAATTCCTGATAGCCCTTTTTTAACTTGTGCTTTAGACATGGCTGCTTGGGACTTATATGGTAAAATGCAGAAAAATAATTTATACAAACTATGGAATACAGATTTAGAAAATTACCCAGCTACCTCCTACACAATTGGCTTAGATAGTTTAGATAAAATGGTTGAAAAAGTAAAAGCAAAGCCATGGAATAGTTATAAAATTAAATTAGGAGTAGAAAATGATATTGAAATTATTGAAGCAATAAGAAAACATACTAATGCAAAAATTAGAATTGATGTTAATGGTGCCTGGCAAACCAAAGAAGCAATAGATAAAATTAATATTTTAAAAGACTTTGATATTGAATTAATTGAGCAACCATTAGCCAAAGATAATTGGGAGGGAATGAAAACATTGTTTAACCAAACCACAATACCCCTTTTTGCAGATGAAAGTTGTGTGCATGAAGAAGATGTTGCTAAATGTATTGGATATTTTCATGGCATTAATATTAAGCTTACCAAATGCAGTGGAATTACTCCTGCTATTAGAATGATAGAAGAAGCAAAATCATTAGGTTTAAAAGTAATGATGGGAAGTATGAATGAAAGCAGCATTGGCACTTCGGCAATTGCTAATTTTTTACCACAATTAGATTATGTTGATATGGATGGGCCTTTATTACTTTCTAAAGATTTAGCTACTGGCTTACACATTTCTTCTTCAAAAGTTACTTTAGATGGAAAACTTGGATTAGGTATTCATCCTACCCTTTTTAAGTAATCTCATTTTGGGAAAGGTAGTCCTTCAAGGGGATTTAAAACTAGACTATCTTTAATTTAACTACTTAATAATCAATCATTTACAATTTTGGCATTTTAATGGTTTTACAGGTAGCACAAACCATTAAGTTATGCAAGTACAATTTATAAATTCAGAAAATACACAAATTCAAAAATGTATTGAAGGTTGCAGAAAAAGCCAAAAAGAGTTGTATGATTTCTATGCTGCTAAAATGTTTGCAGTTTGTTTAAGATATGCTAAAAACGATATGGATGCTGAAGACATATTACAAGATGGCTTCGTGAAAATATTTACCAACTTAGAAAAATACCGTGGAGATGGCTCTTTTGAAGGTTGGTTAAGAAGAATTATGGTAAATACTGCTATTGAGCATATTCGTAAGAATAAAATAAATAATCAAGATATATCTGAAAATATAGAAAATACAGTTAAAGACAAATATGCCAATGCATTAGACAAATTGTTTGAAAAGGAACTGGTAAATATAGCATCTACTTTAAGCGATGGATACAAAGCTGTTTTTAACATGTATGCTATTGAAGGCTATTCGCATAAAGAAATTGCCAAACAATTAGGAATAACAGAAAGTACCAGTAAATCTCAATTCAGCAGAGCAAAATCTATATTAAGAAATTTATTACAAGTAAATAATAATCAAAATGTTATAGCTTGTTAATTATTATTAATAACTCATTAAAAAAGCCTCATTTAAAACTAAATGAGGCTTTTTTAGCAATATACACAAAAAGTTACTATATTAATATTAAACAACAATATGATTATAAGATAATTAGAACATACTAATTACTATAAATTATTAGGTTTATTTTATCTCCTCTCCTTCCTCTCTTGGTATTTCTATGGTTACTTTATATAAAGATTGAGAACTATCTTTCTCATATAATATATCGCCATGTATAACCCTTAATCTACTTTGTATATTCTTTAAACCTAACCCTTCTTTTTCGTTGGTATATCTTAAAAATTCTTCTTGGGTTAATCCAAATCCATCGTGGTGCAATCTTAAAATTACTTTTTCTTCAACATCGTGTTGGGTTAAATGTATAAATGAAGCTTTACTATGTTTAAGTACATTATTTACTAACTCTTGAATAACTCTAAATAAAATAAGTTCCTTATCTGATTTTAGCCTTGTTTTATAATCGTGAAATTTTGAACTTGCGTTTAAAGAACCTGAATTACTTATTTTTTGAAAAAAATCGTTCACAGCACTACTTAAACCAAAATTTTTTAAAGTTGGTGGCATTAAACTGTGAGAAATGTTTCTAATTAATTGAATAGTATCATCTATAATTTGTTTA
>Ga0268298_10003869_pt1 | contig 14943 bp, 12 predicted proteins | sample WWTPWeurt_MetaG_FD_194462 | JGI IMG/M metagenome (GOLD analysis project Ga0268298, IMG submission 194462) | Activated sludge microbial communities from WWTP in Nijmegen, Gelderland, Netherland - WWTP Weurt | ecosystem: Engineered > WWTP > Aerobic digester > Activated sludge | place... | reverse complement strand
TCATGCGCTCGGTGGCGCCGTTGTGGCGCGTGAGCTCGACTTCCCAGGGCGAGACGATCTTCGCGCTGCCCTCGATCACCTCGACGCCGAGCCCGGTGTAGCGCTCGACGGAATCGTGCGGCTCGACGGTCTTGACTACGCGCTGCACGCGCTCCATGACCTCGGCAAAGGAAAAGTCGGCGCTGGCGCCACGGCAACCGAACTCCGCCGCGCGCCGCGTGTGCGAGAGGAACTTCGCCGAGCGGATCAGTGCCTTGGACGGCACGCAACCGGTGTTGAGGCAGTCGCCGCCGAGCTTGTGCTTCTCCACCAGCGTGACATTTGCCTTGACCGCGGCGGCGATGTAGGCCGTGACCAGGCCGGCGCTGCCGCCGCCGATGACGATCAGGTTGCGATCGAACTGCGCCGGTTTGGTCCAGCGCGCATAGACTTTCTTCGCCTTGATGCCATCGACGATTTTCTTTGCGATCAAGGGGAAGATGCCGAGCAGGGCGAAGGAGCCGACCAGCGCCGGCGAGAGGATGCCCGCAAGGCTGCCGATGCCGGCCAGCTGCGTGCCGGCATTCACGTACACGATGGTGCCGGCGAACATGCCGACCTGGCTGACCCAGTAGAAGGTCCAGGCGCGCATCGGCGTCAGGCCCATCAGCAGGTTGATCATGAAGAAGGGGAACACCGGCACCAGGCGCAGGGTGAACAGGTAGAACCCGCCCTCCTTCTCGACGCCGGCGTTGATCGCGCGCAGGCGCTCGCCGAAGCGCGCCTGCACCCAGTCGCGCAGCAGGAAACGCGAGGCAAGGAAGGCCAGCGTGGCGCCGAGCGACGAGGCGAAGGACACCAGCACCGTGCCCCAGAGCAGGCCGAACACGGCGCCGCCGGCGAGCGTCATGATCGCCGCACCGGGCAGCGACAGCGCCGTGACGGCGACATACACGACGAAGAAGATCGCCGCCGTCAGCCAGGGGTTGGCCTGGCGCCAGGCTTCGATCGCGGCCTGCTGGCTCTTGAAGGCATCCAGGCTGAACCAGCGACCCAGATCGAATGCGAAATAGGCCACCACGACCATGGCAATCACCAGCCCCAGCAGAATCTTGCGCAACGGCATGCCCTTCTCCCGATTCGAATTGCCGGACGAGCAAATGCCATCCGGTTCCGCCATCAGTCGGCGGTGAACATGGCTACCTTACAGGGCAGTTCCGCTTCGTGTAAGCATGCAGTGGAGAATACAAGGTGCCGGCCACCTATTTCGCCCTGGCTGGCGGCTGGAGTCGATCCCGTTATTGCGTTGCAACAATTTCGCGCTAAGATAGGATAGACAGTACAGGAAACCCATCCATGACCTCCATCGAAGCCAGCAATTCCGACTACATCGAAAACCGCACCTTCGACGAAATCCAGGTCGGCGACAGTGCCTGTCTGGTGCGCACGCTGCGCCAGGAAGACATCCAGATGTACGCCATCATGTCCGGCGACATCAATCCGTCGCACGTCGATCCGGAGTATGCGCATTCGTCGATGCTGCGCGAGGTGATCGCCCACGGCATGTGGGGCGGCGCCCTGATCTCGAACGTGCTGGGAACCCAGTTTCCCGGCCCGGGCACGGTGTACAAGGATCAGACACTGCACTTCGCGCAGCCGGTGCGGGTCGGCGACACGCTGACCGTGACCATCACCTGCGAAAAGAAGTTCCCGCGCAACCATCACATGGTATTCGATTGCCTGTGCACCAACCAGGACGGGCAGAAAGTGATCAGCGGCACCGCGGAAGTGCTGGCGCCCACCGAAAAAATCAGGCGCCTGAAGGCCAACCTGCCGGACTTCAAGCTCTCGCAAACCCGCAAGGCGCGTTTCGAGCACCTGCTGCAGATCACCAAGGGACTGACGCCGGTGTCGATGGCCGTGGCCCACCCCTGCGACACCGAATCGCTGAGGGGCGCCCTGCTGGCGCGGGATCGCGGCCTGATCATCCCCACCCTGGTCGGCCCCGAGGAAAAGATCCGCCAGATCGCCGAAGGCAACCGGCTCGACCTCTACGGCTGCACCCTGATCAACGTCCCGCACAGCCACGCCGCCGCCGAAGTGGCGGTGTCGCTGGCGCGCGAAGGGCAGGTCGAGGCGCTGATGAAGGGTTCGCTGCATACCGACGAGCTGATGAGCGAAGTCGTCGACAAGGCCACCGGCCTGCGCACCGCCAGGCGCATCAGCCATGTCTTCCTGATGGATGTGCCGACCTACCCGCGCCTGCTGTTCATCACCGATGCCGCGGTGAACGTCGCGCCCGACCTCGCCGCCAAGGTCGACATCGTGCAGAACGCCATCGACCTGGCGCACATGCTCAAGGTCGCCGACCCCAAGGTGGCGATCCTCGCCGCGGTGGAAACCGTCAACATCACCATGCAGGCCACGCTCGACGCCGCCGCCCTGTGCAAGATGGCCGACCGCGGCCAGATCACCGGCGGCCTGCTCGACGGCCCGCTGGCCTTCGACAACGCCATCTCGACCGTGGCGGCGCGCACCAAGGGCATCAAGTCGGCGGTGGCCGGCCAGGCCGACATCCTGCTGGTGCCCGACATCGAATCGGGCAACATGCTGGCCAAGCAGCTGGAATACCTGGCCGATGCGTTGACCTCGGGCATCGTGCTCGGCGCGCGGGTGCCGATCGTGCTGACCAGCCGCGCCGATTCCGCCGAAACGCGCACCGCGTCCACCGCCGTGGCGATGGTCATGGCGCATGCAAAACGCAAGAAAGCCTGAGGAGAACCACCCGTGACCGATGCGATCCTGACCCTCAATGCCGGGTCCTCCTCGATCAAGTTCGCCCTGTTCGCCCACCAGGCCGAAATCCCCCGCAGGCCGGAACTGGTCGGCCAGATCGACGGCATCGGCGCCGCCGGCGGCCAGCCGGCGCACCTCAAGGTCAAGGATGCGACCGGTCAGGTCCGGGTCGACAGCGACCTCGATCTCGACGGCAAGGGGCAATCCCCGCACAAGGCGGCGCTGGCCCTGCTGGTAGAGCGCCTGCGCGGCAGCGACGCGGGCTGGCGCATTGCCGGCGTCGGCCATCGCATCGTGCATGGCGCCGAGAAGTTCTCGCAGCCGGTGGTGCTCGACCGCGCCATGGTGGATACCCTGCGCGGCTTCATCCCGCTGGCGCCACTGCACCAGCCGCACAACCTGGCCGGCGTCGACGCCCTCAGCGCGGCCCTGCCCGACACGCCGCAGGTCGCCTGCTTCGACACCGCCTTCCACCGCAGCCAGCCCGACGTGGCGCAACTCTTCGCCCTGCCCCGCGCCATCACCGCGCAGGGCGTGCGTCGCTACGGTTTCCACGGTCTGTCCTACGAATACATCGCCGAAGTGCTGCCGCAGCACCTCGACCCCGGCCTGGCCCGCGGCCGCGCGCATGGTCGTGTGATCGTCGCCCACCTCGGCAACGGCGCCTCGATGTGCGGCATGAAGGACCTCAAGAGCCAGGCCTCGACCATGGGCTTCACCGCCGTCGATGGCCTGATGATGGGCACCCGTACCGGCAACCTCGATCCCGGCGTGCTGCTCTACCTGATGGATTACCGGAAAATGGACAGCAAAGCGCTGACCAGCCTGCTCTACAAGGAATCCGGCCTGCTTGGCGTCTCCGGCATCAGCGGCGACATGCGCGTGCTGCTCGAATCGACGGCGCCCGAGGCGCGCGAGGCCATCGATCTGTTCTGCTACCGCATCGTGCGCGAGATCGGCTCGCTGGCGGCCGCGCTCGGCGGACTCGATGCGCTGGTATTCACCGGCGGCATCGGCGAGCACGGCGCCCCGGTGCGCGAACAGGTCTGCGCCCAACTTGGCTGGCTCGGATTGACCCTGAATCCGGCCGCCAACGCCGCCAACGCATCAAAAATCTCGGCGGCGGACAGCCGGATCGAGGTCTGCGTCATACCCACGAACGAAGAGTGGATTATTGCGCGGCACACCGCGAAACTCATCGGCTGAGCAGGCACTTTCAGGTTTTTTCAAGCCAGTAGCGCTTGTCAACCCCGGGTACGGAACACACGCGCTCGCACAAGCAATTTGCGACCCAATCCCGCCTCAAGGCAAGTCTCGAAAAGCAGCGCCATCCCGCTGTTTTTCTTCCCATTTCAGCGCATGAAAACATACTATATCTAGTAGCGCGTAACAAACGCAGCACTAGATGTTTTTTTACTCCATTGTTTTTATTGAAAAAAAAATTTTCTGCTTTTCACGAACGAAAGCCAGAGTTATGCTTCGGCGCTCACTGGATACCTGAACAACCTTATCCTTCGGAAGAGATCATGACCACTACAAATAATAATACTGAGGAAACAACAAGCTACGAGCACACTGGGCAGATGGACCTGCCTTTGCCGCAGGAAATATCAGGCGAAGTCCTGATCGAAAAATACGCCAAGGGAACCGAACGCGACGTGCGCGACGTGCGCAGCCGCGTCGCCCGCGCCCTGGCCTCGATCGAGGCCGAAGACAAGCGCGCCTTCTGGGAAGCGCGCTTCCTCGAAGCCCAGGAAAACGGCTTCGTCCCGGCCGGCCGCATCAACTCCGCCGCCGGCACCGACCTCTGCGCCACCCTGATCAACTGCTTCGTGCAGCCGGTCGGCGATTCGATCTCGGAAATCGTCGACGGCCGCCCCGGCATCTACACGGCACTCTTGCAGGCCGCCGAGACCATGCGCCGCGGCGGCGGCGTCGGCTACGACTTTTCCTCGATCCGCCCGATCGGCGCCCACGTCAAGGGCACGCAGTCGCGCGCCTCCGGCCCCGTCTCCTACATGCGCGTCTTCGACCGCTCCTGCGAGACCGTCGAATCCGCCGGTTCGCGCCGCGGCGCGCAGATGGGCGTGCTGCGCTGCGACCACCCGGACATCGAGGAATTCATCCATGCCAAGGATGCCGGCGACCTGACCAACTTCAACATCTCGGTCGGCGTCACCGATCCCTTCATGCAGGCGGTGGAAGCCGACGGCGACATCGAACTGACGCATCGCGCCACGCCCTCGAACGACATCAAGGCCGCCGGCGCCTACCAGCGCGGCGACGGCAGCTGGGTCTACCGCAAGGTGCGCGCGCGCGACCTGTGGGAGCAGATCATGCGCTCCACCTACGACCACGCCGAGCCGGGCATCCTGTTCCTCGACCGCATGAACAAGGACAACAACCTCTACTACTGCGAGACCATCGAGGCCACCAACCCCTGCGCCGAACAGCCGCTGCCGCCCTACGGCTGCTGCTGCCTGGGCTCGATCAACCTGACCCTGTTCGTCAAGGATGCCTTCAGCAAGACCCCCAGCTTCGATTTCGCCGCCTTCGGCCGCGTCATCGACAGCTCGGTGCGCATGCTCGACAACGTGCTCGACGCCACGCACTGGCCGCTCGAGCAGCAATTGAAGGAAGCGCAGAACAAGCGCCGCGTGGGCCTCGGCTTCACCGGCCTCGGCGACGCGCTGATCATGCTCAAGCTGCGCTACGACAGCAACGCCGCGCGCGCCATGGCGACGAAAATTTCCGAGTACATGCGCGACCGTTCCTACCTGTATTCGGTGGAACTGGCGAAAGAGCGCGGCGCCTTCCCGCTGTTCAACGCCGACATGTACCTCTCCGGCGGCAACTTCGCCTCGCGCCTGCCGCAGGAGATCAAGGACCAGATCCGCAAGCACGGCCTGCGCAACTCGCACCTGCTGTCGATCGCACCGACCGGCACCATCAGCCTGGCCTTCGCCGACAATGCCAGCAACGGCATCGAGCCGCCCTTCTCCTGGGTCTACACACGCAAGAAGCGCATGGCCGACGGCACCTTCAAGGAATACGCGGTCGAGGACTACGCCTGGCGCCTGTACAAGCACCAGGGCGGCGATGTGTCCAAGCTGCCCGACTACTTCGTCACTGCGCTGGAAATCTCGGCCCAGGCCCACGAACAGATGGTCGCCGCGGTCGCCCCCTACGTCGATACCTCGATCTCGAAGACGGTGAATGTCCCCGCCGACTACCCCTATTCCGAGTTCGAAGACCTCTACATGGTGGCCTGGAAATCCGGCCTCAAGGGGCTCGCCACCTACCGGCCCAACTCGGTGCTCGGCAGCGTCCTCTCGGTGGCGCCGAGCGCGTCCGAAACCGCGCAAAAGCAGCCGCAGGACGTCACCATCGACCACGCCAACCGGCGCCTGTCGATCGGCGCCCTGCCCGCCCCGGTGCTGGCCAGCCTGCGCTGGCCCGGCCGCCCGCGCATGACCGACGGCAATGCCGCCTGGACCTACATGATCGAGGCGCCGCACGGCGAGTTCGCCCTCTTCGTCGGCCAGATCGAAAACGAAATGGGCCGCGACGTGCCCTTCGAAGTCTGGGTCAATGGCGCCGAACAGCCGCGCGGCATCGGCGCCGTGGCCAAGACCCTGTCGATGGACATGCGCGCCAACGACAAGGCCTGGCTCAAGCTCAAGCTCGATGCCCTGGCCAGGACGCCGGACGACGACTCGTTTGAGTTGCCGCTGCCGCCCAACGGCGAGCGCAAGCTGGTGCCCGGCGTGGTCTCCGCCCTGGCCCAGGTGGTGCGCTACCGCTGCGAGAAGCTCGGCGCGCTGGAAGGCACCGAGGCCACGCCCGTCATCGACTGCATGTTCAGCCGCGACGAACCCAAGACCGGCACCGACGGCACGCTGTCCTGGACCGTCGATGTGGTGAATCCGGCCGCCGGCGAAGAATTCGTGCTGGGCCTGAAGGAAATCACCCTGCCCGACGGCGTCACGCGGCCCTACTCGGTGTGGCTCTCCGGCCACTACCCGCGCGCGCTGGACGGCCTGACCCGCCTGCTCTCGCTCGACATGCGCGTGCTCGATCCGGCCTGGATCGGCATGAAGCTCCGGAAGCTCTTGAACTACGCCGAGCCGCTGGGCGACTTCATGGCCCGCGTCCCCGGCTCCAGCAAGCAGCAGAACTGGCCCTCGACCGTCGCCTACATCGCGCGCCTGATCATGCATCGCTACGCCATGCTCGGGATACTGGACGAGAACGGCTACCCGACCCGCGAAATGGGCATCCTCGAAGTTCCCGAGCAGAAGAGCGGCGGCGTCAAGGTGATGCAGGGCTCGCTGTGCACCGAGTGCGGCAACTACACGGTGATCCGCAAGGACGGCTGCGATTTCTGCAGTGCCTGCGGCGCAGTGGGGAGTTGCGGCTGAGCGCCGTACCGTTCGCACCCTCATCGCAAGCCCCGGAGCCGCATGGCCGCCGGGGCTTTTTTTCGCGCATGGCGCCGTGTCGCCGGCGCCGACTTTTTGCCCGTGGCGCCGAACCCGCGGTCCTCAGCGCCGCGCGCCCTCGCCGGTAAAGGGAACGAAGGACACCGGCAGAACCCGGCGGCGTGTCAGGCTGCCGTCCTGGCGTTTTTCCGCGACCACGAGTTCCTGCGTGGCGCCAACCGGCCCCAGCGGGATCACCAGACGCCCACCGGGACGCAGTTGCGCTGCCAGCTGGGGCGAAATGCTTTCCGGAGCGGCGGTGACGATGATGGCGTCGAACGGCGCCTCCTCCGGCCAGCCGGCCCAGCCATCGCCGACGCGCAGCGCGACATTGCGGTAGCCCGCCGCATCGAGCTGCAGACGGGCTTGGCGCGACAGCGATTCGACGATCTCGATGCTGAACACGCGCGCGCCCAATTCGGCCAGCACCGCCGCCTGATAGCCTGAACCAGTACCGACTTCCAGCACGCGCTCACCGCCCGAAAGCTCGAGCAGGTCGGTCATCAGCGCGACGATGAAAGGCTGCGATATGGTCTGTCCCTCGCCGATCGGCAGCGGCCGGTTGAGGTAGGCGTGCGGCGCCAGTGCCGGCGGCACGAAGCGATGGCGTTCGACCTTGCCCATCGCCGCCATGACCTGCGGCGAAAATGCCGCACGCCCCGTCCAGGCGACAGTGCGCGCGGCATCGGTGGACAGCTCGGCAACCAGTTGCCGGCGTACAGCATCGAAGTCGGTACCCGCAGCAGTCGGCGAAAGGATCGGCAGCAACGCCGTGGCGATCAACAGGTGCAGTGAGCGCATGATCCATTATGCGCCGGGCACAGCGCTGCGGTATCGCCCGGTCGCCGTACCGCAGGCACACTCGGCAAGAAATGCCGTCTCCGGCTGTGCAGTTGAAATGACTTTCAGCCCGCGTCCTTGCGCGAGGCAACGGCGATGCCGGCGACGATCAGCAGGAAAGCCACTCCGTGATAACCCTGCGGCCATTCGCCGATCACCAGGACGGAAAGCACGGCGGCGATCAGCGGCGTCAGGTTGTAGAAGATCGCTGCCAGCGCCGGCCCGCCCTCGGCCACGGCCAGGCCCCAGGCGCGGAAGGCGATGACCGACGCACCGACGGCAATGAAGACGATGATGGCGACCAGTTGCCAGGACCAGCGCGGCGCAATGGATGGCTCGATCGCCTCGCCGATGCCCGCCACGGCGAAGGTGATGGCCACGCCGAACAGGCACTGCGCAAACAGGAATTCGGCCCAGTTCCAGTCTGGCCGCAAGGAACCGCTCATGTTGGCCGGCGGCCGCGCCAGCATCCAGCTGTAGATGGCCCAACTGGCGATCGCCAGCACCATCAGCAGGTCGCCCTCGACAAGCTGGATGCGCAACAACACGCCGGGATCGCCGCGCGAAAGCACGGTCAGCACGCCGGCCAGCGAGAGCGTCGCACCGAGCATCTGCGCGCGCACGGGCCGCACGCCGTAGAACAGCACACCGGCCAGCATGGACCAGAGCGGCAGACTGGACGCGATGAGCGTGACGTTGACCGGCGTGCTGGTGCGCAGAGCCAGATACTGCAAACCGTTGTAGCCGCCGACGCCGATCAGGCCGAGTATGCCGAGATAGATCCAGCGTTCGCCGACCTGTGCGCGCGACTCGGCATTGGCAATCAGCTTCCATCCCTGCGGCAGCAGGATCAACAGCGCCAAGCCCCAGCGCAGCGCGTTGAGCCACAAGGGTCCGATGCTGTCGATCGCCACTCTTGCCAACACCGCGTTGCTCGCCCACAGCAGCGGCGGCAGGAGCAGCAGAACCAGCAGGCGCGGCGATAAATTCATGGCAAAGAGTTGGTGACGGCAGCGTCAATCCGCAACGGCCCGATCCAGCCGCGCGATCCAGCCGAGCACGGCGTCCACGGTCTTACCCGGCTGCTCGAAGGGGAACAGATGCGAACCCTCGATCCAGCTGATGCGCCCCCGGGTGATGCGCTGCGTGGCGCCGAGTCCGGCCTGGCGCACCTCGCGCGAGCGCGTGCCGGCGATGAAGGCCACCGGTGCGCCCGGCGGATGCAGGCGCATGTAGGGCACCAGCCGGTGCGGCACGGTCGAATATATTTCGGCTTCGATTTCCGGGCGGAATTTCAGGCGCCTGGAGATTCCGCTCTGGTCGGCCGGGTCGGGCTCGGTGCCGTGGCGAACATAGTCGTCCAGCACCGCCGGATGCCAGCGCGAAAAAAGCGGCTTGGCGGCGAAATGGCCATGTACTTCCCCCAGATCCGGCCAGCGGTCGCGGCGCTTCCTGGCGACCGCCGCCGGCGATATCCGGTCCATCTGGCCGGCGGCCTTGATCACACCGACCAGGCCGGATTTCCAGCCATGGATGATGGGCGAATCGAGCAGCACGATGCCGCGCACGCGCTCGGGACGCCGGCCGGCGGCGAGCAGGCTCAGATAGCCGCCCATCGAGTGCCCTACCAGCCAGACGCGGGACTGCGGCAGGCTGTCGATCAGCCCGGTGAGCTGCTGCGTCATGCCGCTCCAGCGGCGGTCGACCGGGTAGTGCGCGTCGTGGCCGAAATGCTCGATCGCCGCCACCTCGTGGCCGGCGGCTCGCCAGCCGTCGAACAGCCGGCGATAGGTCGACGCGCTGTAGCTGTTGCCGTGGGAGAAGACGATCATGGCGCCGCGTTGGAGCAGAAGGATGACGCCAGTGGATCGGGTGTCATGGTTGTTGCATAGGCGCGTTTTGCCGCAGCCGTCAGCCGCTTGATGCGGTATTCGGCCTTCGAGGCCGCCGAGCGGTCGGGATGCGCTTCGGCCGCCAGCATGCGGACCGGCGCATGCATGCGCATCGAGCGTGCGCCGCGGCCGTCGCGATGGGCCGCAAAGCGCGCCGCCAGGTCGACCGTGATCCCCGTGTACAGGCTGCCGTCGCTGCACTCGATCAGATAGACGTACCAGGTCTTGCTCGATGACATCGATTCAGGTCAGCAGCGGGTGCATCCAGACGAACAGGGACTGTCCCTGCGACTCGGCCAGCCGCGCCAGGTCGGCGAGCTCGAACACCAGCGCCTGCACTTCGGCCGCTTCCCACTGCTCCATTTCATACTCTTCGGTGGCCGCCAGTTCGTCGGCGACCCGTTCCAGCGCCTCCTCGTCGAGCGTCGCCAGCCGCTCCATGACCTCGTCGGCGATGCGCAGCACCAAGGCGCCTTCGTCGCCCCCATACACCGGCTCGTAGCTGCCCAGGGCCGCCTCGAACTCGTCGCCGGTCAGCAGGCAGTGCAGCGTGGCGATCTTGGCCGTATCGATGCCGCGCCGCTCGATGCCGCTCCATTCATCCACCGGTCGCAATGATTCGCCGATGGCGGCTATTTCATCTTCCTCGGCGGCGACGATGTTGGTCAGTATTCCCAAGCGGTGACTCCCGATTGCAGTAGGGGGCGGATCATAGCGGAAACCGGCGGGGATATCAGCGCCGCCGCCGGCTCCCGGCGATACCCGCCGGGCCGGGCGGCAAACCCAGCGCCAGGCGCGACAGGCGGTCCGCATCGCCATTGCGATGGCGCGGAATCCACAGCAGTTGCACCTCGTCGAAACGCCGCAGCCGGTCGCGCGCATCGGCCACCAGCAAGCGCAGGCGGGCGATCTGCGTGGTGTCCGGCCCGCGCACGTAGCGCAGGGCGACGTCGCTGTCGCCGCGCAGCACCAGTTGACGCGCACCGGCTGTGGCGGCCAGCTCGAGCGCCGCGCACAGCGCGTGCAACTCGGCCTCGTTGTTGCAGCCGGAAATGTTCAGCAGAACGGATTTCTCTTCACGCCGGCCATCGGGCGCGAGCAGCAGCACACCGATGCCGATCTTGCCCGGGTTGGGCAAGGCAGCGCCGTCGAACCAGGCCTGCCAGAAGTCGTCGGGGTTTATGGCCGGCCTGACGGTGAGATCAAACCATTCGCCCTGAGCCTGTCTTTCCGATCATCCTGAGCCTGTCGAAGGAAGGGCCCTTCGACAGGCTCAGGGCGAACGGGATCGCAGTTCATGCAGGTTAAAACAGGCTGGCGACGACGAACCTGTCGCGCGCCGCGAGTTTTTCCAGGCCCCTGACCACTTCGAGCGAGGCGCCCCACTTCATGATGTGCGTGAGGAAGGTGGTCAGCGCCTGTGACAGCGCGTAGCCGGTTTCCTTCCACTCGCTGCGGAACTCGTCGAAGGCGACCGTCCTGGCCGAAAGCTTGCCGCTTTTCATCGGTACCAGCGTGACGCTGTCGCCGCGATGGCGGATCACGATGGCGGTGGTGCGCTTGCCGTTGATGACGACCACTTGTATCTCCCTGTCCGGCTGACAGGATCGAGGCTACCGGCAGCGCATGCCGGATGAGACGCGGAAAAAAACTCCTTTTTGGCGCCAGATTTCAGACTTTTGCTTCAAGGGCCTCCCAGCGCAGCAGCGCGGAATCGATCTCGGCATCGACGGCGGCCAGCCTTTCCTGGGCCTGGCGCTGGGTCTCGGCCGGCTCCTGGTAGAAGGCCGGATCGGCCAGCCGGCCTTGCAATGCAGCCTGCTCGACTTCCAGTGCGGCGATGCGCGCGGGCAGTTGTTCGAGTTCGCGCTGCTCCTTGAAACTGAGTTTCTTGCGTTCGACCGGCTTTATCTTTGCCGTGTCGCCAGCGCCGACTTTTGATGCCGGCCTGGCGTCGGGTCCGCCCGTGGCGTCGAAGCGCGCCGCGCCCCCCGCCGGCCGCTGGCGCAGCCAGTCGCTGTAGCCGCCGACATATTCCTTCCACTGTCCGCCGCCTTCGCTGGCGATGGTCTGCGTCACCACGTTGTCGAGGAAGGCACGGTCATGGCTGACCAGGAACACCGTGCCGGAATAGTCCTGCAGCAGCGCTTCGAGCAGTTCCAGGGTTTCGATGTCGAGGTCGTTGGTCGGCTCGTCCAGCACCAGCACATTGGCCGGCCGCGCGAACAGGCGCGCCAGCAGCAGCCGGTTGCGCTCGCCGCCGGAGAGCGACTTGACCGGCGAACGCGCGCGCTGCGGCGCGAACAGGAAATCCTCGAGGTAGCCGATCACGTGCTTCTTCGTGCCGCCGATTTCGACATAGTCCGAGCCGGGGCTGATGACTTCGCACAGCGGCGCCTCGGGGTCGAGCTGGGCGCGGAACTGGTCGAAGTAGGCGACTTCGATCCTGCTGCCCAGCTGCACCTTGCCCGCATCGGGCTGCAGTTCGCCGAGGATCAGGCGCAGCAGTGTGGTCTTGCCGGTGCCGTTGGCGCCGATCAGGCCGACCTTGTCGCCGCGCTGGATGCGGCAGGAAAAGTCCTTGACCACGGTCTTGTCGCCCGCCGCTGTCGCAAAGCGTTTCGAGACATCCTCGAGTTCGGCCACCAGCTTGCCGGAGGCATCGCCGCGCACCACCTTGAATTCCACCTTGCCCTGCTGCTCGCGTCGCGCCGCGCGCGCCGCGCGCAAGCGCTCCAGGCGCTGGACGCGGCCGACGCTGCGCGTGCGCCGCGCCTCGACGCCCTTGCGGATCCAGATTTCCTCCTGCGCCAGCATCTTGTCGGCGCGGGCATTGGCCAGCGCCTCTTCGTTGAGCATGAACTCCTTGCGTTCCTGATACGCGGCAAAGCTGCCGGGGAAACTCACCAGCTTGCCGCGATCGAGTTCGACGATGCGCGTCGCCACGCCGTCGAGGAACACCCGGTCGTGGGTGATCACCATGATCGCACCGGCATAGCCGCGCAGCAGGTCTTCCAGCCAGAGGATGCCATCGACATCGAGGTGGTTGGTGGGTTCGTCGAGCAGCAGCAGTTGCGGCTCGGCCACCAGCGCCCGGGCCAGGGCGACGCGCTTCTTGCCGCCGCCGGAGAGCGCATCGACGCGCGCGTCGCCGTCCAGCGCGAGGCGCGAAATGGCCTGCTCGACGCGCGAATTCAGGCGCCAGCCGTCGTTGGCCTCCAGTTGCGTCTGCAGTTCGTGCATGCGCTCCATGTCCGCCGTGTCGCCGGCGCCGACTTTATGGGTGATCTCGTGGTAGTCGGCCAGCACGCGGGCAACCTCGCCCAGTCCGGCCGCGACGGCTTCGAAGACGGTGTCGTGGCTGGCGAACTCGGGCTCCTGCGGCACGTAGGCGATGGACAGGCCGGGCTCGCGCCAGACCTCGCCGTCGTCCAGCGCGCCGAGGCCGGCCAGCGCCTTCAGCAGGCTGGACTTGCCGCTGCCGTTGCGGCCGATCAGGCCGACCCGCTCGCCGGCATCGATCTGCAGCGCGGCGTGGTCCAGCAGGGCAACGTGGCCGTAGGCGAGGCAGGCGCGATCGAGGGAAATGACGGGCATGACAACAAGGCCGGGGGCCGTGGGTGGGTGCGCGATTATAGGCGAGCGTCCCCACCCGCGGCGGCCGCAGGGGGTCGCCGAGGTGGGATAGAATTCCCGCCTCGCGCCCTTGTAGCTCAGTGGATAGAGCGACCGCCTCCTAAGCGGTAGGTCTCAGGTTCGATTCCTGACTTGGGCGCCAGGATAAAGTATGGCGTATGATTTGCAATCCGCTCCGCACCGGTTCGCTCCGGGATCTACGGCTATCCGCATGATGATTGGCGAAGTTTCGACCATCGAAGAAGAGCTCGCGCTGGCCCAGGCCGATGCCCGTGACATGAAGCGCACGGTGATCGCCCTGCGCACGGAGCTCGAAGCGGCACACGCCGAAATCCACGATTCAACCCTGCGCGCCACCCAGGCCAGCGCTGCCGAGATCGCACAACTGAAGACCACGGTGGGCGCCCTGCGCGAAGAGCTCGAGCGGGCCCGCGTCGAGCGCGACAAGGCGATCCAGCAGGAGCGCGTCGCCGCCAGCCAGGAATCGCAGATGCTCAAGGCCACGGCGGCCGCCTTGCGCGAGGAGCTGGAACGTTCGCGCGCCGAGCGTGACAAGGCGGTGCAGCAGGAGCGCGTCGTCAACCACAACGAAATGCAGCAGCTGAAAGCCACCTCGGCCGCACTGCGCGAGGAACTGGAACGCGCGCGCGCCGATACCGACAATGCCGTGCGCACCGCGCTGGTCAGCGCCCAGGGCGAAATCGCCCAGCTGCGCCAGACCGTCAGCGGCCTGCGCGAGAGCCTGGAACTGGCGCAGATCGACAAGGCCAACTCGGTCCATCGCGAGCGCACCCTGTTCGCCGACGAGGGTGCCCAGCTGCAGCAGACCATCCAGGCGCTGCGCGACCAGATCGAAGCGATGCGGCGGAGCACGCCATGAACGCCATCGACCCGCCCGTCGAACCCGCCGGCACGAAGAAGAAAACTGCCGAGCGCGACCAGGAAAGCCGGCGCCGGCTGCGCCACCTCGAGCTGCTGCTCGAAGTAACGCGCCGCATGGCGAGCTATGGCACGCTCGACCAGGTGCTGCAGGCGCTGGTGGAAATGACCACTACCGAACTGAATGCCGAACGCGGCTCGCTGTTCCTCAACGACCCCGACACCAACGAGCTGTATTCGCGCGTCGCGCAGGGCAACATCCAGCGCGAGATCCGCATCCTGAATACCAGCGGTGTCGCCGGCTACGTCTATACCTCGGGCGAGGCTCTGATCATCGCCGACGCCTACGCCGACGACCGCTTCAACCGCTCGATCGACGAGCAGACCGGCTTCACCACGCGCAACATCCTTTGCGTGCCGATCCGCACCGTCAAGGGCGA
>Ga0268298_10003868_pt1 | contig 14948 bp, 11 predicted proteins | sample WWTPWeurt_MetaG_FD_194462 | JGI IMG/M metagenome (GOLD analysis project Ga0268298, IMG submission 194462) | Activated sludge microbial communities from WWTP in Nijmegen, Gelderland, Netherland - WWTP Weurt | ecosystem: Engineered > WWTP > Aerobic digester > Activated sludge | place... | reverse complement strand
GATCACGCTGTAGCTCTGGCCGTCGAGGCTGGCGTCGTCGAGCTTCTCGTGGCTGTAGGGGCACTTCTTCTGGCAATCGCCGCAGCCCACGCACAGCTCGGGGTTGTGCAGGGTGATGCCCTCGGGTGTCTTGTACAGCGCCTTGTAGGGCTGGCCTTCGCCCGCCTTCTTGGGGTTGCCGGGGCACACCTTGATGCAGGGCGCGTCCGAGCAGTGATTGCACAGCACGGGGATCACCGAGTGCGTGGTGTTGGGGAACGTCCCATTGCTCTGCATCAGGAAATCGGCCCAGTTGAAGCTCTGGCCGCTGTCGCGATCGCGGTCGCGGGTGTTGTTCTCGGCCTTGCAGGCAAAGGCACAGGCACCGCAACCGTTGCACCGCGAGAGGTCAATGACCATTCCAACTCTTGCCATGATGTATCAGCTCCTTTGGCTCGTGGTGGGCACTCAGGCCTTGGTGATCCGCACGCCGGTGAAGCCGCCATTGCGCGCCGTGGCGCCGCTCAGGCGGTCGTAGTCATCGACCAGGATCTCGTTGTTGTTGCCGCCCCGGGGGATGCCCTTGGCGAAGTCCTTGGCGGCCACGCGGCCGTAGGCCCAGTGGCCCTGGCCATAGCACTTGGCCACCGTGCCGGGGCGCACGCCCTCCCACAGCTTGAGCTGGCAGGAGATGCTGCCGGTCACCGACGAGATCTTCACCGAGTCGCCCGACTTCAGGCCCAGCTTGGCGCCGTCGGCCGGGTTCATCTTCACCACGTCGCCCCAGGACACATCGCCCGGGTCGACCTTCTTGAACTCCTGGTACCAGGGCACGTTCTGCGAGCGGCCTTCGCGGTTCAGGCGCGACTTGTAGTCGATGAAGGTGAGCGGGAAATCTTGCAGGCTGCCGTGGCGCTTGACGGCCTCGTAGTGCGGCACGAAGGCCAGCTCGCCGCGCGCCAGGTAGCCGCTGGCCGCAAGGATGTCGTCCACCGTGCTCTCGTGCTTCTTGGCGTGCTCCTGCAGGCCCTTCTTCAGCGTCTCGCTGTAGAACTCGAACTTCTTGGTGGCGGTGGCGAACTTGCCGCCCCAGCCTTTTTTCAAGCTGTACTTCGGGCCGCTGAACATGCCCTTGGCCTTGAACTCGGCCCAGCCATTGATCGGTGCGTCGCCCTTCAGCGGCTCCTTGGGCTTCCAGATCGGCGCGCTGCTGATCTTGGTGGCGATCTCGCTGAATTCCAGCGCGGTGGTCGGCGTCTTGCCCGTCTCGGGGTCTTTGAACTCTTTGCTGTAGTAGTCAAACAAGTTGCTGAAGCCCTTGGCCTTGAGCTTTTCGGCCAGCAGCCACATCACCTCGGTCTCCTCCTGCTTCACGTCCCACAGGCGCTTGACGGCGGCCTGCTGTATCGATGCATAGGCATGGCCGTTGCCCATGTTGGTGACGATGGACCAACCCTCTGCCGAATTGAAGGTGGAGGGCAGCACGATGTCGGCAAACTGCGTCATCTCCGAGGCGTTGGGCACCATGTGCACGAAGAAGGGCACGGCGGCCAGGGCCTTCTCCCAGCGCTGTGCACCGGTGGCCGAGAAGGCGAAGTTCGACCAGGTGGAGATCAGCACCTTGCAGGCACCCGGGTCCTTGAGCATGCCGTTGGCCACGTTGTTGGTGACCACGCCGCTGCCCGGCACGGCGTTCATCATCGCGGGCATGTCCTTGGCGCCGCGGCCGTCGAGCTTCTTGCCCTTGCTGGCGGTTTTTGCCAGATCGTCGACATAGGCATCGGCCTTGGGGAAGGCCCCCAGCGGGGGGCCGCTCGGGCTCTGCCACACGCCGCCTTCCACATCGATCGAGCCCAGCAGGCCATTGAGCGCATGCACGGCCATCGCGGCGTAGGTGCCGCGCGGTGTCATGGCCACGCCCGGGCCCATCCAGACGATGGTCTTCGGTGCGGCCTTGCCCATGGCGCGGGCCACGCGCACGATTTGCGCGGCGGGGATCAGCGATTCCTTCTCGCCCCAGGCCGGGGTCTGGCCCTTGAGCTCGAGGTTCCACCACTTCACCAGGCCGTGGGTCTCCTTCTCGACGAAGGCGGCTTCGTCCACCGTCTGGCCGGCCACGAAGCCGTTCTTGCCGTCCTTGAAATCACCGACGAACTCGCGGTTCCAGAGGCCTTCAGTCAAGAGCACGTGGGCGATGGCGCCGGCCAGTGCACCGTCGGTGCCCGGCGCGATGGGCAACCATTCATGCGCCTTGGCCGCCACGTTGGACAAGCGCGGGTCGACGGCGATCACGGTGCCGCGCTTCACGATGTCCGGGAAGCGGTTCATCATGTTGGGCACCATGCGGTTGGACGCCAGCGGGTCGGTGCCCCAGCACACCAGGCAGTTGGTGTTGGCCAGGTCGTAATCGCGGTAGCCAAAGAAGCCCTGCGTGAGGCCCGGGCCCATCTTCTCGGCCTCGGCGCACAGGGCGCTGTGCGAGAAGTAGTTGCCGGTGCCGAAGATCTTGGGCAGCGTGCCGTAGCACAGGTCGGTGGACGTGGGCGAATAGCGCCCGCGCATGTAGGTGAGCTTGTGCGGCTCGCCCGCCTTGCGCAGCGCGATCATCTTGTCGGCCACGGTGTCGAGCGCCTCGTCCCAGCTGATGGGCACCCACTTGGGATCGACGCCGCGGCCCTTGGCCGGGTTGGTGCGCTTCATCGGCACCTTGATGCGGTCGGGATCGTACACCTGCTGTGTTATCAAATGGCCGCGCGGGCAGCAATAGCCATGATTGGTCTTGCTCAGCGGGTTGCCGCGCACGCGCGTGGCCCGGCCGTTCTGCACGTGGATCTGGATCGCGCACCACTGCGTGCAGCCCTGGCAGGTGCTGGCCACCCAGGTGCCCGCTGCGGGGCTGCTGGGCCGCGCCTGGCGCGGAATGAACGCGCTGGTGAGCGGTGTAGCCGTGCTCGCACAACCGGTGGCCAAGATTCCGGCCGATGCGCTCGAAGCCAGAATGAACGTGCGTCTCGTCAACCTCATGAGTTGCTCCTGAACAGGGACATGAACACTGTGCTGCGGGCAGTACTTTGCGCCGATCGGAGGGCAGCGTATTGACGCCCGGCAAGCTACCTTGGTATGGACAAGTGGGCCCAGCGCGCCGCCACGGCGCCGCAAATGGTGAAATGGGTCATCGGCCGCCGCGCCTGGCACGAGGCCTTAGACTTTGGAAACGGCCCGCCATGAATGAACACGCACACGACCATGGCCATGACCATGACCATGACCATGACCATGACCATGACCATGACCATGACCATGACCATGACCATGACCATGACCATGACCACGCGCACGATCACGGCCACCACCACGCCCCCAAGGACTTTGGCCGCGCCTTCGCCATCGGCATCGCGCTGAACCTGGGCTTCGTGGGCATCGAGGCCTTCTATGGCTGGCGCGTGGATTCGCTGGCCCTGCTGGCCGATGCGGGCCACAACCTCAGCGACGTGGCCGGCCTGGTGCTGGCCTGGGGCGGGGCACTGGCCGGCAAGCTGGCGGCCGACGATCGGCACACCTATGGCTGGCGTCGCGCGTCGATCCTGGCGGCTTTTGCCAACGCGCTGCTGCTGCTGGTGGCCATGGGCTCGCTGGGCTGGGAGGCGGCGCACCGCCTGCAGGCGCCCGAGCCCACGCAGGGCTGGACCATCATCGCCGTGGCCGGTGTGGGCATCGTGGTGAACACCGTCACGGCGCTGCTGTTCATGCGCGGGCACGAGGGCGACCTGAACATCCGTGGCGCCTTCCTGCACATGGCTGGCGATGCGCTGGTGTCACTGGGCGTGGTGGTGGGCGGTGCGCTCTACCTCTGGAAGGGCTGGGGCTGGATCGACCCGGTGATGAGCCTGCTGATCGCCGTGGTGATCGTGGCCGGCACCTGGTCGCTGTTCAGGCAATCGCTGCACCTGTTGTTCGACGGCGTGCCCGACGGCATCGACCTGGCCGCCGTGGAGCAACTGCTGGCCACGGCACCGGGTGTGGAGCGCGTGCACGATCTGCATGTGTGGTCGCTGGCCACCAACGAGGTGGCGCTCACTGCGCACCTGCTGACGCCGGCCGGCCACCTGGACGACGCGGCGATGCAGCTGCTGGCGGACCAACTGCGCCAGCGCTTCGGCATCGGCCACGTCACCCTGCAATCGATGCGCGTGGCCTTCTCGGAGCCCTGCCGCGCACGCGCCTGAGGCCGAATCAGAAGCCGAGCGACTCCACGACCGCCACCAGGTCGGCAAAGCTGGCGGCCTGGAGTTTGGCGGCCAGCGCTGGCTTGTCGAGCCCGGCGCACTCGAAGCGGGTGAGTTCCACCTCCATGGGCAGCTCGCGGATCTCCAGCGGCGACATGAAGCCGATGTGCGCGATGTGGCGCAGACACGCGGCCTCGGGCTCGGTGAGCGGCAGGCCGTGACACTTCATGAGCTCGAGGTAGCGCTCGGCCGTGCGATTGAGCACGCCACTGATCTCGAGCGTGTTCTTCTGGTGTTGGGTGAGCCTGGCCAGCGGCGGCCCGAAGAAGACGGGGGTCTTGCCGACGTGGCGCGTCTTGGCTTCGGGCGACAGTGCCGGGGCCACCCAGCTCGGGTCGCCCCGGGTGGCGGGTGGCTGCTCGGGCTCGGTGGGTGCGTGCGACATCAATGCCCGATCGGGTGCGTCATTTCGAACTTTGCGTTCTTCATGCCCTTGGGCAGCTGGGGTGGAGGCTCGGGTTGCAGCTGCAGGAAGCCGCGGTTGCGTACGCCGTCCTGCACGTTGTGCGGGTTGTGGCACTCGGCGCAGGTGAACCAGCGCTTCTTGCCGGTGCTGGTGAATTCGCCGATGCGCTTGCCGTGGATGCCGTCGCGCCAGTCGCGCAGCTTGTCGCCATGGCACTTGCCGCAGAGCAGTTGCGATTGGTCCATGTTGATCGGATCGCCGTAGTTGTCCACCAGCATGTTGCGCTTGGTGGGGTGGTGGCAATCCAGGCACCAGACGCGGCCACGGCCGTGCTGCAGGTCCTTCACGTCGGGCACCATGGCTTCCATGGTGGGGATGGGCACCGCGCGCTTGCTGGTCGGGAAGCCCTTGGGGTAGGTGCCGTTGTGGCAGGCCGTGCCGCACTGGGTGATGAAGTTGAGCTTGGCACTGCGTGGCCGGACCACGGCCTGGGCCTCGGGGGTCTTCTCCATCTGCGGCATCGCGCCCATGGGCACGGTGCCATCGTAGGGGTCGCCATACCAGAGCACCGCACCCGTGGTGGGCGAGCACTTCACGTTGGGCAGGCCGGGCTTGAGTTCGCGCCTGGTGAGCTCCGATGCGCCCTTGCGGCTCTCGAAGCAGACCTCGTCCTTCTTCTCGGTGCCCTGCGCCGAGACCGACGCCGCGATGAAGCAGAACAGGGCCTGGATCAGCGCCTTGATGAGATGCTTGGATTTCATGGCGGGCACCTCAATTCGCGGCGATGGCCGCGGGGCTGGCGGGCGCCGTGGCTTTGGCGGAGCTGAAGCGGATCTCACCCAGCAGGATGCCAATGGCGCCCTTGAGCAGGATGGTGAGGATGAAGAAGCCGAAGGCCCAGATGCCCAGGGTCATCAGCACCTCGACCAGGCTGGGCACGTACTCGCTCACCTCACCGATGGGCGAGGGGATGAAGCCAGGCACGATCAGCCCCATGCCCTTCTCGATCCAGATGCCGGCAAAGGCCATGGTGCAAGGGATGGGCAAGCGCGCCATGTTGTTGCGGAAGCTGGGCAGCAGCAGCAGCACGAAGGCCCCAACCATCAAGACGATGGCACTCCAGAACCAGGGCACCAGAGCGGTGAGGCCATGCAGGCCGAACATCAGGTAATAAAGGCCATTGGCATGCTCGGTGCGCGCGTAGAGCTCCACCACCACCTCGGACAGGGTCAGGAAGATGGCCAGGCCGAGGCACCAGGTGACGATGGCCGTGAGCAGCTTGATCGCGCTGTCCTCGATCCACATGGCCGTGTTCTTGCGGATGATCAGAAAGACCAGGATGATCAGCGCCGGGCCGGCCGCGAAGGCCGTGACGATGAAGCGGATCGGCATCATGCTGTGAAACCACATCGGCCGCGCCGGCATGGTGGCGATCAGGAAGGCGGTGACGGTGTGGATGCTCAAGGCCCAGACGATGGAGATGTAGACCAGGGGCATGAAGAACTTCTGGTTCACCGGCGTGCCCTTGTACTTGGCATACAGGTAGTAGAAGCCGACCACGAAGTTCAGCACCAGGTAGCCATTGAGCACCAGCACGTCCCAGCCCAGCATCGAGGAGAGGCTGTAGATGCCGATGAACGGGATCATGTGCCACAACCGATCGGGCCGGCCCATGTGCGCAAACACGAACATCATCACCATGATCACAGCAGCGATGGCCAGCATCTCACCCAGCACGGTGACCTTGTGCAGGCCCTCATGGTGGTACACATAGGCCGGAAACACGATGGTCACCGCCCCAGCGGCCACGCCCACCAGGAACACGAGATTGGCGAAGTACAGGCCGTCGTGGATCTGGCTGGTCATGCCGGTGACGATCAGGCCCTGGGTGTTCTGCAGATAGAACACATACAGCATGGCCAGGATGAACAGCGCCAGCGTACCCATCCAGGCGTAGAACTTGGCCCCGCCCTTGAGCACATAGCGCGTGTAGTCGAGAACAAAACTGGTCAGCACGGCCCGGCTCCTCAATCGTAGAAATAGAAGAATTTGGGGAAGGTGTTGAGCTCGGCCTTGAGGCGGAACACGTTCTTGCGCGCCAGCACCTTGCTCACTTCGCTTTCGGGATCGAGCAGGTTGCCGAACTTGCGCGCCCCCACCGGGCACACCTCGACGCAGGCCGGGTAGCGGCCGTGGCGGGTGCGCTGCAGGCACCAATGGCATTTCTCGACCACGCCGCGCATGCGCGGGCGGTTGCCCAGGTAGTGGGTGACCGGGTTCATGGCCTCCTTGGGCAGCACGGGGGTGGTGACGTTGAGCCGCCGCGCCCAGTAGGGGCAGGCGCCCATGCACATGCGGCAGCCAATGCACCAGTTGTAGTCGATCACCACCGGGCCATCGGCCTCGCGGTAGGTGGTGCGCACGGGGCACACCTTGACGCAGGGCGGCTTCTCGCATTGCATGCAGGCGATGGGCATGTAGGTGGCGTCCGTCTCGGGCACCGCCTTGGGCTCGTAGTGGTACTGCCCCTCGAGCACCTGGCCCACGGGCGTGTAGGCGTTGCCGCCCACCTGGATGCCCAGGCCCTCGGGGTAGCCCTGGTTCATCTTCTCGCCCGCGAACTCGCCACGCGCCATGCGCAGCACCTGGATCCACTCGATGCGCTCGCCGGGGCGCTCGCCGCGCGACTGGTTGTTCTCCTCGACGCAGGCCTTCACACAGCGACGGCAGCCGATGCACTTGCGCACGTTCAGTGCGTAGCCCATCAGCACGCCGGGCTGCGCCTCGGTGGTGTCCACCGACACCTTCTTGCTGTATTCGTCGGAGTAGCGCCGCTCGAGCCGCACGCGCGCCTCCTTCTTCTCGTCCGCCGTCATCAGGCGATAGTTCTTCTGGAAGTGCTCGGCCCATTCGACGGCCGCCTTGGCCTCGCCAGACGCTGCCATCAGCGCGCCCGTGCCCATCAGCGACGACACGCTCAACATGCCGCCCGAGCGCAGGAAGCTGCGGCGCGAGGGCTTGGGCTCTGGCATGGGCGCTGCAGGGTCTGCAGAGGCGGGCGGCACCGAGCAGGCGCAGGGGCCTTGCCCGGCCGACTCGGCGGCGGGGTTCATGGGGGTGGTCAAGGGCTGACTCCAGGATGGGAGGTGGACGGCGCGAAGCGCATCGACGGCAGGGCGCAGTTTCTAGTGCACTGGGCACGCGTCCATTAATCGAGGTCAATTTGGCCGAGTCTCGAGCTGAGACCCCCCCGGTTTGGGCGTTGCGCTCGGGTCCTCTGAGCTTGGCCTGACGAGCGTCAAGCCATGCCGGGCTTTGCTCAGCCTTGGGCTGACAGCGCTCGCGCGATGCGGTGCCGCGCCACCGTGGGCCGGGGCACGCGCATGCCGAACCAGCTGCGCACGTCCTGCTCCAGGCCGATGCCGTGCATGTAGTTGTACAGCGCCTTCTTCAGGCCAAGGCCCAGCGCATCGTGGTCCACGCCCGTGGGGTCGATGAAGGCCACGTCGTTCTTGGCGAAGCTCACCGGCGGCAGGGGCTGCAGCGTGACGCCATAGTCGGCCGGGTGCTTGCCGACGGGCGAGTGCACGGTGCAGGTGAAGCGGTGGAAGAAGCCCGACTGGATGCAGCCGGCCTCGAAGAGCTGGCGCACGTACTCGAGTGCGTCCACGGTGTCCTGCACGGTCTGCGTGGGGAAGCCATACATCAGGTAGGCGTGCACCAGGATGCCGGCGTCCGAGAAGGCCTTGGTGACGCGCGCCACCTGGTCCACTGAAACGCCTTTTTTCATCAGTTGGAGCAGGCGGTCGGACGCCACCTCCAGGCCGCCCGAAATCGCGATGCAGCCGCTGGCAGCGAGTTGCTGGCAAAGCTCGGGCGAGAAGGTCTTCTCGAAGCGGATGTTGCCCCACCACGAGATGTCGATGCGACGGCGCTGCAGCTCGTCGGCCATGGCCTTCAGGGCCTTGGGTGGCGCAGCCTCGTCCACGAAGTGGAAGCCCGTCTGCCCGGTCTCGCGCACCACGGCCTCGATGCGATCGACCAGGGTCTCGGCGGTGGCGGCGTCGTAGCGCGAGATGTAGTCCAGGCTCACGTCGCAGAAGCTGCACTTCTTCCAGTAGCAGCCGTGGGCCACGGTGAGCTTGTTCCAGCGGCCGTCGCTCCACAGGCGGTGCATGGGGTTGAGCATGTCCAGCAGCGAGAGGTAGCGCTGCAGCGGCAGGCCGTCCCAGGTGGGCGTGCCCACGTCGGCGAAGGGGATGTCGGCCTCGCCAATGTCATGAAAGCGCACCACGCCGTCCTGCCGCACGAAGCTGCGCACCAGGCGGCTCACCGAGCGCTTGCCTTGCCAGTGCTCGAGCAGCGCCAGCAGCGGGCGCTCGCCGGCGTCGAGCGTGACGGCGTCGACGAAATCGAACACGCGCGGCTCGCTCAGCTCGCGCAGCTCGGTGTTGACGAAGCCGCCGCCGAGCGCGATGCGCACGCGCGGGTGCTGCGCCTTCACCACCTGCGCGATGCGAAAGGCGGCATACACCGCGCCAGGGAAGGGCACCGAGAGCAGCAGCACATCGGGCCGGTGCCGCTGCACGGCCTCGAGCGCCAGGCGCTGCAGGGTGCGGTCCACCAGGTTGGGCGCGGCGGCCAGCGCCTGGGCCAGCGGCTCGAAGCTGGGCTGGCTCATGGCCAGTGATTCGGCGTAGCGCACGAACTCGAAGCGCGGGTCCACGGCCTCGCGCAGCACGTCGGCCAGGTCGTTGAGGTAGAGCGTGGCGATGTGGCGGGCGCGGTCCTGCACGCCGAGTGCGCCAAAGGCCCAGGCCAGTGGGTCGCCGCCCTCGGGGTCGTCGGGGTCGACATACACATCCAGCGACGCGAAGCGCGGGCCCTCGGGCAGGTGCTGGCGCGAGGCGATGCGGTGCGCCAGCGTGGGGTCGCTGCCTTGCAGGAAGGCCAGCGTGCGTTCTATGGTGCTGGCATAACGATCAAAATCAGCGTCAAAGGATTGAAGCAGCGGCGAACGCTTGGCCTTGGGCACGGCGCGCACCGCCTGGCGCACCTCGGCCAGGCCCTCGGGCGAGAACAATGCCAACACCAGCGCCAGGGCCAGGTCCTCCTGCACGGCCGCAAAGCCGCGCGAGCGCAGAAAACCGGTGAGGTAGGCCGTGGACGGGTAGGGGGTGTTCAGCTGCGTCATCGGCGGGATGACGGACAGCACGCGGGGGGAGGGGGCGGTCATGGGCCGGGGCCATTTTGCCAGGGGCCCACGCGGGGTGCGGCGGGGTGTGCGAAAGTCCGCGGGCCATCACACGAGGTTCAGCATGTCCTACCCCCCGGAGTTCCTGAAACTGGTCGACGAGTTCATCCACCTGGCCAACCGCCTGGCCGAGGACGGGCGCGACGGCGAGGTGAGCGCGGCCATCCTGTTTGCCGCGGGCCGCTACAACGCCTTCAATTTCGTCACGCGCGGCGGCAAGGACGAAGACCGCCCCGAGGCCATGGACTTCTATGTGTCCGAGTACCGCAAGGCGCTGGAATCGAACCTGGATGGCGTGGTGGGGCCGGTGGTGAAACCTCAGGATTGAACCGAGCCCTCAAGCCTGCAGAAACAGCGTGTAGGCCAGGCCCGTGCTGGCCAGGCCCGCCAGATCGATGTGCGTGAGGTTGGCCGCCGTGTCGCAGGCCATCACCGCCAGCGACACCTGGCTCTGGCTGCCGCTGTCCAGCAGGCCCACGTAGGCGGCCAGATCGGCGGGCGTGGGGGCTGTGCCCACCACGTTGCGGTAGACGAGGTTGACGAAGTCGGTGTTGCTGTGTGAGCCAGCGAGGTGGGCAAAGGCCTCGGTGCTCAGCGCCATGGTCACCAGGCCGCTGAGGTCCAGGCCCCTGTCTGCGGCGGCCAGGCCGATGCCCACGTAGTCGGGGTGGGCCAGAAACTCGGGGCCGAACAGGGCGCCGATCACCCGCGCCACGTCGCCGGCATGGCCGTCCAGGTCGAGTGCGAGGTTGCCGTCCGAGAACATCAGGCGCTCGATGCCGGTGAGGTGGTCGCTGCCGTCGAGCGGGGAGCTCACGATGCACTCGCGCCCCGTCCAGTGCAAGCTGGCCTGCGCACGCGTCGCTGCGAACGCGGCCACGTCCAGGCCCGCGCCGCCATCGAGTTGGTCGTCGCCGGTGCCACCGTCGAGCAGGTCGTTGCCTTCGCCCGCGCTGATGTGGTCCATGCCGGCCGATCCGGCCAGGTGATCGGATTGCGCCGTGCCGGCCGCCGTGTTGGCCAGGGTCTGGAAATGCTGGCTGGTGGCGCCGGCCAGGGCATTGCCGGCCAGGTCCTTCACCGCGCCGGGCGAGAGCGTGAGCACATAGGCCGTGCCCTTGGCAAGATCCTGTGTCGGATGGAAGCTCAGCTTGCTGCCGGCAATGCTGAAGCTGGTGCTGGTGGCGGCGTCGCAGGTCTGCACCAGGCGGCCGTCCTCGGTGAACAGGCTGATGCTGCCGCTGCCGCGCTGCACGGGCTCGTTGAAGGTCCACACCAGTGGGGTGGTTGCGGCCACGTCGACCGCGCCGTTGCCGGGCGACATGGCGGTGACGAGCGGTGCTTTCGTGTCCACCTCCTGTGGCGCGGGCGGTGTGGGCTCTGGTGCCACGACGGGCGGTGCGGCCTGCACGGCCAGGTTGAACACCGCGTCGGTGCGCGCGCCCAGCGCATCCGTGGCGGTCACCACGAGCATCGAGCTGCCGATGTCGGCATGCGTGGGGGTGCCGCTGATCAGGCCGCTCAGCGCATCGAAGTGCAGCCACGCGGGCAGTGGCACGTAGCCCCAATCGGGATCGAAGACGGCCAGGGTGTAGGTGATGAGGTCGCCGTCGGCGTCGATGAAGGCATTGGCCGGCAGCTGGAACGCGAATGACGCGTTCTCGGTGCCGTGCTGGTCGGCCAGCGCGGTGTTGAGCACGGGCGCGTGGTTGGTGTCGTAGACCAGGTCAAAGCCGCGCGGCTGGAAGCTGCTGGCCGCGTGGTTGCCGTTGAGCACGATCTGCAGATCGGCACCGGGCGAAGAGTCCAGCCCGATGTGCAGGGTGGTCAGGCCCCCGGCGGTGGAGAGTTGCACCTCGCCGGCCCCCACCGCTGCGCCACTGCCCACGGTGACCGCGCCACTGAAGGTGGCGCCGCAGACCTCGATCACGTCGCCCGAGGCCAGGTCGGTGATGGTGTCGGTGCCGCTGTCGGTGGTGGACACGTAGAAGACGTCATTGCCGCTGCCGCCGGTGAGCGTGTCGTTGCCATCGCCGCCCACCAGCATGTCATTGCCGCCGCCGCCGGACAGCAGGTTCGGGCCGGCGTTGCCCCGCAGTGTGTTGTCCAGGCCGTTGCCCGTGCCATTCAGCGCCGTGGTGCTGCCGTAGAAGGTGCCGAGGTTGAGGTTCTCCACGTTCGCCGGCAGCGTGTACTGCGCCAGCGAGGAGGTGACGGTGTCGGTGCCGTCGCCGCTGGCCTCGGCGACCGTGTCGCCGGCGTCGTCCACCCAGAAGCTGTCGTTGCCGGTGCCGCCGGCCATCGCGTCGGCGCCCGCGCCACCGTCGATCGTGTCATTGCCGGCGCCGCCCACCAGCGAGTTGGCGCCTTCATTGCCCGTGAGCACGTTGTCCAGCGCATTGCCGATGCCCTGCAGGTTGCCCGCGCCGGGCAGCAGCAACAGGTTCTCCACATTGGCGGCCAGGGTACAGGAGGGCAGGGTGGACTTCACCGTGTCGTTGCCTTCAGCGGCGTTCTCGGTCACGCTGTCGGCCGGGTCGTCCACCCAGTAGGTGTCGTCGCCCGTGCCACCGATCAAAGTGTCGGCGCCTGCGCCGCCATCGATCGTGTCGTTGCCGGCCAGGCCGCTGAGCACGTTGGCCGCGGCGTTGCCCCACATCACGTTGTCCAGCGCATTGCCGGTGCCCGAGGTGGTGGCCGAGCCGACCAGCCACAGGTCCTCGACATTGGCCGGCAGCGTGATGCTCACCACCGCATTGATGCGGTCGGTGCCCGCACCGGGGTCTTCGTTCACCACATCGCCCGGGTCGTCGACCATGTAGACGTCGTCGCCCACCAGGCCGCTCAGGGTGTCGGCGCCCGCCCCGCCGTCCAGCACATCGGCGGCGGCGCTGCCGATCAGGTTGTCGTTGCCGGGGGTGCCGGTGTACTGGGCCATGGCGATCTCCAATGGGGCGGATTGCGGTCTTTGCGCTTCGATTGAACAAGGCAAGACCAGCCCGCAGACTGGAGACATGGGCAACCCGGCTGCCATGTGAACTCGCGTTCAGTTAGGCCCGTGGCTTTGCGTCACCAACCTTTCGGTGGTTTTGCCTTTTCAATGCGCGAATTGTCGGCTTCGCGCCGCAGGTGTGTCGTGAACTTGCTCACCGGCTGGCGCCGGGTGATGTGCGCACCGCGACGCAGTTCACGGCCCGAGGCGATTAGAGGGTTTACCCTTTGTCAAGCCTCAAGGTTTTATCAGGGTTTTCCCTATACCATGGCTTCATTCAAACAAAGAAGGAAAGCACCATGGCTGCCATCGTCACCCTGTCGATCATCGTTCTGGCCGTTGGCGCGAGGTTCTGGATCGAACTGCGCCAGTTCGACCGCATGAGCGCCCGGGCCGCCGCCGAGCATGGCCGCGCGCAGGGCCTGACGGCCACGCCGCTGCGCGCCGACTACTACTTCTGATCGATTCAACCCGCCTTGACGGCCAGCACCGGGCAAGGCACTGACATCAGGATGTCCTGGGCCGCGCTGCCCAGGATCAGCTTACCCACCTTGCTGCGGCTGCGCAGGCCGATGATCACCAGCGACGCGGGCAGCGTGGCGACCAGCGTTTCGATCTCCTCGACCGCGCTCTTGCCGCGCACGAACTTCTTGAATTCGGCGCTCACGCCCGATTCGGCCAGCAAGGCCTCCACGCGTTCGCAGTCCTGCACATCGGCCAGCGAGGCGTCCTCGCCCTGGCCGCCGGGGCCGGCGTTCACCACCATCAGCGGCTCGTTGCGGCGCTTGGCGATCTCCAGGCCCTTGTCCAATGCGGCTTGCCCTTCGGGGCGGGGAACGTAGGCGACGAGGATGGTCATGGTGGGGCTCCGTGGGGCTTGTTGTTCGGGAAGTCAGTGGGTCTCGCAAATTTCACCACATTGCAAGCTCGCCGACGCGCTCATTCGACCGCGTCGCGCAGCAGACGCTTCATCAGCTTGCCATTGGCATTGCGCGGTAGCGGATCGGCGCGCCAGGTGATGGTCTCGGGCACCTTGTAGTCGGCCAGGCGCTCGGCGCAGAAGGCGCGCAGCGCGGCGTCGTCGCCATGGTGGGCGCTGTCCGGCGCCACATAGATGAAGGCGTGCACGCGCTCGCCCAGCACCGGGCAGGGCCGGCCGACGATGGCGGCCTCCACCATGCCGGGCCAGGCCATCAGCACGTTCTCCACCTCCACCGAGAAGATCTTGTAGCCGCCGCGGTTGAGCATGTCCTTCTTGCGGTCGAACACGCGCACATAGCCCTGCGCGTCCACCGAGCCCAGGTCGCCCGAGTGCCAGTGGCCGGCGGTGAAGCTGGCGGCCGTGGCTTCCGGGTTGGCCCAGTAGCCGGGCACCACCATCGGGCCGGCGATCCACAGCTCGCCGGTCTCGCCGCGAGGCAGCTCGCAACCCGCATCGTCCATCACCAGGATGCGTGCGGCCGGCAGCGCCACGCCCACGGTGTCCACGTGCGCACGGGTGTGGCCCATCGGCATCATGGTGACTGGCGAGGCGGTCTCGGTGGCGCCATAGGCATTGATCAGCGTGAGCCCTGGCAGGCGCTCGGCCAGCGCGTCGATGGTGGCCACGGGCATGGGCGCGCCGCCGTAGCTGCCGATGCGCCAGGCGCGCAGATCGGCCGTGGCGAAGCCGGGCTGCATCAGGCACAGCTTGTACATGGCCGGTACCATCATGGTGTGCGTTAGGCGCTCTTGCGCCAGCAGCGCGATGAAGGCCTCGGCCTTGAAGGCCGGCACGACGACGATGGCACCGCCCACATGCAGCATCGTGGCAATGATGGCCACCAGGCCGGTGACGTGGCTGGCCGGCACCGCGAGTGCGGCGCGCTCGCCATCACCATCGGGCGTGCCCGTGCGCAGCTTCATGCAGGCCTGGTAGTGCAGCGCCGAGTGCACGATGTTGGCGTGCGTGAGCATCGCGCCCTTGGGGTGGCCGGTGGTGCCCGAGGTGTAGAGGATCACCGCCACGTCGTGCTCGGCGGGCATGGCCGG
>Ga0268298_10003867_pt1 | contig 14949 bp, 10 predicted proteins | sample WWTPWeurt_MetaG_FD_194462 | JGI IMG/M metagenome (GOLD analysis project Ga0268298, IMG submission 194462) | Activated sludge microbial communities from WWTP in Nijmegen, Gelderland, Netherland - WWTP Weurt | ecosystem: Engineered > WWTP > Aerobic digester > Activated sludge | place... | reverse complement strand
GCCGCCCTGCGCTCCTGTCGCGGTGGTGCCGCCCGAAGCCGTGGCGCCGCCTTCTCCGCCCGACGACGAGGTGGTGGTGCCGGAGGGGTCGACCGTCACAACCGGCCCGCACGCGACAGCCGCGCTGCCCACGAGGGCGCCCACGAGAACCCAGCCTCGGTGTCGCTGCACAGCTCGCCTCCTGTCGAGAGCGCTCAAGGCTCGAGGGCCGTCGCGTCGCTCCCACAAAAAGCCGAAGGGCCCGGCGAGGTGCCGAGCCCTTCGAGGCTTGTCAGCGATCAGGCGCGTTGCGTGGTCACCGCTGGGGGTTGCAGTCCCCGACGCTGCGCGCCTGACGGGGTGTCACGGAGCGCAGATGTTGCCCGTGCACATGTTGCTGGAGCAGCCGCTGTTGCCCGAGCAAGGCGCGCCGGCCGCGCCGAGGCCGCAGGCCCCTGCGCCGTTGCAGTTGTCGGCCGGATCGCCAGGCGTCTGGCAGTTGTTGTGCGGGTCGTCGCCGGCCCAGGCGATCGAGCAGGTGCCGGCGAGGCCGGTCACGTTGCACGAGTTGCACGACGTCGTGCACGAGGTGTTGCAGCACACCGTGTCGACGCAGAAGCCGCTGAGGCAATCACCAACCGCCGCGCAGGACTGGCCGTTGATCTTCTTGCAGGCGCCGTTGCCGTCGCACTGGTTGTTGCCGGTGCACGCGGCGACCGGGTTGTTGTCCGGCTGGCCGCTCGTGATGTTGGTGCAGGTGCCGGGCGTGCCGCCGTTGCAGGTCTGGCACGTCGCGCACGACGCCGATCCGCAGCAGACGTTGTCGACGCAGTTGCCGCTCAAGCATTCGCCGGCGAGCGAGCAGCTCGCGCCGTTGTCCTTCTTGCACGCACCGTTGCCGTCGCAGGAGTTGGTGCCCACGCAGGCGTTGGCCGGGAAGGTGTCGTCGGAGTTGAGAGGCACGTTGACGCAAGAGCCCACCGAGCCCGCGACGTTGCAGGCCTTGCAGGTGCCCGCGCACGCGTTGGCGCAGCAGACGCCGTCGACGCAGTTGGCGCTGAGGCAGGTGGTGCCCATGGCGCAGACTTGCCCGTTCACCGACTTGCAGCCGCCGGTGCCGTCGCACTGCTTGTTCTGGGCCGCCGTGCAGGTGTCGTCGTTGTTACCCGCTGCCACGTCGACGCACGCGCCCTCGCTGCCGCCGACGTTGCACGCCTGGCAGGTGCCGCACGAGGCGGCTCCGCAGCAGACGCCGTCCACGCAGTTGTTCGTCGTGCACTGCGTCCCCGCCTGGCAGACGCTGCCCGTCGGGAGATCCGCCACGCACACGCCAGCGGAGCAGTACTGGTTGCCCGCGCACTGGAGGTCGCTGGAGCACGCCTCGCAGACGTTGCCGTTGCAGAAGCCGCTCAGGCAATCGCCAGCGATGAGGCACGCCTTGGTGTTGGCGCACTTGCCGCAGATCGCACCGCCGCAGTCCTTGTCGGTCTCGTCCTGGTCTTTCTCCTGGTCCGCGCAGTTCGCGTTGCACTTGAGCATCGCGTTGCAGTCGGCGCTCTTGCAGTCGGAGTTGAGCTTGCACGCCTTGTCGAAGCCGCACTTGCCGCAGGTGCTCCCGCCGCAGTCGACGTCGGTCTCGCCGAGCTGCATGTTGTTGAGGATGCCATCCTGGCAGGTGCCGGCGACGCACTGGAGGCTGACGCAGTTGTTGCTCTGGCAGTCTCCAGCGACGGCGCACACGAGGTCGTCCGCGCACTTCGCGCAGTCCGGCCCGCCGCAGTCGACGTCCGTCTCGTTTTGACCCTTCACCAAGTCGATGCAGAACGGCGTCACGCACTGGTGGTTCGGCGTGTCGCATTTGACGTCGGGATCCACAGTGCACTGGTTGTCGAGGTTGCACTCGACGCACGCGCCGGCGTCATCACAGAACGCACCGCCATTGTCGGAGCACGCCGTGTTGGCCGCGACCGGCTCGTGAACGGGTGAGCCGTTGGCGCACGTGTCGGTCGTACAGTCGGTGCTGTCGACCTCGATGTCGGCGTCGTCGTTGGCGGAGGTGACCGCGCCGCCCATGCAGACGTTCTTCTTGCAGTCGCCGGCGATCTGCGTCGCCGCGACCGTCCCGTCGTCCGCGTTCTTCTCGGCGCAGGCGCCCATGTCGTCGCAGTAGGCGACCTTGCACTCGCCGGAGGGGGCAGGACAGTTCGCGGGATCACAAGGCGCGCCGCCGGTTCCGCCCGTCGTCGTTCCGCCGGTGGTCATTCCGCCCGTCGCTCCGCCGCCGCCGGTCGTGCCGCCGGTCGCTCCACCCGTGCCGCCGGCGCCGCCGGTGTCGATCTTGTTGCGGTCGACGCCTGCGATGAGCTCGCAACCGGACGCTGCACCAAGCAGCGTGCCGGCCGCGATCGCAAGCATCGCCATCAAGCTGGCTCTGCTCTTCATGATCGGTTCTCCAAGCTAGTAGGAAAGATCAGAACGTGAATCGTGCCGCCGCGCCGCCGCCCTGGGGCGTGGCGTAGGGGGCGATGAAGCCGCGGGGCATGCCAGCAGCCTTCTTGGCAGGCTTCTGCGTGGCAGCGCCCGTCTTCGCCGGAGTCGACGCCGGCTGCGAGTCGCTGAGGAGCAGCACCGCGCCGGTCACGCCGAAGGTGAGCGCCACAGCGAACGACATGTCCGCGATGAGCGCGTTGCGATCGGTCTCGTCCGCCTTCGCGACGGTGGGCGTCTTGTCGAAGTCACCCTTCGACGCGAGCGCCATCCCGCCGAAGATGCCACCCACGATCGCGCCCGCACCGGCGAGGCCGATCGTGACGTACGCGGGGACATTCGAGCGCTGCTCCGGCGGACCGACGGGCGCGGTGGCCGTCGCCGTCGCTGTCTGCGTCGCCACAGCGACGGCCGTCGCTGTCGCGGTGGCCGTCGGCACCGCCGTGGCCACGGGCTCCGGCGTCTTGTTGAGCGTGACGCTCACGTCGCGCGTCTCGGCGTAGCCGATCTCGAGCGGCTGCGTCGCCGTGTCGTAGCCGTCGGCCATCACGGTGATCGTGTGCTTGCCCGGCGGGACGGTGAGCTCGTTGCCCGTCTGCGGCATGCCGTCGAGCGACACCTTCATGTTCTGAAGGCCGTCGGGTCCGATCGCGATCTTGACCTTGGAAGGCGTGGCCTTGAGGGCCTCCTGCCGGGTCTTCGCGTCCGCGATCTTCTCCTTGTACTTGTCGTCCGGCGGGTTCGTCATCGCGCCGAGGAAGGCCTCGTACGCCGCGACGGCGTCCTGGATCTTGCCGAGCTTGTCGAGCGAGGCGGCGATCTTGTACTTGGGGTTGGCGCCGGGGATGTACGACTCCGCGAGCCGGTAGCAGACGAGCGCCGCCTCCCACTCGCCCTTGTCGAACTTCGCCTCGCCGCTCTTGTAAGCCTTCTTGGCCTCGTCCTTCTTCTTGTTGTCGGCGAGGTTCTTCTTCGGCTCGGTCGCGCACGCGTCCTTGTCGGGTTTCGCCGCGGCCTTCGCGTCCGGCTTCTTCGCATCCGGCTTGGCGGCCTTCGCGTCCGGCTTCTTCGCATCCGGCTTTGCAGCCTTCGCGTCCGGCTTCTTCGCATCCGGCTTGGCGCCGCCGCCGCCCTTTGCCGGTTGGGCAGCGGCCGGCTTGGCCGCGGGCTTCGATTGCGCGTGTGCGGGCGCGATGCTCGCAAGAGCCACGAGACCCGAGACCACGATCGCCGAGGTGGAAGCCAGCCTGAAAAGTCCTGATCGCATAACCAAACGCCCTCCAGCGCTTTGAGAGGTGCGCTCAGATAACCCGGCAGCCGTCCAGCGCACAAGTCCATCGCACGACGCGGGGTTATGAGCCGGGGCAGGGTACACCGATCCGGCGAGCGCTCACCACTTGTTTCAGCGGTCCTTTCGCTCGGAGAGAAAGACCCGGGCCCACCCCTGAAGATCCGGCCTCGCTCAGCCGTCCACGAGCGATTCGATCGGCACCTCGGCCGCCTGCGCCGCGGACTGGAGATCCATCCACGCCTCCAAGGCCATCGCACGGAGCGCGCCCACGCGGCCCCACAGCCTCGCCGTCACCGTGGCCAGGTCGTTCTCGATGCGCTCCGTCACGTGCTCCAGATCCCCTTGGATCCGAGCGATCTCCGACGAGAGCTCCTCGGCTCGCTCGTGCGCCTCCGCCTCCGCGGCCTCGAGCGCGGCGCGCTCCCACACCATGGCCTCCATCGCGGGGATCGAGTCCTCGCCGAGGCTCAGCCGCTCCTGCACCTGGTACGCCCGCTCCGCCGCGGTGCCGGCCCACCCCAGGGTCTTCGAGCGCTCGCGCGCGGCGTTGTCCAGCTTTCGACCGAGCTCCGCGTGCTGCGATCGCGCCTCCGCACGGAGCGCATTCTCCTCCTGCGCGTCCGCTTCCACGAGCCGCGCGATGCGCCCCACCATCGCGACCTGCTTCTCCGCTCGCGTGATCGCGGCGCTCGTCTCCAGCGACGCCGGACGCGACGCCGCGCCCTTGGAAATGCGCTCCAGCGCGGTCAAACAGATCGGGAGGACCCGGCCGTGCGGCGCCGTGAGCAACCTCGGCCCGGGCCTCCGCACGTTCACCTCCGTCGGCGGCTCGTGCGGCTCTCCGGGCCGGCTCGCGGGCGCCGACGCGGGCCCCGAAGGTCGGCTCACGGGCGCGATGGACGTCGCTCGCGGCGTGATCGCGATCGCCCTCTCGAGCAGATCGCACGCCTCGAACGCGTCGCGGGGTCGATCGTCCGGATCCGGCGCGAGGAGCGTCCGGATCACGTCGTCGAAGAACGGCTCCACGTCGGGGTGCGACGCGCGGATCGAGGGAGGCGGCGAGAGCAGGTGCCCCGACCACTGGATGCGCATGTCCTCGCCCTCGCGCGGCTCGAGCGGGAGCCTCCCCGCCGTCGCTTCGAAGAGCAGCACGCCGAGCGAATACAGATCGCTGCGCGCGTCGAACCGACCGAAGAGCTGGTACTCCGGCGCCATGTACCCCGGCGTCCCCACGAGGCCGGAGGTCTCCGTGAGGCGCGGCTCGTCGGCGATCTTCGCGACCCCGAAGTCGGTGAGCTTCACGACGAAGTCCCCGTCCCTCTTCGGCAGCACGAGCACGTTCGCGGGCTTCAGATCTCGGTGGATCACGCCCATCTCGTGCGCCCGCAAGAGCGCCGACGCGATCTGCACGCCGACGCGCGCCGCGGCTCGCCACCCGAGCGTCCCCTTCGCGAGCACGCGGGAGAGCGCCTCGCCGGGCACGTACTCCATCACGAGGTAAACGAGATCGTCCGCCTCGCCGTAGTCGGTGATCTCGACGATGTTCGGGTGGTGGATCCGGTTCACCGCGCGCGCCTCGCGGAGGAACCGCTCGCGCAGGGCGGGCGTCGGGCCGCCGTCGGGCCGGAACACCTTGATCGCGCAGAGCCTCTCGATGACCACGTGCCGCGCGAGGAACACCGTCGACATCGCGCCGGTCCCGAGCTGCGAGATCAGCCGATAGCGCTGCGCCACGACTTTCCCGAGCAGCGGTTCTTGCACGCCGCGAGTCTACAGGAGCGCCGCGGTCAGCAACGACCATCCGCAGCGCTCACCCGGGAGCGCGCACCTTCGTCGGATCTTTCGCGGGCCAGCGGATCGATCCTTCGAGCGCGAATCCCTCGACCGCCTCCGCGCCGCGGGCCGCGCGCTCCCCTCGCGGCAGGGCCTCGCGGAGCCGTCCGAGCGCCTCGATCCACTCCACGAAATCCGGCGTCGCGAAGATCGCCTCCAGGTCCTCGCGGATGCGCCGCGCGAGCGCGGGGCTCGCTCCCCCCGTCGAGATCGCGATCGTGAGCGCGCCCGCCTCCATCGCCGCGGGGTTGATGAACGTCGACAGCTCCGGCCGATCGATCGTGCACATCGGCTGCCCCGTCCTCAGCGATCGTGCGTGGAGAGCCTTCGCTTGAGGCTCCTCGGAGGTGGCGACGTACGTGAGCGCGGCGCCCTCCATGTCCTCCTCGCGGGCCTCGCGCACGTCGATGTGCACGCCCTCGTTCACGGCGAGCGCGCGCAGCGCCTCGGGCACATCGCGCGCGACGACCCGCACGTTCGCGCCTGCTCGCACGAGCCGCCCGACGCGCCGGATCGCGTCCTCATCGCTCCCGACGACGAGCGCCTCGCGCCCTCGCAAATCGAGCATCACCGGCAAAAACAAACGATCACCTCTCTGCCCGTTCCCGTTCCCGTTCCCGTTCCCGTTCTCGTTCTCGTTCCCGTTCTCGTTCCCGTTCCCGTTCTCGTTGCCGTTCCCGTTGCCGTTCCCGTTCCCGTCGCCGTTCGCTGCGGCTCTTTCACGGCGAAGCCGTCCCCGAAGCCGCGGGCGCCGCCGTCGCCGAGGGTGGCAAGAACGCGGGCGATCGAAACACCACCCGCTTGTCCGCCGCCTGGATGCGCGTGACGAAGAGCCCCACGAACGACCCGAACAGCGAGTCGCTCGACGAGAGCGACGTCGACCCGTTCGGCCGCGTCACCCATCGCTTGATCCGATCCAGCATGTCCGCGCTGATCGGGTTCACCTCCACGATCGCCGCGACGAAATACTTCTGCGAGTCCTTCATGCTCGCGCGCTCCAGGAGCGGCAGCTTCTTCGCCTCGGCGCAGTTGCGCAGCACGCCCTCCACGTTGACCGCCACCGTCGTCGTCTGCCCGCCGGCCTGCGTGATCGTGATCCGGAACACCTCGTCCCAGAGGTCGTAGACCACCTTGCAGCTCTTCGCCGCGAGCGCGACAGGATCGCCGCCCCCGTCCTTGAACAGGTAGCCGCGCATCGCGATCGTCGTCGGCAAGCCCGAGAGCAGCTTCTTCTGGATCGCCGCGTCCACCGCGTCCCTGTACGCGACGGTCATCACGACCATCTTCTTCTCGACGGCGAACGTGGCCGTCCGCTGCGTGAGCTGCGAGGGCGTCTTCAGCGCGTCTTCGGCGCGGACCCCGCTCGGCGCGAAGACGACGCCCGCCGCCACCGCGAGCCCGGCGACGAACGCCGCGTCCCTCGCCGAGCGTCGCGAAGGGGACCTCTTTCCGTCGCGCTCGCGCCCGCTCACTTCGCGGCGCTCCCGCGCGTGGGGATGAGCCCGAGCAGGTTCGAGAACGCCAGCGTGAGCCCGCCCACGCTCGTGTCGACGCGGAGCCCCACGTTGTACGTGAGATCGATCGGCACCTTCCGCGCGCCCTCGTAGCCCGACGGCGGATCCGTGAGCTCGCGGCTCGTCGCGACCCCGTAGATCCCGGCGCGACCGAACAGGTCCACCCCGTAGATCGAGCCTCTTCCGGAGTAGATGGGGACCCGGTACTCGGCCTCGATGCGGCCCGCGAAGTCGCCGTAGCGCACCTCGCGGATGTCGGTGCCGAGGTAGTTCGGAGGCTGCCGTCGATCCGGCGCGAGATCGATCACGCGATCGGGGAGCAGGTCCGTGAAGTCGCCGACGTAGAACTTCTCGAAGAACGGAGCGTCGCCCCCGATGCCCCCCGCGAACGCGTCGAACCGCACCACGTGCTTCCACGGGAGCGTCCACCACGTCTGGAACGACAGCTCGATGCGCGTGAACCCGTAGGAGCTGCCGAGCGGCGGGATGCCCGCGGTGACCGACGCTTGCGCGAACGTGCCCTTCGTCGTCAGGAAGGGGAGATCGCGCGTGTCGTACGAGAGCGTCGCGCGCAGCGCCGAGAGCGCGCTCTCGCCGGGGAGGATCGGGAAGAGGATCGGCTCCCGCGTCTGGCCGCGCACGTGCGACGCGATCCGAGGCACCTCGGCCTCGATGCGCTCGAGCCGATAGTCGAGCGAGAGCTGCGTCGAGACCCCGAGATCGTGGCCCGTGCCGATCGATCCGCCGAGCCTCCTGTACGTGACCACGGCGTAGTCGGTGACCTCGCGCTGCGTGACGCCCGCGGACTCGAACTGCACGTCCTTGTTGCCGAAGAAGTCCCGCGCGTCGCTGTAGAGGAACGTGAGCAGCGCCGACCAGTTGGTCCCGAGGAACGCCGGATCGAAGAAGCGCGCGCGCAGCGTGTACTGATCGGCCGCGAGCCCCGCGCCGAGGCCCACCGTGATGCCCGTGCCGAGGAGGTTCGTCTCCGCGATCTGCGCTCCGATGAAGGCGGACTGCGGCTTCGAGTTGCCGGCGGTGTCCTCGTCCGCGGCGATGCCGAGCCACAGGTTCTGGAGCACCAGCGTGTTGCGCTCCGTCACGTCGATCACGAGGATCGCGCCGCCGCGCTTGTCGCCCTTGCGCAGCGAGAGCTGCACGGACGAGAAGAAGCCCGTCCCGAGGAGGCGGTAGCGGGCGAGCTCGATCTCGGGGTCATCGACGTCGAGCACGTCGCCGGGCCGGTGCAGCACGTAGCGGAGCACGACGCGCGCGGCGGTCCGCGTGTTCCCTCGCAGCTCGATCCCCTCGAGCGTGTAGCGGACCTTCCCGTTCTTCGGATCCGGCTTGTTCTCCGGCTCCGGCTCGACCGAGACAGGCGGCTCCTTGGGGGGCTCGTCCGCGCGCGCGATCGAGGGAGACCGCAGCGCGAGGGCGGCGGCGACGAGAGCGATCGTGGTTCGAAGCGCGCTCCGCGGCATGGATCGAAAGCTCAACAGGCGCGGCCCTTCACCGGGCCCTCACGCGTCCTCGGGGATCACTCCGCCACCGGCAAGTACTCCGGAAGCACGAAGTACACGAGCTTCACGCCCTTGGCACCCCCGAGGAGCTGCCCGGCCGGCGTCTCCACGAGGATCTTCGCGCGCAGCACGACGAGCGCGTTCGGCTGCCACAGGTCGTTTCGCGCGTGTACTCGGAACGAGAGCTCCGCGGCGCCGCGCACCCCGAAGAACGTCGCTTTGTCGAGCGAGGCATAGGGCTTGGGCGTCTGATTGCTCTCCACGGGCTTCACCGCGGTGATGAGCTTCGACGCGTCGAACGGCATGCCGCCCGGCATCGTCGGCGGGTTCTCGTACGCGAGATCGACCTTGCCGTCGCCCGTGCAGTCCACGCCGCCGGCGCACGAGTAGTTCGAGCGTGCTGTGGTCACGTCGTGCAGGCCCGCGCCCGAGAGCAGCCCGAGGAGCCGCACCACCTCGTCCGAGACCTCGCCCGACGTCACGTCTGACTGCGACACGAGCGGCCGATCGGTCCCGCCGAACGAGGGATCGTGGTACGCGCTGCCCGTCTTCGTCGCGAGATCCGTGAGGTCCGCGCGCGCCGCGCCTGCGGCCCCCGTGTTCACCGGCACGCCCACGACCTTGCCGTGGATCGTATTGATCGCGTCGATCGCCTCCGTGTACGAGCGCGTCCCCCCGACGAGCGCGGGATCGTAGTTGTGTGCCGCGAGCGGCCCGTTGTGGAACGCCGCGTCCGTGACGATCACGAAGATCGGGATCCCGTTCGGTCGGAAGCACGGCACACCGAGCTTGTCGAAGTCATCGCACGGCGCCGGGTACGGATTCGCAGGGCTCCAGAGCCCGCCGACGGTCACCGTGTAGAGCCCGTTCGTCGACGCCATCCACAGGGCCTGCGTCGTCGCCTCGGGGCCATCGCCGCCGCCTGCGGCCGTGAGCGATCCGAGGATCTTGCTCACGTTGTCGGGCGCCACGAACCCGCCGCCTTGCGGGAGCGGAGGCGACACGTTGCCGTTGATTGGCTGGCCCGCGATGTCGAAGCGATGCCTGTACACATCATCGCCCGGCTGCCCGTAGCCGCCCCACGGCACATCGCGCACGGAGCCCACGCCGATCCACGCGTCATCGATCGGCGGGATCGGCGGGTTCGCGGCGGCGTCGCCGTTCAAGATCGACGGGATCACCTTCGAGCTGATCGACGACTTGAGCGAGTCGATCGCGGGCTGCATCGACGCCGTCGTGTCCACGAGGAAGTAGATGTCGGCCTTGGAGACGCCCGTGGAGAACGTGAAGTCCTGCGTCTTTTCGCCTTCTCCATAGGGCAAAACGAAGAAGAGCGCGGGGTCGTCCGGCATCGAATTCGGATCGGTCGGGTTCGAGCCTGCGGCGACCTCGATGAGATCGATCACGCCGTCGCCGTCGCAGTCCGTGAGGATGCGGCAGTGCTTCTTCCCGTCCGGATCGAAGGTCTTCTCCTGCTTGTCGGAGAGCCCGTCGTTGTCGCTGTCCGTGTCGTACGGATCGGGGATGCCGTCCGCGTCGGTGTCAGCGAGCGGGTCGCACGGCGTGGCGCGCGCGTAGCCTGGCTGGTTCGGATCGAAGAGCGGGTTCGTCGCCTCGTCCTTGTCCGAGGTGCCGTCGCCGTCGCTGTCCGTGTCGGCGGTGTTCACCGTGCCGTCGCCGTCGGTGTCCGCGCCCGGTTTCCCTTCGAGGGCGTCGGCGATCGAGTCCTTGTCCGTGTCGGTGGCGTCCGAGCAATCGCTGCCTCCGCCCACGCCGCCGTTGCCGCCGAAGAGCCCGCCGCCTGTGCCGGCGCTTCCACCTGTCGAGGTGCTCGTCGAGCCCGAGGGCAGCTCCGAGTTGGGAGCGCACGCCGGGATCGCGCAGGCCATCGCGATCCACGCGCCGAATCGAAGGAAGCGCCGCATGCCCCCATCACATCACGGCGGGCGAACGGCTCGCAATCTGCCGCGGTGCGGGCGTGTGCTTGGCCAACATCCCCGAGCTCATTTCACGACGGGGCGCAGGGCTGTCTTGCCGTCCTTGGTGACGACCTCGAAATCGATCGTGCGCGTGGGGTGCGAGGTGCGGATCTTCTCGGCCTGCGCGCGGAGGCTCTGCGCCAGCTTGTCGAAGGTGATGCCCGCGGTGGACTCGTTGGCCGCGCGCTTGGCGCCGACGTATTTGGCGTAGATCTCTCGCATCTTCTGTTCGGAGAGATCGCCTTTCGCGGGGGCCGATTCGGACGTTTGCGAGGGCTTCGCGGACGCGGCGGCCGGAGCGGGCGAGGGCTTCGGAGCCGACGGGGCCGACGGCTGCGCGTGCGGGAGCGAGGTCGTCGACGCAGGGCGCGGGAACGGCGATGTGGAGCCTTGTTGCGAAGGCGCGGGCCTGGGAAGCGGCGTCGTCGACGCGCTCGAAGGCGGCCTGGGAAGCGGGGTCGAAGGCGCGCTCGAAGGCGGCTTGGGAAGCGGGGTCGAAGGTGCGCTCGAAGGTTGCGAGGGCGTGAACGTGGGCGGCTTCGGCGCTTGCGGGATGATCGGCTTTGAGGGCTCGGAGACGATCGGCTTTGAGGGCTCGGGCACGCTCGGCTTCGAGGGCTGCGGCTGCCGCGGAGGGGCCAGGGCGGCGCCGGGCGCGGAGTCGAGGAGGCGATCGAGATCCAGCTCGTCGACCTTCGCCTTCGCGGCTTCTTTCTTCGCGCGCATCTGCGCGGCGAGCTCGGCCACGCGGCTCTTCGCTGTCGAGGCGGCGGCGACCGCCTTCGGAGGATCGGCCTTCGCGGGCGGTGCTTTGGGGACGTCCGATTTGGGAGCCTCGGCGCGGGAGACCTCGGCCTTCGGGGCTTCGATCTTCGGGGGATCGGACCTCGGATCGGGCAGCGGCGCCTCGGGCTTCGGGGCGCTCCAGTCCTTCACGCCGACCGTCGCGAACATGAGGAGCGACTCCATGTCGGGCTCGCCATGATCGTGGGCGCCGCGGACAGGGGGCAGATCCTTGCGCGGCGTGATCTCGTCGTCCGCTTCCTCGACGAGCTCGTAGTCGTCGGCCTCGAGCGCGATCTCTTCGTCGACCTTGGGCGCGGCGCTCGCGTCGTCAGGCTTGGGCTCCTCGTGCGCCTCGCCCTTCCTCTTGCCCCTGCGATCGAGCTGGTTCTTCGCGAGGCGCTTGTACTGCTCGGCGCGCTTCTTCCCGAGGATCGTGAGCGCCTCTTTCTCGCCGAAGCGCTGCGCCACCTTGAGGATGTCGCGGCGGTACGTGCCGTTCTCGATCTCGCGGACGATGCGCGTCCAGTACTGCTGGTACGTGTTGTACCGCTGGATGAGCATCTGGAACTTGAAGCGCAGCCCCGTGTTGCGGATCTGCTCGCGCCGCATGACCCACATCTTGCGGTCGATGTCCTTGCGCAAGACCGTGGGCTCGAGCTTCTCCAGCCCCAGGAAGTACTGCTCGTAGAGCGCGCGCAGGCGCTCGAGGCGTCCCTCCAGATCGTCCAGCTCTTGCTCGATCTGCTTGTTGTCCATCCGCGATCGTCAGAGCGGCGTGATCTTGAGGTTGTCAAAGCACACGGGCGTGTCCCAGTCGTTGAACCCGACGTGCTCGTGGCCCGGACCCGCGAGCGGATCCTCGTCGCGGAGCTCGAAGTAGAGCAGCTCGTTCACCGAGAAGCGCACGCTCTTGCCGTTCGAGCGCTCGATCTTGAAGTGGTACGGCTGGCCCGGCGCCACAGGTCGCTGCCGTTCGTCGTCGCTGCCGCTCTCGACCTCGATCTCCATGCGATCGTCGCCGTGCTCATCCATGCGCGCGAGCACGTGCTTGGTGTTCTTCCAGCCGCCGAGGATCGCGAGGTAGCTCGTCGCGTTCGTGTAGCTGTTGCCCGTGGCCCCCGTCGCTCCGTCGCCCCACACCTCGACCTTGATGTCGCCCTCGGGGGCCTCGGCCTGCGCGTCGAATTCGATGCGCGCGTTCACCGGGATCGTGCGCAGGAGCCACAGGCCCTTGTTGCGGGCGCCGCGCACGCAGAGCTTGTTCGCGACGATCTTCCACGCGGGGGAGAGCGCGTTGTAGTCGGGTCCGAGCTCCGCGCGATCGAAGCTGTCCTCGAAGATCTCGGTGATCGGAGGGCGCGAAGGGAGCGCGACGGCCTTGATCGGAGCTGTCTTCGCGGCGGAAGGCGACGACGTGCGCACAGGGGCCGGCTGGTGATCGGGCGTGGGGGGACCCTCGGGGACGCACCCCGCGAGGGCGACGGCGGCGTGCGCACCCAGGGAGATCGGACCGAGCCGGCGAGGGGAGAGCGCGCTTAACATCGCCCACAAGCAAAGCTTTCGGCTCGCCCGGACAACCACGGCCCAAGGCTACCATCAAACCGCGGCGCCCTGCCCCACCGCGGGCGCAGAGCGCATCGCTTGCCCGAAAACGCCGCCAAGCGTAAGACGCCCGCCGCGTATGCACCCGATCCTCTTTCACATCCCGCTGCCGAAGACGCAGGTTGCGGCGCTCTATTTCTACCTCGCCGTGATCGCGATCGGCGTGATCTACGCGGCGGCGCAGTGGTTCGTCTGGAAGAGCAAGAGCAACGCCATCGGCGGTCTCGTGTTCGCCGCGATCGGTCTGGCCGCCAAGTTCGGCGGCGTGATCGAGAAGTGGACCGTCGACAAGAACGCGACGGACGCGGTCCCGGGCATGATCCCCATCGGGCCGATCCCCATCTACAGCTACGGCGTGATGCTGGGCCTGTCGCTCGTGGTCGGCTGGTACTTGACCCTCGGGCTCGCGGAGCGCGACGGCCTGCCGAAGGAGACGATGGCGAACAACTACGTCGTCACGGCCGTCGCCGCGATCGCGGGCTCGCGCATCCTCTACGTGCTCACCAACCTCAGCGAGTTCGACTCGCCGATGGACATCTTCGCGCTGCGGCGCGGAGGGCTCGTCGCGTACGGCGGGTTCCTCGGCGGCTTCCTCGGATCGCTCTTTTACCTGCGAAAATACAGGATCCCGCTCCTCCCGTGGGCGGACGTCGCTGTGCCGAGCCTCGCGTCGGGGCTCATGATCACGCGCATCGGCTGCTACCTGTTCGGCTGCGATTTCGGCCGACCCCTCGCGGAGAACGATCCGGCGTGGCTCAGGGGGCTCGGCACGTTCCCGCGGTGGATGCCGGGGCTCCTGCACGAAGGCAACCCGTCCGAGGGCTCGCCGGCCTGGGCGCAGCACGTGAAGCAGAAGCTCATCGACGCCTCGGCGCCGACGTCGCTGCCCGTTCACCCGACCCAGCTCTATGAATCGCTCGTCGGCGCGGGGCTCCTCGCGCTCTTGTTGCTCTCGCGCCCCAAGCAAAAGTTCCGCGGACAGATCTTCCTGCTCTTCACGTTCGCGTACGGCGTTTGCCGGTATTTGCTGGAGATCCTGCGCGACGACGAGGAGCGCGGGAGCCTCCCGTTCTCCGCGGGCAAGCACGTGATGGTGCCGCTCGGGCTCGCGATCTTCGCCGTCGGGTTCGCGATCGGGTTCTCGAAGGTGATCAAGAACACGACGGTGCTGCGGGTCGCGCAGGGGCTCGCCTTCGTGCCGGCGATCGTCATGTACTTCGCGATGGCCCCGGCCTCGTACGGGGCGGCGAGCCCCTACCAGTGGTCGACGTCGCAGTTCGTGGCGCTCACGACGGGCTTCGCGGCGTGCGTCGCGTTCGCCGTGTTCTACAAGGCCGCGCTGGCTCACCCGGAGCGCGCGATGCTCATCCCGCTGCCGCCGCCGGAGGAGGAGCTTCAGGCCGACGACGACGCGGGCAAGGACGACGCGGACGCGGATGCGGACGACGACGAGCCGCCGCCGGTCAAGAAGCCTGTTGCGAAGAAGTCCGCCGCGAAGACCGATGTCACTGCGAAGGCCAAGGCGAAGAGCGCCGATGCGGACGCGGACGACGACGAGCCGCCGCCGGTCAAGAAGCCTGTCTCGAAGAAGAAGGTCGCGAAGAAGCCCGCGCCGAAGCCTGTCGTGAAGGACGACGACGAGGCCGGCGACAAGGACGAGACCGCGGCGAAGAACGACGACGCGGCGGAAAAGAAGGACGAGCCCGGCGACAAGGACGAAGACGCGGACTCGAAGTCCTGATCTTCGGCCCTGCACAACGCCGGCTCACGGCCGGCGTTTGCGCGCAGCGTCGGGGCTCCGCCCCCCAGCGGCTGCTTTGCGCGCGTGGAGCCGAGCGACGAGGAGGGCTTGGAGGCTCCGCACGCGGCGCTGTGCCGTGGAGACGCTCACTCCGGCGGTGGCCGCGATGGTGTCCCATGGCTCGCCTTCCAGGAGATGCGCGAGCAGCAGACTTCGA
>Ga0268298_10003866_pt1 | contig 14955 bp, 25 predicted proteins | sample WWTPWeurt_MetaG_FD_194462 | JGI IMG/M metagenome (GOLD analysis project Ga0268298, IMG submission 194462) | Activated sludge microbial communities from WWTP in Nijmegen, Gelderland, Netherland - WWTP Weurt | ecosystem: Engineered > WWTP > Aerobic digester > Activated sludge | place... | reverse complement strand
CTTCGCCATGTGCTGCCTCCTGGGTGCTGCGGGGTTCACTGCTTGGCGGCGTCAGCCACCATCTGCTGCAGGTTGAAGCCGAAGGCCTTCGCCACCACCTCGAGGCCTGGGTCGAACCCGTCCCACGTCGAGCCGCACCACTCCTCGGTGAGGGCGACGAAGAGATAGCCGAGCAGCGCCTTGGGGCTGGCCCGCGAGCCGGCCCACGCCTGGAAGTCCTTGATGGACTCGCCGGCAACCGCGTCGAGGTAGGCCGTCACGGCTGGCGTCGGCGCGTGCGTCGTATGCAGCGCGGTCGCCATGATGACGAACAGGGCAGGCGGCACGTCCTTCAGCTTGCCCATCTTCAGCGCGGCACCGACGAGCACGTCAGCCACCACGCGCTCGCGCACCTTCCGGGCGGACTCCTCGTCGGGGCGCTCCTTCGTCGGCGCAGCTGGAGCTCCCGGCTTGGCCGGCTTGTCGGGCCGCGCCCACTTCGCGCCGAGCTCTGCCGCTGCCGCGTGCGCCTCCGCCTCGCGGTAGAGGCGATGCAGCCGCAGCTCGGCGTCGGGCGCCACCACCACCTGCGGCGCCTTCTCGCCCAGCACCTCGCTCCACGTGCGGCGCTTCGCGTCCGTCTGCACCACGCCGTCGACGTCGACGTAACCCGCGCCGTACGTCAGCACGCCGCCCGAGAAGAGCTTCCGGCCTTCGGCCAGACCAAGCACCGCGGCGCCTTTCTTCGCCTCAGCGGCCATCTTCTCTTCCAGCGCGGCCCGAGCCTTCGCGTTGAAGCACACGACGTCGGTGCAGAGATTCACCTCGCCCTCGAGGTCGTCGAAGAGCCCGACCGGCCCGCTGCCCGAGCGCTTGGGGCACTTCCCGCACGGCGGAGCCCCTTCGAGAAGCATGTCGTCCTTCACGTTGAAGGGCGCGTTTCGCAGCGACACCACGAATTCCTTCTGGAGCCACTCGATGGCCTCTCTCGCCCCCATCGCCACCACGCGGTCGAGCGCCTTCGGCTGAAGCTTCTCGGGAAGGCGCGCCAGCGGAATCGCCACCGACAGGGCGAGCTCGCCCGACTGGAGCAGCCGGCGCGCTTCGGGGACGAGCTCGAGCAGCTTGAGCCGCTGGTACACCCAGCCCTTCGTTCGCCCGACGCTGGCGGCCATCTGCTCCGGCGTCTCTCCGCCCAGCTCGCGCAGCTTGGCGAAGCCCTCGGCCTCCTCGAGTGGCGTCAGGCTCTCGGCGTGGAGGTTGGCGGCCAGGGCCATCTCGAGCGCCGTCGTGTCGTCGGCCGTCTGCTCGAGCGCAGGGAGGGTGTCCCACTCGAGCGCCTTCGCGGCACGGAAGCGACGGTGACCGTCGATGACTTCGAAGAGCTTGTCGACTCTTCGCACGACGATGGGGTGAATGAGGCCCTGCTCGGCCATCGACTTCTTCAGCATCGTGACGTCGAACTTCCGGCGCGGGTTGGTGGGTGACTCGACGATGGCGTTCAGCGGAATGACGGTCTTCATCGACCCTCACCGCTGAAGTTCAGTTTGACGTTGGGGTAGATGGAGGTCAGTTGGCTCGTGAAGCCATTGACCAAGTCGGTCAGCAGCTTTCCCTTCTGCTCCGTGAGTTGTCGCCTCATCTCGGCGCGGATCTTCTCGCGGTTCTCCTTGAGCCATTCTTGGAAGGACTCGACGGCAACCTCTCGAATCATCCTCGTGACCTCAGCCTCGAAGATGGTGGGACTGCTGCTGTAGCGCTCGGTCTTCTGCTCGAGCGCCGACCGCACGACGCCGGCAATCAACTCCTCGCTCTTTCCGAGCGCGGCGATCACCTGCGCCTTCACGATGCTGGCGACGATTTCCTTCGGCACTTCCATTTTCAGTTCTGAACCCGACATTTCAGCTCCCAGTGTGAGGGGCGACCAGCCGCCCGATTTCCTGCTGCGTCAGCACCCGGCCACCAAGGCCCGGGGCCGCGTCCTTCTCCGTGAGTTCTGTCCAGGGCGAGAAGGCGACAGGGCGCCACTCCTCAGCCCAACCCGTCAGACAGTCGGCGATCCACAGCCGGCCGTTCTGGTACCAAAGGAGGTGACGTCCTCCGAGCACCGACACGACGAATGGTGAGGACCCGCTCATGGGCCTTCTCCGTCAACTGGGTAGTAGCCGAGGACGAACGGCGGCGGGGGGTCCGGGTCCTTCGGGCCTTCGGAAAGAACCGGCGCAGGAGACGCCGGGGGGGGAAGCGCCCCTGCGGCCGGGAGCCCCGACGACTTGGGGCTCTTGAGAGTGTAGGTGCCGACTTCTCGCACCGTCTTCGTGGTGACGATGCCGCTGGCGCGCAGCTCGTCGAGAAAGGCGTCGGCGACGGCCTGCTTCTTCCCGCGCGGCGTGAGGCCCTTCACCGTGTCGGCGATGGCCGTCTTCGACGTTTTGAAAGTCATGGCCTCGTTGGCAGCCGAGGCGCCGAACTTCGCCGTCAGCGCCATGTGCGCGGCCTTCGCGTCGATCTCCTCCACCTCGACGTCGTGCGGTCCCCACACCTTCGTCGGGTCGCTCCAGTCGGGAATCGGCCCCTCATGCTCGGCCCACGCGTAGAGCGCGGCGTCGAGCTCCTTCAGCAGGTCGGCGAAGAGCGCACGGCGGGCTCGAGCGAGCGAGACGGTCTCGGCGCGCACGAGCTTCTTCGTGTCGCGCACCAACTCCTCGGGCTCGCCGGCCATGCGCTTGACGATCTCCACCCGCGCTGGGCACGAGCGCTTCGCTGGGCAGTGGGTGCAGTGCTTCCCGCTGTTGAGCCGCGGCGTGACGCCATTCGCGTAGTCCTCGCGAGCCTCGGCGATGCGCGCTCGAAGTTCCATGAGCGACTGCGATGCCTCGGCGAGGTCGAAGGCCTCGAACCGCGCCTTGCGCCACCAGGGCCTCGCCCCCCTGGGCGCGTGCAGCAGGGCCACGTGCACCACACCAGCCGCGTGCAGCTGATCCACGGCCAGCGCGAGCACCTTCAGCTGCCAGTTGTTCTCCGGTTCTGGTGCCTCTCGCCCAGTCTTCAGGTCGACGACGAGCGCGTGTCCCGCGCTGACGCTGACGAAGTCGGCGGTGCCGTAGAACTCGTCGGCTTCGACACCATCATAGGCGCGCCCGATGTTCTCGCCCAACTCCCGCGCCACAAGAAGGCGGGGCTCGACAGCCAGCGCCACTTCACCACGCGCGCCGAAGAGCATGTCTCCGGCCACCTCGAGCACGACGTCGACCCACTCTCGATCGTCCTTGTCGGTGGGCATCTCGCCGGTGACGATGGCCTTGCGCAGCACCTCGTGGAGCCGCTGCCCGTCCTCGGCCTCATCGCTGAGGTGCCCGTCACCAGGCAGCACCGCCGAGCCGATGCACGTGAAGGCCAGCTGAAGCTTGGACGCGGAAGGAAGGAGCCTCACGACTTCGCCCCTCCCTTCAACTCGTCGCGCCGCTTGCCCCACAGCAGACGGAGCGGGTGATCCTTCGCGCCGTTCGCCAGCTTCGAGATGTGCGGAATCAACGCGTCGAGGTCGGCCTGCGTCTGCGCCTCGCGCAGCTTCACCTCGATGGCGTTGGGCGGCTGGTGCGCCTTGGGCGCGGCGCTCTGCGTCGAGGGGTACTGGTGGTGGTTCGCCTGCTCGACGTCGCGCTCGGCCTCGTAGGTGGGGATCTTGAGCGTCTGGGTGATCGCGTACTTCTCGGCCGCCGTCATCGCCTTGTTCGAGGCCTTGTCGCTGGTGTCCATGGCCTCGCCGATGGTGACGCACGTCACCTTGCTGCCGTCCTCCGCGCACCAGAAGTCGTGCTCGACGGTGAGGCGCACGGAGATCATCCGGCTACCCTTCGCCGTCTCGTAGGCGTCGCGCTCGGCCTTCGTCACGCGGCTGCACATCACGATGCCGTGCGCAGCGAAGAGAGGCTGCACCTCGGCCACCACCGCATCGATGCCACGAAAGGCGTAGTTGAGCCCGGGCGCCTTCGTCTTCTTCCCGATTGCGCCAACCTCTGCCATCACCTTCGCCAGCTGAGTGAGGATCTTCACGGTGCCGTCTCCTTCAACGCGCGGGTCAGGCGAGCCGCGATTCGCTCCGCAGCGCTCGCCGGCTCGGTGATGCCACCGGTGCCGTCGCACTCGGGGCAGGGCTCAGTGCCCTGCACGCCGAGGTAGATCTCACCGACGACGCAACCGCTACCCTTGCAGACTTCGCAGATCATGCTGCCTCCACCCCTGCGCGCGAGCCGGAATGGCTCGGGCGTGTTCGACTTCTAACGCAGCAAGCGCCACCCGTCAAGTAGGCGCTTGACAGCAGCATTCGTTTTCTGACACCCTGCCGCGCATGGCTCGACCGACCATCGACGACGTGACGCCGGCGCTCTCGCGGGCGTTGCTGGTGATCAAGGATGAAAACCCGATCGGCGTGCGCGCGTTGGGGCGTGCCCTGAAGATCAGCCCGGCACGAGCTGGGCAACTCGTCACCCGTCTCACCGCGTTGCAGTGGGTGAAGCGCTCGGACGCCGGGTTGATGATCTCCGCGCTGGGCAACCGAGTGCTGCGTGCGCACGGCGCCGCCCTCGTGGCCTTCACCGACGCGCTCTGAAAACGTTTTCACGAGGGGACCTGTGCGCATTCGTTCGATCAAGCCGGAGTTCTGGAGCCACCCTGTCACCGGTCGCCTCCCGGGTGACGTGCAGGCCATCGCGATCGGGCTGCTGTCCTTCGCGGACGACGAGGGCTATCTGGTGGGGGACGTGGAGGCGATCAAGTCGGCGATCCGCCCATTCGACGAATCGTCGGCGAACGTTCGACGATGCGTCGACGACTTGTCGCGCCGAGGGTGGGTGGAGTTCCGAAACCACCCCACGCACGGGCGGATCGGCTACCTCCCGACGTTCACGAAGCACCAGAAGGTCGATAAGCCGAAGCCGTCCAGACTCAAAGAATACTGGACGCTTGCAGTCGACGATTCGTCGCCGACGAATCCACGACGCGTCGGCGACGCGTCGGCGCTGGATCAGGGAGCAGGGATCAGGGATCAGGTAGTTGAACTTGCGCCGAAAAAACCTCGGCGCACCCCGAAGCAGGCGGAGCTCGTCAAGCCGCCACCCGACCCGCGGCACGCACCCCTCGTCAAAGACCTCACGGAAGCCTTCCAGCAGGCCCGTGGCAACACATACCCCTTCGATGGGGGGCGAGATGCCAGGGTGGTGTCCAATCTCCTCGCCAGGGCCGAGCCAGGGCCCTTGCTCGAGGCCTGGAGACGAGCTCTGCGGCACCAGGGTTTCCCCACCGTGTCGACGCTGGCCGACTTCGACCGTCACCTGCCGCGGTTCCTCGGCGAGTCCAAGCCCATGGACGGTCGAGACCCTGACTTCGATCACGCCGCCTCGTGGGGTATCCCGTGAAGACCTGCGCCCAAGGCCACCAGCGCCCGGCCCACATCGAGCGCTGCCGTGAGTGTCATCTCGCGTGGAAACGCGCCCGGTACGCCGCCAAGGCGAAGGGTCGGCCGTGGACCCCGCGTCGGCGAGGTCAGCCCTCAAGCCCGGCGCACCCGACCGCCCGGCTCGACGCCAGCGAAGTGCGTGACGCCCGGCGCATGGCCGCCGACGGGTGGACCTGCCGCGAGCTCGCACGCTTCTTCGGAGTGTCGGTGACGACGGCCACCAACCTCGTCGCTCGTCGGTCCTACCGGGAGGTCGCTTGAGCCTCCGTCCCTTCCGCGTCGAGCTCGCCGACGCCAACGCCTTTGTGCTCGAGCACCACCGACACCACGAGGCGGTGCTGAATCACCGGTTCTCCCTCGGCGTCGCTGACGAGAGCGGTCTGCGTGGCGTCGCCATCGTCGAACGCCCGAAGGCGCGCGGCCTTGACCAGAGCCTGTTGCTCGAGGTGACGCGGGTGGCCACCGATGGTCGTCGGAACGCCTGCTCGTGGCTCTACGGCGCCGTCGCTCGCATCGCGTGGCTGATGGGAGTGCGCGGCGTCGTGACCTACACGCTCGCCGACGTCGAGTCGGGAGCGTCACTTCGAGCGGTCGGTTGGTGGCCCGAGCGCCTCGAGGAGCGGGACCCCGACTGGAACAGCGCCGGGCGTGGCGGCCAACTGACGCTCGATGTGCTGCCTCCGAAGGCCGGGCAAGACCTCGGCGCGAAGGTGCGGTGGCTCTGGCTGACGGGGTGCGACGCATGAGCCGCCTTCTCGACAACTACCCCGACGCCCCCGACGACGTGCGCACCGCGCTCGCCGAGGCGATTCGCGAGTCGGAGTCCTTCTCGATTCCGCCCACCTCGATCACCGGTGGCCTGGCCGGCATTCGGCGGAACATGGCCGCTCGGAAGGCGTGGCGAGACGCTCACCCCGACGACGCCAAGCGGTACGACGCCGTGCTGGCCCGCATCGAGAGGCTCGAGCGCGAGGCCCAGGTGCCGCGGACTGACGTCGTCGACCGCGAGCTGCGCCGCTGCGGCGTGCCCGACGAGGTGCTGGCTTCCGCGCGCTCGCCGAAGCTGGACACGACGCGTGAGGCCATCGCCGGCACGCGGGAGTGGGCAGAGACGCCCAGGGCAGAGCGCCTCTCGTGTCTCCTGCTGACGGGACCGACGGGCACGGGAAAGTCACTCGCCGCAGCATGGACGAGCGCCCGCTTCGCAGCGCAGCGCCGATGGTGGCAGGGGCAGCCGTCGGGTGCGCCTCCTCGCGTGGCCTACGTGTGGTTGCACGGACCGTCTCTCACGTCGTCGCCACTGGTGCGGGACGACCTCGAGCGCCAGCTGGAGCGCGCGCAGCAGGCCGAGCTCCTCGTCGTCGACGAGCTCGAAGTGAAGGGCGGCAAAGAGGGTCTGCTGAAGATGGCCTCGTTGCTGAACACCCGCTTCGACGGCGGGCGCTTCACCGTGGTGACGACGAACGTGGGGCGCGAGCAGCTGGCCGAGGGCCTCGGCTCGCACGTGGCTGATCGACTGCTCTCGTCGCGAGTGGTGGCGATTCGCGAGAAGGCCTCGATGCGTCGGAAGGGGGCTGCGTGAATGGCGTGGCTCTACGTCCCTTCCGCGTTGCTTCCCTCTTCAGCGGCGGAGGAGGGCTCGACCTCGGGCTGCACCTTGCCACCGGTGGAGCCGCCCGCGCTGTGGTGTACGTCGAGCGGGAAGCCTACGCAGCGGCCTGCCTCGTGGCCCGGATGGAAGAGAAGGCCCTGGCGCAGGCTCCTCTCTGGGACGACGTCACCACCTTCGACGCTCGCGCGTGGCGTGGCGCAGTGGATTGCGTCGCTGGTGGCTCTCCCTGCCAGGACCTCTCCGTCGCCGGCAAGCGGCGGGGACTCGACGGCGACCGAAGCCGGCTCTTCTTCGAGCAGGTCCGCGTCGCCCGAGAGTGCGAGGCGCCGCTCTTCTTCTGGGAGAACGTTGGGGGAGCAGCTCGCGCTCTTCCCGCCGTCTTCGCCAAGCTCGAGCGGGAAGGCTACGAAGGCGCCGCCGTCAGGCTTCGCGCTGCTGACGTGGGAGCGCCTCACCAGCGCGCGCGGTTCTTCCTCCTGGCCCACCGTCGTGGTGTCCGACTTCGAGAGTTCCGCACGTGGCACGACGACGGCCACGGCGATGCACCCGGGCACGTCGCTGACAGATGCGATGCGGGAGTGGGCGACGCCAGTGGCCGGACTGGCGAACTACCAAGAGTCGCCCGAGACGTTCGCTGCTCGCAGCGAAGCGCTGGTGGTGAAGGGCTCGAGGCCGCTGGGGGTGAATCCAGGGCAGCAGGCGCAGGGGTGGGCCACACCGACGACCCGGAACGACAAGGGCCCGTCAGCGACGAAGATGCGCGAGGGCTCGGCCGACCTACAGACTCAAGCATCATGGCCAACGCCTCAGGCGCGCGACTCGAAGGGGACGCCGTCGGTGTTGCGCACGGAGAACAGCCGGCCGCTGAACGAGGTGGCGACCACGTGGCCGACACCTCGCTCGTCCGATGGCGACAAGGGTGGGCCGAACCAAGCGCAGAAGGGAAAGCCGTCGTTGGTCGCCCTGGCGCGTGGCCACCAGGGCCTGACGACGCCGACGGCTGGGCTCGAGTCATCGCCGAGCGGCCCGACCTCGCGCCGTCTCAACCCCGTTTTCGTCGAGTGGTTGATGGGCTGGCCCCCTGGCTGGTCGATGCCGAGCGGTTTTGGGTCGACCGGCTCCGGCTCCTCGGAAACGGTTGTGTCCCGCAACAGGTAGCTCTCGCTTTCAGGGTTCTATGGCGCCATCTCGAATCACGCTGACCTGTCCACGATGCTCCGCCTCCTTCTCGGTCGCCTGGCCTTCAGAGGCGCGTCGCCGGAAGTTCTGTTCTCGTCGGTGTGGGGCCAAGTCGAAGGGTTTGGATCCGGTTGTCACGCGATACGCGGTGGTGAAACGCGGTGGGCGCAAGTTGCTCGAACACCGATGGGTGATGGAGCAACACCTCGGCAGGCCGTTGCGCAGTGACGAGTACGTGCATCACAAGAACGGCCTCAAGACGGACAACCGGATCGAGAACTTGGAGGTGTTGGACCCCGCTCGGCACGGGCGCGAGCACCACCTCAAGCACTCCATTTCGAAGAGATGCACTGTCTGTTCAGTCGAGTTCGTGCCGCACAAGACGAAGCGGAAGCGCCAACAGACATGCGGTCGGTCGGAATGCCTCGGTGAGGCGATCCGGCGAGGTCGCGGGTGGGCTCCTCGTTCCTCTGGTTTCACCTCGAAAGGCGGCAGTCATGAATGACGTCACGGTTGAACGGAGCGCGTTGGGCGCTCTTCGGGTGGTGGTGCGCTGGCCCACGCAGGACTCGCCCACCGAGGTGTGGCTCACGCCCGAGCAGGGCGCCGAGTTGGCGCGGCAGCTGGTGGCGGCCATCGACGAGGTGGAGCCTTCGCAGACGTGCAGCAAGTGCAAGGGGGCTCTGGGGGCAGCGTCATGACGCGCGACCAGGTAGCGGCGGGTGGACCTGCACGCGGTGCAAGGGAGCGATCCATGGGTGAGCGCCCCATTCTCTTCAGTGCGCCCATGGTTCGCGCGCTGCTCGCCGGCGCGAAGACGCAGACGCGACGGTTGGTGAAGCTGCGCGGCGCGGAGAGCATCGACGAGACCGACGCCATTGGGTGCTACTGGCCATGGTCGCCAGAGGCTGACGACTGGGCCCCGTGTCCCTATGGCCGACCCGGGGACCGGCTGTGGGTGAAGGAGACGTTCAATCTTGGTCGGCCGGTCGAAAACGGTGAAGGCATCGTCGAGGACGAGTGCATGTGGCTCGGTCGGCTTCCGAAGGAAGACCCGAGGAAGCAGGCGTTCATGTCGAAGTGGTGCGTTGGGTACGCTGCCGACGGGTACGAGGGTCGGATGCGGCCGAGCACCTTCATGCCTCGTTGGGCGTCTCGCATCACGCTCGAGGTGACAGCCGTTCGCGTCGAGAGGTTGCAAGCCATCTCGGACGAGGACGCGATGGCCGAGGGTGCCGCCTGGCGCATCTCTCCAGATGGCGATCTCGCTGGAGCGTTCGACACAGCCGATACACCCATCGGCTACCGCGCTCACTTCCAGTCGCTCTGGGAGAGCATCAACGGCGCCGAGTCGTGGACCGCCAACCCCTGGGTCTGGGTCGTCGAGTTCAAGCGGGTGACGTCATGACGCGCGCCGAGGTTCAGCAGATGCTCGAGAACCAGGCCAAGGCGCGGGCGCGCTCCATCGCGAGCGGGGACCCGGGGCCGTTGCAGCAAGTGCGGCGGATGGACGAGCCGCTGAAGGTGGGGGCAGCGTCATGACGCGCGACGAGGTGGCCGCGCTGCTGAAGAATCAGCAGGACGCGAAGGCGCGTGCTCTGCGCGCGTTGGCGAGCGGGGACCCGGGGCCGTTGTTCGACACGCCGGAGCTTTCTCGGAGGTCGACGGCGCTCGAGGTTCGGCTGCCCCTTCCCCCGTCGTGGAACCGCGCCTTTCGAACCGCCGCGATGCCGACGAAGCAGAGACACAAGCATGGGGCGTTCAAGGGCGAGCGCGTCTGGACCGCGCGCGTCTACAAGTCGAAGGAGGCCGAGGCATACGCGGGGGCCGCGGGCTCCGCGCTGAGGCGACAGGGCATCGAGGAGCCACCCTACCCGCGCAACGTCATGCTGCGCGTCTCGGGCGACGTGGTGATGGCCCGCGCCGGCTGCGACCTCGATGACCGCTTCAAGGTGCTGCTCGACGCCCTTCAGGGTCTCGTCTTCGAGAACGACGAGCAGGTGGCGGCCTTCGGCGACGTGCGCCGACTCGTCGACAGCCAGGACCCGCACGTGCGGCTCAAGTTCGAACCGATTCCAGTCGACAGGTACGGAAAGGCGACACGATGACTTACGCGGAATTGGTGAAGAGTCTCACCGACACGACAGGGCTCAAGCGGTACCAGGTGGACGCGGTGCTCTGGGTCCTCCGCAACGACTTGCCCCGGCTGGTGCGCGACGGCGGTCCGCTTCGAATGCCGGGCCTGGGCACCTTCCTCGTGCGGCACCGCAAGGGCAGGCGCATTCGGCACCCGTCGAGCAAGGAGTTCCTCGAGCTCGCGGCGCGCACCACGCTCGGGTTCCGCCCGGACACCGAGGCCAACCGCAAGGTGGGGCGATGACTGTCTACGTCGACGAGCCTCGGAACTACCCGCACGCGCCGCGCATTCGTGGGCGCGTCGTCGCGTGGGCGCACATGATGGCCGACACCGACGCTGAGCTCGACGAGATGGCCACGCAGCTCGGGCTCAAGTTGAAGTGGAAGGACGGCGATCACTTCGACCTGACGGCCAAGCAGCGGTTTCGTGCCATCGAGCTCGGCGCGAAGGCCGTCACGAGTCGAGACCTCGTCGCGCTGAGGCAGAAGAAGCGCTGCCGATGCGAGGAGCTCACCAAGACGTGGAGCATGGAGGACCGCGCCGCGCTCTGTGGCCACCTGCGTGAGTGCCCAGCTTCGGAGGTCCGATGACGCTCAACCGAGCGATGCTCTCGAGCGACTCCGCCGAGTGGGGCACACCGAAGCCCTTCTACGAGTGGCTGGACCTGCAATTCAGCTTCACCGTCGACGTGTGCGCGAGCCCGCTCAACTACAAGCACCCGCGCTTCTGGACGCGGAAGGACAACGGCCTCGCCCAGTCGTGGGAAGGCGAGACGGCCTGGTGCAACCCGCCCTATGGCCGCGTCATCGGGCCGTGGGGCGAGAAGGCGCGCGACGCGGCGATGTACGAGCGGGCCATCTCGGTGTTGCTGGTGCCGAGCCGCGTCGATACCGACTGGTGGAACCGCTACGTCATGTCGACCGACAGGCAGGCCGGGCGGCTCCTGCGCAGTTGGTACGACGACACCACGCGCGTGTGGTGGCTCCGCTGGGAGGGCCTCGTCACCGGCATCTACCACCACGACGAGCGGCTGCCCTTCGAGGGGCTCGAGGACGCTGACGGCGCGCCCTTCCCGTCGTCGGTGGTGTGGCACGCCCACCCGTCGCGCCGGCCTGCGGTGGTGAAGGGCGACTGGCTCACGAGGGGGTGGCCGCGGTGAGGACCTGCGAGGCTCCAGACTGCTTCAACCCAGTGAGGCACGGCGCACTCTGCGAGACGCACGCGAAGCGGCTCCAGCGAGGCTCCTCCCTGACGGCGCCGGTGCAGGCGAAGAATCGGAGCCCTCGGCAGGCCTTCCTCGACGCCGTGCACCGCTACGCCGACGCTGACGCCGACGACGAGGAAGAGTTCCGCCGAGCTGACTGGGCGCTGACGCAGGCCGGGCGGCGGTACTTCGCTGGCGCTCGAGGTGGTGTCGGACGTCCCCTCAGCGTCGACGCGGAGGAGGTGGCTCGCCTCTTCCGTCAGTTGAAGAGCGTTCGCGCAGTGGCTCGAGCGATGGGTCGCAACGTGGCCGTGGTGCACCGCGTGTTGGTCAAGTCTCCGGTGTATCGAAAATTTCGAAACACTCGGGCCGGTGTCCGCAAGCCGGGGGACGGTGAGCCATGACGCCGAAGCAAAAGGCCTTCGTGGCCGCGTACGCAGGGAATGGGCCTGAGGCGGCCGAGGCGGCTGGGTACAAGGGCAGTCGGGCGACGTTGCGGCAAGTGGCCTACGAATTGATGCAGCGCCCTGAGGTGCGCGAGGCCATCGCCGAGAGGCAGACGACGCGCATCGAGAGGCTCATTGCGTCTCGGGAGGAGGTCGAAGAGCGACTCACCGCGGTAGTGCGCGGGGAGGACGTCGAGCTCGCCCTCAAGGCCATCTCGCTGCTGTCGAAGATGCGCGGGTGGCAGCAAACCAAGGTGCTGCTCGAGGGGAAGATGACGCTCGAGCAGCTCATCACGCAGGCGGAGGTACGGAATGGCGCTCGTTCGGTGGCAGTCGTGGACGCCCATGGAGGCCGGCCGGAAGGCGTTTCCGGCGTGGCGGTTGAGGCGAAGCTTTCAGCCCCACCCGACAGAGGCTGGGGTGGCGGTGATGAAGGTGGTGGCTGAGCGTCCGTGGCGTCTGAAAGACGGCAAGGTGGTGGTGGAGAAGCCCGACGTCGCCTTTTTCCTCCAGGGAGTCATCGAGAAGTTGCGAGAGGTCATCGAGAAGGGCCCGGCATGAGGTGCTCGGCGGCGCAGTGTCTTTGTGAGGGGCGGCACCCCGGGTCGAAGTTCTGCGAGCTGCATCAGAAACGGCTTCAGCGAGGGATTCCGCTCGAGCGAGATGTGGCGCCTCGTTCCAAGGCCATCGCTCCGGCGCTTCGTCGTGCGGCGGACAGGTACGCGCGGTCTCGGGCTGGCACCAAAGAGCGAACGCTGGCCTGGTGGGCGCTCTATCAAGTCGCAAAGCGGTTTCGCAGGAAGGAAGGGACGGATGATCACTGAGCTGCGCTACCCCTTCCCCGTCGTGACGCCGCTCGGCGAAGGCCTCGTGCTGTACGTGCGCGACAACGGGCCGATGGCCAACGACACGTGGCTCGTGGCGCTCGATGACGGGCGCTTCCTGCACTTCCTCAACAGCGATTGCTTGTCGGTGGGGAACGCGACGTTTGGAATTCAGAAGCCACCCGTTCCCGACGTTGGGCAACCTCAGTCTGCCGTGGCAGCTGCGGCCCAGCGCCTGTCTGGTGCTCGCCCGTGAGCGAAGCGGCCGTCGCGAATCTGGCGAGGTGGCGAAAGCGCCCCGTCGACTTCGTGCGCGAGGTGCTGGGGGTCGAGCCCGACGCGTGGCAGGTGGACGTGCTCGAGGACATCGAGGACCTCGACGAGGTGGCAGCCATCAGGTTGGCGATGGTGGCCTCGAAGGGCCCCGGAAAGTCCACCATCGACGCGTGGATTGTCTGGTGGTTCCTCTCGACGCGCACGCACGCAAAGGTGGTGTGCACGTCCATCACCGAGGACAACCTGAAAGACGGGCTCTGGGCGGAGCTCTCGAAGTGGCAGAAGGGCTCCGCCTTCCTCAGCGCGGCCTTCACGTGGACGCAGACGGCGGTGACGGCGAACGAGTCTCCAGAGACGTGGTTTGCCTCAGCTCGAACGTGGCCCAAGGGTGGGTCGACGTCGCAGCAGGCCGACACGTTGGCCGGCGTGCACGCCGATCACGTGCTCTTCATCATCGACGAGGCAGGTGGTGTGCCGAGCGCCGTTGCTGCGGCAGCCTCTGCCGGCCTGGCGAACGCGAGCTCAGGCACGGGTCGCACCGCGCTCTTCGTGTTGTCGGGCAACCCAACGCACCTCGAGGGGCCTCTGTACGAGGCATGCACGAGCGATGCGGCCAGGTGGCGCGTCCACCGCGTCAACGGAGACCCCGACAACCCGAAGCGCAGCCCCCGCGTGTCGTTGGACTGGGCGCGCGCGGAAATCGCCAAGTACGGCCGGCACCACCCCGTCGTGCTCGTCAACGTGCTGGGGCAATTCCCCCCGGTGCAAGCGAACAAGCTGCTCGGCCCGGCTGAGGTGCAGCGGGCGGTCGAGCGCACGGTGCTGGAGCGGGACATTGCCGAGGCGCCGCGGGTGCTGGGGGTCGACGTGGCGCGCTTCGGCGACGACGCCAGCGTGGTAGTGCTGCGACAGAGCCGCGCCTGTTTCGCGCCGTGGGAGTTCCGCAACCTCTCGACGGTGCAGCTCGCTGGGCAAGTGGCCATGCTGACGAGGAAGCACGGGCCCATCGCGGCCATCTTCGTGGACACCTCGGGCATCGGCGGCGGGGTGTACGACAACCTCTGCACGATGGACTTGGGTGGAGCTCTCGTGCTGCCTGTGGACTTCGGCTCCAGCGCCCTGGCCGATCACGAGTTCATCAACCACCGTACCGAAATCTGGGTGCGCATGGCCGAGTGGGTGAAGGCCGAGGGCGTGCTGCCAGACGTGGCTCAGCTGAAGGCCGATTTGACGGGCCCCACCTACGACTTCGCGCGGGACGGGCGCCGGCAGCTCGAGACGAAGAAGGAGATGAAGGCGCGGGGGCTTGCCTCGCCAGACTATGGGGACGCCCTCGCCGTGACGTTCTCAATGCCGGTGGCGCCGCGACAGACCGTCGGGACTCAGGCGAAGACGGAGTGGCACCCAACCGCGAAGTCGTGAGGCGTATTGTGCAACCTGACGCCTGACGAAACATGACGTTGCGTGTGCAGACGGTGACCGCGCCCCGCCCGACTCTGCGTGCATGTGCATGGGAATGGCGCCGCCGAAGAAAGCCGACTCGACGCTGGTTATCGACAACCGGAACGCCGCTCCCGACGCCAAGGACTACGACGCGACGAAGGGCGAGTGGGTGGCTCCCTCCGAGCACTCGCGGAACCAAGAGACACCGAAGGCGCTCGACCCGACGCTGACAGACCTCCTCGTGAGGGACCTCGCCAGCGGCGCAGTGCGGCGAGCTCGCAAAGGCGCGCGTCGCGAGACGTTCGGCGGCGGCCTCAACCCGTACGACACGCCGACGATGGGAGGCTGAGTGGACCTCCAGCGACTCCGCCAGCGGCACACCGCGCTCGAGACAAAG